>Ga0335069_10015792_pt1 | contig 10555 bp, 12 predicted proteins | sample Lox_Sample_11_FD_206714 | JGI IMG/M metagenome (GOLD analysis project Ga0335069, IMG submission 206714) | Soil microbial communities from Loxahatchee National Wildlife Refuge, Florida, United States - Lox_Sample_1.1 | ecosystem: Environmental > Terrestrial > Soil > Wetlands | place: USA...
CTGCTCTTCCCCTTCTCCCCCCAGGAAGATTCATTTCATCCCCTCAGCTTACCTGTCCTGGAGGGAGGGGCGCAGAGGGAGCAACGGGCCCCCCATCGCCGCGATGGATGAAGGCGAGAAAGACATCCTCCAGGGATGGTTCGCGGATAGATGAGTCGAGGATCTCGACGCCTGCCGCGCGCGCCGCCTCGACGGCAGCCGGCACGTCGAAGCCCTGACGCGGTACGGCGACGTGGACATGGTCGCCGAAAACAACCGCCTCGCTCAACCCGGGCACTCGGCGCAGTGTACGGCACGCGCTGCGCGAGTCGGTGCAGCGCAGATCGAGGACCACGGTTCCCAGCTGACTGCGCAGCGCCGCCGGCTTGCCACAGGCGATCAGCCGGCCGTCGAGTAGGAACCCAACGCGACCGCAGCGCTCGGCCTCGTCCATGTATGGCGTGGACAAGAGGATCGTCGATCCTTCCTGCATCAGGTCATACAGGATCAGCCAGAAATCGCGCCGCGAAATCGGATCGACGCCGATGGTCGGCTCGTCGAGCAGTAAGATCTGTGGCTCATGGACGAGACAGGCACACAGGCTCAGCTTCTGCTTCATGCCACCCGACAGATTGCGCGTCAGCCGATCTTGGAACGGACCGAGTCGGCTGAACTCCAAAAGACGACTGATGCGCTTGCGGCGCTCGCCGCGTGGTACGTGCCACACCTCACTGACGTAGAGGAGGTTCTCGGCTACGGTCAGCGTCTCGGACAAGCTGAAGCGCTGCGACATGTAACCGATGCGTTCCTTGACCGCGGCCGGCTCGATGCTCACATCGAGGCCGGCGATGCGCACGGTGCCGCCGGACAGGCTCAACAGCCCGGCCAAAATGCGCAAGAACGTGGTCTTGCCCGCACCATCTGGCCCAACCAGCCCGAACAGCTCGCCCTGCACCACCGTCAGGCTCACGCCGCGCAGGGCCTGCGCACCGGCATAGTCTTTGGCGGCGTCGATCGCCTCGATGGCAGCTGGCGTCATCGCAGAAGATGCATCAGGGCTTTCAGGTTCCCTCTGCTCCGTGATTCAACGAAATCGTGCCGTCGGCCGGCATGCCGGGCTTGAGCGCCTGGTCTCGATTTTCGACTTCGATCTTGACCCGATACACCAGCTTCACACGCTCATCTTGCGTCTGGATATTCTTGGGTGTGAACTCCGCCTTGTCGGAGATGAACGTGACCTTTCCGGGGAAAGGCTGCGTCGGAAAGGAGTCGACGGTCACCTCTGCCTTCATACCGAGCGATACTTTGCCGAGATCACGCTCGCCGATGTAGAGGTTCAGCCACGGCCGATCCAAGTTCCCGATGGTCACGATCGACGCGCCGGCGGGAACCGTCTCGCCGGCTTCCCGGTTCTTCGAAAGGACGCGACCGGCCAGCGGGGCGAACAACTGACAGCGGGACAGATTCAACTCCGCGAGCGCCAGCGACTTCTCGGCTTCACGCAAGCGGGCGCGGCCCTCCTCGACCTCCTCGGCGCGGGAGCCCTCCTTGAGCATGTCCAGCTGGGCGTGCGCACGGTCGCGCCGCGAGCGTGCATCCGCGAAGCCAGAGTTGACCTTGTCGAACTCGGAACGTGACACGACGTTGCGATCGAACAACGCCTTCGCCCGCTCGTATTCGCGCTGCTGCGTTTCGAAGTCGCTGTCGGCTGCGTCCGCCGCCGCCAGCGCCTGATCGATCTCTTGGCCACGAGGTCCCTTCAGCAGCATCCGGTAGCGAGCTTCAGCCGCCGCTCGACCCGCCGTCGCGCGCTCAACTTGCAGGCGGTATTCCTTGTCGTCGAGTCGTGCGATCGGCTCCCCCTTGTCGAGCAGCGCGCCCTCATCGACGTAGCGCTCGGCAATGGTTCCGGGCACTTCGAACGCGACGTCGACCTCGGTCACCTCGATCATGCCGGACCCGCGGATGGCGCGATTGGCATCCTCTCTGATCGCAACCCACCTCCACCACGCGAGCAAGCCGACGGCCACAGCAATGGCGAGGACGATCCCCTGACGACGCGACATCAACGACGGCTCCTCGATCGCTTAGAGCACAAACGCCGCAGCGATGCATGCCGCGACGGCAATGGATGGCGTGCGCCAGATCATCTTTTCAGGGAGAGGACGATCAGCTGGCAGGTTCGAGGACCAAGGCACCGGAACGAAACTTTTCGGCGCGTTCCACCACGAGTGTCGGGTACGTGTAATAGTACTCACCGCCCAAGCGGAGGAACGACTCCACGTCCGTCTCGTCGAGATCCAAGTCGCCGATCCTCGCTGCCGCCTCATCGCGTGTCCGTGCGGTGATCAGTGCATCATAGATCTGCTGGCAGTCTGGAATCTGGAAGTCACCGCGCCGCGGCAGCGGCTGCGTCTGCACCAAGCTCTCCGGATAGAAGTGCAAGAGGTAGCGCAGCGCCTTGAGCTCGTGGCGCTGCTCATCAATGCGCTTCACTAACTGGGCCATCACCTGTCTACTGTAGCGCGACACATCCGCGTGTCCAGGTGCAGACGGCGCGCGTCAGGCGGCCGCCTTTGCCGTTTTGCCCGATCGACTGCGGCTTGGTATGGTTCACCGCAATGGGCGCGCATGGCCACCACAAGCACGACGTCCGCGGCATTGGCTGCGCAGTCATCACGGTGAGCGACACACGCAGCGCCGAGAACGACGGCAGCGGCCAGCGCATCCAGGAACTGCTGCGGGCGCAGGAGCACCAGATCGCTCACTATCAGATTCTCAAGGACGAGCCCGAGCAGATCGTCGCGGCGATCGCAGCGTTGCCGGCGAGCGCGGAAGTGGTGATCGTCAATGGCGGAACGGGCGTAGCACGGCGTGACACTACGTACGAAGCGGTGACCCGCCTGCTCGAAAAGGAGATCACCGGCTTCGGCGAGCTCTTTCGCATGCTGAGCTACGAGCAGATCGGTGCCGCCGCAATGCTAAGCCGTGCAACCGCGGGCGTCGCCGGGAAACGCATCATCTTCTCCCTACCCGGCTCGACCGCGGCGGTCGAGCTGGCAATGACCAAGTTGATCCTGCCGACGATCGGCCATGTCGTCGGCTTGGTGCACGGTTAAATGGGGCACGTTCCACCTACTCTGGAACAGCAGAAGCAGCAGCTGCGGATCATTTGGATGGCGATGCTGGGCGCTATTGTCGTATACGGTCTCGCCTGCGTCTTGGTGGACGGCAGCGCCGATATCTCCCCCGAGGTGCCGCGGCACTTCCGCACTGGATTCACCCTGGCGGGGATCGGCCTCGGGCTGTCGTCGATTTGGTGGTGGCGGCGTTTTCTGTCTGCCGACCCCGCGCCCGGAGAACCCGGGGCGAGCATGCCGTTCGCACGGTTTCAAACGCATAGCGTCGTCGTATGGGCGCTGAGCGACGCGGTGGCTGCGTGCGGCCTGGTGCTCGCCTGCCTGGTGCGCAGCTTTCAAGAGTTCGTGCCGTTCGGCGTAGCCGGCGCCGTCTTGCTTGTCCGGCATCATCCTTTTCGCCTTCCGTACGAACGGCTCGAGGCGGTTGCGTCGTGATGGCCGTGCACGTCCAGGTACGTTTCTTCGCCTCGATTCGCGAAAAGCTCCATCGCAACGAAGCGACATGCGCGGTGCCGGACGGCACCACCGTTGACGAGCTCCTCGACCAGCTGTGTCGCGCGTACCCACCGTTGGCGGCTGTGCGCCGCGCCGTGCGCGTCGCGGTGAATCAAGAGTACGTTGATCTCAATCACCGCCTGGCCGACAACGACGAGGTGGCATTGATTCCGCCGGTCAGCGGAGGGTGAAAAAGAAGCTCGCAGGTTTCAGCGACTAGCTTTCAGCCAGAGGAGAACGATGTACGAGATCGTCACACGCACAATTGACGCGACCGTCGTAACCGCGGCAGTGGCCAACGCCGGCGCTGGCGCAACGGTCACCTTCATCGGTACGACACGCGACCACAACGACGGCCGGCGTGTCACGCAACTCGAATATGAGGCCTATCCGGAGATGGCGCTTGCCGAGATGCGCAAGATCGGCGAGACCGCGCAGCAACGGTGGCCGATCGCGCGCGTTGCCATCGTGCATCGCATCGGCGTGGTGCCGATCGGCGAGGCCAGCGTGGTCATCGCCGCGTCCGCCGGCCACCGCGGCGCCGCCTTCGCAGCGTGTCACTTCGCCATCGATCGTTTGAAAGAAGTCGTGCCGATCTGGAAGAAGGAGCATTTCGAGGGTGGCGAGATCTGGATCGGTTCCCAGACTGGGGAACGCTACGGCGACGGTGCCAATGAAGAGGCCGGGGCACGACGCCACCCCGGTTCGGTCGATTGACGCCTGCGCCCATCAGCCGGGCTGGTCATTGCGGCGTCGCGCCGCTCCCAGGTTCCGCCGCCGGTTGTTCGACGGCGGCGTGCAACGCGGCGCGCAGCGCCGCGGCAGAGTCGACGAACTCCAGGCGCTCAATGGTGAGGTCCTTGAGGTACAACACCGTGACCTTGCCCTTCTCGGAGGGGAAGTCCGACGTCACCTTCCCATCGCGGTCAAGCAGAATGCGATAGGGACGCTTGCGCATTGCCGGCACCGCGAACAGCTTGGTGATAATGCTCGGCATGGCGGAAATGTCCGACACGACGACGGTGCGCGCCGTCTCAAGCGCTGGAGACGGCGTATCAGTCAGCCCCTCCTGCACGATCTTCGCGGAGGCCATATCGCGGTTGAAGAATACACAGCGTGTGGCCAGACTGACCGAACCATCGGCACCATGCTGGTCGGTCAGCGTGAGGGCAGGGACTCGCATACCAACGTCAAGCGTCGTGGCAGCGCAGAGGCCGATGGAGAGCAGTATCGAGACAAATGTGGCGGCGGTGATTCGCATAGGTGACGCCCTCTTCTTGAACTCAGCGACTGGTCCGGGTTCGTTCGTGTAGCACTTTCGACCGATCGGCTCGACTGCTTGCTCAATCGGCACGGCCGTGCGTGTCCGGCTCATGCCCGTGATTGACAGCGCTGCTATTAGTTCATAGACGGAAGACTATCAGGCGACGGTCACCGCCGCCTTGCGCCGAGCCGTGTCGTGACAGAATCTGCCCTGTGCCTCGTCCGAATGTCGCCTTTCGGACGCACCACCATGCACCCATCCAACTCCCGCCCCGGCGCCACTGACCCGCGGCGGTGCTCGCTCGGCGCGTAGTCGGCTCGTTCCCAAGGAGGACTCTGCTGTGGAAGGTCTCAGCGTACTCGACATGATCCAGACGGGATGGCTCGCCACCTACCCGCTCTTGCTGTTCTCGATGGTGACACTCAGCATCATCCTCGAGCGCGCCTGGTCGTTGCGCAACTTGGTGTCCAGCAGCCTGGCACTCGCGGGTGAGATCTGCCCACCCCTGGAGCGCGGCGACTTCAAATCGGCGATCGCGACGAGCCAGGGAAAGGTGGCTACGCCTGCAGGGCGGATCTTCTCCGACGTGCTGGCGCGGCACTCCTTGGACTCGATGGAGTATCTGTCCGACCTCACTGAGGACAAGCGCTTCGAGGAACTCGAAGCGCTCAGAGGGCCGCTTTGGGTCCTCGGCACGGTCAGCAGCAGCGCACCGTTCATCGGGCTGTTCGGGACGGTCGTCGGCATCGTCAAAGCGTTCCACAACATGGCCATCATGGGCAGCGGCGGGTTCTCGGTAGTGGCCGCTGGGATCTCCGAAGCTTTGATCGCCACCGCACTCGGTCTTGCCGTCGCCATCCTGGCCGTCATCTTTTACAACTATTTCCAGACGCGTATCGAGCGCATCGAAGCGGCCCTCACCATCGCGTCCAACCGCGTTCTCGACGCGATTCATATCGGCAGGCAGGCCAATGGCGTTCGGTAGTCTGCGGCACAGCGGGCGGTCGCCGATCCAGTCGGATATCAACATCACGCCGCTGACCGATATCTTTCTGGTCCTGCTGATCATCTTCATGGTGACCAGCGCCGCCATGGTCGAGTCGGGTGCCAAGATCAGCCTCCCAGAAGTCGACAGTACCTCCTCGCAGCCGCGCGAGATCACCATCACGGTGACACCGACGAACGACGTCTACGTGAATAGCAACCTCACCGCATACGAGGATCTCGAAACCGTCCTGCACGGCTTGGTGAGCGCACGACCGGACATCCCCGTCGTCCTCGAAGGCGACCGCGAGGTGCTCTTCGGCCAAGCGGTAAAGATCTTGTCGATCGCGCAAAAGGCGGGTGCGACGCAAATCGCTATTGCCGCGGAACGTCACCAGGCGAAATAGTCCGACGATGTCGAGCCCCGACGCAGCCAACGGCGCGCCGCCGGTGCCGCCGCGCTTCGACCCATGGTCGGGTAACCGCTACGGCGGTCTGCGCTGGTTTGCGTTCTCAACCTTGTTCCACATCGGCCTGCTCTTCCTGCTGGCGACGGTCACGCTCACCGTCCTCCGCAAGGCACAAGAGATTCGCGTGAAGGTGGTGGATGACACCATGGTTGGCGAAGAGAACCTCGACGGCGCCGCGTCGCTCAAGGATCTCGCCGGCGTGTTGAAGATGGAGAAGACGCTACCGCAGCGCGCCGCGCCGAGCGGGCCGGTGATTCAAGGAGTGCGCGCCGTCGAGATGCCACACATCGGTGGCGTTGGCCCCAAGCTCGGTGCCGGTCCGACGCTGGATACCGTGTCGACGAATCTATCGTTCGGCTCCGGTGCCATCGGCGGACTCGGCGGCGGCTTCGGCGACTACGTCGGTGGCTTGCGCAAGGTCGGCCTCGACATCGCCCTGGTCATCGACACGACCGACAGCATGCAGTTCGTCATCGATGATGTGAAGGCGAAGCTGTCGCAGCTCGTCAATGCCATCCAGCGCATGGTTCCCACCAGCCGCGTGGGTGTCGTCGTGTACCGCGACAAGGGCGATGACTACGTCGTGAAGTGGACCGACCTGAGTTTCCGTACCGACAAGCTGCAAGACTTCCTGTCGCACATCAACGCCGACGGCGGGGGCGATTGGGAAGAGGCAGTGAAGGAAGCCTTGGATGCCGCCGTCCACGAGCTCAAGTGGCGCAAAGATTCGAAGAAGATCATCATCCTCGTCGGCGGCTCACCGCCGCATCCCTGGGACGTCGACGCGGTGCATAGCATCGTCCGCGACTTCCACAAGCAGGGAGGCTACATCAGTACGATCGACGTCACCAAGAAGCAACACGACGAGTTCGACCGACAGCTGTGGCATTCGCTGCACGGCAAGGAGCCCTACAAGCCATCGCCCATGCCCGATTTCTACGCCCAGGTATCGCAGTCATTCGGTGAAATCGCCAAAGACGGCGGCGGCGAGCTGATCAGCCTCGACGCTGACCGCGCACTCATCCGTAGCGTCTTGGAGCTGACCTTCGGTTCGCGCTGGAAAGTCGAGATGGCGAAGTACCTGAAGGACGTGTCCTAGATTCGGGCGGCGCTTGAGAGTCGACAATCCGGGAAGCTCCTTCCCCTTGCCACGTCAGCCGAGGTCTCTACCGATGGCGCGCATGCTTCGTCAATGTGCTCATGGTCTCCGTACCGCAGTTCCGACCGTTCTCCTGCTGGCCGTGAGTCTGCGCGCCGCATGCGCACAGTCGGCGGGTGAGCTGCGCTCGAGCGCACGCGACATCAGCAACGAGATTGCGGCGCAGAAGAGCAGCGGCGGTTTCGATGCGGCGGCGCAACAGCGGGCCGTCGAACGCTTGGGCAAGCTGGCGCTGACGTTCATCAGCGTGAGCGATCGCGCCAGCAATGCGGGCGGCGGTGAGCGCGACGCGCTGAGCGGCGCTTATCAGGCGATCGCTACACCGCTGGACGACATCTACGACCGCAACGCCGGTGATCTCGAGCGCAAGGCCAAGCAGATCATGGACCAGGACGGTGACCTGGACGCGCTCTACGAAACGCCGGCGTTCAAACAAGAGCAGGCCGTTGCCTCCCAGGCACTCTACTTCCTCAACTGGCTACACTACTACGGCGCGCGGCTCTACGACGGCGCGCAGCGCAAGGAGCTCCTCGAGAAAGCGCAACGTGGCTTTTCGGAGTTCGCCGTTGGCGACCGTCGCACCGACCTGTTGGTGGAGAGCCTGCTCGGCCGCGGCCTCACCAATTTGGAGCTGGGCAACACCGAATACGCTCTTCACGATCTGCAGGCGGTGGCCAACGACCCGCAAGCCTCGGCGGAGCGCAGGTCGAAGGCACAGTTGGCGCTGCTCGACGCGCAGGTACGCGCCGGCAACGTTGCTGAAGCGTTGCGTCTCTCCGACCAGCTACTCGGCAGCGGCGAGCGCGCCGAAGACAACGTCATTCGCTACTTGCGCATCCGCGCACTCCTGGCAGGTGTGAAGAAGTCATCCGGCGCCGAGGCGGAACGCTACCGGCAACAAGCCCTGTCGCTCATGGATCAACTGCGCAAGGCCGGGCCCGGTTGGGAAGAGAAGGTCGCTGCGCTGGCCCAAACCAATATCGAGAATCCAGAGAAGTGGGCCGACAACGCCAACAATCCGTTCGCCCGCTGGGAAGTCGCCAAGATGCTGGTGCAGAAGGGCGATTACAAACAGGCGATGCCGCTGCTCGAAGGCTTCGTCAACAGCCCGGACGCAGAGATGCACAAGCATCGCGGCGAGGCGCTGTACTTCCTCGGCCTGGCGAAGTTCCAGGCAGGACAGTATCAGGAAGCCGCGGACCAGCTCGATGCGGCGCTCAGAGAGGAGAACCCGTCGTACGGCGCCGATGCCTCGTACATGCGTTTCAAAGCCGTCGAAGCGGTAGTCGCAAAAACTCCCAACGCGGAGGTCACAGCGCAATACGAGCGTGCGATTCGCGACTACGTGTCCCACTACCCGAATCACAAATCCGCCTTCGAAGCGCAGTTCCGCCTCGGCGAGTTGCTACAAGCACAGCGCAAGTTCTCCGACGCCGTGCAGGCGTATGCCAAGGTGGAAGGCGATCCGGGCTTCGAGTTGCGCGCGCAGTTCGCTACGTTGCAATGCGAGTTCGAGTTGCTGCAGGCAACCGACCAGCGCGCGGCTGGCAACCAGCGTGATGCTTTGGTGAAGAGTATAGGCGCCGGCCTGCAGACCTTCGACAAGCAGGCCGTGGAATTGGAGAAGCGCACGGCGGCGGGCGATGCGACGCGAATGAACACGATGCACGCCAAGGTCGCCGTCATGCAAGCCGTCTATGCCACGCTGCAACCGGAGCCCAATGATCAGGCCGTCCTCGACGCCCTGAACGAGTTCGAGAAGAAGTACCCCGATCAGAAGGACCTGCTACCACAAGTCGCGCGGCTGCGGCTGGCAGCGTACCAACGCCTGGGCCGCTTCGCCGACGCCGCGGCCGAGGTGAAGGCACACGGGCCACTGTTGCTCACCAGTTTGGGCGCACCTGCGCTCGAGGACCTCGCCGTTGCCTTCGTTCGCGATGGAGCGCGGCGTAACGGCAAAGGTGACGCCGCGGCAAACCAGGCAGCGCAACAAGTCGCACTACGCTTGTACGAGCTACTCGTCTCGGAGAGCGAGGGTTCGGGGAAATCCAAGCTCACGTTGGCACGGCTCTACGAAAACACCGGGGACCTGCAGAAGGCGGCGGCGTTGTACACCGAGGCCTTGCAGGCAAACACGACGTCGGCCGCAGCATTGCGCGGTTTGGGCCGCATCGCCGAAGCGCAGAAACGCCTCCCCGACGCCATCAACTACTGGCAGCAACTCGGCAAAGCCGTGCGCGCCGGCGACGCGCCGTGGTACGAGAGCAACTACGAAGTCGCGCGTCTCACCGAGGCGATGGGCAAAAGAAAGGAGTCGTGCGACCAACTCGAACAGCTAAAGCCCGCCATGCCTGGTCTGTCGGACGCCGACCTGCGGAAAAAGCTGGACGAGTTGTACAAGCAGGTGTGCAGCTAGGGCCTGTCCGACTTGGAAGCCACAGGCGACCCAACGCGGGCCATAGAAATGACGCCGGCCGCAGGCCCTAGGGCTGTAAGGCAACCTTCAAACAACCGTCCTCGCGTCGATCAAACAACTCGTAGGCACGCTTACCTTCGGCGAGCGGCAGATGGTGCGAAATGAGTGCTGCCGGATCGAGGCGGCCACTGCGGATCAAAGGTATTAGCGCAGGAATGTACCTCGCGACGTTGACCAGTCCGACACGGAAGGTCAGGTCCTTCATGAATGCCGTCCCCATCGGAAACGCGAAGTCTTGTTGAATGAGTACGCCAACAACCGACACCGTGCCGCCTGTACGCACCAGTTCGAACGCAAGATGAACGGTTTCTTGGGAACCTACCGCCTCGATCACCGCATGCGCACCCTGGCCATCGGTGGCATCGAGTACCCGCTGCCGCACGTCCTCTTTGCTGGCGTCAATCGCAATCGCACCATAGCGGCGAGCCCTCTCTAACCGGTAGTCGACGCGATCGATCGCCAGCACGGCGGCCGGACCAAACAGCTGCGCCGAGAGCAGGGCGAATAGACCGACGGGACCGCAGCCAACGATGACGACCGTCTGTCCTGGCTTGATGTTGGCGTTGTCTGCCGCATAGTACCCGGTTG
>Ga0335069_10015794_pt1 | contig 10554 bp, 8 predicted proteins | sample Lox_Sample_11_FD_206714 | JGI IMG/M metagenome (GOLD analysis project Ga0335069, IMG submission 206714) | Soil microbial communities from Loxahatchee National Wildlife Refuge, Florida, United States - Lox_Sample_1.1 | ecosystem: Environmental > Terrestrial > Soil > Wetlands | place: USA: Florida...
CACACGAGCACCTGGGCGCTGACGAACACGACGATCCCGTACGCGGTGAAGATCGCCGAGCAGGGCCTCGTGGCCGCCGCCAAGGCGGACAAGGCGCTGATGCTCGGGATCAACACGTACGCCGGGCACGTGACCTTCGAGGCGGTCGCGCAGGCGCACAACCTCGAGTTCGTGGCGGCGCAGAAGCTCCTGGGCTGACACGAAAGTCGTCCAGTGGTGCGCGGCGCGTTCCGGGCCGCGCCCTGAAAACAGCCGGCTCGCACGTGACGCGCGGGTGGCACGTGCGATGCTGACGCGCAGGGCATGCGGGCGGCGGTGGTTCTCGGTCTGGGCCTCGCCGTCGCGGCGTGCGGCGGCTCCTCTTCGTTCACGCCGAGCAGCGACGGGGGCGTGTCGGGTGGCGACGGCGGCGTCGGCCCCGAGGGCGGGGACGCGGGGGGCTGCGCGACGAGCGTGACCCCTTCGGCGGGGGTGGTGCTCACCGACCGCGGGCCTGTGCAGGGCACGATGGAGAACGGCGCGTGGGCGTACCGTGGCATCCCGTACGCCGCGCCTCCCGTCGGCGCGCTGCGCTGGGCCGACACCCAGCCGCACGCGTGCTGGGGGACGACGCTCGCGGCGTCGGCGTTCGGCGCCATGTGCCTCCAGGTCGACAGCAGCAACACGAGCAGCGTCCTGGGTCAGGAGGACTGTCTGACCGCGAACGTGTGGACCCCGCCGTCGGCGACGGCGACGAGCAAGCTGCCCGTGCTCGTCTTCATCCACGGCGGCGGCAACGTGCAGGGATCGAGCGCCGACACCGGCAAGGGCTCGACGCCCATCTACGACGGCGCCGCCCTCGCGGCGAAGGAGAACGCGGTCGTCGTCACCTTCAACTACCGCCTCGGGCCGCTCGGGTTCCTCGCGCACACGGCGTTCGGCGCGAACCCGGGCAACTACGGGCTGCGCGACCAGCTCTTTCTCCTCGGGTGGGTGCAGCGCAACGCCGCGGCCTTCGGCGGCGACCCGAAGCACGTGCTGCTCTTCGGGCAGTCGGCGGGCGCCGAGGACGTGTGCGACGTCGTGGCCTCCCCGCTGAGCAAGGGGCTGATCTCGGCGGCCATCGCGGAGAGCGGCGGCTGCTCGGCGAAGACCGCGACGGTGGCGCAGTCGTTCGCGCAGACGTGGGCGCAGAAGGCCGGCTGCGGGAGCGCCTCGGACGTTGCGTCGTGCCTGCGCGCGCTGAGCGCGAACGCGGTGGCGCTCGTGCAGCCCGAGCCCGCGAGCGTCGCCGGCGCCAAGCAGGGCGACTACGAGCCGAGCATCGACGGGACCGTGATCCCGTCGGCCCCGGACGGGATCCTCCGCGCCGGGACGCAGGCGCACGTGCCCATCGTCTTCGGGTCGAACTCCGACGAGACGTCGCTGGAGCTCGCGGAGGCGTATCCGCAGGGCATCACCGCGCAGCAGTACTCCACGATGGTGCTCGCCTACGCGGGCGGCAGTCAGACGCTCGCCGACCAGATCCTCGCGATGTACCCGGCTGCGAACTACGCGTCGCCGCTCGAGGCCTACGTGCAGGTCACGACCGACGCGAAGTTCACGAGCACCGCGACCTACGACGCGTGCGTCGCCGCGACGGGCCAGAGCGACGCGCCGGTGTGGCGCTACTTCTACGCGCATCACCTCGACAGCGGGACGGCGATCGAGAAGGCGCTCGGCGCGTGGCACGGCCAGGAGCTCGCCTTCGTCTTCATCGACCTCGGCGCCGGCGGCTACTCGCCGAGCAGCGGCGAGCTGGCGCTCGGCGACACGATCGACACCGACTGGGCCGCGATGGCCGCCTCCGGCGCTCCCACCAGCACGCCGGCGTGGCCGAAGTACGACCCCGCGAGCGACCCCTACGTGCAGCTCGACGATACGGTGACGACGGCGACCGGTCTGCGCACGACGCAGGTCCAGTTCTGGAACAAGGTCATCGGCCGCTCGTGTCCGTGACCCGCGGTCGGGTCACTGACAGAGCGCCTGCCCACCGGCCGCGTAGTACGCCTTCGCCTTCGTGACGAGGTTGCCGCCGTCGGTCTCCGGCGTCGTCTGGTCCCCGGCGCCCGCGCCGAACGCAGCGCCGACGGCGTGCGCCCCCGCGAGCTCGCTCATGTGGCCGAGGAAGTAGTCGACGCGGTTGTCGTGCCACGTGATCGTGCCGGAGCTCGGCTCGGGGCAGACGTCGGCGACGTTCATGTTGCCGAGCGGCGTCTGCCAGTAGAGCGCCGGCTTGTTCAACGCCTCGGTGAGCGCCTTCACCCACGCGAAGTCCTGGTGGTAGTCCGGCAGGGTGGCGTTGGTGGCATCCCAAAGCGCGTTCGTGCGGCCCTGGCACTGGTAGTAGCCGGCGTCGCGGTCGCTCGTCTCGACGACCACGAAGTCGGCGTTGTTCTCTCCGCACGCCGAGAGGAACGCGGCCGTCTTCTGCGCCTCGCCCGCGACGTTCAGGCTCGGGTCGGTGTTGCCGGCGACGTCGATGTTCGTGGACCACGCCGACGCGTGCAGGGCGACGAGCGCGTGCGGCGCGTACTTGCGCACCATCGCGACCATGCACTGGCCCATGCCGGCGATCGTGTTGGGCATCGAGGCGCAGTCGGTCGCGTTGGCCGACGCGACCGCGGCGGGCTCGGTGGTCGGGTCGCTCGCGTGTTGCTCGGCGTAGCCCCAGAAGTCCGGCTCGATGTGGAGCAGCGCCGTGGTCATTCCGATCTGCTGCAGGAGAAAGCGCCAGTCGGCGAAGTAGCGCGCCATGAAGGTCGCGTTCGTCGCGGCCTGCGTGACCTCGGGCGCGCCCTCGGTGACGCCGCTCGACTGGAGGATCTGGTAGTACGTGATCATCGGCACTTGCGCGGGCTTCTCACCCGCGCACGTGGAGTCGAAGGTGCGGACGTACTCGCCGGGCGGGTCCTGGTCGTACTGCCAGCAGCCCCACCACGAGCAGCCGGCGCTGCCGTTGCAGTTCTTCGCTCCGTTGTTCGTCGTGCAGCCGCTCGCGCACGAGGCGCACGGGCCGGTGCCGTCCGGCAAGCCGCCGGAGATGTACTGGTACTGCAGGTCGAAGGGAGCCTGCGCCGCAGTCGCCGCGGCCATCGCGCCGCCGAGGATCAGGTGCGTCTTTCCCAGCGCGGCGAGGAACGCCGAGCCGAAGCAGGTGCCGCCGTCGCCGGCCAGGCCGCCGCTGCTGCCGCTCGATCCGCTGCTGCTCGTCGATCCGCCGCTTCCGCCGCTGCTGCCGGAGCCGCTGCTGCTCGATCCGCCGCTGCCCGAGCCCCCGCTGCCCGAGCCGGAGCCGCCCGAGCCTCCGCTGCTCGATGCGCCGCCGTCGTCACCGCCTCCGGCCGAACCGCCCCCGCTCGACCCGCTGCCGCAGCTCGGTGCCACGGCCAGAACGCAAATCGCCGCTACAGTGGCTCCCCGAATGCCCATGTCGGAAAGCGTAGCGCTCGCCACCCTCGTGCGCGACGTCGAGTTGCTCTGTCTCGACGCGGGAAACACCGTTGTGTTCCTCGATCACACACGGGTCGCGCGCATCGCGGCGGCGCACGGGTTCGCGACGACGGCGCAAGCGCTCGTGCGCGCCGAGGGCGAGGTGAAGGTGGCGCTCGAGGAGAAGCGCGAGCACCACGTGGCGTGGTCGCTGGCGCACGTACAGGCTGCGCGCGGGTGGGCAGCGACGGTCGGCACGATGCTGCACGCGGCGGGGCTGCCGCTCGATCGCGTGCCGGCGATGCTCGATGCGATGTGGGCGGAGCACGCCTCGCGCAACCTCTGGTCGCTCGTGCCAGAGGGCCTCGTCGATGCGCTGGCGGCGGTGCGCGCCGCGGGGGTGCGCGTGGCCATCGTGAGCAACTCGGAGGGGCAGCTCGAGCCACTCCTCGTGGACCTCGGCGTGCGCGGCTCGCTGGACCTCGTCGTCGACAGCGGCATCGTGGGCGTCGAGAAGCCCGATCCGCGCATCTTCCGCATCGCGCTCGATCGCTTCGAGGTCGAGCCGGCGCGCACGCTGCATCTGGGCGACGTGTACGCGACCGACGTGCTGGGCGCCCGCGCCGCGGGCGTGCGCGTCGCGCTGGTCGACCCGCATGGGCACCTGGCCGGCCGCCACCCCGACGTCCCGCGCGTTCCCGGTGCCCGCGAGGTTGCGACGGTCCTGCGGGAGGCGAGGAGCGCGCGGCCGGAGTAGGATGCGGGCTCCGCTCACCATGCCGCGTGCACGCATTTCGCCTTCGCTGGAGCTCGAGTACGACGTGACCGGGGACGCGGGGGCCCCGCCCATCGTGCTCGCGATGGGATTCTCGATGCAGATGATCGCGTGGGACGAGGAGTTCTGCGCCGCCCTCGCCGCGCGCGGCTTCCGCGTCGTGCGCTTCGACAACCGCGACATCGGTCTGTCGACGCACCTGGCCCACCTCGGCATGCCCGACTTCATGCGCGCCATGATGGGCGACGCCTCGGCCGCCCCCTACACGCTGGCCGACATGGCCGACGACGTCGCGGGCCTGCTCGACGCGCTCGACCTGCGCGCCGCCCACGTCGTGGGCGCGTCGATGGGCGGGTTCATCGTCCAGGAGCTCGCCATCCGCCATCCGGAGCGCGTGCTCAGCCTCGCCTCGATCATGTCGACCACGGGCGCGCGCAACGTCGGACAGCCGACGCCCGAGGCGAGCGCCGCGCTCCTGACGCCGCCGGCCGCGGACCGCGCCGCGGCCATCGATCGGGCCTTGGGCATCTGGCGAGTCATCGGCTCGCCCGGCTTCCCCTTCGACGAGGCGCGCATCCGCCTCCGCACCGAGCGCGCCTGGGACCGCGACCACGACCCCACGGGCGTGGCCCGCCAGATCGCGGCGATCTTCACCTCGCGCGACCGCACCGTGGACCTCGGCCGCGTGCGCGTGCCCACGGTGGTCATCCACGGCGCCGCCGACCCGCTGGTCCCGCTCGCCGGGGGAGAGGCGACGGCCTCGGCGATTCCGGGGGCGCGGCTCGTCGTGATCCCCGGCATGGGTCACGACCTGACGCAAGGGGCCTGGCCCACGATCATCGACGCCATCGTCGACAACGCGGCTCGCGCCGTGGCATGAGAGGCGCCCATGGCGGATCAGAAGCTCATCGCCGTCATCCCCGGTGACGGAATCGGGCCCGAGGTGATCGCACAAGCGACGCGCGTCCTCGACTTCTACAGGACCCAGCGCGGCCTCCCGCTCGACCTCTGGCAGCTCGACCTCGGCGCCGATCGCTACCTCCGCGACGGGACGACGTACCCCCCCGAGGTGCGCGACCGCATCGCGCGCGAGGCCAGCGCGGTCCTCCTCGGCGCCCTGGGCGACCCGCGCGTCCCCGGGCTCGAGCACGCGCGCGACATCCTCTTCGGCCTCCGCTTCGGCCTCGACCTCTACGCGAACGTCCGCCCCGTGCGCGCGCTCGGCGACGCCCTCGTCCCGCTGCGTGGCCGCGGCGCGAAGGACGTGGACATGGTGATCTTCCGCGAGAACACCGAGGGCATCTACGTCGGCATGGGCGGCCAGTTCAAGCGCGGCACGCGCGACGAGGTCGCGATCAACGAGGACGTCAACACGCGCAAGGGTGTCGAGCGCCTCATCCGCGCCGGCTTCGAGTACGCGCGCGCCCACCGCAAGACGCGCGTGCACATGGCCGACAAGAGCAACGCGATGAAGCACGCGCACGAGCTCTGGTACCGCGTCTTCTTCGAGGTCGCGAAGGACTACCCCGGCATCGAGGCGAAGCACGTCTACGTCGACGCGATGTGCCTCTACATGATCCAGGACCCGTCGCAGTTCCAGGTCGTCGTCACGTGCAATCTCTTCGGCGACATCGTGACCGACCTCGGCGCCGCGCTGCAGGGTGGGCTCGGGATGGCGGCGAGCGCCAACGTGCATCCGCGCGTCGCGCGCTGCTGCGAGGAAGTGCACGGCGCCGCGCGCGTCGCCATGTTCGAGCCGGTGCACGGGTCGGCCCCGCCGCTCGCGGGCAAGGACGTCGCGAACCCGCTGGCGAGCGTGCTCACGGTGGGCATGATGCTCGCGCACCTCGGCTGGCCCGAGGAGGAGCGCCGGCTCGAGGCGATCGTGGCACGTGCGGTCACCGAGAAGAAGTGCACGCGTGACGTCGGCGGTGAGCTCGGCACGCGCGCGGTGGGGGACTGGGTGCTCGGCGAGCTCGCACGCGCCTTCTGAGTGCCGCACGCTCGAAGAGTGCGGACTCAAACACCAGACTGAACAAACCCCATGCGACACATCCCTTTCGTCCTCGTTGCTTCCTCAGTCACCCTCTTCCTCGCTTGCCGCCGCGCGCCGGAGGAGAAGCCCACGCCGATCGAGGCGGGCGCCGCGTCGCCGCTCGGGTCGCTCGCCGGGCTGCCGCCTGCCCTCGGTGGCACTGGGGGCCGCGACGCAGGCGCTGACGGCGGACGCGCCGACCTGCGCGACTTCTGCACCGACGTGTACACCGCCGACGCGACACGCATGGGCACGAAGTGCTCGCCGCAGGACACGCAGTTCGCTCGCGGTCTGGCGCGCGCGGCGTCGAACCTCTGCACCAACGACATGAACGCCGCCGTCGCGCGCGGGCGCTCGAGCTTCGACCCCGACGCGGCGAAGCAGTGCATCCAGATGCTCGAGAACTCGGACACGCCGCGCGCGAGCGAGACGGACACCTTCTTCCAGCACTTCCCGTGCGACCGCGTCCTCGTCGGGACGCAGCCCGAGGGTCAGCCCTGCCGCTTCTCCGTCGAGTGCAAGGACGACCTCGCGTGCGTGGGCTACGCCATCGGCGTCGACGGCACGTGCAAGAAGCCGCCGAAGGCCGGCGAGGCGTGCACGCAGCAGCGCTTCGGCAGCATCCTCAACGAGGACGCGGCGACGATGCACCACCCCGAGTGCGCACCCACCGCGTGGTGCGACGGCAAGACGTGCCAGCCGCGCATCGCGGCGGGGCGAGCGTGCGTCAATGCCACGAGCTGCGTGGCCGGGCTCACGTGCGTGATGGGCAAGTGCGGGAAGCTCGGGGGAGCGGGCGCCGGCTGCTTCTCGTCGAGCGACTGCGCCTTCGGCTCGTGGTGCAACCGCACGCCCGAGGTGCTCGCGGGCGGCACCAAGGGCAAGTGCGAGGCGAAGCGGCCCGCGAGCGCCCTCTGTCCCGCCCTCGACGCATGCAAGGGCCGCTGCGACATGCCGCCTCCGAACGACGGCGGACAACCCACGATCGGCCGCTGCTTCGCGACCTGCGGCTCCGGCTGAGGATCCGCCGCAGGCGGGCCGACGGCCCGAAGGCCACCAGACGCTTACTTCACCCAGACCGGGTTAGTGAACGCGAAGGGCTTGGCGCCGCTCCGAGGGAGGAAGCGCATCTCCCTCTCGCCGCGCGCGACGGCGACGACCCAGTCGCCCGCGGCGAGGTCCAGCGGGAGCTTCGCGTCGAGGCGACGCGTGCCGGTCGCGAAGGGCCCGGTCCACGTGTGGAGCGTCTCGCCCCCGCGGTGAACGAGCTCGACGCGCGTCACGTCGACCCACGGCGGTGCGTCGACGGTGACGTGCACCGTGTGCGCGCCGGGGGCAGCGTCGTCGCCGGGGCCGGCGCCGTCCACGTCGACGCGCACGAAGGGGCCGCTCGAGACGACCACGTGGCCGGCGCGCACGGCGGCGACGAACGCCGCCTCGTGCGGGGCGTGGTCGGCGTCCCAGTGGCCGGGGTCGTCGTCGTCCACGCGCACGAGGTTCCTGGGCACTCCGCACTCGTGGTAGCTCACGCGGTGCGAGTCCGAGTTGCCGGTCGCGGTGATGCGCACGCCGGCGTCGAGCAGCGCGTACCAGTCGCGCATCGCCCGCTCCACCTCGGGGATCTCGGCGTAGTGGTCGCCGTTGAAGATCTCGATGGCGTCGAATCCCGTGTCGGCGAGCGGGCTGCGCGTGCGCCAGCCGGCGACGTCGCGCGGATCGAAGCGCAGCAGCTCGAAGTACCCGATGCTGCCCATGCGCGGGTGATTGAGCTGCACCACCTTGTCGCCGGGGGGCGCGGCCGCGCGCGCCGCGGACGCGACGTCGGCGGGGGTGGCGTGATCGAACGGCACCGGGTCGGCGCCCGGGGCGAGCGGGAACACGTTGAAGTGGCCGAGCGGCACGCCCCGCGTCGTCACCTCGTCGCCCACGACGGACGCCAGCCAGGGCGCCAGGCCCCGCTCGCGGATGGTCGCGCCGTAATCGGTGATCGCGTTGTGGTCGGTCGCGACCGCGACCTCCACGCCGGACCCGGCGAGCGAGCGCACGCGGTCCGCGAGCGGCGAGGGCGCGTCGGGCGACGGTACCGCGTGCACGTGCAGGTCGGCGGTGATCCAGCCGTGCGTGTCGACGACGCGCTCGAGCTCCGCCTCGACGTCGGTCGTCTTGCCCGCCTGCACCGTGACGTCCGCCTCGCGCAGCGTGTACTCGAAGCCGCGCGTCACCGTGACGTGGTACTTGCCCGGCGGCACCGCGCGCTCGCCGTCGCGGTCGGCGTAGAGCACCGCGAGCGACGCGCCGTCGCTCGGGTCCTCGCCCCAGTCGGGGTCCTTCGTGCCGCCCGTGCCGCGGAGGACGATGCGCGCCGGTACGAACCCCGCGCCTCGCTCGCGCACGCGCCAGCGCAGCGTGCCCGCCTGCGGCAGGGGCGCCGCCGCGAGCGATTCCGCGGGCGTCCACGGCCCCGTCGCGTACCCGGGCGCGCCGAGCCGCCCGCGCCAGCACCCGTGGGGCAGGCGAAGCGCATCGGCGCCGGCGTCGAAGCGCGCGAACGGCGCGGGAGCCGCCGACCCGCAGGGAGCGACCTCGGCGAACGCGTGCTCCGGCAGCCCCTTGGGGAGAGCCACCGCGTCGAGCGCCGACTGCTTGTAACGAGGCAGCTTCGTGACCGCGTCGCCCAGCGCGCCCTTGCCCACGGTGAGCAGCACGACGCGCCGCTGCGAGGCGCCGTGCGCCGGGATGGTCTCGACGGTCTCGCCGGTGCGCGGCCACTCGTGGAAGCCCGGCTGCGGCTTGGCGAAGCGCGCGACGATGTGCCCCTTCTCCGTCGCCATCGCGTACGAGACGCCGAGCCCCTCGCGCGCGATGAAGTCGCCCGCGAGCGAGCCCGCGCCGCTCACGAAGCCGTGCCCCTCGACCCACGCCGGCACGTTGCCCCACGCGACGATCTCGCCGACCGTCACGGCGAGCGCCCGCTCCTCCCCGGCCGTCGCCACCGACTCGATGCGCAGCGCGCCGTCGGCGAACGTCACGTACGTCCAGAGCGTCAGCGCCGGATCGCTCAGCACGCGTCGCTTCACCAGCACCGCGTTCTGCCCGACCCCCGCCGCCTCGACGGAGTCGACCACCGACGTCTCCTCGTCGAGCCCCAGGAACACCGTCGGCTCGATCGAGACGAGCGCGTCCTCCCCGCCGACGGGGCCGAAGTCGACGATGCGCCCCTTGCTGGACACGACGGCGACGCCGCCGGAGCCCCGGACCACCCAGTCGCCCTTCTTGGCGTCGACCCGGAGGCCCACGAGCGGCACCTCGTCGCGCGACTCGATGCGGCGCACCGTGGCGTCCGCCCGCTCCGGCGCCCGGGGGGCCACCTCCGATGCCGCAGCGCGGCGCCCGTCGTCGCCCGCGCCGTGCGAGCACGCCGAGCACGCCGTCAGCGCAGCGAAGACCGCGAGGTTCCACCCCTTCATGGCGCGCGCAGCGTAGCCGACCCAAGGCGCTCCGCCCCTCGCGTGTACTTCGCGGGAACATCTCAGCGCGACCGTTGTCTGCCCCTCGCGTCCTTTCGCTTCCTTGCGCGTCGTGTGAGCTCCCGACCTACACGCCTTGTCGCCTGCGTGGGTGACACGATCGTGTCATCTTGGTGGGCGCCGCCGGTGCACCCTTTGGTGGCTTCGCACGTCTGACTCGACACTGAGTGCCGCAGGCTCGAAGAGTGCGGACTCAAACACCAGACTGAGGGCACGGACATGGGGCTGAGAGCGTATGGCGTGGCGGTGCTCGCGGCGGCCGGGGTGCTCTGGGCCATGAGCGGCACCGAGCGCGAGAAGCCCCTGCTCGCGTCGACCGCTTCGGACCAGGTGCGCGCCCTCGAGGCGGCGGCCGTCGCCCGCCCCGACGACCTGGCGGCGCGCCGCGCCCTCGCCCAGGCGTACCTCGACGCGCGGCAGCCGGGCCTCGCCCTCGTGCTCGTCGAGAGCGCGGCGCCGGCGGTCCGGGCGGACGTGCGGATGCAGCACGTCTACGCGCGCGCCCTCGTCGACGCCGGGCGCAACGACGAGGCGCTCACGGTCGAGAGCCACGTGGTCACGACGTGCCGCCCCCTCGCCGAGGGAGCCCCCGCCCCCGACGGGTGCGACCCCGTGCTGCTCGCGTCCGCCATGCGTCGCGCCGACATCCTGCGCGAGCTCGTATCCATGGGCGTCCAAGACGCACAGGCGCATCCCGAGATGAGCGCCCTCGCGTACCAGAATGCCACGCGCGAGGCGCGCGTGGTCGTGCAGTGACGGCGCGTTAC
>Ga0335069_10015795_pt1 | contig 10554 bp, 13 predicted proteins | sample Lox_Sample_11_FD_206714 | JGI IMG/M metagenome (GOLD analysis project Ga0335069, IMG submission 206714) | Soil microbial communities from Loxahatchee National Wildlife Refuge, Florida, United States - Lox_Sample_1.1 | ecosystem: Environmental > Terrestrial > Soil > Wetlands | place: USA...
GGCGCCGGCTCGTAGTAAGAATCATCATCGTAGATCGGATTTTCGAGACACCCGGGGAGGAGACCCGCAAGAAGCAGAACCAGAACGAGGACGTAGAACCGTTTCATCGTTGCCTCCAGGCGTTGACACTGGGCAAGTTTGCAACAACGATGCCAGTGGCGATGCTGCAAATTCTTAAGTCTGCTGCGAGATTTCTTTCACGCTGGTGTGCTGTGGAGTGGACATGTACGCGGGCGTGAGCAGGGTGGGAGAGAGCGGGAGAGTGGGAGAGTGGGAGAACGGGAGAACGGGAGAGTGGGAGAACGGGAGAATTTGAGACTCCAGGACCGTAAGACTGGGAGTGGAAGAGAAACGTGAATCGGAGAAAACAAAAAAAAGCGGCGCATGAGCGAACCGCTTTCTGCTTACTGCTTACTGCCTACCGCTTACTCCTTACTTCGAATGCCGATCTCTTCCTACGTCCTACTCTTAGCATTCCCTCGCCGCTATCCGTTCTCTAGCGCTTCTGCGCCGCCCACGATCTCCAGCAACTCCTTTGTAATCGCAGCTTGTCTCGCCTTGTTGTATTGAAGCTGCAGTGTCGTGATCAGCTCGTCCGCATTCTCCGTTGCGTTGTCCATCGCCGTCATGCGCGCGCCTTCCTGGGCGGCGTTCGATTCGAGCAACAAACGCCAGATCCGAAAGTCGATGAACCGCGGGATCAACGCACTCAAGATGGAATGGACGTCGGGTTCGTAAATGTACTCGGGCGGACGACTCTTGCTCCCTTTCGGCGGGACCTCCGCCTTCAGAGGAAGGAGCTGATCCACGATGATCCTCTGCTGCGCCACGTTCTTGAACTCGTTGTAGATCACCTCGACAATATCCGCCTCTTCCTTGCGGAACATGCCGGCCACAAGGCGGGCGACATCCTGTGCGGTCCGGTACTCAAGACGCTGAAATGCCCCGGGATATGCCTTCGCGATTGGATATCCCTGCTTCTTGAAAAAGTCAGCCCCTTTTTTGCCGATGCAGACAAGCCGGAGCTTTCCGCGATGATGATACGAGGCGTACTCTCCGGCAATGCGTGCCTGGGCGGTCTTGATGATGTTCGTGTTGAACGCGCCGCAGAGGCCCCGGTCGGATGTCACGATCACGAGGGCGACCTTCTCCACCGGCCGGGCAACCAGGAGCGGATCCGCCTCGGGTCCGACCACCGATGCGAGGTGGCCGAAGAGACCTTGCATTGCCGCAGCGTACGGACGGGCATTGATCACAGCTGTCTGGGCGCGCCGCAGTTTTGCGGCCGCGACCATCTTCATCGCTCGCGTGATCTTCTGTGTCTTCTTGACGCCGGTGATGCGTCCGCGGACTTCGCGGAGTGTTGGCATGATCGCTCAGGATGTTCTGTTCAATGCATCACGATGCCGCGACGGGAGCCGCGATCGACGCGACAAACGTGCCCTTGAAATTCTCGATAACGCTCTTGAGCGCCGCTGTCGTATCGTCACTGAGGTCCTTCGCTTCTGCGATAGCCCTGAGAATTTCCGGGTGCTTCAATTCCATAGCCTCGAGGAACTCCCGTTCGAACCGCTGGATATGTTCGAGCGGGATATCGTCGAGATAGCCGTTCGTCCCGGCAAAGAGGCTCACCACCTGCTTCTCCATCGGCATCGGGACATACTGCCCCTGCTTCAGAAGCTCGACAAGGGCGGCGCCGCGCTTCAATTGCGCCTGCGTGGATTTATCGAGATCGGAACCGAATTTAGCAAACGCTTCGAGCTCGCGGTACTGTGCAAGGTCGATGCGAAGGCGGCCGGCGACTTTGCGCATCGCCTTCGTTTGCGCACTGCCGCCGACACGGGAGACGGAGATCCCGACGTTGATCGCGGGGCGAATACCCGCATTGAACATTCCGGGCTCAAGGTAAATCTGCCCGTCGGTAATCGAAATCACGTTGGTCGGGATGTACGCTGAGACGTCGCTCGCCTGCGTCTCAATCACGGGGAAGGCCGTCAAACTTCCCCCGCCGAGGGCGTCACTAAGTTTCGAGGCACGTTCGAGCAGCCGGGAATGGAGGTAGAACACGTCGCCCGGATACGCTTCGCGTCCCGGCGGGCGGCGGAGCAGGAGCGAAATTTGCCGGTAGGCTTGCGCCTGGCGGGTCAGATCGTCGTAGACGACCAGGGCATGCTGTCCCTTGTCTCGGAAATATTCCCCCAGGGTCGCGCCGGAATAAGGGGAGATGTACTGCATCGGGCTCGGGTCGCTCGCCGTGGCCGCGATGACCGTCGTATAGGCCATGGCGCCTTCGGCATACAGTTTGTCGACCACTTGCGCAACGGTCGAACTCTTTTGTCCGATGGCGACATAGATACAGTACACGGGCTTGATGCCCAGCTTCTTTGCATCTTCCGTGTGCGTAAACTTCTGGTTGATGATGGCGTCCGTTGCGATCGTCGTCTTTCCGGTCTGTCGATCGCCGATGATCAGCTCTCGTTGTCCGCGCCCGATCGGGATCATGCCGTCCACGGCCTTGATGCCTGTTTGCAGCGGCTCCTTGACCGGCTGGCGTTCGATGACCCCCAGGGCTTTTCGCTCGATCGGCATGAGCTTTTCGTTCTCGATCGAACCGCGGCCATCGATCGGATGGCCCAGCGCATTGATCACGCGCCCGAGCATCGCTTCGCCGACCGGCATGGAAGCGACGCGGCCGGTGCGCTTTACGGTGTCCCCTTCCTTGATCTCGGAAGTCTCGCCGAAGAGGATGCACCCCACGTTGTCTTCTTCGAGGTTCAGCACCATGCCGAAGACATCGTGCGGGAATTCGATGAGCTCGCTCATCAGGGCCTTCGAAAGGCCGTAGATGCGCGCGACGCCGTCCCCGACCTGCAGCACGGTGCCGACGTCGTAGATATCGGCCTCCTTTTCAAATCCGGCGAGTTGTTTCCTGAGGATCGCGGATACTTCTTCTGGTCGAACGTCAGCCATGGTCATTCCTTGATATTAAAGAGTAGAGGTCCTCGCCGTTCCGACGAAGCGCTCCCTGAGCCGTTCCAGCTGCCGCCGGACGCTCGCGTCAAGCACCGTGTCGCCGATCTTTACCACGAGGCCGCCTTTGATCAGGGGATCTTCCTTGACGCGGAACTTGATCGTTTTCCCCGTGCGCTTGCCGAGCTCCTGCGCGAGCGATTCTTCCTGCTTTCGCTCCATCGGGGTTACGGTCGTCACATCCACAGTCATGATCCCGCGAAGTTCGTCGCGGAGCCCGAGAAACTGTTCGATGACTTCCCGCAGGATGCTTTCGCGGTGCTTGTCGATGAGCAGGTCCACGAACGTCGACACCACCACGCTCGTCTTCCCGCCGAACAGCGCTTTCATGACGGCCGCTTTCTTGGCTTCGAACACGACAGGGCTTACGAGGAGGAGACGCAGTTCACGGGAAGCGGCGAGCGTCCGTTCCATCATGGCAAGATCTGCCGCGACCTCTTCCACGGAATTCTCCTCTTCAGCAACCGACATCAGCGCTTGTGCGTACCGCCGGGCGACGCGCGGGTTTTTCATGGTCACGATTTCCCGGACAATTCCTGGATGGCCTTGTCGACGAGCCGCCGCTGCTGCGCATTGTCGAGGTTCGCGTCGAGGATCTTCCCCGCGGCCGCGATCGCGAGATCGGACACTTCGGTGCGAAGCTGCACCAGGGCGGCGTCCTTCTCGCGGCGAATTTCATCCTTCGCCTGATCGACCATCTGGCGCGAGGCCGTCTGGGCTTTCTCAAGGATCTCCGACTTCATCCGCTCGCCCATGTCCCTCCCCTCGTGGATGATCTTCGCGGACTGCGCCTCGGCCTCGAGAAGCACCTGGCGGTTCTCATCGAGCAGATGCTGCGCTTCCGTGCGTGCCTTTTCCGCCTCTTCTAAAGATGACCGGATCTTGTCTTCACGATCCTTCAGGGCCTGCACGATAGGCTTCCACGCTGTCCCGCGGAGGACAAGCAACACCAGAACAAACGTGATTATCGTCCATATGATGAGACCTGGATTAATCTCCAGCATGGAGACTCCTGCGATGAATTACTTGGTTGCCAGAATGATGCAGATCGCGAGACCGAAGAACATGCCGCCTTCAATAAGTGCCGCAGCGATCAGCATGCTTGTCCGCACTTGTCCTGCCACCTCGGGCTGACGACCGCTCGCTTCCATCGCAGCAGCGGCGAGCTTGCCGATGCCCAGGCCGCCGCCGATAACAGTGATTCCCGCGCCGATGCCTGCCGCGAGGTAGCTGAGTGCTTTGGGATCCATGGGTATTCTCCTTCGTGAACGAGTTAGGATTGAACGGGATTCAATGCGCGGATCCGTGCGATTCATGCGACTCGGCCTGCATCCCGAGACCCATGAACAACGACGTCAGCATCGTAAAGATATACGCCTGAAGAAATGCCACGAAGATCTCCAGAAGCATGATGCCGACGACAAACCCGACCGGCGCGAGTGCAACAAGAAACGACTGGAAAATGAAAATCAGCCCGATCAACGAGACAATGACAATGTGCCCGCCGGTCATGTTGGCAAACAAACGGATGCAGAGGGCGAACGGCTTCGTGAACAGCCCGAGAATTTCGATGGGAATCATGATCGGCCACAGCAACCAGTGGACACCGCCCGTGAGGTGCGCGAGATAGTGCCCGATCCCCTGTGCGCGGATTGCCGAATACTGGATCATGATGAACGCGATCACAGCAAGGCCGGCGGTGACGTTGACGTTTCCTGTCGCCGTGGAGCCGTACGGGATCAGCCCGAGGAGGTTCATCACGAGGATGAAGAAAAACGTCGTGAGGAGATACGGCAGGTAGCGCAGGCCGTCCGGACCCATGTTTGGAAGGATGATTTCATCCCGGACGAACACGATGACCACCTCCATCATGTTCCCCACGCCTGTCGCCACGACGCGTTTTGTGTTGCTGCGCGCCGCGCGGACGGCGACCAGGATCAGGATCACCGCGGCAACCCACATGAACACGATATGCTTGGTCAGCGACAGGTCGATCATCGGGGCCGCGTGCGTATCCGCGCGGAGAGGAGTCTCCTTCTCCGTCAAGGTGTACGTGCCCGCTTCCTGCAGGCTTTCGCCGGAGCGGTACACATGCAGACCGTCGGTATCGAGAAGGATGTACGGCAGAGCGAGATGGCCTCCGGGAAATTCAATTTCATGCGCGTCCTGCGTGTGGTGCAGGAGCTCGGCAAACAGGTTGCCTTTTCCCTGGGCCTCTTCCGCCTTGTGCTCCGCCGCCGGCGCTTCCCGGGACGGAGCGACGGTCGCCGGTGTGGTTGCCAGGGTATCTAGGTGCTCATTCATGCAGTCTGACCGCCGGGAGTGTTCGCGTTCTTCACCGTAACCTTCCGCTGGATAAAGAGAACTTCCAAAAGGAGAAACACGAGATAAAAGCCGAGCAAGGAGAATGCAAGCGCAAGGGCATGCACATGAAAGACCCCGATCAGAAGCGCCAGCAGCCCCAGCATCAGCACCAACCGAATGCCCATTCCCCCGATGACCGTTCGAACAAAAACGGTATACGATTTCTCAAAAGAATACTCAATGGCAATGTACCCGAGCAGGATGTTCAGCGTACTGAGTGCCGTTCCCAGGACCACACCTGCAACCACGTCACCCGATCCATAGCGAAGAAGCGGGTAACCTCCAAGTGCGGCGGCACCCGCCAGCGTACATCCCACCTGGATGGGGAGTCGGGCGTCGATCTTCATGGGTGCGGCGGAGCCTGCTTGTCCTTTTCGTCTTCTTCCCGCCCGGCTTCCATCGCGGTCCGGATGAATTTGATGAGCCCCCCGACCGTTCCAAGGAATATCCCCGCGAGCATCAACCAGGGTGCGGTCCCCCAACGGCTGTCCAGCCATCTCCCGAGAAAAAACAGGATGACGACCGTCAGCGCAAGCTGGATTCCCTGCGTCAGAAGCGTCCCCATGCTTCCGGACAACCAGCGATTAGGTTGTTGTGGATCCATGGCGAGCCGTTCCTTCTCCGAACCCGGTGCAGCCGGACGGACCAGCAATTACTGTGGTTTCGGACCCTGACGCTCGGGCGAACCCGACATTGCGCAATTGCCGTCGAACGTCGCACCTTCGTCGACCACAAGACGCTGCGCGCGCACATCGCCTCGCATCTGGGATTTCGCTTCGAGCACGAGTTTCTCCGATGCGGCGACCGTGCCCTTCACTTTTCCCGCGAGCGAGATGTTGGCGCCATGGATTGTCCCTTCCACGGAGCCGGTCGAGCCGACCGTGACGTTTGCCTTCGAGGTGATGTCGCCGATGAGACGCCCGTCGATGCGCACACTCCCATCGGTAACGATCTTCCCTTCAACCACCGTGCCGGTGCCGATCAGGCTCAACACTCCGTTGACTTGCTTGTCAGCCATGCCCCTCCCTTCGATGGGTTATTGTCTATTGAGCTTTATCCTGAACCAGAAGGTATTCGTCCGGATCGCGAGGTGTTCCGTTCTTCCACACTTCGAAATGCAAATGTGGCCCCGCACTCGTTCTCCCTGACGCCCCGAGGAGGGCGATCGGCTCGCCTCGCCGGACGAATGACTGCAATGTCGTCAGTAATGTCTGGTTGTGCTTGTATACGGTCATGTATCCGCCGTCGTGCGCCAGGATGACCATGTTCCCGTCATCGTACGTCCACCCTGCGAACACCACGTGACCGTCCGCCGCCGCAAACACCGGCGTCCCCCGTTTCCCTGCGAAGTCGACACCGTAGTGACTTGCCGCCGGGTCGAATCCCTGCGAGATGATGCCCTCCACCGGTGTCAGGAGCGGGAATGTGCTCCGCCCCGCGTCGGTCGACGTCACAACATTCGTGTATACATTCTCTGTCGAGAGGTCCAGCCCCTCGCTCGATTCGTCGAGCGATGGAGCTTCCTGTCTCGAAGACGCCGGCTCGGCTGTCGGGGGCGCTTGCACTTCGGCCTGTGTCTGCGCCTGCGGCGGCGCGGTTTCGAGAGACATCGATATCGACGACGTGTGCGACGTCGTCGTGTCGCCGGTCGAGCCTTCGCCGAGCGCCTTGCGCACCTGGGTGTTGTACGCCCTCACGACTTCGAAATCCCCGGCCAGCGAATCAAGTCGTCGCTGAAGATCCGCCAGCTCTCTCCCATAGCGCGCCTCAAGAACAGGATTGGGAATAGGGAGGTACATCGCGATGGGAGTGAATACAAGAACGGCCAGCGAAGCTAGCACTGCCAGCAAAAATCCGGCAACGACAAGCAACACCAGGGTCTTTCGGCTCGCGCGAAGGGTCTTCGTCTTCTCGCCTTCACCAACCGGAACTACCACGATATCGAAAAGGCGAGGCGGTTTCTTCTTCCGCCGGATGCTCTCCGGTGGCATGCGCTTCCTTCCAGACTTGAATTTACAATATAGCGAAAGTGGCCTGGAATGTCAACGAATCGGGGCGATAACTGCTTTGTTCACTTGCAGTTGAGGGATATCAGTCGGAACCGGCGAATCTTGGCGAGAGCCGGGCCTCGATAAATCGCGCCATTCGGGCTTTGTACTCATCACGGTCAAAGCTTAGGACCTGTGCCCGGATCGCAAACGGATCGAATTTCCTTTGAGCACACCGCTCCATAGCTTCGATCAAGGCGTCCGACGAGAGTTTCCCGAACAGGATTCCGGTTTCCGCACCGTGGGTCTCCTTCACCGTCTCGAGAGCTCCGCCTTTGGCATACGCGATGACCGGTTTTCCGTGCGCCATCGCCTCCACCGGCACGATCCCGAAGTCTTCTTCACCTGGAAAGATCAATGCTGTACATCCTGCGTACAACGCATGCACCTCAGCGTCAGCCACCCAACCCCGAAACTCGATCGTCGGCCCCGCAAGCTCCCGCAACCGCACTGCATCTGGTCCGCTCCCCACTATTATAAGCCGTTGCTTGAGGCGGTTGAATGCCTCGATGGCAATGTCCACCTGTTTGTATGGCACCAGCGCCGTCACCATCAGATAGTAGCCGTCATCCGTCAACGACGCTTCGACGCCCGCGACATTCACCGGCGGATAGATGACCTCGGCATCACGCCCGTAGATGGATTTGATCCGCGCCTTGACGTTGTTTGAATTCGCGATGTAGTAGTCGGGTCGAGTCGCCGTTGCGACATCCCATCTCCTCAATCGACCCACCATCGATGACATCGCCAGCCGCGTCAGGATGCCTGCCTTGCCCGGGCCGAAATACTCATCGTACTGGTTCCAGATATAGCGCATCGGGGTGTGGCAGTAGCAAATGTGCAGAGCTTCGGTAGGTGTGCGGACGGCCTTCGCAACACAGTGGCTTGAACTGATCACGAGATCGAATTCGGCAAGGTCAAATCGTTCGATCGCAAAAGGAAAGAGAGGGAGATAACGCCGGTAGCCTTCGCTCGCGAAGGGAAGATGCTGGACAAACGAGGTGTGAATGTCATGCCGGGCGATCGTCGGCGACGAGGTCCCGCGGTTGTAGAGCAACGTAAAGATGGGCGCATCCGGAAAAAGCTCGCACAGGACTTCGAGGCATTTCTCCCCTCCCCGCATCCCGGTGAGCCAATCGTGGACCAGCGCAACGCGTCTGCCGCCGGCAATGTCTTTGGTCATGCAGCAAAACTACAAAGAAGGCGAAGGAGATGCAAAGCGACAATCGATCGGGGATCAGGAAGCAGTATCACTCTTGTGCATGAGCCGACGGTAGACCTCCCGTTCTCCTTCGACGACCGGCGCCTGCAGTGTTTCGGCGGCCTCACGGTCATGGAAGGCCAGCTCGGCGAACTCTCGCGATCCCTTGTGCGTGAAGACTTCCGGCACGGGATGGAGAATGCACTCCCGGATGGCTTCTGCGACGCGCTCGGGTGGGATGACGCCTTCCATCTGCGGAAGCGTCGCATGACGTTCTGTCGCAATACGCTTGATGACGGGACCGGCTTCCGAGAAAAGGGACAGCATGGATGCGCCCTCGGTCACTTTTGCCCAGTCCGTCTTCACGCTGGCCGGACAAATCACGGAGGCGTGGATGTTTGTGCCGATGAGCTCTGTGCGAAGTGCATGGGTGAATCCGACCGCTGCATACTTCGCGGCGACATAGGCACTGTTGAAAGGAAAGCCCACTTTGCCGGCAATGCTCGCCATCGTGATGATGTGACCGCTTCCCTGCTTTCGCATCGCGCGAAGCACGGGCCGTGTGGTGTACCAAAGCGAGAAGACGTTGACCGAGAACATGTTCATGAGAACGACGTCGTTGGTGTCCTCTATGCTCGCCATGTGACCGCGGCCTGCGTTGTTCACGAGCACATCGATGCGACCAAAGCGTTCGAGCGCGGTAGCAACAAGACGCTCCGCCTGTCGCACATCGGTGACGTCTGTTGGAAGATGAACAACGCGAGATCCGGAAGGATCGATTTCCCCGGCAACGCGGGAGAGTTCAGGTTCACGCCGGGCGCCGAGGACAAGCCTTGCACCTTCACGTCCAAGGAGGCGGGCCAGCGCTGCGCCGATCCCGGAGGATGCGCCTGTAATCACGACAACACTGTCGGCTATCATAATCGATCCTTTGCTTGCCATGTCTGCCCCACGGTATCGACCGCCACCGCGAGGCCAGCGTTTCTCGCTGCTGCACGGAGCCGCTCGATCGGCTCATGCCGGGGTTCATCGCTCTGGATGAAGGTGTTCCAATGGATCGGGAAGATCGTCGGCGCTCCCATATGCTGTGTCATTGTCACGGATTGTTCGGGACTGGCGTGGTTGCGGATCCAGGGATCGTACGCCCCGATCGGCATCATCGCAAGTTCGATGTTGATGTTCCGCTCTTTGACACGCCGGAAGAGCTCGTGGTACGATGTATCGCCGCCGAAAACAACCGACCGGTTGTTTTTGGAGATGAGATAGGCGTTGTAGCTCCGGCCGTCTTTGTATCCTCGCGAACGATCCTCTTCCCACGGAAACCGCCAGCCGAAGTGGCGCACTTCCAGCGCTTCAAGGCGAAGCCCGGCGATGGACGTCCATTGCCCCCAATCCAGTTCATACACCCGTTCGAAATCCAGATCGCCGATGACATCCGTGGTATTTTTCGCCATCACGACGGGGATGCCGGGATCGAATTTCCGGAGCGTCGGAAGGTCGAGATGATCCATGTGAGCATGAGAGAGAAGGATGACGTCGACGCGTGGAATCTGTTCGACGGTCAGCGCGGGTGCAACAAGACGCTTCGGTCCCAGTGTGAATATACCGGCGAACGTCAACCCGATCCGCCCGGAAAACACGGGATCGGTGATCACCCAGGTGCCGAGGAAATTCATCAGGACGGACGAATGCCCGAGCCAGGCGGCGGTGATGGTATCGTTCGGCCATGAACGGGGGTCGGGCACAAGGGGAGAAGGCTCGGTTTCCTCGCTGTTGAACATCAACTCCCATCGCGACCGACGATTCTTATCGTCGGCGAAGCCCGGGCGACCCGCAAGCAGGAAACTTCCCAGTGTTGCCAGAACCGAACGTCGTGATGCCATGCTGCTGCTCCGTGTGAAACGATCGAAG
>Ga0335069_10015796_pt1 | contig 10552 bp, 8 predicted proteins | sample Lox_Sample_11_FD_206714 | JGI IMG/M metagenome (GOLD analysis project Ga0335069, IMG submission 206714) | Soil microbial communities from Loxahatchee National Wildlife Refuge, Florida, United States - Lox_Sample_1.1 | ecosystem: Environmental > Terrestrial > Soil > Wetlands | place: USA: Florida...
CGATCCGCTCGGGGTTCATGGTGTCCCCGCCAGAGGCAGCAGCTTTCGTACCACTCCGGCGCCCTCGCGCATCGCGTAGTTGTAGCGCATAGAAGCCCAGGCGTGTCTGCCTCGGGCACCTCGGCCGGCACGGGCCGCCTTCCCGCCCCAGGGAACGCGTAGTACGCGGCCACCTCAGGCCGACGCTGCTACAACCAAGCCGAATCGAGCGCCCCAATGGTCGGGGTGCATCCGATCGAGCGGCCCACCGCGAGCAACACGCGACGCGCGGTTCACTTGGTCGGCGTCGGCGCTCCAACCGGCGGAAGCTCGGCGAGGAATCGTTGCGGATCGATGACCCAGTATTCGAGGAGTGCGCCCACGAGAACGTTGACGTGCAGCGTATGCGCGAACAGATAGGCGAGCGCCGCGTCGTACGCGGACGCGAGCCACGCGAGAACACTGCGCCGCCCTGCCGACGCGCAAAGAACGCATTCGAGCGCCCGTCGCAGATCGCTGTCCCAATCGAGTGCGTAATCAAGCCACTCCGGATCAGCGGCGAACTGGGGCCACCCCGTCACAAGCTGTTCGCCCGCGCGACCGGCGAGCGCCACCTGCGCCTCCAGAATCGCCTCATGACGTAGAAAAACGCGGGACACGCGCGTGCGCCGCTGGCGTCGCCGTTCGCGCGGCACATCGCGATGAAGAATCGTGTGTCCGTCGGTGTCCCCGCTTGGAACGATGCTCACGACGGGAACACGAGCGCCGGTGGCGATGCCGAGGATCGCGTGCGAGGCTTCGTGCGCCGCGACGACCACGTCTTGGGTGCTTGGGCGCCAAGCCCTCACCGCGTTCACAACAATCCCTCGCCGGCGCCACGCTCGTGCAGCGTTTCGCGCTCGATGTACCCGCGCACGGCAGCTACGCTCCGGTGGCGCGTCGTCACCATGATCGAATCGAGGTCGCGCCCGCGCCGAGCGGCCGTCGTGATGAAGCCGCGGCGGAGCGAGTGGCCCGCGAAGTCCTTCGGATCGAATCCCGCCACCTTCGCCCAGTGCTTGACCCGGTCGGCGACGGCAGGAGCAGCCAGGCGTCCTCCGAGGCGCTCGTCGCGCCCCAGGCGTCGGAAGATGGCGCCTGTCCTAATCTCTGCGGCATCGAGCCATGCTTGCAGCGAGCGCACGGGGCAGTGCTCCGGGAGGTTCGAGTAGAAAACCGGTATCTCAGCGCCCCGTTTCTCTTGATCAGTCTTCGAGCTGCGAACGGTGAGGACGAGACCTTTGGGCACATACCGCACATCTTCGACGTCAGTGTCCACTGCCTCGGAACGCCGCTCAGCCGCAGCCCAGCCAAGCGTGAGCAGACTCCTATCGCGCAGCCCGAGCAAGGTGCCAGACGGAATCACGCCGAGCAGTCGCTTCAGGACCTCGTCGTCCGCTGCGCGCTTGGGCGCGGGCCGGACGCCCAGCTCGCGCCGCAGCGCCGTGCGCATGTCTGCCACGAGTGGGTTCCCCCACGGGGAGGCGTAACCGGCGCGCGTGTGCATCGTGCAGATCGCGGCCAGGGCTCGCTGCACGGTCGACCACCCATGCTCCCGATCGGCCAGGTGTCTGAGGTGCAGCACGATGGTCCTCGGATCGACCGGTGGTGCCGCGTTCAGGCCGAGGTCGCGGCACCAGACCGCGAACCGTCGTAGGTCGCCCTCGTAGGCTCGCCGCGTGTTCGGCGGGACGGCGTCACGAAGAGTCGCCTCCGCTCTCTCGACCAGTGGGCCGAGAGCGACCGCGCAGTCAGCAACGGCCAATGTGTCCGACTCCATACTACCGCCGCGATAACTGTCCTTATCAGCGGTATCTGACGCGGTGCTCATTGAGCCCACGACGCGCGGTTGGTCGAGCGGCACACCGGTCATTCCTCATCCCCATCTTCATCGTCGAACGGCTCACCGCATTCCTCGCAGCATTCGGCATCTGGCGCGTTTTCCGCTCCGCAGTCGCACACGAGGATCTCGTACTCGTCGCTGTCGTCGATGATGAGGGGCATGGATGGACCTCCGTGACGCTGGAGGTAAGCACGTCCGGCGCGAGCGCAAGAGTCGTGCACATTCGCCACTTGTTTGTGAGGTGGATTCGCGCGATATTCGGCTCATGTTCGAAAGCGCGATTGCCCCGACTGGCGCGACGGGGCCGACGGGAGCCACCGGGCCGGCTTGCTATGCGTTCGGACCGACGGGAGCCGTGCAAGTCGAGCCGGAGCAGCTCACGGAGACAGAGGTCTACGAGTCGAGATTCGAGCTGGATTCGGCCTCGCTCAGCCCGAGCACCGTTGCTGCGTACGAGAAAGACGTACGTCGCTTCCGCGAATGGGCCGAGCAGCACGGCGAGAGCAGCCTTCCAGCCTCACGTGATGTCGTGATCGCGTATCTCTCGCAACTCTTGAGAGGCGGACACCGACCGCGGACGGCGACGCGGGCGAACACGGCCATCGGCGCGGCACATCGCGCGCGCGGCCTCGCGGCGCCGTGTCCGTCGACCCGTCAGGTTCTGGCGGCGCTACGTGCCCAAGTGCCTGATGCATTCGATGATGACCTACGCAGCGAGAACCCCGAGAGAGATGCGGTCCTCGCGGCGCTGGAGCAGATCGAATGGCAGCGCCCGTGGCTCAGCGGCGTACTGCGCAAGCTGATGATCGTGATCGAGGAGGGGCATCACGTGACCTACCGCGAGCGCGCGTTCTACTCGGACGACGGATACGGCGCGGATTCCATAACGACCTGCGATCTCTGCGGCGAGGCGCTCGCTGTCGGCAGGTACGCTACCGTCGACGAGTGCGCGCAGCACCGTTGCCCGCATCGCTGATCGCGGCAGGAGACGCAGGAGATACAGCGTTGGACGCTGCCGACGGTGGATACCGAGCGTCACGCGACCCCCGAGGATCGCGACGAGCGCTGCTACGCGCAGGCAGTGCGCGCGCTGGAGACGCGTGGATTCGGGTCTGTAATCGCGATCCTCGTCCACTGGACGAGGTTATCCGGCGGGCCATTCCCACACGGTCGAACGCGGGAAAAACGCGGTCCTACGCGGACAATACGTGGACACTCTTGGGCCGCGCGGGGTGAGCGGGGTCGTCCTGAACCCGCAGCTCGCGAAGCGTGGAAGGTTCCTCGAATCGGGGCGAGTTCGTGGAATGCCCGGCGTCGGTGAAGCGCTTCGCGAGATCGTTGAGCCGGCCCGGGGGAGGTGGCTCCCAAGCCGACTCACGTACTTGCGTTGATGGCGGCGCGCGGTATCGTCCAACGAAGGCGCTGCCCCGCTGCGGGAGCGCTACGCAGGACTCCGGGGACTCGCGCGACCCTGCGGTAGGACGATTGGGGACGCCGCGCCTGACAAAACACGTCGGGCGTGCCAGCGCCTGCCAGGACGTCGACGCCCGGCGCGAGCAGCGGTGCAGCTTACCGATGCCGTGTTCGCTCTGGTGAAGGCGTCGGACGTAGCGCCTGCGCCAAGCTCCAATCGGGGTTGCTCAACGCACGCTCACCCGCGTGCGCACGAAAAAGGGCGCGCGCGGTTGGCAAGACCGCCGGCCCCATGGAGGTATCGCCGTGAACGACCCTCACTTGCAGTATACACACTCGAACTGCGTATGGACAGAGCGCGCTGACAAAGAATCGTGCGCGGGGCGTCGAAAAGTCCCCGGCCGCGTTGTACGGGCGACAGCGCCTCCGGTGCCACCAGTCCCATCTCGACATACCTTTTCGGAAGGGGCGCCGTCATGAAGCCGCCGAGCGATGGGCTCGTGTGGCGGTCGCGTGGTGCCGCGCAAAGCGAGTCGCTCTTCGAGCGGTACAAGAACGACGTTCGTTCGCGCCTCTCGCTGCGCGAACTGATCGAAGGGTGCATCCCCAAGGGCCTCAGGTCGACCGGGCGATCGAGTCTCATCTGCTGCAGCCCTCTGCGCGAGGACCGACACCCGAGCTTCTCCGTTTTCGAGAGCGGTGGCGAGTACATCGCCTTCGATCATGCGACGCGCGAGAGCTTCGACCTCTACGCGTTCGTGGAGAAAAAAGAGGGCCTGAGCTTCGCCGACGCCGTCAAGTGGTGCGGCGAGCGGGTAGGGCTGCCCTGGGATGACTACAAGAAGACGCACGGTGGCGACGCTGGCGGCAAGCCGCCATGTCCGCCCGGGTTCACGGAAGAAGAGTGGGAGCGGGCATACGAAAAAACGTGCGCCATCGACGAGCGTCAGCATGTCGCCAACATCCAGCAAGCGATGGTGGACCTCTGCCACGCGATGTTTCTGCGCACCAGCCTGCCCGACTACGTGACGAGCCGCTGGGGCATCGACAAGGACACCCAGAAGAGGTTCATGCTGGGCTTCGTACCGCACGGCTTCGCGAGCCTGCTCGAAGCGTTTCGCGAGGAGGGGATCTTCCCGTACTCACGAGCGCAGCTCGTCAAGACGGGATGGTTTCTGCAGCATGCCCGGTTTGCCGCCGATCCGGAGCCCGAGCTTCGATGCCTCTTCGACGGGCGCCTTCTCTACCCGTACATGCATCGAGGCAAGTGCCGCTACGCGTGCGCGCGCATCCTTCACGAGGACCGGATCGAGAAGAGCTACTTCGAGGGGCGCGAGTGGGAGCAGAGCAAGTTTAAGAAGGCTCTCGTCGGCGGTCCGTCCCACCCGAGCGTGAGCCGCTTCGTCCAGAACGATCTGCTCTACAACGCCGACAACGCGTACCGAAGCCGCACGGGTTTCGCGCGCATCGTCATCGTCGAGGGCCCGAGCGACTGCATGGCCATGGTGGAGGCCGGATACGACTGCGTGGCTCCGGTGACGACGAGCATTCGCAGCGAAGACGTGCCGATGCTTCTCGAATCGGTGTCTCGGTACAAGGAGGTCATCCTCGCCACCGACACCGACGTCAAGCCCGACGGCCGACGTCCGGGACTCGAAGGTGCGCTTCGAATGGCCCCGGAGCTGCTGAAAAACGGCAAGCGCGCGCGCCTCCTCACGTTCCCCTTGGCCAAGGGCGAGACCAAGATGGATCCCGCCGCATGGATGCTCAAGTGGAAGACCGAAGGCAAGGACGGCGATCCGTTCGCGGAGCTGGTGGCTGGTGCCCCAACGGTTGCAGGCGCGCTCGTGCAATTCTTGGATCCGGCATTGACCGCGGCGGAGTTGCCGGAAGCCATGACGCCCATCGTGCGCTTCGCGCGCGCAGGCAAGGCGAGCCGCGCCGAGATGGAGGAGATCGCGCGCACGGTGCGCCTTCGCCTGAGAAACAACTTCACCAGAAACGCCATCCTGAAGGCGATGGGCGAGGTCGGCGAGAAGCTCGACGAAGAAGAGAAGCCGAAGAAGTCGGACGACGACGACGGCACTGGGCGCCTCGACATCGAGGGCAAGGTTGTCGAGTGTGGCGGCTACGACCAGCCGGGCAAGACGCGGCACTACGAGGGCTTCAGCAAGACCGGGCCCGTCGTGCTTTCGACCTTCATCCTGCAGCCCGAGCGCATCATCATCAGTCCGCGCAGCGAGATGTTGATGGAGGTCTCGGTGCACAGCGAGATCGACACCAGGCTCGTCGACCGGTGGGTGGTACCCAAGCGCGCGTGGTGTACGAGGCGCGACTTCGTGAGCGCGTTCCCGCACGTGCGGATGCAGTTCACCGGGAACGACGACAACGTTCAGGGCATCTACCAGCTCGTCAGCGAGCGGGCATCACGCATTGGGGTGCCGATCATCCAGGGCGAGCCCGTCGTGGGCCTGCACCGCGCCGGGCAGAGCCTGCGGCTCGTCCTGCCGGGCGAGACGTGGGACGCGAGCGGCGTCATGTCCGCCCCGGACCTCGTGCACTCGCCCGAGTGCGGGTCGGTGCCGTTCGCGACGATGCTACGCGCCGACGGGGCGCAGGCGCCCGCCGAGGTGGACGAGCTCGTGGCGCGCGTGCTCTCGCTCACCTTCCGTCTAAACGACCCGGTGAAGCTGACGACGCTCTGCGCGTGGATCATCGGCTGCTATTTCCTGCCCGAGATCCGCGAGATGAACGGAGGCAAGGCGTCGATCCTCAACGTCTACGGGTCGCCCGGGTCGAGTAAGACGACTTTGCTCAAGGAGGTCCTCTGCAAGACGCTCCAGCCCTTTGGGCCCGGCTTCGAGATGGCGACGCCCGCCGAGACTTGCTTCGCCACCATCCGCAATCTCTCGTGGAGCAACCTCTTCGTCAGCGCCTTCGACGAGTTCCGGATCGATGAGGCGAGCAGGGACTTCATGCGCCTGCTGCGCACGGGGTTCTCCGGGGGCTCCGAGATGCGCGGGAGCCGCGACCAGTCGGTGCGCGGCTGGACCCTGCACGGCGCGGCGGCCCTGCTCGGCGAGCAGCGCGCCGACGTGGACGCCGCGATGGGCGAGCGCCTGGTCATGGTGTCGCTCGACAAGAACACGATCGAGACCCTCGGCGCCGAGAGGCACCTGCACGAGATCCTAGCCACCGAGGACCGCTGGCGCGTCGCCACAGATATCCTCCAGTGGAGACTGCGCATCGCGCCTAATACCGTGTGCGAGTGGTGGTCATCGGCCAAAGCGGAGGCGAGCGAGTCGCTCGACCGGATGAGACTTCGCGTCGCTCCGCGCACGCGCGACGCGTGCTCGGAACTCGCGTTCCGACTGAGAGCATGGAACGAGTGGCTCTCGCACCGACGCGAGCGGCAGTTCGACGTCCCCAGGCCCGCGCTCGACATCGTGCTGCGATCGATGCTGGAGGCAACGGTCGGCGGGGAGCTACCCGAGGGGGGCCGCGAAGTCTCGTCGGTCGCTGCCAAAAGCCTCATCGTTCGCGCCCTGGAGAAGATCGCCCCGTACGTAATGAGCGGCGAGTTCAAGAACGGAGCCGGCTATTGTCTCTGCACCCGGCACGGTCGCCTGATGCTCGTCGTGCATCCCGGACACCTCGCAGAGACTCTCGCTAAGGAGTCGAAGCTGCGCGGCAGGCCCGACCCCACCAATGGTGAGTTGGCGCTCAAGAGAGCAGCCAACGAGGAATACGCCAAGGAAAAGGACGCCGGGTGGCTCGTTGACCCAGTGTTCCGCTGCCGGATGGATTCGACCGACGAGGTAGGCGAGCAGCATGGACGCAAAGGGCGCCCACGCTGCTGGCTCATCGACGTCGAGCGGGCCGACGAGCGTGTGGGGCTGGAGCTCAATTGGCCCGGGACGCCGCGTACGTGGGGGGGCGACCGCAAGACGGGCTTGCCGATACCGCATGTGACCCAGGGATGGCGCAGAGATGCCTGAACGAGCAAGGGTCCCAAGGACCCGCAAGGGTCCACTCGCCCGGTCCCTTGGTTTCTTCAGCATCTGTCGGCAGCTTGCGCGGCCGAAAGCCTCAAGAGGATCAAGTGGACACCACATTCATGTGTATCGATAGGAACGGATGCGGAAGCGCGTAGTCCCAGACTCCAGAGATCCGGTCTCTAGACTCGGATGATCGGATCCTTACTACCATAGTGGCGAAACTGCGGTCCCTTGATCCACTTGGTCCACTTGATGGTCAAGCCGTTGAACGAGCGGTCTTTTCGCGTCCTGTGCCAGGTGGGCCGTTGATGGTCTCTTGGATCCCTTGAGCATCGAGCGGTTGAGCGCAGTGCGTGCAATCCCACCCGCCCACGTCGCCCACGTTGAAAAACTGCTCGCGAATCGCGCGAGTCTCCTACGAGCGGACGGTGAAGTTCGACGAAGGCGCCGCCGCGAAACTCCTGCCCAGATCCACCCGACCGGCTTGCATATCGCGACGAAGGGAGCGTCGCACCCGTCCAGGGCAAACGCCGCTGTCCAAGCCTTCGAGCAACGGGGTTGGTCGAGTGAGTGTTCCGTGCAGTCTGCGCGCATGGGGGGCAATTGGTCCGTACGGACCCATAAGATCTTATGGCCTGATAGGACTGACAGGGCTACAGTAGGCCCATGCTCGCGGACGCCCGCCAGTTCAAGATGACTCTTACTGTCGAAGACCAGCAGCGCCTCGGACGCATCCGTGTCCTCATGGTCACCGAGGATCCGACGCGCGCGGTTACGGATGCCGACTGCATACGGCACGCGCTCTACGTTGCCGATCCCAAGAGGGACGCCGCGGCACCCAAACCGTCGCGTCGATCGGACCGAAAGCGAGGCAAGTGACATGCCCGAAGGGCGCGGTCAACGCGGTGACTTGCGGCGACTTTGGCCTTGTGTCGCGCTCGCAGCGCGGGCCCTTCGGCACATAGGCGGCGATCCGCCCGTTCGCCGGCTGGAAGGTCTCAGGAGCAAGCTTCTTGCTCGTCTGCGATCTCTCCAAGCAAGCCGCGCCGCCGCCGCGCATGGTCGTCTTGGAGTGCACGAAGGAGTCATGTCATGCGCGAGTCGTCTCCTAGCCAGCCGGAATCGACCCGTACCGAGAATGTCGCAGTGACGAACGGCAGCGCCCGCCCGGGTCGTCTGCGGCTTCGTCGTTCCCGGTCGCGCAGCGTCGAGGAAACGACCCTTCGCGGGCTTTGGCAGCTTCATGGCCCTGCCCTCGACGTTGCTGCCGTTTCGCTTGGAGCGACGGTCGTGGCCGACGACGTGGAGATGACCACGTTCGACGCCGTAAGCGGGTTTTGTCGCCCCGACCCCGGACTAGTCTCGCGGCGGTGGACGCTCGTGTGCAAAACACCCGAGGTCGAGGCGGCACTCTCGCGTGTGACGGTCCGCGATCACATCTACGGGACCGAGATCGCGCTCGACGACGTGATCGCACGCTTGGGACAGCAGTTCGCGGCTGCATCGCTTCGAGGCAGTGGCCTGGACCGGCGCGTCGGCCACTCTGCCCTCGCCGAGGCCGTCGCCCACGAGGTCATCGCTCACCTCCGGACTGAGCCATCGGCGGACGCAATTCTGGTGACCTACCAGGAGGCTGCACGGCGTCTTGGCACAACGGTGGCGGCTTTGAAGACGCGTGTGAGCCGCGGCGACCCACGCCTGACGGCCGCCATGGTCCCCGATGGGCGAAGCGTGCGGTTCAACGTCGCGCGCCTGAACGAGGTGTGTAAGCCGGGGGCTCGTCTCGGCGGAAGGAGGAGGACATGAGCGTCGCAGTGAGGCCTTGGAAGAACAAACCGGGCAAGTGGCAGGTCGACATCATCTTTTGCAAGCCAGACGGCGAGCGGGTTCGCGATCAACGAGTGCACGCGGCCAAGACGGAGGGGATGGCTCGCCGCTGGGGCGAAGCGCGCGAGAGCCAGCTCCGAGCGGGGTTGCTCAGGACCGAGACGAAAGCGTGCCCGACCTTCGAGCCCTTCGTCAAAGACGAGTGGCTCCCGACGTACCCGAAGGCCGCCGGCAACAAGCCCTCCACACTCCGCGAGAAGAAGAGCCACCTCAGGAAACACCTCGTTCCGTTCTTCGCGGCGATGCGCCTAGACGCTATCGACCGCAAGCAGATGGAGAAGTTCATCGCTCACACGCTCGACAAGACCAAGGGGAAGACCAGGAAGGAGCGCACCAGCCGCAACGGCTACCTGGCCGAGCCCAAGAAGCTGAGCCCCAAACGCGTGAAGAACATCATGGGGACGCTCCACACGATCCTCGCGTCGGCGGTCGAGTGGGGCGTGCTCGATAGACTCCCGAAGTTCCCCCAAGTGAAGTGCTCGGTCCCAAGCTTCAACTTCTACGAGTCCGCCGAGGTCGGGGCACTCATCGCCTCGGCCAGAGAGGACGAGCGCGTCCTCATCATGTTCGCGGCGCACACGGGGGCGAGGGCAGGGGAGCTTCTCGCCCTGGAGTGGTCGGACCTTGACCTCAAGTCCAAGCTGGTGACATTCCGACGCTCACGGACGGGTGGCATCACGACCGATAGCACCAAGTCTCGCAAGCCGAGGCCAGTCCCGCTCAGTGACTCGCTAGCGGCCGCATTGAAGGCTCATCAGCACTTGCGGAGCACGCTCGTATTCTGCCAGGAGGACGGTACGCACCTTACTCTCTGGCACCTTCACGGGGCACTGGAGCGGGCTGCCCGGCGTGCTCAGCTCCGGCTGCTGCGCTGGCACGATCTACGACACTCGTTCGCCTCGAACCTCACGATTGGGGGCACGCCCATCCGCCAGGTTCAGGAATGGATGGGCCACGCCTCGATCACCATGACGATGCGTTACGCCCACCTCGCACCGAACGGCGGCCGGCAGTACCTCTCAGCTCTCGATGCTCCGCCTGCTGCGCGGCAGGAGGCAGCGGCAGAGTAGCCGCGTGACGTCGGGCCAGGGGGCGCGCCTTCGAGGGTGGCCTCCGGGGCCTCGGTTGCAGCGCGGAGGTTGTGCTGAGTCTAGTAGCAGGGGCTGGGACCGACGCGGGGCTGTGTGAACATGCGTGTGAACGCGATACGCCGCATTGACGATCCTCTACGGAAACAGACCGATCGAGAGCGTCCCCAGCGGGAGTCGAACCCGCGTTAGCGACGTGAAAAGCCGCGGTCCTGGGCCTCTAGACGATGGGGACGAGAGGCGAAACTTGGCGTAGTTAGCCGGGCGGCGGGGGCCTTGTCCAGTGGGCGACGGTTACGGGCAGC
>Ga0335069_10015797_pt1 | contig 10552 bp, 8 predicted proteins | sample Lox_Sample_11_FD_206714 | JGI IMG/M metagenome (GOLD analysis project Ga0335069, IMG submission 206714) | Soil microbial communities from Loxahatchee National Wildlife Refuge, Florida, United States - Lox_Sample_1.1 | ecosystem: Environmental > Terrestrial > Soil > Wetlands | place: USA: Florida...
GGACCATCCACGAACAGGAACGAGAATGACTTCGGCATCACTTTTCATTCGAGACTTCCGCCAGTTCCAGCTCCCCATACAGCACCGCGGTCGAGGCCCGCGTGATCCTCACCGGGACGAGCTGGCCGATCAGGCGTTCGCTGGCGGCGAAATGGACCACCCGGTTCCCGCGCGTGCGGCCCATGAACATCCGGCCTTTCTTGTCCGGCCCCTCCACCAGCACCTCCTGCACCCCCCCGAGCAGCAGCGCGTTGCGGCGGTTCGAATTCTCCTCGAGCAGCCGCAGCAGCACCTGGTTGCGCTCCTCCTTGACCGCATCCGGCACCTGGTCCGGCAGGGTTGCGGCGGGCGTGCCGGAGCGGATCGAGTACTTGAAGACATACGCCATGTCGTAGTTGCACTCGACGAAGAGCTCGCGCGTCTGCGCGAAATCGTCCTCGGTCTCGCCGGGAAAACCGACGATGACATCGGTGGAAAAGTAGATGTCGGGCCGCACGGCGCGCAGGTCCGCCACGATCTGCCGGTACCGGTCGCGGGTGTAAGGCCGGTTCATCGCGCGAAGGATCCGGTCGCTGCCGGACTGCAGCGGCAGATGCACGTGCTCGCACAATTTGCCCAGCCGGCCGTAGGCTTCGATCAGGTCGCGCTTGAAGCCGCGCGGGTGCGGCGCGGTGAAGCGGATCCGTTTCAGCCCGGGGATGGCGTCGATCCGCTCGAGGAGCTGCACGAACGGGGAAATCCCGCCCGCATGGGCGTAATCGCGCCGGCCGTAGCTGGTGACGATCTGGCCGAGGAGCGTGACCTCCACCACCCCGCGATCGGCGAGTTCCTCGCACTCGCGCACGATCTCGTCCATCGGCCGCGACCGCTCGTCACCGCGCGTCTTCGGGACGATGCAGAACGAACAGTCCATGTTGCAGCCCTGCTGGATCGAGACAAACGCGGACACCGGCCGGTCCGCGAGCACATGGTCGCGGATGGCGTTCTGGCTGCCGGGTTCCTCGGCGATGTCGACGATGTTGGTCGGCGTGACGACCCCGGCGGCGCGGGCCGCCCGGAGGTTGTCGAGATAGTCCGGCACCTGGTGGAACTTCTGCGTGCCGACGATCAGGTCGATGTCCGGCAGGGCGTCGAGCAGCGCGGCGCCGCGGTTCTGCGCCATGCAGCCGAGCACGCCGAGGATGAACCGCGGGTTGCGCCGCTTCGCTGCGAGCGAGCGGCCGGCCTGGCTCAGCGCCTTCTGTTCGGCAAGGTCGCGCACGCTGCAGGTGTTGAGCAGCAGGACGTCGCAGTCGGCCTCATCGTCCACCATCCGGTAACCCCGCGCGCGGAGGAGCGCCGCGACAGCCTCGCTGTCGCGCTCGTTCATCTGGCAGCCGTACGTCTTGAGGTGGACGCGATTCATGGCGGCGGGTTGGTCTAACTACCCTCCCACCCCGGCCGGTCAACGCCGGAAACCCGCTTGTAAAAGCGCTTCCCCTCGGGCGGGCGGGTGGTTTTGCTCCCGGCATGGGATTTTTCGACCGCCTGGCGGGCAAGAAGAACCAACCGGCACCCGCGGCCGCTGAACCGGCCGCCGCGCCGGCCGATGATGCCATCAAGGCCGCGGCCGCCGGCGGAGTGCTGCCCCGGCTGGCCGAGGCCCGCGCGCGGCTCGACGCCCGCGATCTGCCGGGTGCGCTGGCCATTTACGACGAGGTGCTCAATACCGCCGGAGCGCGCGCCGACGTGATCGTGAGCCTCTCCGGCGAGCTCGGCGCGCACGGCTATGCGCGCGAGCTGATCGAGCTGGTGGCGCCACGTTACGACGTACAAAAACACGGACCGGCCGCGGGCCTGAATCTGCTTCAGGCCTATCTCGCCACGCGCGATCTGGAATCCGCGCAGCACCTGCTCGACCTGCTCTTTGGCCTGCAGCGCCCCGAGCTGGAGGAGCGCCTGCTGGGATTTTCGAACGTGATCGCCGACCTGATGGCGGCCGTGCCGGTGCACTCGCCGGCCAGCGGTCCGGTGGACAAGGAAAAGATCAGCCTCATCAGCATCAGCAAGCCGATGTGGTTCTACGGACTGGAATCGGCCGCGCCGCAGCTCCTCGCGCAGAAGGAGGGCAAGCTCCGCCGCGTGGCCTTCGCCCAGTGTTCGCTGCCCGGGCTGGAAAACGCCCCGGAGATCGCGGCGCGGCCGGAGGATTCGCTGAGCCGACTCTCGCGCGGCTTGGCGCTGTGGATGGCGGAAACCTTCCACTACAGCGCCGGATACGAGACCATCGCGGCCGTCGGTGTGACCGGCGCGCAGCACTACATGATCTTTCCGTCGGAATGGCTGGCGGAGAACATCCGGCAGATGAACGAAACCGCGTCAGGCGGCCTCGACTACGCCGTCACGGGCGCGCTGCGCAACCGCAATGAGGACTTCGAGCTCCAGTTGCGCATCTGGGAGGTGAAGAAATACCGCGAGCTCAAGTCACTCCGCACCCGCTGGACGCCGGCGACGGCGGACGAGGCGCTCCTCGAGCTCCTCGGGCAGCTGCGCACCTACATGGAGTGGTCGCCACTGCCGTCCGGGAACGGCCTGGCCTACAATCTCCCGGCCCGACCGCACGCCTACGCGCAGTCGCTGGGCGCATCGCTGACGCTCTTCCTCGGCGAGAAGGGGCTGCTTGCCCCGGAGCAAATCCAGGTGGGCGCCGCGGATTTTCTGGGTGCGGCGCAGGATGCCCGCGGCCGGCTGGCGCTGGTCACCGGGCTGCAGCGGCTCAAGGCCCGCGGCGCGACGCTCGACGAGGCCGCGGTGGCCGCGGCCCGGGAGTGGCTCGCGTCCGCAGAGGCGCAGGCCTTGGGCGTGACGGCGGTGACAATCTAGCGCGGAATAAATTTAACTGGAGCCGGTGTGGGCGGGGGTCTCGCCCCGCATGTCAGACGAAAAAGCAGGGTGGGGGCACCCCGCCCGCAGCCAAGGCTCGGGTTCGCCGGAGGGGGGGCGACATTACCTTCCCGCCGTCGCGAGCTGGCCGCAGCCGGCGGCGATGTCGATCCCCCGGCGCTGGCGCACGGTGCTGGGCAGATTGTAGCCGGCGAGAATTTCCTGAAAACGGCGCGCAGGCTCGCGACCGGCCGGCTCACCAGGGTAGCCGCCGGTGGGGTTGAGCGGGATGAGGTTCACCTGCGCGGGCTGGCCGTGGAGCAGCCGGCCGAGCGCATGCGCCTGGTCCGCCGTGTCGTTGACCCCGGCGATCAGCGTCCACTCGTAAAAAATCCGGCGCTCGAGCTTCCGGCTGTAGTAGCGGCAGGCTTCCAGCAGTTCCGCCAGCGGCCATTTTCTCGCGACCGGCACAAGGGCGCCGCGCTCCTCCTCCGTGGCGCCGTGGAGCGAGACGGCGAGATGCACGGGCCGGGCTTCGTCGGCCAGGCGAATGATGCCGGGCACGACGCCGACGGTGCTGAGCGTGATCCTCCTGCCGGCCAGCGCCAGGCCGCCCGGATCGCGCAGGATATCGATGGCCGTCATCACGGCGTCGTAGTTGTGCAGCGGCTCGCCCATGCCCATGAGCACGAGGTTGCGCAGGCGCTCGTGCCGCTCATGGGCGGACGGACTTTCGGGCCGGGCGAGCGAGGCCCCGGGGCCAACCGTGCGCAGGACGCGGTCGACGTGCAGCGCCTGACCGACGATTTCACCCGGCGTGAGGTGACGCAGAAAACCCATCTGCCCGGTGGCGCAAAACACACAACCCATGGCGCATCCGGCCTGGCTGCTCAAACAGGCCGTCACCCGGCCGGTGTAGCGCATCAGGACGGTCTCGATCCGCCTGCCGTCGGCGAGCGCGAGCAGGTACTTGCGCGTGAAACCGTCCGAGCTGTGGGCCTCCGCTGCGATCGCCAGGCGGTCCAGCGCGAGTTCGGCTTCCGCCTTGGCGCGGAAACGGGCGGGCAGCTCCGGCATCGCGCTCCACTGAGCGATCCCTTCCCAGTAGACGTATGACCAGAGGCGAGCGGCGTGGACGGTCGAGAATCCCCAGCGCGCGACCAGCGCGTTCAACGCCGCGCGGGACAGGTCGTGGAAGTCGGCCAGCCGTGACATCTTTGCAGGGCCCTTGATGGCCTGAGCAACACCCGCATGGCAATCCCGTTGGCAAAACCACCGAAATCGACATGATGCGGGCATGGGGTCCAAAATCGTGCTCGCCGGCGGCCGGGGATTTCTGGGCGCCGCGTTGGCCGAATTCCTCACGGCGCGCGGGCGCGAGGTGGTCGTGTTGACGCGGACGCCGACACCGGGCGCCGGCGTCCGCGAAGTGGCGTGGGATGGCAGAACGGTCGGTCCGTGGGCCGCGGAGCTGGACGGCGCCGAGGCGCTGGTCAATCTCGCCGGGCGCAGCGTCAACTGTGTGCCCACGCCGGAAAACCGGCGCGAGATCCTCGAGTCGCGGGTGAATTCGGTGCGCGCGCTGGGCGAGGCGTGGGGCCGCTGCGCCCGCCCGCCGGGAGTCTGGGTGCAAGGCAGCTCGATCGGGATATACGGCGATGCCGGGGACCGGATCTGCGACGAGTCCACGCCACCGGCGGCCGGCTACCCGGCCGATGTCTGCCGGGAATGGGAAGCCGCGTTCGCTTCGGTGCAGGTGCCGGAGACGCGCCGGGTCGTGTTGCGAATCGGCCTCGTGCTTGGGCCCGGCGGTGGAGCGCTTGGTCCGCTCGCGCGCCTGGCACGGTGGTATCTGGGGGGTGCCGCGGGCCACGGGCGGCAGTACCTGAGCTGGGTGCACCGGGAAGACATGAACGCGATCTTTTGGGAGGCCGTGACACGCGTGGGCATGACCGGGGTGTACAACGGCTGTTCGCCCCGCCCGGTGACGAACGCGGAGTTCATGCGCGAGCTGCGTCGCGCGCTGCATCGTCCGTGGAGCCCGCCAGCACCGGCCTGGGTCGTGCGGCTCGGCGCGCGCTGGCTGTTGCAGACCGACGCCGACCTGGCGCTGACCGGCCGGCGGTGCATGCCGGTCCGGCTGCTGGAACAGGGCTTCAAGTTCGGCCAGCCCGACTTGCGACCGGCGCTGGAACAGATTTTCCGGAGGAGCTGATCCTGCGGAGGCTCCGCCGGACGCGCCGATTCCGCACCCGGGCGAGGTGCTGAGCCTTGTTCGTGGACGGAACCGGGTCCGTCAATCCGGCCTTGCTGCGACGCGAGCTTTGATTTTCGTTGAAGACTCCCATCCGTCCGTAGGCGGACAAAAGTTCATGATTCTCTTTCACGACCCCCGGTGTGCCGACTACGGCTCCTCCATGCGTCCGGAGCAGCCGGCCCGGGTCATTCGCACGGCGGCGCGGCTGCGGGAGGCGCATCCGGACTGGGAATGGCGGACCCCGGCGATGCCCGAAGAGAAGATCCTGCTGGCCGGCCACACCGCGGCGCTGCTCCGGCGGATCGAGCAGGAGCCGGAGATCGACGAGGACACGCCGTATTTCCCCGGAATCCACGAGCACGCGCGCCGGGCGGTCGGCGCAGCCGTGGAAGCGGCGCGCACGGCGCTGTCGGGCGGGCGCGCCTTTTCGCTGATGCGCCCGCCGGGGCATCATTGCACGCGAAGCCGGGCGATGGGTTTTTGCTACCTGAACCAGATCGCCCTGGCCGCGCTGGAGGCGGCCGCGGGCGGCGCCCGGGTGGCGGTGTGGGACTTCGACGCCCACCACGGCAACGGCACGGAGGACATCCTCGAGGGCCGGCCCGGCGTGTTTTTCACGTCGATCCACCAGTTTCCCGGGTATCCCGGCACCGGCACGCGCTCGACGGCCAACTGCCGCAATTTTCCGGTGGCGCCCAAGACGCCGCGGGAGCAGCACCTGGGCGAGATCGCCCGCGCCTGGGAGGCGGTGCTGCTGTTCAAGCCCGACCTGGTGCTGGTCTCCGCTGGCTTCGACGCCTACGCGCACGACCCGATCACCGCGATGACGCTCGAGGCCGCAGACTTCGCCGAGCTCGGCCGCTGGCTCGGCGACAGCGGGGTGCCGGCCGCCGCAGTGCTCGAGGGCGGATACAGCGAGGACCTGCCACAGCTCATTGACGTTTTCCTGTCCGCATGGGAAAAACCCACCCCGACCGCCACTTGAACCCCGTTCCGCATTACCAGCTCGTCTCCACACCCGCGCAGCTCGAACCGCTCTATTCCGCGCTCGACCGCGTGAAGGAGGTCGCCCTCGACACTGAGGCGGACAATCTTTTCCGCTACCGCACCAAGGTCTGCCTGCTGCAGATCCTGGCCGGCGGCGAGATCTACCTCGTCGACATGCTGGCCGACCTGCCGCTGGCCGGGCTCTGGCCGCGGCTGGCCGCCAGGCATCTCGTGATGCACGGGAGCGACTACGACCTCCGGCTGCTGCGCGAGCTCTGCAGCTTCCGGCCCATGAGCCTCTTCGACACGATGTTCGCCGCCCAGCTCCTCAACATCCCGCGCTTCGGCCTCGCGGCGCTGCTGGAGCAGCACTTCGGCATCCAACTCGACAAGGACCACCAGAAGGCGAACTGGTCGAAGCGCCCGTTGACCCAGGACCTGTTGGACTACGCGGCGCTGGACGTCTACCACCTTCCGGCGCTGCGCGACCAGCTCGTCGCCGGACTGAAGAAGCTCGGCCGGATGGAATGGCTGGAGCAGAAGTGCCGCTGGCAGATCGACGTGGCGGCCGACGGATTCTCCGCCAACGACGAGACGGCCTGGCGGATTGGCGGCTCGGAGAAGCTGCGCGGCCGCGGTCTGTCGGTGCTGCATGCCGTCTGGCACTGGCGCGAGGAATGGGCGGAAAAGCTGAACACCCCGCCGTTCAAGGTGACGGGCAACGAGCTGCTGATGCGGATGGCTCGCGCGGCCGAGGAGGGCCAGCCGGCCGGCCAAGTCATGCACGTCCATCTCGGCCGGCGCCACGACCGGATTTTTCCGAGCCTGGCGGCGGCCGTGGAGCGCGGGTTCGCGACCGATCCCCGTTCCCTGCCGCGGCGTGAACGGCGCCGGGATTTTGCGCCGCTGAGCCCCGACGAGCTCGCCCGCCAGGACCGGCTGAAGGCCGTGCGCGACCGGCTGGCGCACGGGCTCAATCTCGACCCCACGCTCATCGCCACGCGCGCCCAGCTGGTGCAGATCGCGCGCAATCCCGCGGCCATCGGCGAGACGCTGCTGCCGTGGCAGGCGCAACTGCTGCAGGCCCAGCCGGATTGGCAGGGCTGAACGCCGCCGGCCGTGGCCGCGTCCGCCAACATCGCCCGGCATCTGCCGCTCATGGCGGCACGCCAGCCGGACCGTGCCGCCATCAAGATTCCGCGCGGACGGAAGGGCGATGGACGGATCGACTACCTGACGCTGACGTATGCGGAGCTTGAGGCGGAAACAAACGCCTGGGCGACGCGGCTGGCGCAGCGGGGTGTGCGGCGCGGCGACCGGGTGCTGGTGCTGGTGCGGCAGGGCCTGCCGCTGATCGCGGCCGCCTTCGCCCTCTTCAAGCTGGGCGCGGTGCCCGTGATCATTGATCCCGGCATGGGCCGGCGAAGTTTTCTCGCCTGCGTGGAACGCGCCCGTCCGCGCGTGCTCGTCGGCATCCCGGCCGCCCAACTGCCAAGTCATATTTTTCGGCGCGCATTCGCCTCGGTCGAAATCCGCGTCTGGGTGCCGAGCTCGCCCACGGCGCGGCTGGAGGGACGCTCAGCGCCCAACGCTGGACTGGTCGCAACCGAGGCGAGCGACCTGGCCGCGGTGCTGTTCACGTCCGGCTCCACCGGTGCGCCGAAGGGGGTGTGCTACGAGCACGGGATGTTCGAGGCGCAGGTGCGGCTGGTGCGCGAGACCTATGGGATCGAATCGGGCGACGTGGACCTGCCGATGCTGCCGATCTTCGCGCTGTTTGGTCCGGCGCTCGGGATGACCACCGTCGTGCCGGAACTCGATCCATCCCGGCCGGCTTCGGTCGACCCGGCGAAAATCGTCCAGGCCATCATGCAGGAGGGGGTTACGAATTCGTTCGGCTCCCCCACCCTTTGGCGGAAGATCTTCGACCACTGCCTCGAGCATAATCTCACCCTGCCCTCGCTGCGGCGTGTGCTCTGCGCCGGCGCCGCCGTGCCGGAGTCGCTCTGGGCGGATGCATCCCGGGTGCTGCTCCACGGCCGGCTGCACAGTCCGTACGGCGCGACCGAGGCGCTGCCGGTGGCCACCTTGGTGGGCGACGAAATCGAGTTTCGCCCGGAACGCGGGGCGCTGCTCGGCCGCCCTCTGGCGGAAAACCGGGTGAAGATCATCGCACTGCACGACGGCCCGCTGCGGAGTCTGGCCGAGGCGCGCGAGCTGGATCCGGGCGAGATTGGCGAAATCATTGTGACTGGACCGACGGCCACCCGGGAATACGACCGGCTGCCGGAGGCCACCGCCGCCGCCAAAATTTGCGGCAAGGGCCAATCGCCAAGGGACAAGGATCAAGCTGCTGCTGGCGGCAGCCTTGGGACCTCGCCGTTGGGGGCGGGAGCTTCCGCGCCCGCCGGCGCGGTCTGGCATCGCATGGGCGATGCGGGCCTGCTGGATGACAAGGGGCGGCTCTGGTTCTGCGGGCGGGTGGCCGAGCGGATTGAGACCGCTTTCGGAACGGTCCACACGGAACCTGGCGAGCAGGTTTTCCGGCGCCATCCAGAGGTGGTGCGGTGCGCGGTGATCGGACTCGGCACGCCAGGAACCCAGGAACCCGCGCTAGTCGTGCAGCCGAAGGCCGGCGTGGCCGATCAGGCGGGGTTAGCGCGGGCGCTGCGGGCGCTCGCGCGCAGCCATCCACACACCACAGCAATCAGGAAATTCTTTTTTCATCCGGAGTTTCCGGTGGATGTGCGGCACAACGCCAAGATTCATCGGCGGACGCTGGCCCGCTGGGCCGCCGGTGCCCGCGCCTTTGAACCGGCCGACGGCTCATGAGCTCGTCCGATTCGGTCTTCATCACCGGTGCCGGCGGCTTCATCGGCGGGAAGCTGGCCGCCCGGCTGCTCGCGGACGGACGGCGGGTACGGGCGCTGGCGCGGCGGCCGCTGCCGGAATTGGAAAGGCTCGGAGCGGAGGTGGTGCGCGGCGATCTGGCGGACCTGGATTCCCTGCAGCGCGGCTGCGAAGGCGTGGGCACGGTCTTCCACGTGGCGGGACGCGTGGGAGTCTGGGGCCCACCGGAGGAGTTCTTCCGCGTCAACTTTGGCGGCACGCAGAACGTCATCGCCGCCTGCCGCGCAACGGGCGTGCGGCGGCTGGTCCACACCAGCTCGCCGAGCGTGGTGTACCACGGCGGCGACCTTTCGGGCGTCGATGAATCCGCACCGCTCTGCACGGCGGCGCCGTGCGCCTATCCGACGAGCAAGGCGGCGGCGGAGAAGGCCGTGGCGCTGGCGCACGGACGGGGGCTCGCGACAGTGTCGCTCCGACCCCACCTGGTTTGGGGACCGGGCGACCAGAACGTCATCCCGCGGGTGCGGGCGCTTGCACGCCAAGGCCGCCTGAAGGTTGTGGGCTCCGGCAGGAACCGGGTCGACTGCACCCACATCGCCAACGTGGTCGACGCCCATCTGCTAGCCGAAAGAGCCTTGGGTTTCGCCCAACTCCCCAACCCAGGGTCACAAACGACCTTGCCGGCTGCCGGCGGCAGGGCCTACTTCATCACCAACGGCGAGCCGGTCGTGATGTGGGACTGGATCAACGAATTGCTCCGCGGGCTGGGTGAGCCGGAGGTGACGCAGCACGTGTCGCTTGGCGCGGCCTATCGCGCGGGCGCGGTGCTCGAAACCACGTGGCGGCTCCTGCGGCTCAAGGGTGAGCCACCGATGACCCGTTTCGTCGCCAAGGAGTTGGCCACCGACCACTGGTTCGACATTTCCGCCGCGCGGCGCGACCTGGGTTATTCGCCGAAGGTGACAATGGCCGCGGGCACGGCGGAGCTGATCGCGCACTATCGCGGCGGGAACAAATTCTGAGCGCGGTCGGTTGGACAACGCGGACTGAGCGGGGCGGCACTCCGCCGACATGCAGAATTCGACTTCGCCAAATGCAGAGACGGCCACAGGTTTGTTTGCTCCACGGTAGTTGCTGTGCCAGCGCCAGATGCGCGGCAGAACCGGCCAGGCGGCGAAAGGGCGCGGGATTCGCTTGACGCCGCGATAAATAGTAACCATTAAGGTTACATATAAGATGTACTCGAACTCCCGCTTTGCCGTCAGTGTGCACGTCCTGGCCTACCTGGCCTACCAGCAGGGGCGGCAGACGACGTCGGCGGAGATTGCGCGGAGCGTGAACACCAATCCGGTGGTGATCCGCCGCCTGCTGGCGGCGCTGATCAAGGCGCGGTTGGTCAGCGCGCAAAAAGGCGCCCGTGGCGGTTTTGCCCTCGCCAGCGCGCCGGCGAACATCAGCTTGTTGGACATCTACCGGGCGGTCGAACCGGCGGAGGAGCCGGGGCTGGCCCGGTTCGCGCCCAACGCCAAGTGCCCGGTTGGAGCAAAGATCGAATCCATCCTGAAGGCGGCCTTCTTCAAGGCCCAGACGGCGATG
>Ga0335069_10015798_pt1 | contig 10552 bp, 7 predicted proteins | sample Lox_Sample_11_FD_206714 | JGI IMG/M metagenome (GOLD analysis project Ga0335069, IMG submission 206714) | Soil microbial communities from Loxahatchee National Wildlife Refuge, Florida, United States - Lox_Sample_1.1 | ecosystem: Environmental > Terrestrial > Soil > Wetlands | place: USA: Florida...
TGCTGACGGACGAGAAGGGCGAATTCAAGTTTGCGGGCCTCTTGCCGGACGTATACTCAGTGCGGGTTACGCTGGCTACTTTCGTTCCGGCGCTCCGCCGCGGCATTCTGGTGCAGCCAGGCATGCGCAGCTTGCTGGCCGTCGACCTGAGTACGCTCTTCAGCTCCATCGAGCTTGCCTATCCGCCGCGCGGCTCCGGTGGGGTGATGTCGGACGACTGGAAATGGGTGCTTCGGGGCAGTTCCTCCACGCGCCCGGTGCTTCGTTTCGCCGGCGACTCTCCCGCAGCGGCATCCGGCAGGGATCGTGCGGCGGCTCCGGAAACCCGGGGCATTTTGAGCTTGGCTGCGGGCGACCCCTCGGCTGCCGGCGGCGCCAACGAAGCCGATCTTGGCGCCATGTTCGCCCTTTCGACTTCGGCATTCGGCGATGGGACCAATGCCCTGGAAGTGAGCGGCAACCTGGGCGTAGCCACAATGAATGGCATGCCCGTTTCGGCGTTTCGCACGGGCTACCGCCTCAATGCAGCCGGGGACGGCGCTGAGTTCGCCCTCACCGTGCGCCAGATCTACGTCCCGGGACGCGTGGGGGGCGGAATGGTGGGCGCCTCGCCAGGAGCGCCTCTGATGCGTTCGGTGTCCACCAGCTATAACGACCGCAAACAATTGAGCGGCAACCTGTCCCTGCAGTATGGCTTCACCATGGACTCGGTGTCCTTCCTGGACCGGACAACCAACTTCAGCCCCTACGGCCGCCTGACGTACGCGCTGCCGGATGGGGACGAACTGGCCTTCGTTTACACCGCTGGGGACGCGCGCCCCGGGCTGGCGGCGGCCGGGGATGCGACGCTGGAAGGCGGGCTGAACTCGCTCGGCATGTTCCCGCGGATTTCGGTTCGCGGCGGGCGGTCCACGCTGCAGCGCGGATCGGAGTACGAACTGAATTTCAAGCACCATGAGGGTACACGGGAATGGCAGGCCTCGGCTTATGCCGAGTCCGTGGTGAATGCCGCTCTCGACATGGTGGCGCCGGGGGGTTTCTACGGCGCCGCGGACTTGTTGCCGGATCTTTTCGGAGGCAACTCTATCTTCAACGCGGGCTCCTATCAGAGCTCCGGCTACACCGCCGGCTTGACGCAGGATCTCGGGAACCACTTGAGCGCGTCAGTGACGTACGCGTCCATGGGCGCGTTGACGGTGGCGAACCGCCAAATCCCCAACCAGAACCCCAATACGCTGCGCTCCATGATCCGGCCTGCTCAGAAGCAGGCCGTGGCGGCTCGCCTGGAGGCGAAGACGTCGCACACGGGGACGCGCGTCATCGCCAGCTACGAACTGGCGGATAACGGTTGGGCCATGCCGGGACGCCTGTACGCCACCGACGCCGCCCATCCCATGCCCGGCTTCAACATCTACCTGCGGCAGGCGGTTCCGTTCATCTCCGGGCGCTCCTGCCGGGTGGAAGCCACCGCGGATCTGCGAAACCTATTGGCGCAAGGGTATCTTTCCCTCAACGCCAAGGGGCAGGACGTGCTGCTCGTGGAGACGCCGCGCAGCCTCCGCGCCGGTCTGAATTTCCTCTTTTAGGCGATTCTTCGTCCCGCGGAGACATTCCGCGGCGGGCCGCTTTGGCTTCCCGTTCGCCTTGCGCGTGTCTCTAGCCGTGCGGCGGCGAGCTCAAGACAAACAGCGTGGCGGACGGGACGGCGGGCGACGGCGTCGTGCATTGTCCGGCGGCGTAAGCCTCCAACTCCGTTTCGAACTGATCCAGCCGCCGGTGGATTTCCTCCAAATGGCGCTCCATGGCTTCGTGGGCCGAAACCCGTACGAGCGGCTTATCGATAGCTACGAGCATTCCCTTTGCTCATCGGCAACTCAGCGCGCCGTCTAGAGGGAAAATGCCGAGATTTTGAAGGAAATATGCCCGGCATCGAGGCGCCGGACCAAGAAGCCGCAGCTAAGGCTCGCTGAAGTGCTTCTGAAGCAGAAGGGCCACGGCGCCGCGCAGCCGCTCCATACCGCCTTCGCCGGAGGGAGTCACCCGGGGTGGCGCGCTTCCCCCCAGCACCTGGGCCCGGACCTCGGCCTCCACGATCGGCCCGAAACGCCCCCAGGCGGCCGTCAGTTCACCCACCATCACGATGCGTTCCGGCGCCAGGCCCGCGACTACCATGCGCATGCCGCGGCCGAGGTGATGCGCCATCTTGTCCAGCGCCGCCCCGGCCCGGATCTCGCCCGCAGCCGCGCGGCGGAGCAGTTCGCCGAAGTCATGCACGGTGGGATCGCCGCCGCTTTCCGCATAGTCGCGCAATGCGGCGCGGTTGGAGCCGAACACTTCCCAGCATCCGCGGCTGCCACAGGAACACTCGGGGCCGCGCGGATCCACGGGGGCGTGCCCAAACTCACCGGCCATGGCGCCCAGGCCGCGCACTAGCCGGCCATCCACCAGGACCCCGGCGCCTATGCCTTCCGAGACCGTAATCACCACCAGGTTGCGCTCAGGCACGTGATCGAACCAGACAGCCGCCAGCACACAGGCGTTGGCGGCGTTCTCCAGTTCCACGTCCAGGCCGGTGGCTCTCCGCAAAGGCGCGCGAATCTCCACCTCACCCCAGCGCAAATTCGGAGCGAAAACCAGCTTTCCGGCGCCTTCGTCAAACCGGCCCGGCAGGCTGATGCCGATTCCCTCAATCATCTTGCCCCGCCCCAGCGAGACCATGCGGCGCACGGCCTGAGCCACCACGCGCATCCCGGCGCGGGCGTCTGGCGGGGCCGCATGAACCTCCTTCTCCATGAAGCTGCCGTTGACGTCGGACAGCACCGCAGTGATCTCCGTGGGCCTGACGTCCACGCCGACGATGGCGCGCTCCTCGTTCAACCGCAGGGAGGTAGGGCGGCGGCCGCGAGGCATCCGAGCCGTGGGCCCCTCAAGCACCCACCGGCCCTCGATCAGTTGCTCGACGATCAGGGAGATAGTGCTGCGCTGCAGGCCGGAAGCCCGCGCAAGGTCCGCCCGCGAGATGGGCTGGCGCGTGCGAATGAGATTGAGCACGGCGCGACGGTTGATGGCCCGTACGGTTTCGCTTGAGGCCACCTTGGGAAGGTGCGGTAAGTTGGCCAACCAGATACAGTTTAACGCTTCGCCGTGAGCTGGCGGGCAGGACTCGGAGCATGCCTCGCGCGAGCATGCAAACAAACTCTCAAACCGCCCAGTTGGAAATCGTGAGATTTGGCGCGGCCGCCGGGTGTTTTTCCGTCCCAATACCGAAAAAAGTGGCTGAAAAATCAGCGAATTCGGTTAAAGTAATTCTTGAAGCGCTTGAAGACACTTGCCAGGATGCCGGCTGCCACGGCGCGCCGGAGATTGGACTTGGCGCGGGTTTTACTGGTCCACGAAGACTTGGCATCCCGTCTCACCTTAAAAGCCGTGCTCGAAGCCGGAGGCTATGCCGTGGATGTGGCCGCGCGTCCGGCCGAAGCGCTTTCGCAGCTCGATAGCCACCCCTACGAGTTGGTGCTTTGCAACTCCCGCATAGGTTCGCGTGAAACCGGCCACAATGTCCTGGCGTACGCCCGCCTCAAGGAGTACCGTCCCGCCACGGCCCTGATCACCTCGGAGGTTCCGGGCGTGACGGGCCTTTCGTCGCACGGGAAGCAGCACGTCGCCATACGGACCGAAGAACTGCCTGAACTGCTGGGCCAAGTTGCGGAATTGATCGGCATCCGGGCCAGCCGCCGCGCCCGCGCCCTGGCCGGCTAGCTTTGCTGCCTGCCTAAGGCGCCCATTCGAGCTACGCAAATTCTCAACGGACCGCTGCCACGAGCGGAATGGCTTTGTCAATCCACGCGTCAATTTCGGAGACAATTTCGGGGCGTAGAGCGTCGTTATGCCCGGCGCCTGGGACTAGAAGCAAGCGTTTCGGCGCGCGGAGGGCCTGGAAAACACGCTCGGAATGCCAAGGCGGCGTGTCCTTATCGTCCTGGCCATGGATCAGGAAGACGGGGGCCTGGATGCGCGGAGCGGCGGCGACCGGGTTGACGGCATCGACAGTGAAATGGGCTTGGGCTTCCGCCAGTTTGAAGGCGGCGGCGATCTCCCGTTTTGTCGCGAAGAATGGAGCTCTTTCCGTGGCGACCGTCCGAAGGTCGCAGAAGGTAGCGACTGCAATCACTGCCCCGATCCGGCGGTCTTCGGCAGCAGCTTGCAAAGCAACTGCCCCGCCGAGTGAAACACCGATCAGTACGACGGGCTTGTTGGGAACAGTATCGATGGCCCGCTCCAGGTCCCTTTTTTCGTAGAAGCCATAGGTGCAAGCGTCGCCACCGGATTCGCCGTGAGCCCGGCTGTCATAAATCAGCGTATCGAAACCGCGCGCAAGATAGCGCTGCGCGATGGACAGCCCGGATGCGCGATTATCGGCCGACCCGTGCAGGTAGATCACCGTCCCCCGTCTGGGTGGGCTGCCGCCGAAGAACCAGCCGCTCAGTTGGACGCCGTCTCCGTCGATAGAAACATTCTCGGCGCCGGGCGGAAGGGATACCTTTAGCGCGCGCCGGGACGGATGGAGCAAGGCTGCCGCGCCCCAACTCGCAGGCATGCAACTGGTCTGGAAGGCGGCTAGGGCGGCCACGAACGCCGCCACCCAATAAACGGATCGCGGATTCCTGGACACGAGCGCCATCATACAACCAAGACGGCCGAAAGCCCACGGGAATTAGCCGCTATCGACTCAAGCGGGCTGAGAAGGGACCGCGGGGCGGCGCACCGCGGGATGGGCACAAATGAAGCAAGTCTCCGGCCCAACGCGGGCCTATCTCCTGCCGCCGCCGGCGCTAACTGTACCGCCGTGGCCGCCCGCGGCAGCCTGGCCGGCGCTGTTCCCGGAAGAACCAGCCGCCGCGGCGCTACCCCCGCCCCCATACGCAGGGGCGGAGGAAACCACGGCTGGCGAGGACGAACTGCCTCCCCGGAAACTCGGCTCGCTGGTTATCGAGCGGAAAGCCGGACCCGCGGTCGCCCCGTTGGAGGGGCTAACCGGGCGTGAGGGAGTGGAACCGATCGGGCGGCCGCCTCCGTAGTACACCGCCGGATACTGGTAAAAGTAGGTCCAGGCGCCCATCGGATTGTAGTAGCAATACCCCCAGAACGGATCGCAGTAGCGGTTCAGGAACGGTACGTACGTCCACATGGCGTAATAGGGATTCCAGTTCCAGTTGCCTAGGCAAGGCGTGCTCGCGGCGTAGCCGTTGCTTATGGGAATAGCGCCGCCTTGAGCGAACCGGTACATCGGAACAGTCATGAAACCGGTGAATCCGCTGGCGTTCCCGCAATTCCGAGCCGCCGAGGCGTTGGCCGCCGAAACCAGTTCCCCGCGCCTCCCGCTCCAGCGGTCGAGCGCGTCCATATCGTCCTTGTCCAGCTTCTGCGCCGAGAGTTTACCGCCGCCCAGCGCCACCATGTGACCGCCAGACACCTCGGAGGTCTCGTCATTCAGCGTCACGCGCGCCTCTCCGGTAAACACTTTGAGCGAGGGCGGTTCCGCATAAAAGTGATAGAAGCCCGCCCTGGAGATCACAATCGTGGCGTCCTTTACGACCAGCGTAAACTGGTTGTCCTTGGGGACCTCCACTAGCTGCGCCGTCGCCGCGCCTTGGGTGAGTTCCACGCGCGTGTCGATGAAGCGATCGCTGATCATGCGGACCTTGCTGTTCTCCCCAACGCGCATCATGATACCAGGATTCATCGCGACTTCCGCGCGTCCCTCGGCCGTGCGCAATTCGCCGCCTTCCTTGACGTACGGGAAGTTGGCGACGATGGGGTCGGGAATCAGCGCGTCGTCCACATACACGGCTCCCTGAATATAAGAAACCATTCCCGACTTGGCCGGAGTGACCGGCGCAACCGACGTACCGGGCTGCTGCGCGGAGCACACCGCGGCAAGAGACAGGAGCGTGGCTGAAATGAACCCCGTGATCGACCAGCGGCGCATGAGCACCTCCACTTTCTACAGCTTGAGCTTAATAGAGATGCGTGTCAATGGGTGGCGGTTCCCGGTCCCATTCTCTTTAGAACCACCGCCGGAGAGCTAAGGGAGATTCCGGAATAGCTCGGCCTGCAAGTCTTTTGTTATCAACCTAAGAGCGCCGGGATGAATCCCGCGGCCGATGAACAGTCCAGCCCTTACACCGGGAAAACTCCGGCCGGCCGATTGCCCGCAAGTCATCTGACAGAACGCGGTCGGCGCCGGATTTTCCCACCCTGGCGCGAAATCCGACACTCCGACGCGCGGAGAGTTACAATAGTTTCGGAGTTTAAAATCTTCTATGCCGCGCGGATTGGCCCGGAAGCTGATGCTCTCCATCACGGTGATTGTTGTCATCGTGGCGGCGGTGTCCGGCCTGGTCAACATCCACAATGAGGAGGTCCAACTTCTCTACACCATGACGTTGGGCGCGGACCAGCTCTCCAAGGCGATCACCAGCGCCACTTGGAATGCGATGCTCGACGATCGTCGCGAGGAGGCATACTCCGTGATGCAAACCATCGCGCAGAAGCAGGGCATTGACCGCATCCGCATCTTCAACCGCACCGGCGAAGTGCGCTTCTCCACGAACTCCGCCGACCTCGGCCTGCGCGTGGACCGCACCTCGCCCACCTGCGCCATCTGCCACGCGCAGGGCGGGCCGCTTCTCAACGTTCCCCTGCCTTCGCGCCGGCTGGTTCACACCGGGCCGGATAACCGCAGGCGGCTGGAGATGGTCACGCCGATTTACAACGAAAGATCCTGTAGCGAAGCAGCCTGCCATGCCCATCCCGCCGAGATGAAGATTCTGGGCGTAGTGGATCTCTCGCTGAACCTGGACAGCGTGGACCGTGAAGTGGCCGGCATGAAGGCGCGCGTGCTGCTGGTGACGGGCGTGGAGATTACTCTGATCGGCCTGTTCATCATCTTCTTCACCCGTCGATTCGTCACGCGGCCCATTACCAAGCTGATCGGCGGCTTCAAGGCGGTCAGCCAGATGGAACTCGATAAGCCGCTCGAAATCGACGATGGCAGCGAGGAGCTGGACGAACTGGCGCGCTCCTTCAACGTCATGCGCGACCGCCTGCGCGCGGCCCTCGCGGAGATTAACCAGTTCACCCAGAACCTGGAAACCAAAGTCGAGGAGCGCACGCAGCAACTCAAGGCCGCGCAGAAGAAGCTGCTGCAAAGCGACCGTTTGGCTTCGCTCGGGCAGCTCTCCGCAAGCGTGGCGCATGAGATCAACAACCCCATCTCGGGTGTCCTGAACCTCTCCATGCTGATGCAACGCATGCTGAAGGACGATGGCGTCCCGGCCGGCCGCCTCGATGAGTTTCGCAAGTACCTCGCGCAAGTCACCAGCGAGACGGGCCGCGTGGGGCGCATTGTCTCCGATCTGCTGGCCTTTTCGCGCCGCGGAAAGCCCAACCGGGCGCCGGCGGATCTAAACAAGATTGTGCGCATGACGCTCTCTCTGGTGCAGCACAAGATGAAGCTCAGCAATGTCACGGTGGAGACGCACCTGGCCCAAGACCTGCCGCAGGCCCATTGCGACGCCTCGCAAATCCAGCAGGTGGCGCTCAATCTCGCCCTCAACGCAGCCGAAGCAACGCAGGGCAAGCCGGAACGGCGCGTGGACATCTCCACGGCCATGAGCGGCGATGCGGTCCTGCTGGTGGTTTCCGACAATGGCGAAGGCATTCCACCCGAGAACCTGAACAAGATATTCGACCCGTTCTTTACCACTAAGCCGGAAGGCAAGGGTGTGGGCCTGGGACTCGCTGTGAGTTATGGCATTGTGCAGGCGCACGGCGGCGATATCGAGGTCAAGAGCATCCTGGGCGAAGGTACGACTTTCACGGTGTCGCTGCCCGTGGGGCAGCCCGCGCCGCCAGGCGGAGCCGTCCCGCTCGAAACGGTTCGCGATGCATGAAGTACCTCTGCCTGGCCGCCATGGGAGAAGTGGATGGCGCCGTGGCGGCGGCCATAAGCGAACGCCTGGAGCGCCAGTTCGCCCTCCCGGTCCGCCGCATGGACTTACCCGCGGTGGATTTCGCCTACGACTCCGCGCGGCGCCAGTACGGCTCCGTGCCCGTGCTGACCGCCCTGGTGAGCCAATGCCCGGACGATGCGCTAAAGCTGGTGGCGCTCACCGAACGGGACTTGTTTATCCCGGCGCTGACGTTTGTTTACGGGCAGGCGCAGCTTGGCGGACGGGTGGCGGTGGTGTCTCTGGCCCGGCTGCGGCAGGAGTTTTACGGCCTGCCGTCAAACCCGGCGGTCTTTCTAGAGCGCGCGCTCAAGGAAGCGCTCCACGAAACCGGCCACACGTTTGGCCTGGTTCATTGCGCCGAGCGGGAGTGCGCGATGTCGCTCGCCACGAATATCCGGCAGATCGATTCGAAGCGCGCGGCGTTCTGCGCCTCGTGCGCGGGCCATTTGCGGCGCCGCGCGAAGGAATAACACCATGAAGACGCATTGGAAGATCCTGGTGGTAGATGACGAAGAAGTGATGTGCGAATCGCTGGCGGCGTGGCTGCGCGAGGATGGCTACGCGGTGGATACCGCGGATTCGGGGCGCGCGGCCGTCGAAAAAGCGCGCCAGACCGACTACGCCATCTACTTCGTCGACCTCAAGATGCCCGGCGGCATGGACGGCATCGAAACCATGATGCAGGTCCGCCGCTTGCATCCGGAAGCCTCCATCATCATCATCACCGCCTATGCCACCGTGGATACGGCTATCGCCGCCATGAAAGAAGGGGCGCAGGAGTACATCGTAAAACCGTGCAACCCGGAGGAGATTTCCCTGCTGGTGAGCAGGATTGTGAAGGTGAAGAACCTCCAGCGTGAAAACGCCATCCTGCGAAAGCGGCTCAGCCACCGCTATTCCGCGCATGACGTGATCAGCAAGAATCCCCGGATGCGCCAGATCCTCGGACTGGCCGGCGAAGTGGCCAGCCTGCGCAGCACCGTGCTCATCACGGGAGAAAGCGGCACCGGCAAGGAGATGATTGCGCGCGCCATCCACACCTCCGGCGATCGCGCACAGAAAGCCTTCGTGGCGGTCTCCTGCGCGGCGCTGGCGGAGACGCTGCTCGAATCCGAGCTGTTCGGCCACGAGAAGGGCTCCTTCACCGGCGCCACGGAGCGCAAGCGGGGCAAGTTTGAGATGGCCGACGGCGGCACCATTTTCCTCGACGAAATCGGCGACATTTCGCCCAAGCTGCAGGGCGACCTGCTGCGCGTATTGCAGGAGAGAACCTTCTATCGCGTGGGCGGCTCGGAAGAAGTGCGCGTGGACGTGCGTGTGATCGCCGCCACCCATGTGGATCTGCAAGCCGCCGTGGCCGAAGGCAAGTTTCGCGACGATCTGTACTACCGTCTCAACGTGATCGAAATCCGTATTCCGCCGCTGAGGGAGCGCCGCGAGGATATTCCGCTGCTGGCGCGCCATTTCCTGGAGCGGCTGTCGCATGAGCTGGGCAAGGACGTGGGCGAAATCACCGAGAGCGCGCTGAAGGTGCTCATGGACTACAACTGGCCAGGCAACGTTCGCGAGCTGGAGAACGCTGTGGAACGCGCCCTGGTGACCTGCCGCGGGCAGGAATTGACGGACGAGGATTTCTCTTTCCTGGCCCGCAACGGCCTGGCGAATCGAGCCTGGGCCATTCCCGCCGGGATGACGCTGCAGGAGATGGAGAAGCAACTGATCACGGCTACCCTGGAGCGGACCGGCGGAAACATCAAGGAATCCGCCTCGATACTGGGAATCGATCGCTCCACGATGTACGAGAAGATCAAGCGCTACGACATCGCGAGGTAGTCCGGGGCTGCGCGGCCGTGCGCTCCCGCCCGGGGCCGTGAGGATGTCTGCCCCCCGGAACCGCCGCGAATAGAGCCGGCTGCTGCTCCAAAACTCTCACATCCCCAAACCACCCCATTTAAATTAGGATAATTTTACCCTATAATCTTCATGGACAGTCATTTAGTCCAGGAGGTTCGAGGTGAAGATCCTCAAGCTCCCGAAGGACAAGCTAGACCTTTTCGCTTCGGTCGTCCAGCAGTTCGGCGAATTGCACGCGCCGGTCGAGCAGGACGGCATGTACGCCTTCAAGCGGCTTACCCGTTGGTCTGACGCCCGCCTCGAGTACGACCGCACCATTCTCCCGCCGAAAAAATATTTCCTCCCGCCGCGTGAGGCCATATTCCGCTATCGTCCCGGCGAGGGATTTGTTCCGAACACCGACGGCCTGGATCAGCGCATCATCCTGTTCGGCGTTCATGCCTGCGACGTTTACGCTATTAACATTCTGGATCGCGTCTTCGCCGGAAAGTACAGCGATCCCTATTACCAGGCGCGCCGCCGCAACATCGCCATCATCGGCGTCGATTGTCTTCCCGATAAGCACTGCTTCTGCCGTTCCATGCGCGCCGACTTCGTGGATCACGGCTTCGATTTGTTCTTTTACGACACGGGGGATTACTACCAGGCCCTGGTCGGCACCGCTCTCGGCGACGACATGACCC
>Ga0335069_10015799_pt1 | contig 10550 bp, 6 predicted proteins | sample Lox_Sample_11_FD_206714 | JGI IMG/M metagenome (GOLD analysis project Ga0335069, IMG submission 206714) | Soil microbial communities from Loxahatchee National Wildlife Refuge, Florida, United States - Lox_Sample_1.1 | ecosystem: Environmental > Terrestrial > Soil > Wetlands | place: USA: Florida...
CAAGGATTTCGTCAAAACAGGCATCGAAGTGATCTCGCTTATGAGGGAGTGGGCGAGTTCTCTGGCGAATGCGATTCAGAATGGATATCCGGTCTCCGAGCACTGGGTGGCAAGTTACGCTGCGCGGACTCATACCGGAGTTGCATTGGCATCGGCCGCAGCCTCCAGCGAGGGTGACCGCAAAGCGTTTCAGTTGCTGAGTTCGGAGTTCGACGCAGTGCAGGCATGGAGCAACAAGTTGCTCGATGCACAGAAGTCGATGACGGCTGGAAAGTACGCTGTTTCAGACAATGCTCTGCAAGATGACCCGCAGTCGCACAAGATCGTAACCTGCGGCCAATTTCTCGACCGGATGCTGGCGGGCGGGACCTTTCAAGATGACCCATCGTGCCACTGAACGCGTCAGGTGGTGGCTCGAGAATCTCGCTCAAACGACTAGCACAATTGACAGTGCCTCCAGAGTGCATTCAGTGCTTACATCGAAGGGTCGGAGTGCGCCACTTCGGGGAACACGAGCAACGCAGTCCTCGCAGTTTCGTTCTAACCCCTAGGGCACCGCTGAAAGCCATTCGACGCTGGAAAGTGAGCATACCTTATGATGACGCCGACCAAGCAGACCCCTCTCTCTTACATCGAAACTAAAGAACAAAGAAGACTGAACGACACTCGAGAACTGGGCACCCCCTGGAAGATATGGGGACCCTATCTGAGCGAACGGCAGTGGGGGACAGTCCGCGAGGATTACAGCCAGGATGGAAATGCATGGGACTATCTCAGCCATGACCAGTCGCGCTCGCGTGCCTATCGCTGGGGAGAAGACGGCATCGCCGGTATCTCCGATGACAAGCAACGCCTGTGCTTCGCGATAGCACTGTGGAACGGTCGAGACCCCATTCTGAAGGAGCGCCTCTTCGGGCTGACCAACAGCGAAGGTAACCACGGAGAAGATGTGAAGGAGTATTACTTCTACCTGGATAGCACTCCAACCCATTCTTACATGAAATACCTGTATAAGTACCCGCAAATGGAGTTTCCGTACCGCGATCTTGTAGAAACGAATCGGCGGCGCACCCGGGAAGACTTTGAATACGAGCTCATGGATACAGGCGTGTTCAACGAAGACCGCTACTTCGATGTGTTCATCGAGTACGCAAAGGCAGATACGGAGGATCTACTTATCCGCATTTCGGTTCACAACCGGGGACCAGAAGCGGCTGTCATTCATCTACTTCCGACGCTGTGGTTCAGGAACACTTGGTCTTGGGAAGATGGCTCCTTCAGGCCTTTGCTACGCGAAGAAGATGGAAAGGTGACCTGTTCGCATCCTGAAATCGGACAGTACACGCTCGCATGTGATGAGCACCCCGACTTATTGTTCACAGAAAATGAAAGCAACGCCACTCGGCTGTGGGGAGAGCCGAATGCATCTCCTTACGTTAAGGACGCATTTCACGAGTTCGTAATCACGGGTAAGACCCAGGCTGTGAATCCGTCAAAGGTTGGGACAAAAGCGGCAGCGCATTACCGCCTGGAAGTGCCGGCCCAAGGCAGTCGAGTCGTACGGCTGCGTCTCAGCAAGCAGTCTCACGATAACGCTTTCGCGCAATTCGACCAGATCTTCGCCTCACGGCTTGCAGATGCGGACGAGTTTTACAACCGAATCACTCCAGTTTCGCTGAGCGAAGATGAAAAGCGTGTGCACCGCCAGGCATTGGCTGGCATGTTGTGGAGCAAGCAGTATTACTATTTCGACCTCGATAGGTGGCTCCAGGAACATGACGCTCATCCCCTCACGGGCAACGCTCGCCGCATTATAAGGAACACCGAGTGGTTCCACATGCTCAACAGTGACATCATCTCCATGCCGGACAAGTGGGAATATCCGTGGTATGCCGCATGGGACCTGGCATTTCACACTGTAGCTCTGTCACTCGTGGATTTCGACTTCGCCAAAGATCAACTTCTCCTGATGTTGAGAAATCTGTATGCCCACCCAAATGGCCAGATTCCCGCTTACGAGTGGAACTTCAGCGATGTGAATCCGCCTGTGCACGCCTGGGCAACTCTTTTCCTTTACAACATCGAGAAAGAGCTGGGGCGCTCGGATCTGCGCTTCCTCGAACGATCATTTCAAGGGTTAATGCAGAACTTCAATTGGTGGGTGAACCGGAAAGATCCGGACGGAAAAAACGTATTCGCTGGTGGATTCCTTGGTCTGGACAACATCGGCGTCTTCGATCGCAGCGCTCCGCTCCCCACCGGCGGTCATCTGGAGCAAGCTGATGGCACTGCATGGATGGCGTTTTACTGCCAATGCATGCTCGAAATCGCGCTCATCTTGACCGAGTACGACTCGATGTACGAGGAGATCGCCTTCCGCTTCTTGGAGCATTTCCTCTGGATCACTTACGCCATGGATCGTATAGGAGAACATAGTGACGAAATGTGGGACGAGCAGGACGGGTTCTTCTACGATCTATTGCAGTTTCCGAACGGCGATGCTATGCGGTTGAAGGTTCGGTCGATGGTCGGATTGCTGCCCCTGTGCGCGTCTGCCGTCATAGAATCAAATAGTATTGTGGAGAATAGTCCACGCTTAAAGGAGCTTGTCGACACTTTCAAGAGGCGCCACCCCGAGTTATTGAAGCATATAGCTCCGGGCGACAATAAGTTTGTCGGATACGCTGGTCGCCGCTTGTGGTCGGTCTGCAATAAGAAGAAACTTGAGCGGATCTTGAGCTACCTTCTGGATGAAAACGAGTTCTTGGGTCCCTACGGCATTCGTTCACTGTCCAAATACCACCAGGAGCATCCGTTTGTATTCAATCTCAATGGGCAGGAATATAAGGTGCAATATTTGCCTGCCGAGTCCAATACAGGGATGTTCGGGGGAAATTCCAACTGGCGCGGCCCTGTCTGGATGCCTGTCAATGCTCTGCTTATCCGGGCGCTGCTGAATCTGTATCAGTTCTATGGAGATGACTTCAAAGTCCAATGTCCGACCGGGTCGGGGAAGTACATGAACCTGTACGAGGTCACACAAGAACTCGCCCATAGGTTGTCGAGCATTTTTCTGCGCGATGCTAGCGGCAAACGTCCGGTTTACGGAGGTACCAGCAAGTTCCAGGACGATCCACACTGGAGAGACTACATCCTCTTCTATGAATACTTCCATGGAGATAACGGCGCAGGGCTGGGTGCGAGCCATCAGACTGGGTGGACCGGGATCATCGCCCGCGTGCTTGATCTGTTCGCGCGCGGCAGTGCGGCCGATTGGCTGAAGGCTTCGAGGGCCGATCTCGCAGCTCGAATGACTCGTCAGCAGGTTGCGGGATAGAACTGTACAAGAGTTGTAAGTAAGCCGAGCGGCACGAATGCTCCTGAGTGTCTTGCGGGCGACGGACTCAGTTCTATCCTATGCGTTCTTATGGCAGCCCCGACCCGTCTTTCTTCTACGCGCCACTGTTTTGTAAGCTGGCAAACTTGACAGTTCATCGCGCCTCGTTTGTGCCCAATGATAACGAAGAAATAACTAGCGTGGAAAACCTTCAGAGCAAGAGTCTGACGGTCGTGTGCCGCTAGATGGAGGAACAAATGTCTAAGAACAGTTGCTGCACGTGGCTTGTGTTCGCAGGCGTCCTGCTCTGCGGTGTGACACTATGCGCGCAAGAAGGCAAGCTGCGAATTCACGTAGAGCCGAAGCAGGCTTACATATTTGTTGATGGAACCGCTTTCGGGGATGGCGGGAGGACGATCAAGATTGCGTCAGGCCATCATACAGTGGGAGCCTTCAACTACGGGTTCACTCCACAGTTACGCGAGGTGGACGTTGCACCGGGAACAGTAACTCCACTGGAGTTCAAACTCGACCCCATTGCTGGAGAGGTAAGCGGACCTTGGGGAAGAATCCAGGTTGAGTCTGCTTCTCGTTACGCCGTCCTCTTGACAGGAAAGACGCCTGATTACTTCGTTGGGCACGGAGATGAGTTCAATCACGGAAAGCTTTTCCTGCCTTGCTGTCTTCAACAGCTCATTGTCCCGCCAGGGTCATATCCAATCACCATCTTGTATCGGCATGGAGTCGTTTGGTCGGGTACAGTTAACGTGAACGCGAACGAACGCGTGATCATCAATGCTGGGAAGGGTTCGCAGAAAGTTAAGCCATGGGCGAAGGGCAACGACATCCATTCTTTACCACGATTCACGGCAGGAACCGCTAGCTCGACCATCGCAGTCGCTCCCGTCAGCGGGAGTCTCGCCGCAACACCCGGGCAAATCAATTGCGGAGATTCCGCGCAGGTCCATTGGACCACAGCGGAGACGGTGGAAAGATCGGTGGGGCCGGGTAACGAAACTGAAAAGCAGTCGTCGCCGTCGGGTGATGTAACGTATAAGCCGCTTAAGACAACGACCTATACTCTTCAGGCTTCCGGGCCCGGCGGAACGGTCACTTCCGACGCGACCGTAAACGTAAACACCGCGGTGCAGAGTTCTCTGCAAACGTCCTCCGGGGAAGTCCGCTACCGTCGCATCGGAGATAAAGTCATAGAGCAAGGCTCTACCGATCTGTCCTGGACCACGTCGAACGCCAGTACAGTGTCCATCGATCCGCTCGGAGCCGTGGGAACAAATGAGACACGATCCATAAAGGCTGAGCCGAAGCAACAAAGTGACGGCTCGGTGAATGAGGTCCAGACCTATACACTCACTGCAAGGAATGAGTGCGGAGGTTCGGACACGCAAACTGCTTCCGTTCGAATCATCGGCTCCATTGAGCCAATTCCGGAAGTACCACTAGCCAGTGTCTTCTTTTCCACCGGCCATCCCGATCGCCGGCATCCGAATGGTGGTCTGCTGCAAAGCCAGAAGGACGCCCTGGCGCGAACAGCAGCAGGATTCAAAGCATACCTGGAATACGATCCTGATGCCCGACTCAGCCTGCTGGCGAATACAGATGAGCGGGATTCGAATGCGCGTAACAAACCGCTAAGTCAACGGCGTGCGGATCGTGTGAAGCAGTATCTGGCATCATTAGGCGTTCCCGAGTCGAAAATCGATACGACCGCCCAAGGGAAGGAGCATCCTTTGGATGCCGCCACAGTCAAAATGCTGCACGAGCAAAATCCCAACAAAGCTCCCAAATCTCTGGGAAGCTTCCAGGAACTGGTGTGGGCCTACAACCGCAGAGTAGATCTTGTGTTGCAACCGAAAGGGAGTCAGTCGACGCAGTTCTACCCGGGTACAGCTCCGGAAGCCAAACTGTTGTTCGATAGCCAATGGCCGGAAGGACGAGATATCGTCACTCTGGCAGCGGAAAAAACTCCTCTTCCCACCGATTCGAGTCATCAGCACAATAAGAAGTAGCGGAGCGGAGGGAGGCACGCCATCGGGCGTTCCTCACTCCACTAAGCTCGAACTCAAGCAAGACGCTCCCGATTAATGCTGTCAATCCGGACCTGGCTCCCTTCCTGACCGGGTTGTTGACCGGTCACAGGCTGTTACTTGTAACAGTTGTGCGCAGCCATTGGCGTGGGAAGATTGAATCACCCTACCAAGCGTCAAGGCCGCCCTCAGCTCCACCTAGACCCATGGGCGGCCTTGCACTCCTTTCGTGATCCTCATCAGACGTGCTCTGTGCTTGGGTGCTCACCTTCACACTGTGCGCTCGAATTTAACGGGGATTGGTCCGCAACCGGTCAATTAGGCGTTTGCTCTAGTGTTTGGGCGAGACTTATCAGGTTGTGAGGCGATACTCGAATGATGCCGCCGCGGGGACTGTCGAGGTCTGAAATGAGAAGGAAAGAAATCGAGAGTGCGAGGGGAAGAACGACGAACAAAAGAGCGCCGGAGCGGTAGGCTCCGTATCCCACGAGTAAGTTACAAAGGATCGCAATCGCGACCATGAGATCCCAGGCTGCTGAAGGAATACGATTCCACCACGCAGCCTGAGTGTATCCGCGATTGTCTAGTACACTGTTCATTCCTGCTGCCACAAGCGCCATCGGCGGTGTCGGCTGCACGGCTGCAACCGTTTCGATCCTTGACCACAGTTCAGCTTCCAGCTGGTTTGTAGCGTCGTTAATCTTCTGTAAATCAGCCTCCCTGCGGGTTTCATAAAAGGCGATACGCTGACGCAAATATTCCTTCAACAAAGCTCGTACCGAATCTTTTTCTTTCTCCGGCAGTAAACCGGCGCGGTTGTATTCCGTGCCGATCGCATTAGCCTCATTCGCTTCATAATCCTTCCGCTGGTCGTAGCGGCTGATGGCCATTGAGAAACTAAACGCAACAATCAGACCGAGCAAGGTGAGCGTGGCTGCTTCCAATGTGGCCAAGTCCTTCCGTTCGTCCTCCTCTACCGCACGTAATGTCTTGCGGAGGAACACGCCAGCCTGTGCTGACAGCCACAATCCGAACAAAGATGTAATGAAAATCAGGAGAGGAAAATCTCTCAACCGTCCGATCACATTTCCCTCCACGGTGTTCACGAAACGTCAGTGCATCTATGACATGCCCCGCCTAGTTAGGCCTGCCCAGCCATGAATACTGCCAACCCACTGAGACATTGTTGAAGTTTCCGCCGTAGCGGATGTAGGCGCCACGGTTGTAGCTGACTTTCAGTGCCTGGTGCCTGCTCACGGGCAGAGACACCGTTCCACCTATTCGTGAATTCCTTTGCAGCGAGTTGGGATTCTGGACTCCATTCCTGGTCGTCCGTCCCCCGACCCAGAAGTTTCCGTCGAAGGATGCCCAAAGCCGCGGTTTCACATCGTAGCTGAGATGTCCCTCGAACGCCGTAATAGGAGATTGCGACTGGACGTTCGTGCCGGGCGAGTACTGGTTCCGTGAGAAGAATTCGTGATTCGTCGTGTAGAACCATGCTCCTGCGTACCAGTCGAGTACCCAGTGATCCCATCTCCGCGACACGCCAACTTCAGGTTTGAAAGCCCATCGGTTGTTTCCGTAATTGATAAGTTTGGTAGGGTCGTACTGGCCGGTGGGGGTGACGATCCTCAGACTCGCACCGAGAATTGTCTTCTGACGCCACTTGCGGAAATCTGCAGCGGCCATCGCCGGCCCGCCGAAAATGTTCACGGAAAAACGGAATGTCGCATCGAACAGGCCCGAGCGATAGGCTGTGGTGTCGGCGTCCAATACGGTCCCGCGTACGTGACCTACGCCATAGGGAAGCGAGGCGGTGATGCTCGCAGTTCGACCGAAGAAAGGTAGCGAGTGGAAACAGCTGAACACGGGAACACTGACTCTTGCGGTAGCACCGGTGATAGGCACACTGTTGTCAAAGATAAGATCTCCATCAAAGAAGGAATAAGACAGAATCACCGCATTTGAGTGGAGAGGAGTAATGACATAGGCGCGAGGCGCAAGATCCTGCGCCGAACTCAGGGCAGTTATGATGGTGAGGAACAGGAATAAGGCTACACCCGGTCGCGTTAGAAGAGGGCACCGTAGTTCACCATTTCGGCTCACAAGTAGCCCCCATCTACGTTCGCCTTATTACTACGGCTGTAAGATCATCTTGCTGCCTTGTTCCATTCGAAAAATTAAGAACCGCCTGATACATGCCCGCAACGATCTCCCTCGAACTGGAATTTCGGAATCTTCGGATCACCTCTTGCACGCGCTCTATACCGAATTGCTCGCCCTTGTCGTTTTCCCATTCAAAAAAACCATCGGTCGCCAGCAACACCAGATCACCGGAATCAAGCGTTAGCTCTGTCGGCGGATCCGAAAGAAATGAAGGCAAAATGCCCAGCGGGACTCCATGCGCACTCATGGCTGTAAACCGGTTCGATGAATTAGAGTAAACAATTAGCGGTCCGTGGCCGGCAGATAGGATTTCCACATCCCCACACCCGGGGTGGCAAACTGCGGCCACAAACGTTGCAAAACGTCCGCTGCTCAGATCGGCTCCAAGGGCCTGGTTGATGTGTTCGAAAGCGGCCGAGAGCGTGCGTGACACCGCGAAGCTGGCACGGGCATAGGCTCGGCAGACTGCCGCAAGCAAGGCGGGCCCGATGCCGTGTCCTGTTACGTCGGCGAGACTGATTACCACCTTTCCGTCAGGAAGCGTTTCCCAGTCGAAGTAGTCTCCACCGGTTTCATCCGCCGGCTGGTTCCACCCGGCGATTTCAAATCCCGAAATCTGAGGTGATCCTGCGGGCAGTAGAGACTGTTGGATCGAGCGTGCAACCTCCAGGTCATGCTGCACAGCTTCTAGTTTGCTTCTGGTTTCCGCCTCTCGAAGCGCAGCCTCGACATGTTTTCGGATTTCCCGGCTGATTGCACCGGCTACGATTCCCGTAGCCAAGATTGTGATTGCATTCAGCGAGACGGCCATCTGGCTCCCCGAAGCGAGCGCACCGATCGACGGAGGTCTCCATCCGAGGTATAACGCCGCATCTATGTAGCTCACCGCTGCGACCGACCCAGACAAGATACTGATCCAAGGTTTCAGGCGCAGAACGCTGAGGATGATGAAAATTCCGAACATGAGCAGCAGTGGTGTCGCCAAAGGGCGGTAAACCGGCAGAACTCTTTCGTTCGGGAGTAAGGCCATGACCCATGCCGGTACTGATGCCTCCAGCACTGCGCTGAACACCCAAAATTGGTTAGTGAGTGGGCGCTTAGCTTGTTGGGCTGAATGGACCCTTCGGAGCATCCAGACCTCACACAGAGCGACGAAGAGGATCAACAAGAGGTCGCCCCATATATGTTTGTCATTAAGGCTTGCGGTACGAACCACGAAGAGCCGGACCCCCGCTACGACCACTAATAGTCCCAAGAAGCCTAGGACGCCAAAGATACGAAGACGCTCGCTCCCCAGTTCGGCAAGATGAAAGGCGTCCGAATTGATCTGAACTTCATTCATCGGTAGAGCTTGCGCACTATTGAGATTCTGTGAACAGGACGACCACCGAGCGTGCTTCAACTCGATAAACCTGCTCTGAGATGCTGGGGGCAGTTCGCCAGTCAACAATGTCTCGTGGGGATTCAAGCGCAGTATCGATCCATCTTTTCCACGCGGAGTTGGAGGTTCTGCACATCGAAGGCAATTGGAACTCAAGCGGCTCCCAGTATGCATTGATCATCAAATACACTCGCAAATTCTCATCCTTCATTTCAGCTTCAAGCGCAAGGCTATGTGACCAATCGTTCCAGTCCGGCTGAAAGAGCCGCACGCCATGCCATGCCTTGTGTGCCTCTCGAATGAGTTGCGCAAGACTCTTCCGTTGCCGCTGTGCTTCGTCGCTGCGCAATGTCCTGCGGGCTATGAGAAGTTTGACGAAACGATGAACATCAGCATGCTTCTCGAGTAACTTCCAATCGAACCAGTTAGTCGCATCATCGTGGCAATAGTTATTGTTGTTGCCTGACTGTGTCCGCCGAACTTCGTCACCCATCAAGATCATCGGCATGCCAAGCGCTAGCAGAGTCACAGTCAGGAAATTCTTCACCTGCCGATTTCGCAGTCCCTCGATGGCAGGATCATCGCTGGGACCCTCAACCCCGCAATTCCAACTTCGGTTGTCATTTGCCCCGTCGCGATTGTTGTCGTTGTTTGCCTCATTGTGCTTTTCGTCGTACGAGACAAGATCGTTCAAGGTGAAGCCGTCATGGCAAGTGACGAAGTTGACGCTCTGCTCCGCCTCGCGCTGCTCGTGTCCGTAGATATCCGGACTTCCAATGAGCCGGTCCGCGACTCGCGACACAGTTCCACTTTCCCCTCGGAAGAAACTGCGGAAATCATCTCTGAATCGGCCGTTCCATTCCATCCAGCTGTCGCCGATAAAGTTCCCGACCTGATAAAGCCCCGCAGCGTCCCACGCCTCAGCGATCAGTTTTGTCCCGGCAAGCACCGGATCCGACTCTATGTCCCATAACACCGGAGGAGCGGCCATGCATTGGCCTGAGGTATCTCGCGACAGAATGGAAGCCAAATCAAAACGAAACCCGTCAACATGCATCTCGCTGACCCAATAACGGAGGCTGTCGAGGATCAGACGCCGCACAACAGGATGATTCGCATTCAGGGTGTTGCCACAACCGCTGTAATCTGCGTAACGGGAACGATCCGATTCGAGGATGTAATATGCACCATTATCCAGACCTCGAAAACACAGCGTCGGCCCATCGGACGCACCTTCTGCCGTGTGGTTGAAAACAACGTCAAGAATGAGTTCGATGCCGGCGCGATGCAGCGCTTTTACCATGTCGCGAAATTCATCGATCGGCCCATCGGCACTTTGGCGCGAGCTGTAAGCGCGGTGCGGAGCAAAGAATGAGACCGGCTGATATCCCCAATAATTGACAACTCCGGGCGGGCAGTCCGACGCATCGTACTGAAAGATCGGCAGCAATTCGACCGCCGTAATCCCGAGATCCTTCAGGTACGGGATCTTCTGAATCAAGCCCGCATAAGTTCCTCGGAGATCCTGAGGAACGCCAGAATTCGGATTGGCCGTGAACCCGCGCACGTGCATCTCGTACACGACCGTTCGCGCAGTAGAAATATGCAGCGGCGTGTCGCC
>Ga0335069_10015800_pt1 | contig 10550 bp, 9 predicted proteins | sample Lox_Sample_11_FD_206714 | JGI IMG/M metagenome (GOLD analysis project Ga0335069, IMG submission 206714) | Soil microbial communities from Loxahatchee National Wildlife Refuge, Florida, United States - Lox_Sample_1.1 | ecosystem: Environmental > Terrestrial > Soil > Wetlands | place: USA: Florida...
CAGCATGCTCATCCGCAGTCATCTTGTTCTTCGCGGTAAGCGTATAGAGTGTATTGGTCGCAGCAAGCTGGCGCATCGAACGAAAAGAAATCCACGGGCCGAGTCGCGTCATCCCGCTTAGAAACCCGGTAGCATTGCGAATATCGCGGACCTGGTACCAGGGGTCGCGGTGCTTGAGTTTGTGGGCATTGAGGTTGCACGCCTTCTCCCCGTGTTCTAGGTAGGTACGTACGGCCTTTTGTCTCAGCGTACTCGCGGTAGGACTGAACATCCATACACGTTCGTTAGCATCGAGAAGACGATTCCAGTGCGTCTTGGTGACTCTGGCCGCGACAAGGTGCCTTGCCTTCGAAAGGACCGGGCGGAGCGATTCTACAGGCAGCTTATGCAAGATGCGATCAGCTTCGGTTAGCAGAAAATACCGCGCATCTCCAGTGACGCATCCGATGCCGATGGCGTAGAGGTCGCAGAAAGGGACACGCCCGGAGTCATGTGCTGACGGCTGCAACTGGTTTGACTTGGCGGCTGCGCCCCCCTCAGCACTGCTTTTCGCAAGGGCCGCAATCAGTAATTCAGAATTGATGTGGTCGAAACGCACTGTCCTTGTAGGTATCTGTTTATATCCCCTGGCTACCAGGACGACACATCCCTCACGCACATCTGGGAACAGCGGCTGCAAGCTTCTGTGAACATCAACAGACCGAAAGTTAGCGAGCACACACCGCCGGATGGAATCGGCATAAAGTGCGTACTCCCAAGCTGCGGGCAGCACGAATGACAGGCTGCCATTCTGCTCAAGCACACGCAGGGAGGCTGCGAGGAAGGCACACCAGTAATTGGACCGAAGCGAAAACGAGGTGTCGTTCCCTCCCCCAAAATCGCGCAATGACTTCTGCAGGGTCGGGTGCAGCTTGCGGATGGCAACGTATGGCGGGTTGGCGACGATCTTCGTGAAGCGCTGGCGTGTGTGGGCGCACCACTGAAAGAAATCTATTCCCCTGACAGTTGTGGCCGCGCCATCCTCCTTGCCCACCGAGGTATCAATATCGATGCCGACAATCCTGTCCCTCGGAATGCCGTGCTGCCTGAGGGGCGCAATGAACGCCCCCGGTCCCATGCAGGGATCAAGCCAATAGTCATCGCGGTGCGGCGCTACTGCCCTGACCATAGCGTCAGCCAACAACGGCGGTGTGTAGACCTTGCACTCTGCGGGTGGCAGCGTCATCGTGTTATTCCACCTGTAACTAGGCCCACTGCTAGTTTTCTAGCGTCGCGGCCTCCTTCACCTGGTTCGCAAAGGTCCTGAACGGCATTGACGTTGAGTCGACTCATCGTACCATCCCCCCGCTGAATGCCCACGTGACCAACTATGAGGCTCCAATCCTTTGGTCATTTCGGAGCCGCGCGACTAGGTGTTGCGCCCGGGACCAGTCGTAGCCACAGCCATCGCAGCCGCCATCGGCAACGGTGCCGTCCTCCGCAAAGACCGGGACTTTGCTGCGTGGCTGCGAACCGTACCACCTCAGCACTCGGCCGGAGGTGAGGCAAAGCTGCTCGGCATCAGTAAACGTGGGAACGTATACCTGCAAGGTCCTGATTCATGGCGCACGATCTGCCGTGCTCCGCATCAAGCGTGACCGAACACCGATCAGAGTCTGACTGGACGCGCTGACGCCAGAGCTCCCAAGAATGTCGCTGTGGTCACGATGGTCAACAAGCTCGCGCGGATCGCTTGGGCCGTGCTATCGAGTGGACAAAACTACCGGCCGACAGCGAACGCGATTGCCGCATGAAATAGTGCGGAAAAGACGCCTGCGGCTTGGAAGCGCTGACGCGCTCCCACATTACCGCACTACTACGGCGACGGGCTGATTCTTACCCACCAGAGTCTGGACAGGAGCAGCAAGGACGACAGAACAGTCACAAGCGCTTGTCTGCAGCCTGATACCGACATTGGCCTCGAATGAGCAACGGACCGACTTATAAGGACAGACGCACGCGCAACTCATCCCGGCCAGAAGAGACGATCTCCACCTATAAGGCCAAATACATTTGCGCAGACTTGTCATCTCGCCCACACTTTCGACTTGCAGTCGCGCGGCGGACCCTACAGATCGGTACCTGTCCGCCGTCGGTGAGCAACTCTTCGATTTGGCACACACCGTTGGTCTCGCGGCCGTTCGTTGCCGTAACATCGTATCGTGGAATTGATTGTTCTTTGCCCATTTACTATAGAATGCTGATGCTGAAAGTAGCCCGATGCCCTTTCCCTATCGGAGCGCCTCAGGTGTCGAATGGCTAAGAAACGCACTACCAAGTCTGCCCCGCCGGAGACTCTCACCGACTTTATCGAAGAATTTGCCCGGTACTTTTCCGGATCCACCCACCTGAAATGCTATCGAGGTCAGCGCGATTCCTCGTGGCCGACTGTGCCGGGCATATTCCGGCCTGAGCTTAAAGGGCTTCTTGAAGATGAGAAAGCGGCGGTTCGGAAACTGATCTCAGTTCAGCCTCATGAGTTCGCATCCGACGAAACCATGTTCGAGAAGCTCGTCCGGATGCAGCATTTTGGATTACCCACTCGATTGCTAGATGTTTCGCGGAATGCAATGGTCGCGCTCTTCTTTGCAACCGATCCGGGCCCTCGTGGCAAACCGACTGACGGTATGGTGACCGCTTTCGCAATTCCGCCGCAACTCGAGAAGTACTATGACAGCGATTCCGCAAGCTGCATTGCCAACTTGGCGAATATGGATTTTGAGGAGAAGGTCGAGATTTATCGATTGATAGAGTCGCTAGATGGAGATATATCGGATAAAGCAAACATTACAAAATTCAACAACGTCGAAGTTATAGAGCGACTTCTTCAATTTATCAGGGCGGAAAAACCATATTTTCAGCCGATTATGGATCCCCTAGATCTGCTTGTGCCTTATTTTGTTCATCCCAAGATGAGCAATAGGCGAATCCTGGCGCAATCCGGTGCCTTTATCCTTTACGGTTTTATTCCGCCCAAGAAAAGATTCTTTCCATACGTCATTCAAGAGACACCGTTCGTTGTGTCGCAAGCAGAAAAGAGCAGTATTCGAGAGGCTCTCGATAACATTGGTATCAATGAAAGCACACTCTTCCCTGAAATCGACCGGGCAGCCGCCAGGATCAAGAGTAGTTACACCAAGTAGTTGCGGCGTCGACTGAAAACTACGCTCAAACCGAGTCGGTGCTGAGCGGCAGTGCAGTTCTGTAAAATGACGCAGTGACGCGATTGGTCCTAGGGTTTCCGCCACTTGTCCCTGCCGCCAACTTTGGTGTCACGGACACGCTCAACGAGAACGGCTGCATCCGGATGAATCTCGCGAGCCCGCTCAACGGCCTCGGCTTGGGTTGGGAGTACTGCACTAGCCCTCTCCGAACCCGGTTTTCTTACCGCGTAATCTCCCTCTTTGCGCCTTTCGACGAAGACTTCCTTTTTGGCCATTCAACCCCTCCGCGGCTGTCGCTAGGATACATCCAAGAAGGCCGCGATTTCTACATTGGGTGCCTCTCTCGACCAATCATCGGATCCTGACCGTTTATTTAGAAAGTAATAACTAGAGGCTAGCCCACTTTTCGGGGCAATTTGCTCGGCCAATCGATTTGGCCAGTCTAGCCTCAAATCACTTCGAAACCGGTAGCGTATCAGTTTGGAGATGACGGGTCCTTGTAATCGGGGTCATCTGGATCGATCCAGTCTCCCTCTAGGTCTTGCGGTCTTCCAATTAGCGCAGCGCTTCCTTCCGCGAAATATCCCTCGCATTCAGCAGCGTATGCCATGTCGATCCAGAATTTATGTTTAACACGCTCCCATGTAAGAGGCCCCCCTTTGTAGAAAGCGGTCCCTGTTCTCCTTCCCGTTTGGTCCACAGGCTGATATTGAATCTCAATTTGATCGGGAAATGAGATCGCTTTCGCGACGATCTGGGCATGAATAGTTCGTTTCATGCAGGTAATTTACTCCGGTGTCTGAAAATCAAAAAGGGGTTCAGAAATGCGCCGGATGCACTGTCGAAACACAACCTCATCGAGTTCTGATTCGCAAACGTAAGCCTCCACGGTGATTGCCACCTCCCGGGTGCGGTGCGACAGCGCGTAGTAGCGGGACACCCAATATCTTCTGCACTTTGCTAACATCGGACCGTGAAAGTTTTCATTAGTTCGCTGATCGTCGGAATGCAGCCGTTCCGTCAAGCAGCGCGCGCCGCCGTTACGACGCTCCGCCACCAGCCGCTGATGGCTGAGGACTTCGGAGCGCAGGCGAACTCGCCCCAGCTTGCTTGCCTGAAAGGCGTGCGGGAAGCAGACCTAGTCGCGCTGATCCTTGGCGAGTCATATGGTGCGGTCCAGCCCTCCGGACTTTCCGCAACGCATGAAGAATATCGCGAGGCACGCGGCGGCAAGCCGATTCTCGCCTTCGTACAGCGCGGGATCAAGCCCAATGCCCAGCAGAAAGAATTCCTGGATGAGGTGCAGAGTTGGGAAAGCGGTCTTTTCCGCGAAGGTTTCTCCAGTGCGGAGGAACTGCAGGTCGCGATCATAAGGGCGCTTCATGAGCATGATCTTGCCTCCGCGGTTGCGCCGGTCGACCCCAAGGACATTGCCGACCGTGCCGTTGCCGCCCTGCCCGCGGAAGAACGGGGGCGGTATTCCGGAGCAGGTGCCCTCGTACTCGCCGTGGCTGGGGGACCGCGTCAGCCCATCCTTCGGCCTCAGGAGATCGAAGATCCTTCGCTTGCGGAAGACATGCACAAGGAGTCGATGTTTGGGGACACCCGCATCTTCGACCGGGGCAAAGGCTGCGAAACCGAGTTCAACGGCGGCACGCTCGTCCTGGCGCAAGACCGCGACGGTGCCCGCATCTCTATAGATGAAAAGGGCACGGTAGGCCTGCGCCTGCGTCTGGCTTCGCCGGAGAGGGATTTCGGCTTTCAGGCATTGATCGAGGAGGACGTCCATCAACAGATCGTGGCGGCTTTGCGATACACGGCGTGGCTGCTCGATCGCATCGATCCTACGCAAAAACTGAGCCACGTCGCGGTAGCCGCGCGAATTGTCGCCAGCGACTACGCGGGCTGGCACACGCGTCAGCAGCAGGAGGCCAATCCCCGGCGGACCAGCCTGGGCCACCGTGGAAATGCCGATACCGAGCCCATTCAAATCTCAAAGCCGCGCGCTGCTCTCCGCCTTGGAGCTGGTCCGCTCTCCGAGGACCTTCTCGTGCTGCTGCGCCGCCAGTGGAGAGTTTAGCTTTGTTCGAACATGGCCGATCACAGGCCAGTGTGACCGCGCATGCCTGAGGGTCTGATTGCAAGATTCCAGGGCGCAGGATTGGCGGAACAACTACAAGATCTCCCTGATGGAGGCCGGGAACTACTAAGCGAAGGCCCCGATGGCAATCGGGACTCTCAACCATTACCTCTGCCGTGAGGGTTGGGTGCTCAGGCGACGCCGGACAAGGGGCCAGAGCCTCGGGCGGATCTTCGGTTCCTTCTCCGAGACAGATCGTTCCCGCGGCAGAAGCATCTGGACAGATGAGGCTCGACGACGTCAGACCGCCTTAGAGACGTCCAGGATCGAGCGCCCCCCAATCAATAAAGAAGGATCTCGCGCCTATCACCTGTCGATCGCCCGGGAGCAAACGCCAAATGCGTCTTTTGGTCGTGGTGTCCAGATTTTTTGCCTAGTGGCTCATTTTCTGCACGCGTAGCGTTCCCTTTCGCTCTCTGTTTGCCTAAGATTGAGATGTGGAAATCATGCGGATTGCGGAGGGCCTATGGAAGCTAACCGGTTTAATTTCTTCTTTAAACAAGGGGGGCATCGAGATCAGGTCGCCATTGGAACTTGCCTCATCGGGCTCATTCTGTCGACTGCCATCCTTCTCGTGCATGGCAGCGGACACCTCCTCTTGTCCTATTCCGTCCTCCCGCCTCAACCTCAGGTTTCTGGAGCCGTGGACGCCATTTTGAAGGTGGCTGGGGAGCGCAAGGGCCTGCTGATGCAGTTGAAGGCCGCGCTACTCTCTCATCAGGACGAGGAGGCTTTGCGGCTGGCGCGAAAATACTGCGGAATCGAGGTGCCGAGTGTCGACTAAGGTGGCCGCTCTATTTAGAGTGAGTACGCAGATTCAAGCTGGTGAAGACGGCGAGGGATTCGCGACACAGCGCGCGACGGCTGAGAGAATACGACAGCAATGCGATCTTGATATTGCGTATGTCATTGAATATGCGGATGTTTCTGGTGCCGCCGTTTTGCGATCTCCCGAGATTCAACGTCTTGTCCAGCTCATGGAGTCCGGTCAGATCAGGGGCGTAATTGCCCGCGAATTCAGCCGACTCATGCGCCCAGAAAGCTTCGCCGATTACGTCTTACTCCAAACCTTTGCCGACACCCACACGATCTTGTATTTGCCGGATGGCCCGATTGACTTCAGCAACAAGAACGGTCGCTTGATCGGTTCAATCAAAGCTGCCATGGCCGGTTTTGAGCGAAGTGACATTTTGGAGCGGGTTTGGGCCGCTAAGGAGGAGAAGCGCAGAAACGGCGAACTCGCCCAGAGTCAGATCGTTCTCGGATTTGGGGTCGGCTATGAGAAAGGCAAGGGGTTCTACTACCTGCCTGAGGCGGAGCGGGTACGTGAAGCGGCTCTCGACTTTCTTGCAGGGAATCAGAACTATAACAAGCTCGCGGAGAAGCTTGGCGTCACCCCGAGAGGGATGCACTTGATCCTCAGGAATCCGATCTGGACAGGGTATCGCGTTATCGATAAGAAAAGAGACACTTCTGCTTCGGGCAAATATGTTCGGGCCGACGGAAGGCAGGCCGATCGCCGGAAGATTGCGCGCGCGGAGGACGAGATCATTCGGGTCAAAGTCATTGATAAACCACTGCTTACGGAAGAGCAGTTTAACGCCCTTCAGCAAGCAATGGATCTCAAACAACGTAAGCATTGGCGGTCGGATCCCGAATATGCCCGTCGCTTTCTTTACAACGGATTTCTTGTGTGTGCCGAGTGCGGTGAGCTCATCCAGACGGCTCATGCCCGACGCGACTACTACTTGTGCAAGAGCCGCCGGTCGGAGTCGCACTGCACTGCGAAGTACATGGGGCGGGAACAGCTCGAAGCAACTCTTGGCCGGTTGATCGCGGAGCAGCTTTGCAGTCGGCCGTTCTTACAGACGTGCTCTGACGAGCTGCTCCAGCGGGCAGAGCGCGCCCAAGCGGTGTCTGAGAAGCAGATCCTAAAAGAAGAATTGGACAGGTTACGCGGCAAACACGGGCGCGTCGTAGATCTCTTCGTCGAGGGAAAGATCACCAAGCCTGACAGCGAAAGACGTTTGGAGAAGATAGATCGGTCGATCCGAGCTGCCGAGGCCAAGCTGGCTGAATGTGCTCCGAGCGCCCAAATTGTGGGTGTGGATCGGCTGGTCGAGCTTCTTGCGCCTTTGGGGGAATGGGAGTGCTGGAATCGAGAGCAAAAACGGCAGGTCCTTGCCGCGCTCGTTCCCGAAATTCGAGTGGCCGACCACAGGATCGAATCTCTGGGCCTCAATCCGGCCCTCTTCAGCAACGAGAATACCCACACGGACAGGGATTCATGGCTGCGGCGAGCATGAAACGAGCGGGAAAGGTGAGGGACATCGAGGCGCGCGCGATGGTGACAGTGTGATCCTCAAGAGGCTGGCGCATGACTTCGAGGACGTTGCGCGGAAACTCGGGAAGTTCGTCGAGGAAGAGAAGGCCGTTGTGCGCGAGGGAGACTTCTCCTGGGCGCGGCACGATGCCGCCGCCGATGAGCCCGGCGTCGGAGATGGTGTGGTGCGGGGAGCGGAAAGGCCGCTGGGTGACAAGGCCCTGTGCCGCATCGAGCACGCCGGCGACGGAGTGGATCTTGGTGGTCTCAAGCGCTTCATCGAAGGTGAGGGGCGCGAGGATCGAGGGCAGGCGCTTGGCGAGCATCGTTTTGCCGGAGCCGGGAGGGCCGATCATGAGGATGTTGTGGCTGCCTGCGGCGGCGACTTCAAGAGCGCGTTTGGCCGTTTGCTGGCCACGGACATCTTTGAAGTCGACGGAGAAGTGCTGGAGTTCGCCGAGGATCTTTTCCGTTGAGACGCGACAAGGGTCGCGTTGCACTGTGCCGAGCACCTGCGTGTTGAGCAACTCGAGCAGGTCGAGGAGCGAGGCGACGGGATAGACGTTGATGCCTTCGACAACCGCGGCCTCGGCAGCGTTGGCTACGGGCAAGATCAGGTTCGGAATGTTCTTCTCGCGTGCGAGGATGGCGACGGGCAGAATGCCGGGCACGGGGCGCACGCTGCCGTCGAGGCCGAGTTCGCCGACCATGAGGAAGCGCGAGACGTCGCTGACCTGAAGGGCGCCGTAGGCGCCGAGGATGCCGAGGGCGATGGGGAGGTCGAAGCCGGAGCCTTCTTTCTTCAGGTCGGCGGGTGCGAGGTTGATGGTGATGTGGGTGGGCGGAATCAGGTAGCCGGAGTTCTTGATGGCGGCACGGACGCGATCGCGGCTTTCGCGCACGGCAGCGTCGGGCAGGCCGACGGTATGGAAGTTGTCCTTGTCGGTGACGATGCCGCTGTAATCGACCTCGACATCAATGAGGTTGGCGTCGATGCCGTAGACAGCTGCGCTGAGGGCCTTGAAGAGCATGAAACCAGTGGGGAGAGTCTATCCCGTGCGGAGAGCCGCAGCGTGTGACGGTTGCCGCTCGACTGCGATGCGGATGTGACTTTGGAGTGGGAGCCGCGATCCGGTGCTCGTGTGGGAGCCGCGCTTTGTCGTGGCCAGCTACAATCACACCGTGGCGACGAGTCTGTTCGATCTCTACAAGATCGGTGTGGGGCCATCGAGTTCGCACACGATGGGTCCGATGCGAGCGGCATGCCGATTTTCCATGGGGCTGCGGGATGCGGGCAAGCTGGATGGGGTGGAGCGGGTCGAGGCCGAGCTGTTTGGATCGCTGGCTCTGACCGGAATTGGGCACGCGACGGATCGAGCGGTGCTGCTGGGGCTCGCAGGAAATGAGCCTGCTGCGATCGACCCGGCGGCGATTGAATCGACGGTGAAGGCGATTCGCGGATCGCATCGGATCGAACTCGCCGGGGTGCGGCCGATCGCGTTCGACGAGACGCGCGATCTACTCTTCCACCGGGAGACGATGATCCCTCCCGGCGCGAAGACGCAACATCCCAATGGACTGCGCCTGACCGCATACGATGCGGCGGGTTCCATTCTCGAGCGGCGGACGTTCTTCTCCATCGGTGGCGGGTTCATCGTGGAGGACGGTGTCGGCGCCGAGGGCGAGAAGGCGCCGGTGGCGCTTCCGTTCCCGTTTCATACGGCGCACGAGTTGCTGACCATGGCGCAGGCGAACGAACTGTCGATCAGCCAACTGATGCTGGAGAACGAGTGCGCGCTTGTGAACCGAAGCGACAAACGGGCTCCCGTGGACGTGGTGAGGGATGGTATCGACCGGGTCTGGCGGACGATGCGCGACTGCATCGCGCGGGGTATTGCTACAGAAGGAACCTTGCCGGGGGGATTGAATGTGCGGCGGCGCGCGCATCGCCTGGCGGAGCGATTGGGTGAGAAGGAAGCCGATGGACTGCGAGGCGATCCGCTGGCGCCGCTGGATTGGTTGACGGTGTACGCGATGGCCGTGAACGAAGAGAATGCTGCGGGTGGACGCGTGGTGACGGCGCCGACCAACGGAGCCGCGGGGGTTGTGCCGGCGGTTGCACAGTACTACGAGCGGTTCGCTCCCGAAGCCGACCACGAGGGGATGATTCGTTTCTTTCTTACATCGGCGGCAATTGGGATCCTCTACAAGGAGAATGCTTCGATCAGCGGAGCGGAAGTTGGGTGCCAGGGCGAGGTCGGTGTGGCGTGTTCGATGGCCGCAGGCGGCCTGACGGCAGCACTGGGCGGGACGAACGGGCAGATCGAGCATGCGGCGGAGATCGCGATGGAGCACAACCTGGGCATGACGTGCGATCCGATCGGCGGGCTCGTGCAGATTCCGTGCATCGAACGCAACGCGATGGGAGCGGCGAAGGCTGTGCATGCCTCGCGGATAGCCCTGAGTGAGTCAGAAGAGCACAAGGTCTCACTCGATCAGGTGATCCGGACGATGTACCTGACCGGTCTCGATATGCAATCGCGTTACAAAGAGACAAGCCTGGCGGGCCTTGCGCTGAATGTCATCGAATGCTGATGAGCGCGCGCGAGGCGCATGTGAGCTTTGGGGTCGAGGCACTCCTTTGTCGGCGCATGCAGTGTTCGTCGGTGGTTCGTTGTCGATGATTGGTTGCGTATCGATGAGGCGACGATCAGATCGAAGCGGCATGCTCTCATTCTTCGGAGTGCATCGCGTGCGAAGGGGAGTGTGAAGCGCGGTCCGAAGGCGGGAGGTTGTTGCCACTTTTTCCACTCGCATGTCGTTTTTTTCTTGACACTGAGCAAGCATGAATCTATACATTCCTCAACTGCATTTCAAATTGCAG
>Ga0335069_10015802_pt1 | contig 10549 bp, 8 predicted proteins | sample Lox_Sample_11_FD_206714 | JGI IMG/M metagenome (GOLD analysis project Ga0335069, IMG submission 206714) | Soil microbial communities from Loxahatchee National Wildlife Refuge, Florida, United States - Lox_Sample_1.1 | ecosystem: Environmental > Terrestrial > Soil > Wetlands | place: USA: Florida...
GCACGCAGTGGCAGGAAACGTATCAGGCGAGCCCGAAGCACTTCCTCGGTTTACATGAGCTCAAGGCCGGCTTCGATCTCTCCCACAGTTCTTACGACGGCAGGCAAACATTCTTGCCGGTGGACATTGTTGGTGTAGCAGGCACGACATTGGAACGAGTTGAGTTTGGAGCCCCCACCGCTTTTACCGTTCGGCAAAACGAGTTTGCGTGGTTTGCGGGCGATGAATGGAGAGTCGGTTCGCGCCTGTCAATCGATATGGGCTTGCGATTCGACCGGGATTCCGTCACAGATTCGACGCATGCCCAGCCTCGCGCAGGACTAACGCTTGCGTTGACGAGCGATCGCAAGACGCTGCTGAAGGCGGGCGGCGGCCTCTTTTATGATCGGGTGCCTTTGAACGCGCCGGCTTTCCCATCCTTTCCGGATCGTACGATTCTGACTTTCGATGCGAACGGAGGGATCGTTTCGTCGATCCCTTATTCAAACGTTATCACCGGAGGAATCAGGAATCCGCGCAGCGCGGCGTGGAACATCGAAGTTGACCGGGAGATTATTGAGCACCTCCTCGTCCGGGTCGCATATCAGCAACGGAACACCGTCCATGACCTGGTTCTCGCACCGGTCACAGTCCCGAACGACAGTGTCTTATCACTTTCCAACCAGGGACGGGATTTCTACCGCGAATTACAGATTACCGGCCGCTATCAGATAAGCCGGCACACGCTGAATGCTTCGTATGTGCGCTCGAAGTCTACGGGCAATCTGAATGATTTTAACCAGTTCTTTGGCAATGATCCGCAGGCTGTGATCCAGGCGGACGCGCGCGGACCCTTGTCCTTCGACGCCCCGAATCGCTTTCTGGCATGGGGAGAGTTTATAGCGCCGTGGAAGATGACGGTAATGCCGGTTTTTGAGATGCACACCGGATTTCCCTACTCTGTTGTGAACCAGGAGCGCGACTTCGTTGGTCCACGCAACATGGATCGATTCCGGCAGTTCAATTCTTTCGATGTGCAAGTGCTGAAGGACTTTCAGTTTCCCTTCCGCGGCAAAGAGCACAAGGTGAAAGTAGGACTAGGCGTTTTCAATCTGTTCAATCACTTCAACCCGCGAGACGTGCAAAACGACTTGGACAGCAGCCGCTTCGGCGATTTCTTTAACGGACCGCCGCGCACGTTTAGAGGGAAGTTTGTTTTCGGATTCTAAATTAAGAGCAAATGTTGTTGCTCAAGAAGGTGGTCAATGAAAAAAGCAGATCAATGCCTCATTCTCGCCGCCGGTAACGGGACTCGCATCCGGTCGGTATCGGCAGGGCTTCCTAAGCCGCTGGTAGATTTTCGCGGCAAGCCCATCCTCGAGCACGTAATTCGAAGGGCACATCATGCAGGCATTGACAGGTTCGTGATCGTAGTGGGATATCGCTCCGACTTAATTCGCAGCTGGTTCGATGGCTGCTCGCTTGGGGTATCCGTGACTTTTGTGGAAAATCCGGATTATCACAAGTCCAATGGCATTTCTGCGTTGAAGGCCAAACCGGAGATCCAAGAAAATTTCCTGTTGCTGATGGCGGACCATATCTTTGAACCGGAGACAGCGAGGGCACTTCTGAAGCAACGGCTAGGGCCTGGCGAAGTCATTCTCGCGGTGGATCCCAGCATCGATCGTATCTTTGATCTTGATGACGCAACCAAGGTCAGGCGCGACGGGGACCGTATCGTGGATATTGGCAAAGAAATCGCGCACTACGATGCACTGGATACCGGGATGTTCCTGTGCAGCCCCGCTCTTTTCGACAGGCTCGAATCGGCGACGAAGGATGGAAACTGTTCGCTCTCCGATGGCATGCGGCAACTGGCCGCGGAGCGACACCTGGGTGCCATGGAAATCGGCGAGGCCCAATGGCAGGATGTGGATACACCTGAGGCACTGGCCCACGCCGAAGGGTTATTTGATGGTTATTTCCAGCACGAACAGATGATCGAGAGTGTTGCCCGTGTCTAGGACAATCTCAAGAACGCGACTTCAGCTCCGGTTGCTGGCAGGGCTATTGGGCGTTTTGCTGTTCGCTTACCTGGTCCGCCGGGCCGGTCCGGGAAAGCTGGTCGCAAGCATTGTCACCATGGGATGGGGACTGGCTCTGGTAATAGTTTGGGGTGGAGTGGCCCATTTTATGAAGACGTGGGCATGGCGGCTTACGTTGCTCGACGAGAAACGCCGAGTCTCCTTCGCGCGTATGTTCGGGCTACGCCTCGCCTCCGAAGCGGTTGGCCAGCTTGGCGGCCTCGGACAGCTATTCGGCGAAGGTTTACGAGTGTCAATGTTGGGACCGGGAATGCCGCTTGCCAGCGGGATTTCGTCGGTGACGATTGACCGCGTACTTTTCGTTCTCAGCGCCGCACTGGTGAGTATCGTCGGCCTGCTGGCGGTGCTGATCGTGCTGCCTCTTCCTCACGGGCTGGTAGTTTACGCGAGCCTGTTTGTATCCATCCTTCTCGCGTTGGTTTTTCTGACCACGCTTGCAGTCACAAAACGCTGGCCGGTGCTTTCAGGGACGGCACGGATCATAGCCCGGATCCCCTACTTCAGCGACTGGATTGAAACGAAGCGCTCCCTGATCCACTCGGTTGAAAAGAATCTGCTCGACTTTTATCACCACACACCAGGCTCGTTTTGGGCCAGTTTCGTTCTCAACCTCGCGTGTCATGGCGCGGCGGTGTTCGAGGTGTTTCTGATTCTCTCGCTCCTGGGCGCCAGGGTCAGTTTGTTCGGGGCACTGGCAATTGAGGCTCTGACCAAGCTGGTAAATATCGCAGGCACATTCAATCCAGGAAACATTGGGACTTACGAGGGCGGGAACATGCTGATCGTGAAGATCTTCGGTCTCACGGCAGCCGCCGGATTTACTCTGGCATTCGTTCGACGTCTGCGCGCCCTGTTCTGGGCCGGCGTGGGTGGCCTCTGCCTCGTCATGTTGGCTAAAACACGAAAGCAAGGCAATGTCGTTATCAGCAGTGAGGACATCATGCAAAATGCGCTTGAGCCGATTTCAAAGGAAACCCACGCAGAGGGCGAGACGCTCGCCCATTCTCACGTTGCTGTTATTCTCGCGACTAACCTGGGCGCTGTCGGTTTCGGGTCGCCAATGCCCCAAATTGGAGCCCTGCCGGTCTTGCTGCGAAGCATCTTGGGAGCACATAAAGCGGGAGCTGAGCGAATCATCATTGTTGTCGATCGGGCGAGAGGCCCGCGAATACTGCGTGACCTGCGGCGGACCGGCCGTCTCCCTGACAGTGTCGAGTGGTGCGAATTCAGCTACGGTGAAACGTCGCTTCCCGTCCTGTTGGGGCAACTTGCTTCCGAAGGTCAAGGATATCTGGTACTGATCGCCGGGGACAGGGTCTACCATCCATCATTGCACCGGCGTGCGAGCGAATGGGATGGACAGGCCAGTGCTTTGATTCTCGTGACCGGTCGCGAGCTCGTCGGCATCTGTTCGCTCTCTCGAGAAACATCGATCGACCTTTCGCACCGTTGCCCCGCGACCGCCAGCTCCATCGATGAAGTGCTTGCCTGGCTCGTCCTGACTCATTCCGTGGAAAGCGCATTCGTACCGGAAGAAAAGTGGCAACGTATTCGAAACGAGCAACAGCGCCTGTCCGCCGAACAGAAGTTGAACGGCTGGCTGGTGAAGCCCACAGACGGGATTTATGCGAGAGCGAACCGCCGAATTTCAATACCCATCAGCCGCCAGATCATCCCCTATCCGATTACACCGAACATGGTCAGCCTGTTCACGCTGGGAGTGAGCTTCGCCGCCGGCGTCTTCCTGGCGCTCGGTGGCTACTGGACCATGTTAACCGGCGCAGTGCTGTCCTGGTTGTCGAGTATTCTCGATGGATGCGACGGTGAAGTCGCTCGTTTCAAACTTCAGGAATCCGCCTTCGGCTGTTGGCTAGAAACGATGTGTGACAATCTTTATTACCTGTTCATCTTCGCCGGCCTGACCATCGGGCTGGTGAGAAGTTCCGGCAATCGAACGTATCTGGTATGGGGCGCTTTCCTGGTTTTCGGCGCTGTCGCCAGTTTTCTCACTACCGGACTGCAGCGTCGTGAATTGGCCGGCCGGCATCCAGAACAGTATTTGAAAATATGGCACAAAGAGGCCGATAACCGCAGTTCGAACCCTTTCTTGTATCTGGGCCGCCACACTGAGTTCATCATCCGGCGCTGCTTCTTGCCTTATGTCATTCTGTTTTTTTCCCTCTTCCATATCATGAACGGGCTTTTGATTGGGGCGGCCCTGGGTGCGAATTTGGTTTGGATCATCGCGCTTTATTCCTACCTTACATTTGCTCCGTCGCGCGCCTCGACCGTGCCGAGTCCTGCAGTCTAGGTAAAGGAGTTGTGAATCGGCTTTTGACCGAGATGCAAAGTACTCATCCCTCGCTTTGGCGGGTACAGTGTAAGGGTAGCCATGCAGGAAATCGTTTCCGGCAACTTCGCGCCGTTCCGCTGGGTCAGGTGGCCGCCCAGGTCCCTGCGCATCGTCGATTGGAACATCGACCGCGGCCAACAATTGCCAGCCATCCTCGATTTCCTCGCCAATGCAAACGCGGACATTCTCATCCTGCAGGAAGCGGACCTCAACGCCCGGCGCACCCATCGCCTGAACATAGCCGAAGAAATCGCTCGGAAACTGCAAATGGACTATGTGTTCGGGCGCGAGTTTGAGGAACTTGTTCAGGGGTCAGAAGCGTCTCCCGCATTCCACGGGCAGGCTACTCTCTCCAAGTGGCCCATCTCGAATCCTCGCTTGATCCGCTTCTCACGACAGTCGCACTTTTGGCAGCCGCGCTGGTTCCTGCCGCGAATCGAACCCTTCCAGGAGAGGCTTGGAGGAAGAGTTGCTCTGGTCGCCGAGATCAACGTCGCCGGTTGCAAATTCGTGACCTACAACCTTCATCTGGAGAGTCGCGGGAACGATGAGTTGCGCCTTTCACAGGTGCAGGAAGTCTTGTCTGATGCGTCGCGTCAGGCTCCGAAGTGTCCGCTGGTGATTGCAGGCGACTTCAATCTGGACGCTTCAAAAGATCCCGCGGCCGCGGCCATCGCGAAGGCAGGCTTCCAGAGTGCGATAGCGGCCCCGCGCACACCGACTACTCCCTCGCACGCGCTTTTTGAAGGTGGACGCCGGATTGATTGGGCATTCATCCGCGGTCCGATACGAGCCGTATCGAGCGAGGTACACAGCCGGATCACTGCATCGGACCACTACCCCATATCGTTTACGTTGACTGGGTAATCGCCGACTGGCGATGCTTCACGGTTGCGGGCGATTCTCGCAACTTGAGTTTGCGTCCGAAAGAACGGACAGGAAAAGTGTCTGGACCGGTCTACAGTCCGCGCAAAACATGCCCGAGCTTGTTGCGCTTCGCTGTGAGATAACGCAGGGTCGAAGGTGTAGGCGGAATCTCGAGCGGCAGCCATTCGGTAACCGACAGCCCGTAACCTTCGATAGCTACGAGCTTGCGCGGATTGTTACTTAGAAGCCGCATCGAGCGCACGCCGAGCGCACGGAGGACTTGCACCCCAATACCGTAGTCTCGCTGGTCCGGTTGGAAGCCGAGGCGTTCATTGGCCTCCACCGTGTCACAGCCTTCGTCCTGCAAACTGTATGCGCGGATTTTATTGGCCAGGCCGATTCCCCGGCCTTCCTGGCTCAGGTAAAGCAGTACGCCGCGTCCTTCGGTGGCGATCCGGCATAGAGCTTTGTCGAGCTGGGCGCCGCAGTCGCAACGCAACGAGCGCAGCACATCGCCGGTGAGACACTGGGAGTGCACGCGCACCAGCACGTCCTGCCCGTCTCCTATGTCGCCATACACGAGCGCGGTGTGGGTTTGCCTGTCGATCTGATTCTCGAATGCATGAACCCGAAACTCTCCATATTCCGTTGGAAGCTTTGCCGAGGCAACGCACTTGACTACCGAATCCGTCCGTAGCCGATACTTGATCAGGTCGGCGACTGTGATCAGCAGAATATTGTGACGAGCAGCAAACTCTCGGAGTTCGGGCACCCGGGCCATTGAGCCATCCTCGTTCATGATCTCGCAGATGACGCCGGCAGGAGAAAGGCCAGCCAGCCGGGACAGGTCCACGGCAGCTTCCGTCTGGCCGGCGCGTGCCAGTACTCCGGCGTTCTTCGCCCGCAGCGGAAAGACGTGCCCCGGGCGGATCAGATCAGCGGGCTTCGTCCCTGGATCAATGGCCGCGAGGACGGTGGCTGCACGGTCCGCGGCCGAGATTCCGGTCGTCGTACGCTCCCTCGCCTCGATGCTGACGCAAAATGCCGTCTCAAAGCGCGAGCTATTATTCGGCACCATCAGCGGGATGTCGAGATCGTCCAGCCGCTCGGGCGTCATCGCCAGACAAATCAGTCCACGGCCATGTTTCGCCATGAAATTGATGGCTTCGGGGGTGACCTTTTCCGCTGCCATAGTCAGGTCGCCTTCATTTTCCCGATCTTCGTCATCGGCGACGATCACCATCTCGCCCGCGCGAATGGCCGCGATGGCGTCTTCGATCCGGGCAAACTGGTTCGAGCGGTCAGGCCCTGTCTTCAGAGTTTCATGCATTAGGAGCATATCCCCACCCTTATGCGTACTGGCATCGAATTTGATGTGCACAGCGATTGCCACATCGGTAGCAGATCGGCTGCGGGCCGCAGGCTGGGGATCTCAGCCCCCAGGATGATGAAAGGCGGGGATTGGCTTTGATTCGTCAACACTTGGCGAGCTCACGCGGAGACGGTCCATGACTTAATGGCAAGTCCGCCCTCGATGAGATGTCAATGTCTTGACGCTCGTCAAAAATCACGTCCCCGTCCCACCCAAATGGATATTCGAAATGCGACCCCCTTGGGAATAGGTGCCGCGAGGTTGGAACAAGGTTTGCAGCGAAACGGGCATGAGAGCTGCGGCTTATCTTTTCAGTATATGGGTGCTCCTGAGCTGCCCAATGGTTGGTCAACAAACGGTGGTCCCTGACGCTCCCGAAGTCTACAGCCCGTTTACCCTGACTGCTGCTTATGACGGTCAAGCCCGTCACAACGCACTCGCGTTCGCGGGCAGGACGGTTCCACCAACCATTCGAGTTTTTCCCGGGAGCGTTATCAACCTGCAATATGTGAATGCCTTGCCGGTGTACTCCAATGAGGAATGTGCGCTGGCGCGGTGTGCCGACCGCACAAATCTACACTTCCACGGGTTGCATGTTTCGCCTCAGCGCCCGCAGGACGATGTCCTGACCATGATGGCGATGCCGGGTCAAGCGCTGCAGTACAGGGTGGAAATACCGTCCTATGCGGCTCCGGGGCTGTACTGGTACCACACACATCCCCACGGGGAAAGCGCGCGCCAGAGCCTCGACGGGATGTCCGGAGCAATCGTTATCGAGGGCATCGACCGATACTACCCGGAGCTTCGAGGCTTGCGAGAGCGCGTTCTGGTCCTGCGCGATCAGGACATTGAGAACACGAATGACGAGACGCGTGCCCGGATCCTGCAGCGAGTTGGTGTTTCTTCGGTGAGCTGTGGAACACAGACCGAACAACGGCCGAGACGAGTATTTACTCTGAATGGCGAGATCCGGCCCCAGATCCTGATCAACTCCGGTGAGCCGCAATTCTGGCGGGTTGTAAACGCCTCTCCCGACCGATACGCAGACCTTCAACTGGAAGGGCAACAACTCGAAATCGTGGCGCTGGATGGCATGCCCCTCAACTACCACGCCCCTGGTCGTCGGACGCGCAAAGTTGACCACCTTCTCCTGCCCCCGGCGGGGCGGATCGAGGTCATCGTCACTGCACCCGAGGCCGGAAAGCAAACACGGTTGCGCACACGATGTGTCGATACCGGCCCGGATGGCGATGACAGACCCGCGATGGTCATTGCGGACGTACTGAGTGGCAGGCATAAAGATTCCTCCTTCCACAAGGTGCCGACCACTGCGGGCAAGCCATTCTACAAACCGATCAGTAACCGGCAATTGAAGACACTTAAGGCGAGCCCGCCCGATTTCGTCGTCACCTTCACCGAAGATAAGGACGGCTTCTATATCAATGGCAAGAAGTTCACTATGGATGCTGCACCGATGGTGACTGCACGAGTCGGATCTCTGCAACACTGGCGCGTCGTCAATGCCACGCGCGAGCTGCACCCGTTTCATATTCACCAGGTCCATTTCCTGGCATACGCCGTCAACGAAACTCCCCTGGCTTCACCGGAATGGCTTGATACTACTAATATTCCCTATGGGGGCACAGCGGACCTCATCATGGACTTCACGGATCCCATCATCCGAGGCATCTCAGTATTCCACTGCCACCTGCTTTCCCACGAAGATAAGGGGATGATGGCAAAGATCCTCTTTGAGTGAGCCTGCCCGATAATGCTCAGGGTCGATGTCAACATGTGGACACTCGCGTAGTTGACGCGCGCCAAAACGCGCACGTTTTCTATTTCCCTCACAAATCAGTTAACCCGCGATCTCATAATCTTTCGGCTCCAATCTCGTCAGGCATCTTTGGCAACGCTCGTGCTCTATCCCAATCGAGAGTGAGGCCAACATGAACAGCGATTACGTATTCCTGTGTGGGGTGATGTGGTGCAGGTATGGACAAAAAGAGGCCGGCCATGAACTCATGCGAGCCGTCAGGAGCGAGGATCCAGACCTGAGCACCCTGGCATTGGCTATGCTCCAGGAAGGTTGCAGATCCGTTCCACCGTTGGCACGAGCGAACTAAGCGTCGTCCCCACTGGACCCGGCTAGACCCCAACAGGGCGACACCATCTTTGCGAGCGACGTGATAGAGGACATCCAGACTATGAACACACATAATTCACCGTTGGACAAGCATCTTCTCCTGCAATTCAAGAGTGGCCTGCGGGAGCAGCAACGCGAGCTGTTACAGACGATCGCGAGGGCCGAAAAGGAAATACAGGATTTTGCAGGCCAGGTCCCTCTCGATGAAATCGACCTCCCTTGCTTTACCGCTGCAAAGGAGTCCTTGTTTTCGTGCGCCAGCCAGGACCGCAGCCGGCTGCGTTCAATTCAGAGGGCCCTGGAGCGCATCAACGATGGCAGTTTTGGAATTTGCGCTGAGTGTGGCGGTACGATCGGCCTGAGACGGCTGCAAGCTGTTCCCTGGGCGAGCCACTGCATTCACTGCCAGGAGCAAGTCGAGGCTGCCTTGGCGGGAAAATCAGCGCCGCTCGTGTCCTCCGGCAGCGCTCACGCTTCAAGCAATTAGAAATCTGCGGCCGCCCGCTTGTCCAATGACCGCTGCTAAACAATCCGCCGTCATAACTCGTAACGATGATCGCACTCGCCATATATTTGCCATCTTCAACGCCTCCGCGATCTTCACCTTGATATTGGCTGGCGCCTTAGTGACAAGCAACGATGCGGGACTATCCGTGCCCGACTGGCCGACGAGCTTCGGATCAATTTACAAAATCCCGCGGATGGTTGGCGGCGTCCGCTTCGAGCACGGCCACCGCATGCTGGCAGAATTTGTCGGCCTTCTCACCGTCATTCTGGCATCCTGGATCTTGCGAGCAGACAAGCGCCCCTGGATCCGGCGCCTGGGCATCGCGGCCGTCGCCGTTGTCATCATGCAAGGCATCCTGGGCGGCCTCACCGTCCTGTATTTTCTTCCGCCCGCAGTTTCTACCGCTCATGCGGCCCTCGGACAAACATTCTTCTGTATCACAGTGATCATCGCGATCTTCACGGGCCGGGCATCCGCGGCAACTCCGGAAAAAATGTTCCAACCCGCAGGGCGGCGAATCGCTCGGCTGGCTCTGATTTCGGTGGGAGTGCTGTACGTCCAGCTCGTTCTGGGCGGGCTCTTCCGGCATGGGGGGCTGAGCTGGTGGCCGCATGTCGCAAACTCGATCGTAGTGATCGCGATGCTTACATGGACCTCGCTCCTCGCGCTATTGAGTTACAAGGACGTTGACCGGATCCGCAAGCCCGCGCTGCTGATTTTGATTCTCCTGATGCTACAGGTGTGCCTCGGTATCGCAGCCTTTTATACCCGTGTTCTAAATGGACGTGAAGCCGTCCAACCGGAACCGGCCATGGTCATTTCCACCGTGGCTCATGTGGGCTTAGGTGCGCTACTGCTTGCAACGACCATGATCCTGACCATCAGGGTCTGGCAGATCGCTTTACCGTCTCCAAAGATTGGGATCACTCTCATGCCAAACTGGAAACCCCAGGGACAAGGAACCATGGGCGCATCCACGTCGGGCACAATCGCGAAGAAATCGCTGGCATGGCCCATCGGGTTTAGCATCCGAATGCGCCTGGCCGCCGACCTTGCCAAGCTGCCTTCAAACAGGATAGAACTGCACGAGGCTTGACACTCGAGACAGCATCGCTCCAGCCGTACCACGCAGCAAGCTGTGGAGAAGAATACCTGTGGGAACTCTAGTCCCTCTGTCGGACGCATCGCGACGCCCCAGGCATTTCCCCGTCATGACAGC
>Ga0335069_10015803_pt1 | contig 10549 bp, 3 predicted proteins | sample Lox_Sample_11_FD_206714 | JGI IMG/M metagenome (GOLD analysis project Ga0335069, IMG submission 206714) | Soil microbial communities from Loxahatchee National Wildlife Refuge, Florida, United States - Lox_Sample_1.1 | ecosystem: Environmental > Terrestrial > Soil > Wetlands | place: USA: Florida...
CTGTGCGCCGCCTCGCCAATGCCGAACAACAGGCGCACAACTTGTTCTTCCTTGCCGGAAAGCCTGCTGAGGTACTCGGCGACCAACGTCATATGCTCCCACAATCGTTCCGGCGGGGCGGTTGCCAGAGTCACGCCAGGGACATCCCCACCCCCAGAAGCCCTCCGCCGTGCAACAAATCGCTTGCCCAACATCCGTGCCTCGCATGCCCCCCGTGCGACCGTCCGCACATCAAGTGGGTTCTGAACTTTCCATCCCGAGTAGCACTGCGAGGTTCAACAGATCAATTCGTAGTTCTACGGATTTTTGCGTTTCAGGGGAGCGGCAGCCCTGCGCGTGTCGCTGCTGCGGTTGGACGGCGCGCCACCCTGGAAAACGCGACTGCCGGCCAACCCCCTGGGAGCGATGCCTACGCATCGCCCCCAGGAGATCCGGTTACTTCCGGCACTTCGAGGTAAAGCCCGACTGGAAGAGGGAACAGTTGATGGTGTCGCCGCGGTCGAGTTGGCCGATCGTTACTACCACATCGGAGGGATCGCTCGTCAGCGGTCCAGCGAACGAGCGGTGATAGGCATTCAGCCGCAAGGTCCACACCGTCGTCTTGCCCTTGCGCTGGAAGGTGGCGACCTCGGCGAGCGTGCCAATGCACTTGAAGCGTCTGCCACCCTGTTGGACGCAGCGCGGTGCAGGGAACACGATCTTTTCGACCTCAGAAAGGCCGCCGCCTGTGATACCGACCGTCGCCCCACCGGTCAACAGACTGGACACTGGCGCTGCCAGTTGCTGCTCGTCGATGAGGGCCTTGAGCTTGATGACCCCCAGACTTCGCCCCTTGCCGACGTTGGAGAAAAGACACACATGCTTCAGACTGAGTCCTACGGTGGGCGTAAAGGAGCCACCAGCGGCACACACATCCCCGGCGCCACCGGTTTCACTCTGCCCCGGGTTGAATACGGTCGGACAGTTGTCGATGAGATTGCAGACGCCGTCACCATCCGCATCGGGCAGTGGCGTGCCCGGCTCGCACAGCCCGGTTGTCAGATCGCATGTCTCCTGGCCGTTACAGAGGAACCCGTCATCGCAATCCGAATTCGTAGTGCATGACACACACGTGGGCAACGATGCCAGGAACGGTGTGGCGTTGACGTTGCCGGAGGTCGTATCACAACCCGGATCGTTCGCCGCGTGCCCGCATCCCCAGTAGTTGTTGGTTGCGTCCATGGCCGCGCTCGTGGTGTTGACGATGCCGCTGCCGTTGCCGGTGATGGCCCCGTTGTGCGCGACCACGGACGGCACGAAGGCATCGGAAAGACTATCATCGATGAGCTTGATGCCGACGCCGGCACCGGTGATCGAGTTGCACAACAGGGTCCCCGTGGAGTTCTCCGTGTTCCCACCGAACGACACCGCCAGGAGCCCGATATTACCGCCGCTGATCTGGTTGGAACGCACCGTCGCGTCCCCCTGATCGAGGACGATCCCCTCGTAGCGGTTTCCGCTCAGGGTGTTGCCGCTGATGGTGTTGGTCGCTCCGCTCGTCAGGTTGTAGATGCCAATGTCATTGTTACTGATGGACGAACCGCTGACGCTCGTCGCCCCTGCGTCCAACAGCAGGATCCCCGTCGACTGCGTATCGTTCACCGGGTCAGGACCGCACGAGGGGTGATTGCATTCGTTACCGCTCACCGTGTTGCCGTTCAACGTGGCGGCCGCCCCCGAACTGATTTGAATTCCGTTCTGCGCAATCAAGGGGGTGGCCCCAACACCGGTTACGGTGTTGCCGTTGATCGTAGCGCCCGAACCGCTATTCGAGATGACGATGCCGCCCTTTTGATAGCCACTGATGACGTTGTTCGTCAGGGTCGCCGTGCCGCTGGTCGAAAAGGCCGCCCTCCCGGCGCCGATGCCGATGCCGTTCTGACAACCGCTGAGCGGTTGGTCACGGATGTCCGAGACCTTGTTGTCGTGGATGTTCGCATTGGCGGCATCGCGCACGAAGATGCCGTAGTGCAGGCTGCCGCACCCTGAAGGCCCCGGCCCGGAAACGTTGAAGCCGCTAAAATCGACGTTCACACCGCTGCCGCTGACGGTGACGATGTTCTTGTTACCATTGCTGTCACCGGCGAGCGTAGCCGGCGCCTTAATCGTTGTGGCGCTCGCCCCCGCGCCCGTCACCGTGAGGCTCTTGGTGATCGCCACCTGCTCGGTGTACACTCCGGCGGCAACGTTCACCGTATCTCCGGCGCATGCCACGTCCACGGCATGCTGGACCGTCTTGCACGGTGTACCATTGTCGCGGCAGTCGTTGTAGGAGTCGTTTCCAGTTGTGGCAACGTATCGCGTGGCACCGAAGCACGCAGTACTGCTGTAGCTGACATCGTCAAACAAGAACCCCTCGCCGGCGTTGCCCTCGGCGGTGCCACGTGACTGGAAGAGAAGCGAGTCGACCGGCGGCGCGTCCGTAAACGGTGGATTCTGGTTGTTCCGGAAGTAATCCTCCCAGGACGTGCCGCGGACGGCAGGTCCCCCGTCGACGTTGACGCGTACGACGTCATTCGCCTCTCCATCGTAGAACTCCATCTCGCAGTTGAGGCGGTGCCACGACGAACGATCGAGGTTGGTGGCAAGGACTTGAAAGACAAAGCACTTGTTTTCGGAATCGGCCGAAGTAGGGCCGCCGTCGCAATCATTGAGGTTGGCTGGCGCGCGGTAGTCGTAAAAGGCTACCGAGAGACCCTGACGGCCGTCGGGTGTGCACACGCCCGGGGCAGTACAGTCTGCGGGAACAGTACAAGGGTTCCCCCAGTCGCTCCCGCCGATGCAAATCTGTGGATTTACCACGTGGTCACTCACCTGAATCCAGCTCATGCGTGCTCCGTCACCACGATCCGCGGAGACGGTGACGTGAGAATCCTGGGCCGTTGCAGTGACGGACTTGAAGAACAGCATGCTCGTGAAGCGCGGCTGCAGCACTCCGCCCGCATAGCCTCCAAGGATCGCCCCGGACTCGCCGGCAGCATTCGTCAACGATGGCGAGAAAACCCAGTCGCCGAACGAGCCGTTGGTATAGAAGCTGGACATCCGGAAGCTTTGGCTGCCGCTGTGCGCGGCGGCGTTGGTCACCGCCTGATCAATGCTGGGATTGATCGGAATCGCGGAGCCTCCCCAGCCATCCTGTGCATTGATACTGCCGGTCACGTAGGGTGGATTCTCGAAGCCGATCGCCCGAGAGTCCGCCGCCGCCGGCGTCTGCAACCCGCAGATGAGCACGGCGGCCATGCATGCCCAGGCGTAGCGATTGTTTATAGCAACGCTGGCAAGAATCGTTCGAGCTCTCATGTCAGCCCCCCTTTCTGTTCCCGAGTGTGACCAATGGGCCGTCCCGGTACGTTCATCACCTTGGTGATCGACCAGCCCCTGGGAACGATGCGCGCGGCATCGCTCCCAGGGGTCCCGGCTACTTGCGGCACCGCGTCGTGCCCCCAGAGGCGAGCAGACGGCAGGAAATGGTGTCGCCGCGGTCTTCCCCACCAATCGTCACCACCACGTCGACCGGATCCGCGCTCAGTGGCGCAACAAACGAGCGGTGCGTGGCGTTCACTCGCAAGGTGTAGGTGCTCGTCTTGCCCTTGCGGCGGAAGTTGGCGACCTCGGCGAGCGTACCGATGCACTTGAAGCTTCGGGGACTCAGTTGGATGCAGCGCGGCGCTGGAAATACCAGCTTTTCCACAGCCGACAGGCCAGCGCCGCTGACGCCGATGGTCAGTCCCTGCGCGAGGACAGTCTCCAACGATCCGCCGAACTCGTTCGCATCGACCAGTGCTTTCAGAGAGATCGTTGCCGCGTGAACCTGCGTCGGCTTCAGGCTGGCAGCCAGGCGCGCGCGCTTGAGGGCCAGTGTTGCGGGAAGGCTGCTGGCCGGGTCACACACGTCGCCAATGCCGTTGTGATCGATGTCACTTTGCCCCGGATTGAAGGTGTCCGGACAGTTGTCACAGGCATCATCAACGCCGTCGGCGTCGCGGTCGTTCGGGGCCACGCAGATGCCGGACTGGCACAGCGAGCACTGGTTGCACGAGGTGCCATCGGCTACCGCGATTTCGCTGCAACCGCTGGGCTCGGTGCACACCGCGATGGTGCACGCGCTGTGGCTGCAGGTCAACGCTGGGCCGGCCTGGCACACCCCTGTCCCGATGTTACAAGTCTCCTGACCGTTGCACACCAGGTGGTCATCGCATTCCGCATCGGACGTGCAGTGGACGCACGGCGGTGGTGTCGTCGCCTGCGCGGAAGCATCCACATGTGCGGTCACGGTATCACAGGCGGAATGTCCGGGACCGGCCGTACAACCCCACCAGTTGCCCGTCGCATTCAGGCTCCCCGAAAGGATTGCCGTACCGTCGGCGCCCACGCTGTTGCCCTGGATGATGTTGCTACCAAACACGGCGGCCCCCGCGCTCTCGAGCGTCCCCGCGAGTATTCCCGTTCCGTTGCCAGAGATGACGTTACAGGTGGCGTTCACCGTCACCGTCAAGCCGGCGGCGTCCTTCTCGAGGAAAAAGCCGTCCGTGTTATTCTCGATCGTATTTCCCGTGAACGTCGCACTGACGTTGCCCGATCCGAAACCGAACTCGCTCGTCGTGACGTACACGCCGGTGCTGTTGGGCCGATTGGAGCCGTCGATGACGTTATTGGAGAACAGCGTCGCCGGCCCGGGCCCGGCGGCAGCCAGCCCCACATCGCAGCCCGTGACGGTATTTCCGTGCACCGTCACGCCGATGTACGGCACAAACGTCCAGATCCCAAACCCGTTCGGGGCGCAGCTGCTCACCACATTCCCTTGGATGAGATCGGCGGAACCGCCACCGTCCCCGGTATTATCCGTATGAATGCCACTCCCGGAGTTGGTCACTGTATTGTTCAGAAACTGCACACCGCTGGAATGGTTCGAGCTGATGGCGTCGTTCGCGTCGGACACGGTGTTATTCGACATGCTCCCCGCACCACCGAAGTTGAACATCGCGATCGAGGCCGGGTCTGCTTGCACGTTGTGGATGCCGTTGTCGTGGAAGTTGAACGTGCCGCCGCTGGAGGCGTACATGCCGCGCAGGTAAATGTTCTGGACCGTGACGTGGTGTACCGTCAGGTTGTTGTAGACCCCGAGTGCATGATTCGTGATGATGCCGTTGCGGGCGTCCAGGTCGGCTCCACCTACGACAACCCCACTGGTGAGCGACGGGTTGTTTCCGTCCACCGTGAAGTCGTGCAGCGTGACGTTGTCGGCCTGCACGAGAATGACGTTGCTGGCGCCCGCACAGAGCGAGCCGCCGCCCCCGCCGCCACAATTTGGGTTCGATACCGCCGGTCGGATGATCGTCGCGCCCTGCCCCGCGCCAATCACAGTCAGGGGCTTGGTGATCACTACGTTTTCGGTGTACGTCCCCGCCGCAACGTTGATGGTGTCGCTGGGGCAAGCGACGTCGACGGTCCGTTGCAGGGTCTGGCATGGTGTCGCCAGCGTGCGGCAGTTGTTCGGAACCGGGCCCGGGAAGAAGTCGGCTCCTGTGGCCGTGTTCACATAGCGCGCGCCGCAGATCACCTCGGCACTGACGTTGAGCGTGCCGGCGTAGAAGTCCACCAGATCAGTGCCCAAGTCTCCGGCGCTGTTGTAGCTGATATTACCGTCGAACAGCAGCTTGCCGGTGAGTTCAAAATTGCCGACCGGGCTGTTCGGGGTGGCGGGGTTGAACCAGTGGACCAAGTTGTCGGAAATCAGCTCGCCGGTAACGTGGAGCGTAAACACGGTACCGTTGGGAAACGGCAAGACGGGTGTCTGTGTCAGGGTGATGCCGTCACCGGCGCCCGTGCCCCCGCGAAAGAGGCTGTTGGTCGGTGCATTGGAGGCGGTGGCAGGCCCGTTGGGAACGTTCGGTTTGTAGTCGTTGATCGCCCATGTCACCGGACCAGCCGGGGTGGCGCCCCCCGGCGTACCGTTGACGTTCTCGACTGCTACCAAGGCCGGCAAGGGAACGCTGCCGTCATAGGTAGGTGCTGGCAGCACAACATCGAGCCCAAATTGCGAGGGGACCGCCCCGCCAAACAGCAACTGCCACGTCAGGCCGCCGCTGCCTGGAATCGGCGTGCTGTCGAAGGCAAAGGCGGCCCCGTTGGTGTTGGCCTGACTGAACTGGGCGCGCGCATAGGCCTGATTGGTCGGATGTTCACCGCCACCATTGTTGTTGTAGTAGATGGCGACGCCACCCGTGGCGGTGCCGAACGGAATCGTCGCAGCGAACCCGACGGTTGTGGTCCCCGCCATGACAGGGCCAGCCGCGACCAGCAGCAGGGCCGCTCGCCATTGGCGCCTTTCCCTGCAAGCTCGTCTCACTGACTGTGGTCTCGTCGAAGCACCTGTGGCCATTGCCTCCCCCTTTCAATCTGCCGATGCGATCTGAACAACGTCTCTTGGCCCTTGCGCCGGCACTGCTGCGCAGTTCCCTCCCAGCCGCGAGCGATGTGACCAATGGGTCGTTCCGATAGGTTGATCGCCTCGGTCATCGCCATGTACGCCCCGCCTCAGCTACGTCCCGTACTGCCCGGAGAAGGTTCCGTCTGATTCTCCGCGCTACTCACGTAGGTAGCATCGTAGTGATCATACAAACAATTCGTAGTTCTACGGATTTTTAGCCGCAACATTTGACCGGCCATCCGTATTTCTACTGAGTGTCGACCACCAGGATGACAAGTGTCAGGATTGAAAATGACAAAGCCCAGAGATTCGAGCGGCATGCTTTACGCCTCGTGCGCATGCTCGTAAGGGAAAACACCGGCGCCCGGTTCCCCATGATCGAGGGGCTCCCCCTTTTTCCGAGAGAGCCCCTCGCCGTGTCAGACCACGCTGCCGGTGCCGCCTACTTCTTGCAACTGGCGATGGCGGAGTCGTCCACGTGCGTGCAGCTGGCGATCTGGTCGCGCCGGTCCACCCCCGCCAGCGAGAACGTCACCACCACTCCGTCCGACGTCAGCGGCTTGAAGAACGTGCGGTGGCTGGCCGAGAGCGTCACCTTGAACACGTTGCTCCCAGCTTTACGCCGTAAGCTCAGCGCCTCGGCCCGCTCCCCCACGCACTTGTACCGCGTCGGGCTCAGAGCCAGGCAGCGGGCCGTGTCGAACCACATGATCTCGGGGCTGCTCAACCCCGCCCCACGCACCTCCACCGCCACGCCGGCCCGCTGGCCCGGCGTCTGGATCCCGCTGACGTCCCCTCCGACCTCGGTGGCATCAAAGGTCCCCTGGATACTGATGGTGCCCCGCTCGCGCCCCGCCTTGGTCGGCGGACTGGCCTTGAGGCGCACGCTCTTGAGCGTGAACGAGGGCGGCACCGGCCCGCTGTCACTGAGGTCGCCAATGCCGTTCCCGTTGCCGTCGCTCTGCTGCGGATTGAAGGTGGCCGGCGAGTTGTCACAGGCATCCCCGATGTCGTCGGCGTCGGTATCCGCCTGCGGCGGGTTGGCCAGGTTCGGGCAGTTGTCGAGCAGACTGCAGACGCCGTCGTGGTCGGGATCGCCGCCGCCACCGGTGTTCACGCACACCCCACCCTTGCAACTGTCGGGTACCGAGCACACGTCGAGGTAGGTCTCGCAGGCCTCGCCATCCTTGCGCAGCGCGTCGCCGGGACAGGTATCGGTAATCCCATCGCAGCGCTCCTCCAGGTCACATTGCCCCGTGGCCGGGCGGCAGACCGCGGTGCTCTTGGCATCGGCCGGACACGTGGCGCTCGCACCGGTGCAACTCTCCGCCGCATCGCACACCCCCGCGCTCGGCCGGCACACCGTCGAGCTAGGCTTGAAGGCGTCGGCCGGACAGGCGGCGCTGCTGCCGGTGCAGTTCTCCGCCACATCGCACACCCCGGCCACGGCGCGGCACACCGTCGAACTCGGCTGGAAGGTGTCGGCCGGACAGCTCGTGCTGGTGCCCGTGCACGCCTCCGCCACATCACAGGACCCCGCCACCGCGCGGCACACCGCCCCCGCGTTGCCCGCTGGATGCTGGCAGCTATTGCTACTGCCGTCGCACTGGTCGAGCGTACACGGGTTGGTGTCCGCCGTGCACGCCGTCCCGGCACTCTTCTTCGCGTCGCTCGGACAGGCAGGGCCCGTGCCCGGGCAATTCTCCACCACATCGCACTCCCCGGCCGCCGCGCGACACACCGTACCGCTGGAGGCAAAGCCATCGGGCGGACAGGCGTTGTTCACCCCGTCGCAGCTCTCCGCCAGGTCACACGTCCCCGCTGCAGGCCGACACACCGCCGTGATCTTGGCATCAGCGGGACAGGTCCCGCTGATGCCGGTGCAGACCTCCTGCGGATCGCAGACGCCCGCACTCAACCGGCAAACCGTGCCCGCTGTGACAAAACCACACGCCGCAGAACAGCACGACCCTGAGCTCCCGTTGGCGCCCCCTTGGTCACACGACTCGCCACTCTCGACGATTCCGTTGCCGCAGTCGTGCACCGTCATGAGGGCGCTCGTCTGCGAGGTACTCCCGGCCTGGTTGGCAGCGGTCACGCGGCAACTGTAGGAGCCGGGCTGGCTGGGCGTGAAGGTCGCCGCGGTAGCCCCACCGATGTCGCTCCCGTCCTTTTGCCACTGATAGGCGAACGAGCGTGGCGCCCTGAACAGGAAGGCTCCGAGCAGGTTGGGTGCCCAGCTCCCCTGGCTGCACGTGAGCTGCTGGCCGACGTCGCCTCCGCCGGAAATGGTCGGAGCCCCGGCGGCCGCGGGCGCGCGCAGCAGTGCAGGCAAGTTCGGTCCACCGGTCTCGCCGCCGAAGAGGGTCGAGGCCGTCCCCGAGCCATCCAGCTTCCCGACCCGGATCGTGGTGCCGGTGAAGACAGTCCAGTAGATCTTGCCGCCCGCGGGGTCGAGCGCCACCCCGGCCGAGCCGCCCTCGCTGCCGAACAGGGTCGAGGCCGTCCCCGAGCCATCCAAGTTCCCGGCTCGGACCGCGCCGCCGGCGCCAAAGGTGGTCCAGTAGATCTTGCCGGCCGCGGGGTCGACCGCCACCCCGGCCGGCTGGGCCTCGCTGCCGAACAGGGTCGAAGCGGTGCCGGAGCCGTCCAGGTTCCCGATCCGGACCGAGTCGGTGGACGCCTGATTGACCCAGTAGATCTTGCCGGCCGCGGGGTCGAGCGCTACCCCGGTCGGGTTGTGCTCATTGAACAGGGTCGAGGGGGCCCCCGAGCCGTCCAGGTTCGCGACCCGGATCGTGCTGGAGCTGTAGTTGGCCCAGTAGATCTTGCCGGCCGCGGGGTCGAGCGCCACCCCGCACGGGCCGCCCTCGCCGCCGAAGAGGGTCGAGGCGGTGCCCGAGCCGTCCAGGTTGCCGACCCGGATCGTGCCGGAAAAGTTTGCCCAGTAGATCTTGCCGGCCGCGGGGTCCATCGCCACCCCACACGGGCCCGGGCCGGGCTCGCCGCTGAAGAGGATCGAGGCGGTGCCCGAGCCGTCCAGGTTCCCGAACCGGACCGAGTCCCCGGACTGGTTGGCCCAGTAGATGCGGTCCGCAGCGCTCGCGGTGGTGGCACGCGCGTTCAAGGCCAGCGCAACGAGCAGCAGAAGCAGCGGCGCCAGGCCCCCGCCGGCTAAATGCCGGCCCTGATACAATCGCTTCATCATGACCTCCTCCTTGATGTCTGCCGGTGTGACCGGCCGCCGCACCGGGCCGTTGCGACCCAAACACTTGTTGAGCGTTGTCCCGCGACCTCACCGCCTCGTCTTCACCTGACCCACAGCCCCGGACGGGGTACGGGCGTTCATGACGTTCCAGGCTTCTTCCGGAGCAATCGATGTGCCTAGTCAAGTCCTTTTGAAAGCGGGCGTCACAGTTCCGCCGAATGCTTACGTCGTTTGCGCTCGCAGGAATTGCTCACGCAAACTTCGGAACGTGCTATCCGTAGAAATACCGAGATTCGGACACACATGACAGGATTCAATGTCAAGCATCCGTAGAAATACTGAGCCTCAACGACGCACGTAGGCAGCCCCTGCAGCCCGGCGCCGGTTTTCGCCGTCGGCGTCGACGCGCAGTCTACAGATGGGTGCGGGCAGGTCGTTCGGGACAGGACGGCGGCGGCGAAAAGACAGAGGTCAGCCGGAGCGCCGCCACCGAATGGCGCCTACTCATCCAACGGCACAATTCCACGCCGCAATGCGTAGCGCACCAACTCGGTCTGCGTGTGGAGATTGAGCTTGTGCATCAAGCTGGCGCGGTGGCTTTCGACGGTACGGACGTTGATGAACAGGCGCTCCGCGATCTCGCGGTTGGTAAGCCCCTCGGCCACCAGATGCAGGATCTCGCGCTCCCGCCGGCTCAGTGTTTCGTAGCGATCGAGCGTCGCCCCCGCCGCCTTCTCCAGGTATGCCTCGATACTGCGCGCCGACAGCGGCGGGCTCAGGTAGCGCTTCCCGGCACAGACTTCGCGGACGGCCTGTACCACCTCCTGGGCCTCGGAACCTTTGAGCACATATGCGCTAGCGCCATAGCGCAA
>Ga0335069_10015805_pt1 | contig 10548 bp, 12 predicted proteins | sample Lox_Sample_11_FD_206714 | JGI IMG/M metagenome (GOLD analysis project Ga0335069, IMG submission 206714) | Soil microbial communities from Loxahatchee National Wildlife Refuge, Florida, United States - Lox_Sample_1.1 | ecosystem: Environmental > Terrestrial > Soil > Wetlands | place: USA...
GTCGCCGCGCGAGCTCACACAATCCGGTGGTCATGATCGGCCCGACCAGCAGGTAGCCGGTGACGGCTGCCGCCGTCAGGTAGGTGTGGGTACTTCCCAGTGCCAGCAGCACCCCTCCGAGGACAGCGATGAGTGCGCCATGCGCGAGACCGGGCCAGCCGATCCGCTTCACGTCGTCCCACCCGCGCTCGAGCCACTCGAGGGGCCGGGTCGCCGGAACGTGACGGATCGCTATGTGCAGGCTCTCGAGCCTGCCGACGCCGAGGGAGGTAGTCATGAAATCCTCCTCGCCGCAAAGCGGTGAGCTCAGATGTGCCGGTCCGGAGTGTACGCCTGCCGGGGAGGGGAGGGGATGGTGAGCACGGCGGCCGGGCCGGTACACTGCGCGCGGCTGCCCCCGTAGCTCAGTGGATAGAGCGACCGCCTCCTAAGCGGTAGGTCGTCGGTTCAACTCCGGCCGGGGGCGCCAGACCTCCCTTGAGAGACAACGAAATTCAATCTCGCATTTCTCACCAAAGTACTTAAAAAAAGCTTTTCGTGCGTACACAGACCTCCACGATCGTCCATCGGCGTCGAGGGCCGGAAACGGTGGGTACGACCACCAAAGTGGGTACAATAGCGGGTACGAGCAGAGCCCGGTGGGTACGACTTTGGCGGGTACGGATTTTCTGACCGAGACGCGCATTCGCAGCGCAAGACCGAAGGCACGGCCGTACAAGCTTCGCGACGGCGGCGGCCTCTACCTGCTCGTCACTCCGGCGAACGCGCGGCTCTGGCGACTGCGTTACAAGGTGCGCGGACGCGAGTCCATGCTGGGTCTCGGTACTTACCCTGCGACCTCGCTCAAGGCCGCGCGCGATCGGCGCACGGAGCTCAGGGCGGCGCTCGAGGCCGGCAAGAATCCCGCCGCCGAGCGGCGCGCCGAGCGCGCCAGCGCCTCCAACACCTTCGAGACGATCGCGCGCGAATGGCTGACGAAGCAGTCCTTCGCTCCGAAGACACTGACGAAGGCGGTCTGGACACTCGAGGATCTGTTGTTCCCGTATATCGGCTCGCGACCGGTTTCCGGGCTCACGGCGCCGGAGCTGCTCCACGTGTTCCGCCGGCTCGAGCGGCGTGGCAAGCACGAGACCGCTCACCGTGCGCGGCAGCGCGTGAGCCAGGTCGTGCGCTACGCGATCGCGACCGGCCGCGCCGAGCGGGATCCGACGAGCGACCTGCGCGGCGCCCTGACTCCCATCAAAGTAACTAATCGGGCCGCGATCACCGAGCCGCGCGAGGTCGCGCAGCTGCTGCGGGCGATCGACGGCTATCAGGGTCACCCGGTGGTCGAGGCGGCTCTGCAGCTCGCACCCCTGGTTTTCGTTCGCCCCGGCGAGCTTCGGGCCGCCGAGTGGTCGGAGATTGATCTCGACGCGGCCGAATGGAGAATCGCCGCGAGCCGCACCAAGATGCGCCGCCCGCACCTGGTACCGCTCGCGCGCCAGGCTATCGCCGTCCTTCGCGAGGTTGAGCCACTGACCGGGCGCGGACGTTACGTGTTCCCATCGCCGCTCACCTCGCGCCGACCTTTGAGCGACAACGCGATCACCGCGGCGCTACGGCGCATGGGCTACACGGGCGAGCAGATGAGCTGGCATGGGTTTCGCGCGATGGCGTCGACGCTGCTTAATGAGCTCGGCTTTCCACCGGATGTCATCGAGCTGCAGCTAGCGCATCGGGAGCGCAACGAGGTGCGGGCTGCCTACAACCGCGCGCAGCGCCTCGATGAGCGCCGGAAGATGATGCAGGCTTGGGCTGATTACCTCGACGGGCTTCGCTCCGGCGGGAACGTTGTCCCGTTCAGGGCTGCGAGTTGAGCGTACTTGTGACCGTCGACCCGTTTCCCGGCCTGCGGGCCGCGCGTAAGTGGCTGGTGCAGTAAGATGACCTCGGAGACTCCTATGAGCTCAGCATCCTTCAAAGAGGCTCTGGACCGCGCCCTCGAGCTGTCTGCCGACGAGCGCGCTGCGCTCGCCCACGATCTTCTGGTCAGCCTGGACGGCCCCGCTGATGCCGACGCCGCTCAGGCATGGGAGGCGGAGATCACGCGCCGGCTCGACGAGCTGGAACGCGGGCAGGTGCAAACCGTCGATGCGGACGAAGCGTTACGCAGGATCGATAAGAACCTAAGCCGCCGGCGCTGAATGCCCGCGCTGCGCATCCTCGAGGCGGCGGCCGCGGAGGCGGCAGGGGCGGCGGCCTGGTATGAGTCTCAACGCGCCGGTCTCGGTGCCGACTTCCGCGCGGATTTCAAAGCGGGTCTCGATACCCTTCAGGAAGGCCTCGTGCCTGGCTCACCGTGGCCCGGCCGCCTGGGCGAGCGCGGAGTGAAGCGGATTTTGCTCAAGCGGTTTCCGTTTTCTCTTGTGTTTGTCGTCACGGGCGGCGACAAGGTCGTTCTGGCGGTGGCGCACCATCGCAGGCGGCCGGCTTATTGGCGCGGCAGGCTGTCTCGATAGCTCAGTCTGAAAGCGGGACGTCCGCGGTTCCGGGTCTCACTCCTTTGTGCCGTCTGGCAGCGAGGTCGTCTGAACAATGCGCGTCGTCGTGCTGGGCGGGGCAGGGAACTTCGGCGCGAGGATCGTGCGGGCGCTCGTCAACGATCCTGCGATCGATCTGCTCCAGGCCAGCCGGCGGGGCGCTCCTGTCCCCGGTGCTGAGCATGTAAGGTCCATGTGCCTGGACTTCGCCAGGGCGGATTTCGCGCAACGCCTCCGAGCCTTGTCCCCTGAGCTCGTCATTCATTGCGTCGGGCCGTTTCAAGGCCAGGACTATCGAGTGGCGACAGCGACCCTCGATGCCGGATCCCACTATCTCGATTTAGCGGACGGACGCGAGTTCGTCGCCGGGTTTGCAAAGGAGATCAATGCTAAGGCGATTGATGCCGGACGGACGGCCATCACGGGTGCCAGTACCCTTCCGGCGCTTTCTTCGGCCGTGGTGGAGGAGCTTCGACAGGGATTCTCGTCCGTCGAATCCATCGAGGTCGTCATCGCGCCGGGACAGCGTGCACCTCGCGGACGAGCCACTCTGGAAGCGGTGTTCAGTTACCTCGGAAGACCATTTCCCGTATGGCAGGGAGGCAGGTGGCGGCGCGCCTGGGGATGGATGGATCTGCGCGAAGTTCGCCTCGATATCGGAGGGAGGCTTGGCGCCGCTTGCGATGTCCCTGACCTGGCGCTGTTTCCCATCAGGTTCGCTGGGGTTAAGACCGTAACCTTCCATGCGGCACTGGAATTCGGCGCACAGCACTTGGCTCTGTGGGGCCTTGCCGCGCTGAGGCGGAGCGGCTTGCCGCTGCCAGTCGCGCGCTGGGCCGTCGCGCTGAATGGTCTGGCCGGTTGGTTCGATTCGGCTGCAGGCGACAAGGGCGGAATGTGGGTGAGCGTGGTTGGCGAGCGAGGGCAGGGCGAACGCCTCCGGCGGACGTGGCAGCTGTCGGCGCCGGCTGCCGATGGGCCCGAGATCCCCTGCATGGCGGCGACGCTACTGGCGCGCAGATTTGCTCGCGGCAAAATCACGGCAAGGGGCGCGTCTGAGTGCATGGGATTTCTGAGGCTTTCGGACTTCGCCCCCGAGTTCAGACGCTGGAAGATAACGACCCGCATTGAGGAAGGTCGCGCGTGACCGAGCTCTACCTTTGGCTCAAGTGGGTTCACATCGTCTCTGCGACCGTGCTGTTTGGGATGGGAGCGGGAATTGCCTTCTTCTTCATCCGGGCACAAAGAACAGGGGATGTCCGGGTAATAGCCGCGGTGGGCCGGGAGGTCGTGGTTGCGGACGCAATCTTCACGGCCAGTGCGGTGGTGTTGCAGCCCCTGACGGGAGTCGGAATGGCCTGGATCGCCGGGTACGGTCTGGCGGCTGGGTGGCTGCGCTGGTCGATTTTGCTCTACGTGCTGATCGGGGCTTGCTGGCTTCCCGTGGTCTGGCTGCAGATCAGGATGCGCGATCTAGCCGTACGCGCAGCTGTAGAGGGAGTCAGCTTGCCGGCGGCGTACTTCCGGTTCTATCGGTGGTGGTTTGCCCTCGGGTGGCCAGCGTTCCTAGGTGTGCTCATCGTCTTCTATCTAATGGTCGTAAAGCCCGCCATCTGAGGTCCGGCGCAGCCAGGGCCTGCGGACCCGCAGCACGGCTCGATAGTTCGCGTGTCACATTAGCCGCTAGAAGCCGTGTAACTTTGGCTGCCAGATCCTCGGTAAAGCAGGATAGGCAGCCGGCGGCTGCCGTTGCACAGCTGCTTTCGTTGAACGCACGAGTTGGTTGACCACTCCAAGCACCGCGCAACCGCTATCGAACGAAGCACCGCCTGTGAAGTTCATCCCGCTGGTCTGGGCAGCCCTCTGGCGTAACCGAACGGAGTCGGTGCTCACGTTGCTGGCCCTGACGGTCGGCTTCGCGTTGTTCGGCACGATGCTCACCCTCAATGCGGCCTACGAGCGGGCGATCGCCGCCACTCGGATGGACCGCCTGACCGTGGCATGCGCCTTCGACTGCGGCGTCATACCCGTGGGTTACGAAGAACAACTGGTCCGGATCCCACACGTCACTGCGGTCGGCGGTGAGCTGGGGATCGGCGAACTCCCTGGCCACGAACATCACCCACCCATCACGGTCACGCTGGTGGACGACGGGATGCGCTCGGCGTGGCCCGAGCTACCGATGAGTCCGGCGGACTGGAGAGCCCTCGATATCAACCCGACAGGCATCTTTCTGAGCCGCTCGGCTGCTACCCGACACAATGTGCACGTCGATGACACTGTGACCTTGAACAGCGGCCCCGGCGGCACCGCGGACGGTACCGGCACCTATTACTTCAAGGTTCTCGGGTTTATCGCGGACCCGCCCGACCGGTCCGCGGGCTTCATCGTCGGAAATCTGCGCTACCAGCGCAGCTGGGGGCGGGCGGACGAACGCGATATCGTCACGACCCTGCGCCTGGCGGTCGATCGGCCCGAAAACGCGCGCGCGGTCTGCCGCGAGGTTGAAAGGTGGTTCACCAACGCGAGTCCCGCTCTGTACTGCGTTCCGGCAAGAGCGGACGCCCAGGAGACAGCTGACGCGAACATCAATATGCGCCAGATCAGTCTCGGTATCGGCGCCGCCGGTCTCTTCATGATCCTGTTTCTGTGCGCAAATGGCATCGCCGATTCCGTCCGTGAGCGGCTCACCGAGTTCGGAGTGCTAAAGGCCCTAGGTTATCGGGATGGCCATATCGCGTGGCTGGTGATCCTAGAAGCCACCATCCCGACGCTGCTCGCCGCGCTGCTCGGCAGTGCCCTGGCATGGATAGTCGACTCCCTGCTGGCGCATCTCGCACTCACCGGCGCGATCGCGATGCCGCAAACCCGTGCCTCGCCAGAGGCCTTTGCCTGGGCGCTCATGACGGCGCTGCTGATGGCCCTGATAAGCGCACTCGCGCCGCTATACCGGCTGCGACGCGTGGATGTTGCCGCGGCGATTACCGGCCGATGAACACCCTGCGTCCAATCGTCGCAATCTCCCGCATCGGCATAGGCAGCCTGCGCGAGCGTTATGCCACCGCACTCGTCATTGTCGTCGGCATGGCGTGCGTCGTGGGCGTCTTGACCTCGATGCTGTCGGTGACCACTGGATTGGCGCGTGCCTATTTCCGGCCCGAGGACGCAGCTCGCGCGATGGTGTGGGCGGGACGTGCCACCTTCGACCAGATGCGCGGCCTCCACCCCGACGCCATCGGCGCCATTCTCCAGGCCCCCGGGATTGCTCAGGAATCCGGCCGAACACCGCTCGCCGACGCCGAGTACCTGATGTGGATACCGCCGGTCGAGGGCTTTCCCGCAGGTTCACTCCAGGTACGGGGCGTCGGACCAACCGGCATCGATCTGCGCCCCGCATTCAAAATCGTCGCGGGGCGCATGTTCGGCACCGGAATGCGGGAGCTGGTGGTGGGCATTGGTGCGGCGCGTAAGTTCGGTCTCAGCGTGGGAAGCGAGGTCCGGTTGCGAGACGGCAGTTGGCCCATCGTCGGTGTTTTCAGCTGCGGGGGCGACATCATCGAAAGCTATCTCGTGGGAGATGGAGTCACCGTTATGGCCGCCAGGCGCCGCGCAGGCTACGCCCAGATGCTCGTACAGCTCGTGGACGCCAAAGCGTACCCGGCGTTCGAGGCCTGGCTCACGGAGAATCCCGCACTTCCCGGGGTCTATGTGGAGCGCAAGACGGACTATGACCTGCGCGAGCTCGGGCGGAGGACCCTCTTCTTTACGCGCATGTCGTTCGTGATCGGCGCCATCATGGCGCTCGGCGCGCTGTTCGGTGTCGTGAAGATCATGTATGGAGCTGTCCGCGCACGTACCCGCGAGATCGGAACGCTGCGCGCCATCGGGTTTGGACCGACGCCGGTCGTAGTGTCGGTTCTGGCGGAGGCCGCGCTACTCGGTGTAATCGGGGCGCTCTTCGGTGCCGCGATCGCCTGGCTGATATTCGATGGTCGCGACATGTGGGTGTGGGGCGCGTTCAAGCTGCACGTCGGGCCATCCCTCTGGGCGCTCGGGATCGCATGGGCGCTCGTCACGGCGCTGCTCGGAAGCCTGTTACCGGCGCTGCGTGCTGGCCGATTGCCACCTGTCGAAGCACTGCGAGTCGGATAGGCTAGTGGCGCGTACTTCCGCTACCGCTATCATGTCGCCGTGCATGTCGGCTATTCACGATCTCCCTGACTGCGCTGAGGATTGGGACTCCGACAAGGGCAACGGTTGCCTGCCATGATCCCTTCGCCAACGTCACGATCACCGCCCCCGTGATCGCAGCACAGGTCACCGCCGCTCCAAGGTATTGACCGCGCCGTACGCTTGCTTCCTCCGCAGCGAGTCTGGTGTTCTCGGCCCCGATCCGATGATCCTGTTCCTTGTCAGCCATCTTGGTAGTGCGATTCGCAGTGCGTCGAAGGGACACGGGAAGTTCTCCAGGGCTGAGTGGTCGCTCGATCACCCTCATTACAATGCGATTGACGATCGCTGGCACTGGCAGAACCTGGAAATTAGATGGCAACTAAGCTGACGTGCGCCCGCGCCGAAAAATTTGTATAGAGCGGAAGCATTAATGCTCGATTTTCGGAGCTCCTGATCGCATCAGCAAGCCAGAGCTGATGATCGCGCACGCATCGGATGATCAGGTCCGGCCTGTCGCCGACCCGTCGCTTCGGCTGGCACTTGTCGAAGGCGCAGGCCAAGTGAAGCACGGGAAGGGACTCGCGCCAGATCCGCCACAGCGTCGAGGCATCCCCGGTCCTTGTCTGACCCGCGAGATAGTCCATCGCTCGCGTAAGCGACTGCGGCCCCAATACTCGCAGACGAAACCGCGAATTAGGTTGATCGAAGGCCCGTGCCGCGAAAATCCCGGCGAGATGCTCTGCTAAGCGTGCTGCGGTCAACCGTCGCTCAATAATTATCTTTTCTGCGCGGTTTAAAGCTCGAAATACCGCGTCATTCTTCAGAGACTGCCGGCGTCTAATCCACGTGTCCGTGGTCGTGGCTGCACGCCGAGCGGAGACGCGCTGATATCTGTGTTGTCGCCTTTTCCATCCCGTAATCCAGTCGCAAATTGCATCGATCAGGCGGTCTCGATGCGCATGCGCGGTCTTCTCGCTACCCGGATATGCCAGCACGGCAAGGTAGGCCATTGCGCCGTATAGACCTTGGATTGCGTCCACTGGAATCGCCGTCGCCTCCCTCGGCTTAGGGAGCGAAAAAAGGGTGGTCGTTCTCATGGTCGGTAACCAGCTATCCACGTTATCACGGTCCGTCCGCTATCCTCTGCTCTTGGGTCGCCTGCGGACCTACACTTGGGCGGGCGTTGACACCACCTTCGCCGGCGGAACATCAACCATGAGCAACTGTCCCGTATGCAGCACTCCGGGTGCGTCGTCCCAGGCTCCGGTAGCGGGCTTCGTCGATACCGACGCGATCGAATGTCCCCGATGCGGCCGCTTCCTCCTTAGCGGAACCACCCGGGTCGTCCTAGAGGGGCTGCTTCAGCGGCGGGCGATTAACAATTCGCGCCTCAGTCATGCGCTGCGCCTCCGGTATGACGCACAGCGCAAGCCGCCCTTCCTGCGACGGGATACTGACTTGCAGCCCTATCAGGATGATCTAAGCCATATTCCGCCTCAGCAGCAACTTGACAACTTCGTCCTGTGGATCGGCAAAAACCAGGGGGCGCCGCATGAATGGGCTAAATCTAACATCCATGCACTTGCGGCGCGGGTCGGAGCGGCTATTGGGTCCGACACCACTGAACTAGGAATTTCATGGCTCATCAACGAGTTCAACAACCGCGGTCTCTATTCCTTTCGGCGCGGCGATGCTGAAGCAGCGTATCAGCTCAAACCAGAGGGCTGGGTACGCTTTGATGAACTCAACCGCCGCGTCGTTCATAGCCGCAACGCCTTCATGGCGATGAAGTTTGGCGACGTGACGCTGGATAAGGTGCTCAAAGACTGCTTTCAGCCTGCGGCGGCACGCGCCGGCTTCACTTTGCGGGCGCTGAATGAATCTCCATCCGCGGGCTTGATCGACAATCAGATCCGCGTCGCGATCCGCTCCGCGCGTTTCGTGATCGCTGACCTTAGCCACGGCAGTAACGGCGCCTACTTTGAAGCCGGGTTCGCGGAAGGCCTCGGCCTCCCGGTTATCTATACATGTGAAGCAGCAATATTCGATGAGAAGAAGACCCACTTCGATACCAACCACATGCACACCGTCAAATGGGATGCAAAGAAACTCGAAGATGCCGGGCGCGTCCTGACGGACACGATCCGCAATACGCTACCCCTTGAGTCGAAGCTCGACGATTAGGGCGCGATCCGTGAATATCTGCTTAGTTCTTAACCGCAGCGGGACGGTTCCCTCTATGGCTCGCGCGCTGGTCGAAAAGCATGAGTCAGATCGGTGACGCGAGCGTGGACCTCCGCACCGATTTGGTGGTCCGGCGCCAGGTGCAACTCCTGGAGCGCGTCGTTGACACGTGCCTCGCGGAAACCTCCCGGTTCTCCTTCCGCGATGATCCGTTCGCTCAAATGGTGGCTCTCGCCCTTCACGGCACGATTATCGAGCTCGCGCATGGCTGCGGAGCGCTCGTGCAGAGCACCGATTACATGTGCATTCCGATCCTTATGAGGCCGATGGTGGAGGCCTCAGTTGACCTCGCGAACCTCCTTGAGGACCCGGCCTACGTGAAGAACATGGAGGCAGCCGATCACGATAGGTTTGTGAAGCTCCTTGAGCAGAGTCTGCCCGGCAAGAACCCGTACCTGAAAGGCTTGGCGGGCCAACACGATGTACCCGAGGAATTGCGTGAGCGCGAGGCGCGTTTGGCGCACCTCGAGGCGGAAGGCCGCGCCAGTATGACGATCTTCGAGCGGTTTCGACGCGCAAAGCGTGAGGACGAATACCGTAGCGTGTACCCGCTCCTCTGCCTTGACGCGCACAACAACTTCAGCGCGCTCGCCGAGCGTCACATGGACGAGCGTCCGGATGGGCAGAGGACCGTGTCGTTCTTCAAACTGCCGGCAGTAGCGACGTTGCGTCACAGACTCGACGCTGTGATTGCGACAGTGATCAATTCCGCTCTTTCAATTCACTCGGCGTTTAAGACGGGGAGCACGGCATTCGCGCCACTTGCCGAAGAGCGCGCGAGCATTTTGGCCGAGTTGAAAGTATCCCTGCGCAGCACTATGCCGGAAGCCTGACAGACCGATTGGCAGTGGGTACGCCTGTGGGTACGGCGTGCATAGTCAAATGTACAAGAACAATTACATTCAGTGACTTACGGCAGATCGTTCAACTCCGGCCGGGGGCGCTTAGCTCTGGCGCCGGGAGTTGAAGCCGGGCCAGGGCCAGGTTGTAAAATATCTGAGCTGGCACAAATCCAATCAACGGGCCAGCAGGTTGCACATAGGCGTCTGGAGAGAGGTGCTTATGGCTACGGATCACTTGGGCGACATCGACTTGCGGAGGCGAGTCCGCGAACTGATACAGGCCGGTAGCCTGCCTGCCAAGAAGACTCAGGAGATCGCGGCAGGATACGGTTCCGGGCGTATATGCGCCGCATGCGGGAAACCTGTGACGGCCGAGCAGGTGGAGTACGACGTGGAGGACTCTCGGACTTCTGGCCGGCTGCAGTTTCACCTCGGCTGCCATGCAGTGTGGCAGCTCGAGTGCGGCCGAAACGGCTAGATACGCTGCTTCCGGCTCCAAAGGAAGTGGCGATGTGTGGCGCGTTCTGCACGCACGCGCGATATCCCAGCATGGATGCAGGAGCGGAGTGAGCGGTCTTCGGTCACGCGCCGCGGGCGCGGGAGAAATTGTGCGCCTGCGGGGCTTGATCGGCGCTTCGGAGCGGCCCCTCAACTGCACGGTTAGCAGGCTGTTGAAGAACGGGCCGTCAACTCGAACATGATCGCCTCGATCATCATTTCCTTACTCGCCAAGTGCTTGCGATCGGTTGGTTTTCGCCCCGCTGATC
>Ga0335069_10015806_pt1 | contig 10548 bp, 10 predicted proteins | sample Lox_Sample_11_FD_206714 | JGI IMG/M metagenome (GOLD analysis project Ga0335069, IMG submission 206714) | Soil microbial communities from Loxahatchee National Wildlife Refuge, Florida, United States - Lox_Sample_1.1 | ecosystem: Environmental > Terrestrial > Soil > Wetlands | place: USA...
TCCGCGCTTATTTGCGCCGTGAGTTTGGCGTGGAGTGCGCCTATATGTTTATTGGCTACATGCCAGAGAATGAGGACCTCTATAACCAAATGCACGACTCTGGCTATCTGGTGGTGCTAAAGCCAACGCTGGAAATGTTTAAAACTCCGGCCCAGGGCGAGCAAAAGCCAGCCGAAGCTTTTAAAACTTATGGCGAAAAAGCTGCCGAGGATTTGTCGCCGGAACCTGCCGTAGTGCCGGCTGCCGACAATAACCCGGCAGCTCAAAGGGCGGTGAAGGGCAACGTTGATGCCGAGCTGGTACTGTGGGCCACTAAAGAAATGCCCAATTATGACAAAGCCGTAATTATTTCTGGCGACGGCGACTTTTTTAGCCTAGTTGAATATCTGAAAGAGAAGAATAAACTCCTGAGTCTGATGGTGCCCAATCGCCAATACTCCACGCTGCTGCGGCAATTTGATTCTTATGTTGTGCGCCTGGATCAAAAGCGTCGTCAGCTAGCCTATCTGCCGCGCCGCAAACCCGTCAAAAATAACCCAAAGTCCCAGTAGCCACCGATTCTAAAAAGCCTATGCTTGCGTATTGGGCCTAGATAGCAGATATTTAATATCAATGAGTTTTGAGGGCAGTAACAGTCTGATATCTGCAGAACAGATAACGCCAAGCGTCCTTGATAACATTCTTGATAAAACCAATCAGCTAACCAATAGAGCTAATCGCGAAGTAGCCGTCTCGGAGCTGCGTGAGACCTACGACGGCGATTTGGCGGGCATCGCCTTAACGTTTGAGCCGTCATCACGGACTAGGTTAAGTTTTATCCGGGCGGCAGCCTCGCTGGACTTTCCCATGGTTAACGAGCCCAACCCAAAGGAGTCAATGTCCTTGCAAAAAGGTGAGAGTCTGGCCGATACATTTATAACCCTAAACCAGCTGGGCTATAACATTATAGTCTTTCGCTCAGATACGGTTGGGCACGCCGCGGAGGCTGCCGCCGTCAGCGAAGTGCCAGTGATTAATGCCGGTGATGGCGATGGCCAGCACCCCACGCAGTCAATCACAGATGCTAAAACTATCAAGGATGATTTTGGCTCATTTGAGGGCCTAACCATTGCACATATAGGCGACCCGTGGAATAGTCGCACGGTTCATTCCCAGATAGATATTTTGCGGCCTTACGGTGTTAAGCACATTTTCTCGGCCGCTAAAAAGTTGAGACATGGCAACGACGAATATAAGCAAGAACTAGCCGATAACGGTATTAGGTTTGAGGAGGTTGACGATATCAAAGAAGCCGTGCAGCTGGCCAACGTTGTTGACATCAGCCGTTTTCAGAAGGCTCGCCAAAAGAGGCGCCCCAAAGAAAAAGTTTCAGATTTTGAAGCAAGGATTGCCCGAATCGGAGCCAGCTACATGGAGTGTACCGAACTCACACCGGAAGTTATGCAGGTTGTGCAGGCTGACCCGGACAAAATATTGCTCCATCCGTGGCCACGAAACCACGAAATCCCGCTTAGCGTAACGCACCACGAGCAAGGTCGCTGGAAGCAGCAAATGGAAAACGGTGTGTTAACGCGCCGCGCCATCCTCTATCTAGCACTTAGCAGTAAGTTATTTGAGGCTGAGGTAGAGGTAGTTCAGCATGAGCAACCAGCTTGAAATTGTAACCATCCCAACGGCGGTTGATATTCACGACCACTTGCGTTGGCCCAGCCCCGTAAATTTATCAGAAGATTTTGAAAGCGGCACTAAGTCGGCAGCCCTTTCGGGTTTTGGCCTGCTGTGCGATATGCCCAATACCCAAGGCCGGCCAACCTGGAGTTGGGAAGAGGTTGAATTTAAGCACAATGGGGTCAAAGAACAAGCCTGGGTGCCAATGGCCTTTCATGCCGGCTCGCAGCTGGATTCCGAAGCTCAGCCAACAAATCTGGACGAGCTGGAAGCCATGAGCAAGGGCACGATTGGCCTAAAGCTTTACTTTGGCCTGACCACTGGCAACGAATCAGTAAAAGACATCAATGTTTGGGACTACGAGCCCATAGTAAAGCGCTGGCACGAGGTCGCTCCCGATAAGCCAATTTTGGTCCACCGCGGCAACGCCGACCTGGAAGAAATAATCGCTATGGTGGCTATTAGGTACGAGCATCCGCTGCATGTCTGCCACGTCAATAACCCCGATGAAGTGCGAGTGGTTAAGGTTGCCAAGGACCACGAGCTGCCGGTTACCTGCGGGGTAACGCCGCACCATCTTTTCAAAACCTCGCACGAGGTCATGACCAGCGGCTGGAACAAGCGAATGCAGCCGCCGCTGGCCCGTCAGGACGATGCCGAAGAGCTGTGGCGCATGCTGGTTGATGGCGACATTGATATTGTTGAGACCGACCACGCGCCCCACCCGCCAGAAAATAAAAGGCGTGCCGAGGTACTTAATCCTCACGGCCACGAAACTTCCGAGCCGGGCGCGACCTGCTACGGGGTCAGGGGCATAGAGGAGACCATGCCGCAGCTGCTTTACCAGGAGCGCTTAGGGCGAATTTCTCTTGATAGACTGGTTGAAGTTACTTCTACTAAGCCGGCCGAAATTATTGGGGTTAGACTTGGTAGGCACACAAAGGTAAGTTACCTGCGGGAGCTCGGCCAAGTTCAAAATCCAACCAGCATCTACCACGGCAATATGATTGGCGGCAGGGTGCTGCGCTCGGTTATCCGTAATACTTTGGTGGTGGACGATGGCAAGCTGGTTGAGAGAATGGGCCTAGTAATTAGCGAAAGAGGAGACGAAATATGAGCGAGCTCAATTGGAGTTTGGGGCACCTAGACCACTTGGTCTCACCTTGGGCCAATGCTGGCGGGGTGGTCAAAAGCGTAGAAGAAGTAGCCTTGATGGCCCAGACCGGCGTTGGCTGGGTAGAGGCTGGCTCATACACGTTGGAGCCTCGCTACGGAAACCAGTACGACAAGGACGGCAAGCTAATAATCAGCCAACACACCGGCCAGCCCGTCCGGGTCTATTACCACGACGCCCTGACCGGCGAAACGTTTAATAGTCTGGGTATGCCCAACAAGGGCATGGACGTTGTAGAGCAAGAAATTGCCGAAATGGCGGCGATTTGTCACGCAAGGGGCAAATACCTCTTAATCAATGTCGCGCCGGTTAGTGACGACCCGGTAACAGAATCAATTGAACTTGTCCGCCGGGCTTACGAGGCTGGGGCTGACGGAGTTATTCTAAACGGCGGCTGTCCAAATGTACTGGAAGAAGACGGCGGCCGGCATCAAATACTCAGCCGCAACGCCCGGGCAACGGGTCAGGTGCTAAGGGGTCTTAGGCCGATTACCGAGCAATTTCAGCCGGTGTTTTTCAGGACGTCTCCTCAAGACAGCCGGGAGGATGAGGTCGCCCTACTTAAAGAAGTAGTTGAATCGGGGACTGTCAGTGTTCTGCTTAGGCCCAACACCTGGCCCGGACAGCGGCCAGTAGATGCCGAGGGCAAAGATATTATAGAAGTCCCTGGCGGGCTGGCCGGGAAAAGCGGTCCAGCGGTGGCGGCAGAAGCATTTAGAGCGTCAATGTACGCCAGGCGGATGCTTAGCGGCAGCGGAATTGACGTGGTGTTATCAAGCGGAGTTATGGATAGTGAAGCGCTTAATCTGCGGGCTGTTGACACGCTTCACAGCGCACTGAATGCTGGCATGTTGGCCTGCGGCACGACGTTTTATTACGAAAATCCTTCGCAGCGCGATGATGCTTGGCGGTATAATACAGATAAGCTACTGCGGGACTTGGACCAGAGACTAGCCGCCTAAAACAGCTGAAGCCAGGCGGCAATACTAAAAGCGGAGGGTATGTGTCTGATATTTTGCAGCTAAAACTAAACACCGGAGCCAAGATGCCAGCTATTGGTTTTGGGACCTGGCAGCTGGCCGATGGCGCCGAGGCGCAAAACGCAGTTCAAGCCGCTCTAAAAACTGGCTACCGCTTAATTGATACAGCCAGGATTTACGGTAACGAGGAAAGCGTTGGGCTGGCGATTGAAGCCAGCGGCTTAGACCGCAGCGACCTATTTATAGCTACCAAGCTATGGACCAGCGACCAAGGCTACGACAGCGCTCTTCGGGCCTTTGACCAAAGTATGAGCCGGCTGGGGCTGGAGTATCTGGATTTATATCTTATCCACTGGCCGGGCCACAGCGCCGGTAACCGCAAAAAATCCTGGCGGGCACTAACCGAACTACAAAAACAGGGCCGGGTAAAATCAATCGGTGTATCCAATTATCAGCCGCAGCACCTGCAAGAACTGCTGGAAAATTCCGAGGTTGTGCCGGCCGTCAATCAGATTGAGTTTAATCCCTTTATCTACGACAAGCAGGTCCCGACGCTGGAGTTTTGCGCAAAGCACAAAATAGTCGTGGAGGCCTATAGCCCCTTGGCACGTGGCCATTCCATGAACGATAAAACTCTTGAAGCCATTTCAAAACTCCATTCTAAATCGGTGGCCCAAGTAATGCTGCGCTGGGCAGTGCAGCACGGCACCGTGCCGATACCCAAATCGTCCGATTCAGGCCGTATTAAAGCCAACCTGGACGTGTTTGACTTTAGCTTGAACGAGCAAGAAATGGCGACGATTGACGGCCTCAGCCGCGGCAAAAGCTCCTTACCGTTTGTGGTTACTCTGTTAAAATAGGGCTTAAGATGCCCGAAGAAATAGATAAAAATATCTTTCCTAAAGATTTTATGTGGGGCGGCAGCACATCGGCGCATCAGGTAGAAGGCGACACTCATAACCAGTGGTCGGTTTGGGAGCTGGCCAATGCTACTCACCTAGCCAAAATTACAGCCCGTAAAGCTCCCAACAGCGGCGCCTACAAACGCATAGACAAGTTGCCGATTTGGGGCCAGATAAAGCACCGGGTGGAAGACCCCGATAACTACATTTCCGGCAAAGGGATAGAGCACTACAAGCGCTACAAAAGTGACTTTGATATCGCTAAAAAACTAAATTTTAACGCCTTTCGTTTCACTCTGGAGTGGTCGCGGATTGAACCCGAGGAAGGCCGCTGGGACCCAGAAGCCATCGCCCACTATAAAGACTATATCCACGAGCTAAGGCTGCGCGGTATGGAGCCGATGCTCAATATCTGGCACTGGACGGTACCGGTGTGGTTTGATGCTATGGGCGGTTTTGAAAAGCGGCGCAACGTTTTTTATTTTGAAAGGTTTATTCATAAAGTAGCGCAGGAATTAACCGATGAAGTTAACTACGTTATAACTCTCAATGAGCCAAACGTTTTTACCAGCTTTGGCTATCTAACCGGGGAGTATCCGCCCCAAAAACGAAGTTTAACAAAGTTTTTCAGAGTTTATTCTAACCTAGGCAAAGCCCATCGTCAGGCTTACTACCTTCTAAAACACCACAAGCCAAGCCTCCAGATAGGCATAGCCGCGCAGCTGGCCAACATTCAGGCCAAACGAGCCCATAGTATCATTGATGAATCTATAACCCAGTGGATGCGCTATTTTTGGAACTGGTGGTTCTTGCAAAAAATCCGCAAAGAGCAGGACTTCATTGGTCTTAACTACTATTTTACGGACTACTACCGGCTAGGCCTGCCGCCGCGTCCGGCTGACCCCAGCTTGCCGATTAATGATCTGGGGTGGTACATGGAACCAGAAGGTATTTACCCGCTGCTGCTGCGGGTCTGGGCGCACTATGGCAAACCGATAATTATTACCGAAAACGGCGTTGCCGATATGCACGACCAATACCGTCGCTGGTGGATAGAAGAGACAATTGTGTCTATGCAGCGAGCCATGAGCGAAGGCGTTAAAATAGTTGGCTATTTTCACTGGAGCCTGCTGGATAATTTTGAGTGGGCTATGGGCTGGTGGCCAAAGTTTGGCCTGGTAGAGGTAAACCGTAAGACCATGCGCCGCAAAATTCGCCCCAGCGCCAGATGGTTTGCGGCTGAGATTAAGCGCCTGTCTTAAGTCATAGTACTTCAAACTAAGCTTGACCGTTTTAACACTTTATGCTAGTATATTAGTCATGGCTCACAAACAAACACATCACCAAGTACCACACCCAAAATTAATTCCCCACATGATTGCCGACCACGAAGTAGCTGCTTTTGTAGCTGCCGAAGAAAGTGCCACGGCCAGTCAGGCTCGTCGCGCTGCTGCCGCAGAAGACCGTCGCTTTGATAGAGCAGGGACCAAGTTTATATTATCAATGGCTGCCGGTGCAGCTGCCTTGGCATTACTCGGTAAAGAAGCAGTAGATTATAACCGAGCGCATTCAGCTAACACAGGCACACCAGCTGCCGATGTCAGACCGCACCGCTAGATGGTGGGTGAGCGGCTAGTGCTAACACCACATATTGTGTAATTGTCACGCTTGTTAAATAACTGTGGATAAGATGTCCGTCGTCGCGGACATCTTTTTTATAAAACACTTGCAAGTGGGTAACAGTGGGTTGTACACTGGCATCAGTGGGTAAAAGTGGGTAGCCAAAACAGCTAGCCCCACCACAAAACAAAAAGCGTAGTAGCAGGTAAAGAAAGCAATACATGGGAGACTACTTCGAACGCAGGCTAGATGATAAGCACAGGCTGACAATACCAGCCGAGCTTCGGGCCGAGTTTGCATCTGGCGTAGTTATCACTCAAGGGTTCGCTAAATACCTGCACCTATATCCAAAGTCCGTCTGGGAAGAACTGGTTGAACCGGCACTGTCGGGCAACATCTTAGACGAGGCCACCGCCGATCTGAATGTCCGCTTCCGAATGGGGAAGGTGGAGAGCGAAATCGACGCCAAACAGGGTCGGGTACCGCTGCCCAAACACCTTCTGGACCACGCCGGCATAGACCGGGAAGTCGTAGCCGTGCGGGCCGGACGCTACTGGCGAGTAACCGCCAAATAGATATAGAGCGTTCAAAAAGAACCTTAACAATTCGCGAGCTATAATAAGCAGCAAATCTAAGCAAAAAGCGCCAAAAACAAAAACTAACGAATTATCAATTCGAGGTTAGCTAATTGGCAGCCAGCCGGCGGACATGGGGCCCACCGTTATCAAAACCCTAGCACCTTACTTTAGTAACACCTCCCAAAACTCCACCTCACTTTAAAAGTCTCTCTCAAAAGAACTTTTTCTCGGAGCTCATCTAGCAAGAAACTTTTGTTTCGCGCATTTAAGCTCCCTCTAAACAAAAACAAAAAACAAACCCAAAACAAAAAGCTGGCTGCTAATTAGGTGATCTTGTAAAAACAAAAACAAAAATGCCAAATCAAAACAAACAAGAGACGCCAATCCATACCCCTGTAATGGTTCAAGAGGTACTTAGGTATTTATCGCCAAGTAAGGGCGAGACATACCTAGACCTGACTGCAGGCTATGGTGGGCACGCATCAGCGGTAGCTAGCGCCGTGGGAAACTTGGGCCAAATAACCCTGGTTGACCGCGATTCAGACTCCGTTGCAGCGTTAAGCGACAAGATTAAAGGCGCCGACATTCTGCACAGTGACTTCTTAGCCGCCAGCCGGCAGTTAAGGCAGGACGGCAGGATGTATGACATGATTTTGGCAGATTTGGGAACAAGTTCACTGCACCTGGATGAGCCGGGTAGGGGATTTTCCTTCAGCCGCGCCGGACCGCTGGATATGCGTATGGACCAAAGACAGGCAGGTACTGCCGACACTTTGGTTAATCATGCGACGAAGGAGGAGCTGACGCGTATATTGGCCGATTATGGGCAACAGCCCGGTGCAGCTAAAATTGCACAGGCGATTATTGCCGGTAGGCCGATAACCTCTACTGAAAAGCTCGCGAAAATAATTGAAGATACTGTACCAAGACGGTTTGGTCGCGCCCGGATTCATCCGGCTACTAAGACCTTTCAAGCACTCCGAATAGCCGTTAACGACGAGTTAAACCAACTGGAACGCAGCCTGCCTTTATGGGAGGAATTACTTGCGCCAGGGGGAAGACTAGTGGTCATCAGCTTTCATAGTTTGGAAGACCGTCTTGTGAAGCAGTATTTTGCCGATAACGCTGGCGAGCGATACGATGCCGAACTTCGGACACTGACCAAAAAACCGATTACCGCCAGTGCTCAAGAAATAGTTTCCAATCCACGAGCCCGCAGTGCGAAACTGCGTGCCGTCGCAAAAATAAAAACAAAAAGAAAGGGTTAATAAGGAACTCATGCCAATAAAGGTACAGAGTACATCCCGGGCATATAAAGTGCACGTCAGAGTCTTGTAAGGACAACCTGACGCGCAAATACTAGGGATAAAAGGCAGCGCTAAAATGCTCTAAAAAAGGCGCTGCCACCAAAAACAAAAATATGACATACTCAAGTTCCGTCGCCATGAGTCGGCGCAGCCACCTAAGGCGCAATCAAAACTCGGTCTCTTTCGTTGCCACGTCGCGCACGCTTGGGCCGATAAGTAACTCCATAATCTTAATAGTGCTGGCTTGTTTAGTTGGGCTGCTTTATTTGACCCAAGTTACAAAAACCAACAGCTACGGCTATACTATTAATGATTTGCAACAGCAACAAGGTAAACTAAAAGACGAGAAAGCCAATCTGGAGGTCGCTGCGGCCCGCTTGCAGTCGCTCGATAGGGTGGCGGCCAGCTCAACTGCTAAAAGCCTAGTTAGTGTTACGCCCGCCGGAGTGATTAGCCAGTAATCTTTAAATGAACGACAGCTACGCAAAGCGCGGTTCGTCGAGAGCGACCAGCGCCAATCGCCGACTGTACGCGTGGTACGGCTTTTTGCTTTTTATTGGGGTAGTCATAGTACTTCGCTTGTTTTGGCTGCAAGTTATCAAGCACGATTACTACCAAAAGGCGGCATTGTCTGACCAGTTACGCCAATATTCAATTGCCGCTGACCGCGGCATTATAGAAGCCCATGATGCCAGTGGGATTACACCCCTAGTCTTAAACGAAAAACTCTATACACTGTACGCCGACCCCAGCCTGGTCAAAGACGTTTCGGGCGACAGCGACAAAATTTCTAAAATCATAGGCGGTAATCCGGCCGATTACGCCAAGCAGCTGCGCACCCACGGTACGCGCTACGTGGTTTTGGGTAAACGGCTCAGCGAAGACCAAAACGACGCCGTGCAAAAGGCCAAGCTGCCGGGTATTGGCACGCAGGCTCTAGATTACCGCACCTATCCAGAGGGTAGCCTGGCGTCCCAGCTGCTGGGCTTTGTAAACGATAACGGTACCGGCACTTACGGGCTGGAGCAGGCTATGAATAAGCAGCTGTCCGGGACGCCTGGCTCGCTTAAAGCCATTACCGACGCTTCCGGTGTGCCGCTGGTTGCCAGCCGCGACAATATTCAGATTGCGCCAAAAGCCGGCGATAACGTGGTCCTAACCGTTGACCTGGGAATGCAAAAACAACTGGAGGCCTTACTTGCTCAAGACACCAAGCACGCCGAGAGTGATCAGGGCAGCGCCATAATCATGGACGTCAACACTGGTGCTATCAAAGCCATGGCCAACTATCCGACTTACGACCCGTCGCAGTATTACACGGTTAGTGATACGTCTATATTTAATAATGCGGCGGTCAGTGATCCGTTTGAGGTGGGCTCTATTATGAAAACTCTGACTACCAGCGCTGCCTTGGACCAGGGAGTGGTTACACCAACCACCACGTTTTACGACCCCGGCCAGTGGTCGCTGGACGGCAGCGTAGTAAAAAACGTTGAGGAGGACGGTGGAGCAGGCCCTAGCAGCATATCTAAACTACTAGATTTATCAATGAATACCGGAGCTACCTGGGAGCTGATGCAGATGGGGCACCAAACGGGAGTTGTTAACCAACAAGCTCGTGACGCTTGGTATAACTATCTGACCAAGCATTTTATGCTCGGCAAACCAACCGGCATAGAGCAGGGCTATGAGGGTGGTGGCTACGTGCCGGCTCCCGATAGCGGCTACGCCCTGCAGCTGACTTACGCCAACACGGCCTTTGGACAGGCCTTGACTGCCACGCCGCTGCAAATGGCCGCCGCTTTGTCGGCGGTGCTAAACGGAGGCACCTACTATCAACCGCGTTTGGTTGATCAATTAGTATCATCGGATGGCCAAACGACTACCGAAAAGCCAATAGTTGTTAAGAAAAATATAGTATCGCCAAAAATTGGCCCGGAAATGGCCAGCCTGATGGCCGGGGTAGTGCAGTTTAAAGTCTCACAGGGTTTTCCATCAATGGTCTTTCCGGCCAATTATACGGTTGGTGGCAAGACCGGGACGGCGCAGGTGGCAAGCCCCGGTGGCGGCTACTATGCCGACCAGTTTAACGGTACCTTTATTGGTTTTGTGGGCGGCGATAAGCCGCAGTATGTAATCATTGTGGCCATGAAGAATCCGCACATTGGCGGTTATGCCGGCACAACGGCTGCTATGCCGCTGTTTTCTGATTTAGCACATATGCTTATTAATAATTTTAATGTTACGCCCCGCTCGGGTTCCTAAAGGTGCTATAATTAACGGGTTATTGGAAAATAAATAGACATGAGCAGCCTGCAA
>Ga0335069_10015807_pt1 | contig 10548 bp, 9 predicted proteins | sample Lox_Sample_11_FD_206714 | JGI IMG/M metagenome (GOLD analysis project Ga0335069, IMG submission 206714) | Soil microbial communities from Loxahatchee National Wildlife Refuge, Florida, United States - Lox_Sample_1.1 | ecosystem: Environmental > Terrestrial > Soil > Wetlands | place: USA: Florida...
CACCTTCGCGAGAGAAACTCAAGTACTCGACCAGGCGATTCCGGTGAACGTGGAACTGGATCAACAGGTCGAACACGCGGATGTCCGGCCACTTGAGGGCCAGCTCTTCACACTGCGCATTAACGTCGCCACCGTTCCGCCCGGCGTGCAGCCGGTAACGATAACACTCGCGTCGGATTTGGGCAGAGAAACAGTACAAGCGGCGTCTCACACCTTCGGTCCTTTACCGGCGGGGCGTTACGAGGTGTTTTCGCAAGCGCCCCTAGACGGCCGCCCTGGCGTCCAGGAAGACTACCAGAGAATCACGGTAAACAGGAACGACGGATTTAACATGGCGACGCGAGAGACGGTAGATACGCAGATTAATTTCTCCGGAGCCCCATCCGATCCTGGAAACGTTCGCGTGCTTGCGAGACGAAACGACATGGCGGGACCCGGCGCTACAGAAATATTGAGCCTGGACAATAACCGAAGGGTCCGCCTCGCGCGTGGGCCGTGGCAGCTTGCGATCCAGCCCAATCCGGCATTTTATGTGTCCGGATTCTCTGGGCAGCCTTCCCAGGCTGCTTCGAGCCCTCACGCCGAAGGGTGGAATGACGCAGTCGTGGGCTTTGGAGGAAGCGTCACTTTCACTCTGTCATCGAATCCGGGTTCGGTTCATGGCACGGTCAAATCATCAGGCCAGGCGGTCGTAGGAGCGCCAGTGTTTCTTGAACCTTCCGATCTGGACCCAGCGAAACGGTTGTCGGAATCGTTTGCCACGCGCACCGATATCCATGGGCAGTACAGCTTCATCGGCCTTGCGCCTGCGAATTATCGCCTGCTGGCCTCATTCGATTATTCGACCGTGGATTCGGCCACGATGTCATATGCCGGAGCGAAGCCAATCAGGGTCGAGAGCGGCAGCGATGCCCAGCAGGACCTCGATCTGTATGTCGGCCCGTGATCTTTGTTGATAGGCGCCAGAACCAATCGGGGAGGTGAAGCAACTCGGACCGGCCCACTCTCCGGTCGCTTTAACTAAGCTGGTCGTCAGATCACCGCGTTGAACCGCCTCACCTCACCACCCCCGCCATTGGACTGCGTTGCATCATGGATTCCTGATAGGCTGATCGGTGTCAAATGGATGTGGAGCGTCGCCGCCGGTTTTTTTCACGATTGCTTTTTGCGATTATCGTCCAGACTGGTGTTCTTAACGCCTTGCTGGCCACTCTGGCATCAGCCGCCGCCGTCGCGATGATCAGTGGAGCTTGGATCGAACTCCGAAGTATCACAGTTGGCAGCGGCGCGGCGCCGAGATCCGAAACCAGTTGGCATCTCATTCCATGGGAGCTGCCAAAAGCCATCCCGTGGTTAATGCCCTTCACCGCCTTTTACTGCGCCTGGTTTGGTTTGCTCGCTGGGTTTATCGGCGGAGCTTTTATGTGGCTTCGAGGCCCTCATGTTGCCTCCAGGAGATTTCGGATTGAGACTTCGGCCCTCGGCCTGCTGCTCGCCTGCGTCTTTCCTCCGCTCGATGCTTGGATCCACGGGAGCCCCTTCTACCCTCTGGCCCTTTACGAGTTATAGCCTCCAATCACCTCAACAATACGTGCCGTGAAGACGGCTCGCCGCCGTACAACGTTTGAGTCCTCTGAATCGGAGTCGAGTTTGAGCAACTGCACGCGCTCGCCAGCGATGTGCCGAGCAAAAAACAGACGCTGATGCACGAGGTTCGCACGCAGGCCCTCCGCTTCTTGTAGACACCAGGCCAATGGACCTTGTTCCGGCATCCGAGCACCATTGTCGCCGGTTGAGGTGTTCCAACGCGGCCACGCAAGTGACCGCCCTCTAGGAGCTCACATTTACCGCCTTATAGACCCAAAGGACATCGTGTTCCTCGAAAGACCTTCCACCCTCACCGCACCACCCCCGCCATCGGACTGCTCGCCGACGCGTACAGCTTCTTCGGCATCCTGCCCGCGAGATACGCATGCCGTCCGGCCTGCACGGCCAGCTTCATCGCGGTCGCCATCTGGACGGCATCTTCAGCCGCGGCAATCGCCGTGTTGAGCAGCACTCCGTCGTAGCCGAGCTCCATCGCAACTGCCACGTCTGAAGCCGTTCCGACTCCCGCGTCCACAATCAGAGGAACCTCCGTGATCATCTCGCGGAGAATGCGTAAATTGGTGAGGTTCTGAATTCCCAAGCCGCTGCCGATGGGCGCGGCCAGAGGCATCACAGCCGCGGCTCCCGCGTCAACCAGCCGGCGCGCGTTCACCAGATCGTCCGTTGTATACGGCAGAACAACGAAGCCTTCCTTTACCAGCGTTCGCGTGGCTTCCAGCAGTCCGGCATTATCGGGGAACAGCGTGCGCTCATCCCCGATCACCTCCAGCTTCACCCAATTGGACATCCCGGCCTCGCGGCCAAGGCGAGCGGTACGAATCGCTTCGTCGGCGGTAAAGCAGGCGGCGGTATTGGGCAGAAGAAAGTACTTCGAACGGTCGATGTAATCGAGCAGAGATTCCTTGGAACGATCGTTCAGATTCACGCGGCGCACGGCCACCGTGACCACCTCCGCGCCGGAGGCTTCATGGCATCGTGCCATTTCGGGAAAACTACGGTACTTCCCGGTACCAACCAAAAGCCGCGAATGGAACTCGCGGTCCGCGATCTTCAGCGTGTTCATACCCCCATTTTAGGGTCTCTGCCCGTCCCAGATAGGTGCGTACCCTCAAGCGCCCTATCGCCACTCCCCTCAAAGACCGATGACTAATTTGCGAGGCCTCGGGCGCTCCCTGCCCGCGGCCGGAGAGGCTGCTGAGACAGCGGAATGAAGAAGAACAACCTACTGAAGCTCCTGGGAATCGCGCTTGTGGTCGCGATCGTCTCGACGGGCCTCTTTTACGGTCTATTTGTGAGCAAACTCGCCAGCGCGCCAAAGGCCGAGCGAACCCTGGTGGTCGCGGCACGGGCGTTGAAGCCGGGCACGCAGCTCGTTCCTGACGACGTGAAGACCATCCCCTGGTCCGGCGAGCAGGTTCCCAATGGCTTTTACGGCACGATCGACCAGGTGACGGGCAACACCGTTTTCGATGCGATCGGCGAAGGTGAGCCGGTTGTCGCGTCGCGCCTGGCATCGCCGCAATCGGGCGCGGGATCGGGCGTTCCGGCGGGAATGCGGGCGGTTTCAGTTCACGTCACGGATTCGAGCGGCGTGATGGCGCTGCTGCGCGGCGGCCAGAAGGTTGACGTGCAAGTGGTCGTTCGCTCGAAGGACAACCCGTCCAATGTCGAAGTTCGGACCGCTCTGGAGGATTTGACCGTTCTCTCGGTACAGCCGCAGGCGGAGAACAGCTCGCAAGGCGCGACTCTTCCCGTGCTTACGCTCTTGGCTCGCCCCGTCGATGCGGATACGCTCGCGGCAGCAGACGCCGGCGCGCGAGTCCGCGTAACTCTGCGCAATCCCCTTGATCAAGTCACCCGTGTGCGTTCGCCTTTGACGCTCGAATCGGTCATGCGCACCAGCGGAGCGAACAGTGAGGTGACTTCGCGGGAGCCGGCCGAAAAATCCAACACGGCTTCGATCGCCGGAACGGGAGTGGGTGCGGCGCCGAAGCCGTAGCGGTCAAGAGTCATGCTCTTCGCGTCGGTGCTCGCGTTTTTCGTTTTGATCTTCCTCCTCGCCACGATTACCGTGGCGATCGCATGGCTCGCGCTGATGAAGCGCGAAGTCGAAAAGAGCGAAGCGGACGATGCGGGAAGCGGCCGCGCAATCCCGCTACAGGAAGACTCGCGGCTCTTCCGCGATGAGCGCCTAAGCTCGCTCAATTTTTGGGATGACGTTCTCACATGCTTCGATTTCACCGACATTCTGCGGAGCCATTTAACCCAGGCCGGACTAAATTGGTCGGTTGGGAGGGTCACGCTGGGAATGCTGCTCGGCTCGACCGTCGCGTTCCTCATCTGCTGGAAAGCTCTGCCCCTTTGGGGAGCTTTGATCGCCGCCGGAGCGGCCGGTTTCGCGCCTTACGGCTACATTCTGCGCGTCCGTCGCAAGCGCTTCGACGCCTTCCGCGAAGGGTTTCCCGACGTGCTCGATTCGCTAGCGCGGGCGATGCGCGCCGGCTATCCTTTAGCCTCCGCGATGGACACCGTGGTGGCCGAAACCACGCCAACCGTCGCCGCGGAAATCCGCAAAACTGCGACCGAAGCGAACCTCGGTATGGGTTGGAGCCGCGCGCTGGAAAACATGGGCCAGAGGCTGCCGCTGCTCGAAGTGCAGTTATTCGCCGCGGCAGTGCAGTTGCACTCCCGCACGGGAGGAAAGCTCAGTGAGGTCATGGGCTCGCTGGCGGAGCACATGCGTGAAGCGCAGTCGCTGCGCGGCGAGGTGCGCGCGCTCGCGGCGCACGGCACGCTCACGGGAGCAATCCTCACGATTCTGCCCGCGGGCATAGCGATCATGATGATGATCGTGAGTCCGGATTACATGCTGATTCTGTATCACCATCCCTGGGGCAAGAATTTGATTGCGGCAGCGGTGGGTTGCCTGGTGCTGGCGCATCTGGTGATTCGCAAGATCGTACAAGTCGAAGTATGAGCCCCGCAACCCTATTGATCTCCTTCTTCGTGTTCACCGTGCTTGCGGTGACCGCCGCCGGTTACATCTTCGTACTTCGTCCGGCGCGCGCCTCGGGAGGGCAAGGCGCGCCCATAGGGCTCAACTCGCCAGATCTGCCGGTGGCTCAGGCCGCGGTGCTCGACGTGTTCCGGCTCATCGGCGAGGCCGTGCCGGAAGTCGGCTCGCGGCACGCTACGGCGCGGGATACGCTCGCGGCGGCGGGCTTCCGCTGGCCCGCGGCAGTGTCCGTGTTTATCGGAATCAAGTGCGGTATGGCCTTGACGGTCGGCATAGCGGCTCTGTGGGCTGGTCTGACGTTCGGAACGAATCGCAACGTGCTGCTCTTGCCGGTGATGTGCGGAGCGGCATTCGGCTACATGTTTCCGGACCGCGTGCTGGAACGGCTGGCGCGGCGGCGAGTGAGCGAACTGCGCCGTGGATTGCCGGCCGCCATCGATCTCATGGTGCTGTCCATTGAAGCGGGACAAGGATTGGATGCCGCGATACTGGACGCAAGCCGCGGCCTTCGCGTCACCCACCCCGCGCTGGCTTCGGAGTTTACTCAACTTCACCTGGAGCTACGCGCGAATCCATCCCGTATCGAAGCGCTGCAGAACTTCGCCAATCGCGGCCGCGATATGGAGTTGCGCAAGTTCACTCATCTTCTGATGGATACCGACCGCTTCGGCACCAGCCTCGGCCCGGCCCTGCGCACTCACGCCCGCTATTTGCGAACGCGCTTTCGGCAAGCGGCGCAGGAGCGAGCCCGCAAGGTCAGCGTCAAACTGATCTTCCCGGTGTTCTTCCTGATCTTTCCTTCGGTGATCCTGGTGACGCTCGGTCCAGCCGTGATTCTGCTGTATACGCAACTCCAGACCCTGCTAAATCCGTAAATCTGCGATTCGGAAGTACCGCGCGGCGTTCAACTTACCACTTCAACTCAGTTACGAATCCAACAAGAGTTGTGATAGTTTCTACAGTTGGAGGTTGGCCGTGTCTGTTATCAATGTGCCCACTATGAACGCGACTCGCACGCTGATGTTTCTCGCCTCAGGCTCTCTGTTTCTAGCTCTCGCGCAGACGCCGTGCGCCAATTTGAAATCGGTGCCGGTTCCCGACGCCACGATCACCGCGGTTCAGGAGATTCCCGCTGGTTCTGCCCCGAATGTCGGACGCGGGGGCGGGGGCGCGCCGGCTGCGGCTCCCGCTGGACGAGGCGGAGCAGGAGGACGTGGCGCTGCAGCGCCAGCTCCGGTGATGCTTCCCGCATACTGCCGCGTCGCCTTGACGCTGACGCCGTCGACCGATTCGAGCATCGAAATGGAAGTCTGGATGCCTGTCGAGAACTGGAACAACAAGTTCGAGATGGTGGGCAACGGCGGATGGGCCGGGTCGATTCAGGGCTTCGCGCAAATGCAGCAGGCTCTGAAAGAAGGCTACGCCACGGCGGGCACGGACACCGGCCACAAGGGCGCGGACCCGGCTTTCAGCTTGAACCATCCCGAAAAGCTGGTCGACTTCGCTTATCGCGCGGTGCATGAGACCGTGCTGAAGTCGAAAACGTTCATCAAGACCTATTACGGCAAGGACCCGAAGTATTCGTATTGGAACGGCTGCTCCACCGGAGGACGTGAGGGCTTGATGGAAGCGCAGAAGTATCCAAACGACTTTGACGCGATCATCGCCGGCGCGCCCGCGAATTATCAGACTCATCTCCATGCGTGGGACATGATGGTGGCGGTCGGGGTCCGCAAGGACAATCAACACTTTGTTAGTACGGCGAAGTTGGGTGCTCTGAACAAAGCCGTGATGGCTGCTTGCGATGCCGCGGACGGCGTCAAGGATGGCCTGCTCAACGATCCTCGCAAGTGCAAGTTCGATCCCGCCACGATGCTGTGCAAGGGCGATAGCAAAGACGATTGCCTCACGCCCGCCGAGCTCGAATCCGTGAAGCTGATGTATTCGCCCGCCAAGAAAAAGGACGGCACGTTGATCTTCCCGGGCAAAGAACCCGGCAGCGAAACCAGTTGGACCGCAATTTCGCAGAAGAGCGCCGCGCCTGCCGCGCTCTCCATGGGCACCTTCCAGTACGCGACCTACCAAGACGCGAATTGGGATTGGCGCAAGTTCGATTTGGATAAAGATACCGCGGCGGCCGACGAGAAATTCGGCTACGTGAACGCGACAGCGGACCTGACTGCATTCAAGAATCGCGGCGGCAAGCTGCTGATGTATCACGGGTGGAGTGACACGGCCATTTCGCCGGAAAACAGCATCAACGTGTACACGAACATCGTTCAGAAGACCGGCTCGAACTCGCAGAACTGGATCAAGCTGTACATGATTCCAGGCATGGGCCACTGTCAGGGCGGCGGAACGGACCAGTTCAATAAGATGGCGATCATTGAACGCTGGCGCGAAGCGAACACTGCGCCCGATGCAGTCATGGCCGCGCACGTGACAGGGACGACGGTCGATATGACCCGGCCGCTGTGCCCCTATCCGCAGGTCGCGGTTTACAAGGGTGTCGGATCGACCAACGACGCCGGCAGCTTCAGTTGCAAGGCTCAATGAGTCGCAAAGCTCCTCAATAAGTCTTCGAAAGGAGAATCACCGTGAAAACCTCGATGTTCGTCTTCGCGCTCTGCGGCGCGGGGACAATCGCGCTCGCTCAAAATACGTGTGAGAAGCTCAAGTCGATTCAACCCTCGGACGCCGAGTTCACGACAGTGGAACTGGTTCCCGCGGGTCCGCCCCCGGGCGCCGCAGGACGAGGCGCCGCACCGGCAGGTCGTGGCGCGCAAGGTTCGGCTCCGGCGGTTGCCGCTCCTGGGCGAGGGGCAGGCGGAGGAAGAGGCGCAGCTGCTCCGCCTCCATTACCCGAATATTGCCACGTCGCGGCGATTCTCAAACCTTCATCGGACTCCGTAATCAAGATGGAGCTCTATCTACCGGCCAAGGGATGGAACGGAAACTTTCAGATGCTAGGCAACGGTGGCTGGGCGGGATCGATTCAAGGGATCGCTGGCATGCAATCGGCGCTGCGCGAAGGCTACGCGACCTCGGCGACGGATACGGGCCACGAGGGCGGCAACGGCATGTTCGCTCTTGGCCATCCGGAAAAGATCACCGATTTCGCGTATCGCGCGGTGCATGAAACCGTGGTCAAGTCGAAGATGCTGATCAAGGCTTATTACGGCAAGGAACCCAAGTACTCCTATTGGAACGGCTGTTCGACAGGCGGCCGTCAGGGTCTGGTGGAGGTCACAAAGTTTCCGGACGATTTCGATGGCGTGATCGCCGGCGCTCCCGCGAATCCGCACATCCATCTGCACGCGGCCGGGGTCGAGCGGTCGATTGAGCTGATGAAGAACAATGCACCGCTCACGCAAGCCAAGGTCGAGTCGCTGCATAAGGCGATTCTGGCGCAGTGCGATGCGATTGACGGCGTGAAAGACGGGCTGATCGGCGATCCCACCAAATGCAAGTTCGATCCGGCGAGCATGCTGTGCAAGGGCGCGGATTCGGACAATTGCTTGACGCCGGGGCAGGTCGAGACCGTGAAGATCGAATTCGGCGACATCAAAACCAAGAAGGGCGAGGTGATCTGGACCGGTTACGAACCTGGCACCGAGCTTCAGGTTGCATCTTTCCGCCAGGTTCCCACGGCGCCCGGCGGCGGATGGGATAGCATCCGAATCCTAGGCCATCAGGACGCGGATTACGACTGGCACAAATTCGATCTGGATGCGGACGTAGCGCTGGCTGACAAGGCTGGAATCGACGCGCTGACATCCGATCTCAGCGCTTTCAAGAAACATGGCGGGAAGCTGCTGCTGTATCACGGCTGGGCCGATCCGTCGATTCCTCCCGGGCACACGGTGATGTTCTATGAGAGCGTGCTCGACAAGATGGGCAAGAAGCAGGACGATTGGATGCGCTTGTTCATGGTTCCGGGCATGCAGCATTGCAGCGGCGGCTCCGGTACGGACCAGTTCAACAAAATGGCCGTGATCGAGCGATGGCGCGAAGCCAACCAAGCTCCGGAGCAAATCGTCGCGGAGCATGTGGCGAACGGCCAAGTCGATATGAGCCGTCCGCTGTGCCCTTATCCGCAGGTCGCGGTGTACAAGGGAGCGGGCTCGACCAACGACGCCGCGAGTTTCTCTTGCAAGCTCCAGTAGTGCACAGCTCGAACGTGCTGATGCGCGATCTTAGATAGATTGGAGCAACTCGAAGAGGTCTATCGAAAGCGCGAGTCGCGGCGGTGGCAGGATCGTCTGCGGCGGGCGCTGGAGCCTCCGGCTCCGTTCATCATGAATCCGGCTGAGCCGAAGGATTTTCCTTTGGGACGCTGGAATCTCTATCTCGGCGGGGCGGGACGGCGAGTGCCCGGCTATGTCAATCTCGACTTGTTTGCGGTGCCTGGCGTCGACGTCGCGGCAGATGCGGAGAGATTGCCCTTTCCCGATGCGATCTTTCAGCGCGTCGAATGCGATGCGGTGCTGGAACACGTGCGCGATCCGGTGAAGGTTATGTGCGAGATTCGGCGTGTGCTCGCTCCGGGCGGTTACGCGCATTTGGTCACGCCGTTTTGCCATCCTTTTCACGAATACCCAAAAGACTACCGGCGATTCACGATTGACGGGCTGAAGGAATTGGCCGAGCCCATGGAAACCGTAGCGGAAGGATGGAGGACGGGTCCAACGGCAACGGTGCTGGTGTTCACACTCGAATATGTGAAGCTATTGCTGCCCTTCCGCGCCTGGCGAGTAATAGCGCACGGCGTCCTCGGATGGCTGGTGTTTCCGTTTCGCTACCTGGATCTGTTGCTGTTTCGGTCGCCACAGGCTGGGCGCATCGGGAACCATTGCTACTTGTGGGTGCGAAAACCGAACTAACGCCAGTACGCGAATCCCATGCCGCTGCCGGTGCCTGCTTCCGAGCGATAGCAGGGAACGTAGTCGATCAACGTCATCTTCAATCCAGCTTCCGCCATCGCGCCGGTGACGACGATCCAATTCTTGATTTCGGACGTTCCGGATTCGAACATGCTCTCGGGAAGGCTAGTGAACGCATCGGCATCGCCCGCGCACAGCGCGTTCAGAATCTCATGATCGAACTGCTCATTCACCACGAAGTGGCTCAACCCGCCTGAGGCAACGAAAGCAACGGTCTGATCCGATTGCCATGAAGCCACCGCGCGAGCCAGCATTTGTCCGAATTCGTAGCAACGGGCAGCGCTGGGCTGATTCGGAGGGTAGAACGTGTTCACCAGCACCGGAACCTGCGGCGGGACTTGATCGCGCATCACGCGGCGATAGATGAATCCGAAGGCATGCGGCACTGCATTGGACCCGATCTCACCCTCGGGCAGACGCGTCAACTGCGCGGGATCGAACTTGGCCTGCATCGCGCTTTGAATCAAATGCCGACCGAGATCGGGCACGCAGGGATACTGCGTGCAAACGGAAGGCGTGCGGTCCAACTCGGCTCGCGCGATACCGGGCGGAAGCTTCGCGAGGAACTCCGGCGTGCGAGGAATGCCTTCGACATAGCCGCCCCAGAAAATCGCGAATGCCGGGATGTGGTCGGCCCTGAAGATCTCCATCTGATCGTTGCCGACGATCACGGCTACCGACGGCCGATTCGAAAGATAGACGTCTCCGAGCTGAGCGATCGCGGCCTGACAGCGGGCGTGTCGCTCTTCGCGGACTGCGGCCGAAGCCTGCTCGCCCAAATTCTCATCCCGGCGCAACTCCGCCATCTCCTCAAATGTATAGGTCTTGCCGTTGTAGAAGTGCTTCGGATTGGCGCGGTCCGCCAGAACGCGGTCCGGCCAGTATTTGGGAGCAATGGAAAGCATGGGGCCGTGCGACGAACCAAGCCCCAGAATGATGCGAGCCACGCGGCAAGTTTATCAAACACGTGATATCGTGCAC
>Ga0335069_10015808_pt1 | contig 10547 bp, 8 predicted proteins | sample Lox_Sample_11_FD_206714 | JGI IMG/M metagenome (GOLD analysis project Ga0335069, IMG submission 206714) | Soil microbial communities from Loxahatchee National Wildlife Refuge, Florida, United States - Lox_Sample_1.1 | ecosystem: Environmental > Terrestrial > Soil > Wetlands | place: USA: Florida...
TAGCCGTTTGTCGCCCGGCCGCTCCTTCCTTGTGTTGCTTCCTTTCGCAGATATTCCTTGATGGACTCCGGCAGCCGAGAATTGTGCAGAATGTCGCGTAAGAGAGCCGGGGAAAGGTGTCGTGCGAACTCGACTGCCCGTGCCAGCGGAGTGTGCGCGTTACGAAGCAGAGCTAAACGAATCTCCGGACGCACCGACCACTTCGAGTGATGACAAACGACCTGTACGAGGGCGGCACTTGCATTCGGCCGCTGCAAGGCCCCGGTGACCCCCGCTTCGGTGAGCCTGGGGTTTTCGAGGGCTGTCTGCCAGACACGGGCTTCCTTATCGAGAAGGAGTGCGGCGGCAACCAAACTCGAACAGCGGCGGGCCAATGAGATGCGTTCTCCAAGAGTGATAGACGACAGGCGTCCGATCAGCAAGTCATCGGCAATTCGCTTGAGATCGGCGGGGGCTCCGGGGCGGAGCGCGAATTGCATCAGGTCGAAGGTGTACAGCTCGCGCACAACCCGCAGCGCGATTCGACGGGGCGTATGCAGGTGTATGGCAACGGCAAACCGCACCTTTCGCGACTTCATCGCGCCTGTATCCAAAGCGATTGCTTCAATGTCTTCCGCGGACAAGTCGGCCTTCTTCAACTGCCCCAGCGCAAGATCCTCGGTCAGCGCAGACGGGTCGCGCTCTAACCTGGAGGTGGGCTTACCTTCCTCGAGGCCTTGCTGGTGCTCGGAATCCATGGTCATGACTGCGTCCGGTTCACTCGGACTTTGCCGCACGACGAGCCCTGCGCAACGCTCCCTCGACGGGCTCTACGACTTCCTGATTCACATCCGCGTGCGGTTCGAGCCGATGTAACTCATTGTAGAAACTCTGGCGAACGAGCGGAGCGTGACGAAAGACGCTCCCTGTTGTGGCCACAGGGACCATCTCAGTTTCACTGGGAGTGAACAAGCGCCGGATGACCACTAAGGCAGTTTTCGCCAGCTCGCTCCCTGCCCTGGTCAGTACCTCGCCCGCAACTGGCCCCGGGCTCGACGCAACCGCGGGGAACAGGGCAGCGAAATCCGGGGGTGGAATCGAGTTTGCCACACGGGCCAAGTCGAGCAGAGACCGCACTCCCCAGGATTTGTACAAAGCGGCGATCAGTCCCTCGTCCTCAGCAGTTTCGCCGGACTCGTGAGCATCCGACGCACGCAAAACCGCATTCACGGTCGTCCGACCGATCCAATGGGCGGAGCCTTCGTCGCCGATGGCAAATCCCCAGCCTCCGGCTCGAGCCGTTGCTCCGCTGAGGTTGCGTCCATAGGCAATCGAACCCGTCCCAGCGATCACGATCACCCCGGGTCCCCGGTCGAAAGCAGCGTCCAGGGCAATCTCCATGTCGCCCACGACTTCGACGAAAGAGGAAACAAGTTCGCCGACAATACCCTGCACGATCGCGGCGCATTCCTGCCGGCCCGCGCCCGATCCTCCCACACAGGTCCGAACGATTTGCGCGGGAGTGATACCCGCCGCCGCGCAGACCTGGCGAATTCCCTGCTGCAATGATTCTCGTGTCCTTGACTCGCCCACGCGCACGATATTGCTGGGGCCGGTTACAACGGTGGCCAGCGTCCCTGTATCGTCACCCAAAGCGCAGGTCGTTTTTGTCCCCCCGCCATCGATCCCAAGGTAGTAGTGCACGCGTTATTTCTAACACAGGGGAATTGCCGTAAACCGTTGTCACCCCCGGTTCCATGTTCCAGAGAGACACTCGCATGGACAGAGAAAAGAAAGCATAATCGTTGTGACGTCGGCGAAGCGCCGGTTGTCACGGGGTCGATTCGCCCCGCACGGCATACTCCACAAAGCGAGCAGCAGGCAAAGCATGTCCCAAAAAGTCGTGATCACGGAACTTCGTAACACGGGCGACGCCCGCGGAGCCAGCTTCACCGCTCCGGCGGACGCCCTGGACTTCGTCGGACGCATGGCCGACGTGCACCTGGCCTCGACCATACCGGGAGCCGTGCGCGGCAATCACTATCACCTGAAGCGTCGTGAAGCGATCGTGGTGCTTCCGGGCGCGAAGTGGTCTTTTCATTGGGACGAGGGCGCAGAGGCGGCACAGCACCGCGCATTCGATGGCTCAAACGCTGTACAGATACTGATCTCGCCAGGCGCCTCGCACGCGGTCCGCAACGACGGCGAGGGACTATTGTGGCTGGTGGCCATTTCCTCGGAAAGCTATGACCCGGCGGAAAGCGTGACGAGAAAGGTAATCTAAAGCCGCTTTCACTCCATGGGACTCGACAAGCTCGACTATGCGATCATCGCGGTCTATCTCGCGGGCATCACCCTGTTTGGGCTTCGCTTCCGCAAAAAACAGCGTTCCCTGCGAGACTACTTTCTGGCTGGACGCGATATTCCCTGGTGGGCGATTGCGCTTTCCATCGTGGCGGCCGAAACCAGCACGCTGACCATCATCAGCATCCCCGGGCTCGCCTACGACACGAACTTCACGTTCTTGCAGGTGGTCATGGGATATGTGGTCGGCCGTATCGTGATCAGTTTCGTGCTGCTTCCCCACTACTTCCGTGGCGATCTCTACACCGCGTACGAACTGATCGAACGCCGGTTCGGGCGGAATCTGCGCTCGCTGACGGCAGGACTGTTCTTGTTGACGCGGGCCGCCGCCGAGGGAGTGCGGGTCTATGCCGTTTCAATCGTGGTGTCCATCGCGCTGGGGACCGGAGAGGTCGCTTCCATCGCCATCATCACTGCATTGACGCTTGTCTATACCTTCGAAGGCGGACTGGCTGCGGTGATCTGGACCGATGTGGTGCAGACCGTGATCTACGTGGGTGGAACGCTGGTAGGCGTTGCTACGCTGGTACATCTCGTTCCTGGAGGTTGGGGCGCGATCCATTCCGCGGCAGCGGCGGCGGGGAAACTTCAGTTGCTGAATTTCAGCACCAGCCCGTGGATCCCGTACACGTTCTGGTCTGGAGTCATCGGCGGAGCCTTTCTTACGACGGCGAGCCACGGCACCGACCAACTTATCGTGCAGCGTTTGCTCGCCGCACGCGGCCAGAAGCAATCCGTAACCGCGCTGCTCTCCAGCGGACTGGCCATTCTCTTTCAATTCGCGCTGTTCCTGACCGTGGGAATCATGCTCTGGGCCTACTACCGTGTTCCTTCGGCTACGTTTGGCAGGGCCGATAGAATCTATCCCACCTTCATCGTAAGTCGGCTGCCGCACGGAATTTCCGGTTTGCTTATCGCCGCCATTCTGGCAGCGGCGATGTCGAACCTTAGCGCAGCGCTGAATTCCCTGTCGTCGAGCTCGATTCTGGATTTCTATGCACGCGTGCGGCCGCAAGCGGACGAAAAAACCAAAATGCGCCTGTCGCGCCTGGCAACTTTGTGTTGGGCCCTGGTGCTGTTTGCGCTGGCCGTCATCGCTCTGCACAAAGTCGGACGCGTGGTCGAAGTGGGCTTGCAGATTGCGTCCGTGGCCTACGGGGCTTTGCTCGGCGTGTTCCTGCTGGGCGTACTGACGCGGAAGGCGAATCAGCGCGGCGCGATGGTGGGGATGGCGTTCGGGTTTGCTCTGGAGCTATATCTGTGGCTGGGCACGCACATTCCGTGGACGTGGTGGGTCATGCTGGGAACGGCGGTGACCTTCACGGTCGGCTATCTCGCAAGTTCAGTCCTTTCGCCAACAACTCGATCGTAATTCCAGGGCGATGGGATCAGCCTTCCGCCCATTTTGTGAGAAATTGCGCCTCACGTATACTCCCTGCTTCACATGTCCACCTCGCGCAGTCCCGATCTCAACCGCGACCTTGGCGTCAGCCATGCCGCTGCGGTTGTCGTAGGCACCATCATCGGCAGCGGCATCTTTCTTGTGCCTGCTGAAATGATGCAGGCAGTGGGCTCGGCCAGGCTGGTCTACCTGGCATGGATTGTTGGCGGCCTGCTCTCTTTTTTTGGCGCGCTCACTTATGCCGAACTTGGCGCGATGCGCCCGCAGGCTGGGGGAGAATATGTCTATGTGCGAGACGCTTACGGTCCGCTGGCCGGGTTTCTTTATGCCTGGACGTGGTTCATCGTCGCGAAACCGGCATCGATCGCGACTGTCGTCACCGGACTGGTTCGCATCCTCGGCACGTTTCCGGTCTTTTCGTTCTTCTCCGCCGAAATTTTCTCGCAACCTTTCTCCCTGAGTTGGGGACAACTCGTCGCCATCTCCGCCGCAATTCTGATCTCGATGCTCAACTACATAGGAATCAAGAAGGCGGGTGAATTTCAGCTCATCTTTACGCTATTGAAAGTCGCGATCATTCTCGGCATCGTTGCGGTTTGTTTCAGCGGCGCCGGGGACGTTCCCAGCCGCGGATGGAGCAACTTCGCCACGACTTTCGTTGGTGCGAAAGGCGGTATCGCCGGATTTATGGCCGCGCTGGTAGCTGCTCTTTGGGCCTACGACGGGTGGAACGACCTCAACATGGTCGCCGGCGAAGTGAAGGATCCTGAGCGCAGCATTCCCATCGCGCTGATAGCGGGGGTCGCGACCGTAGGGGTCCTCTACATTCTCGTGAATGCCGGAGTGCAGTACGTGCTTCCTGCGAGTGCGATTGCAGTGTCTCCGCGGCCTGCATCTCAGGCAGTCGCCCTTGTCATGGGGTGTTTAGGCGCCGGCATTGTCTCGGCCGGGATGGCTCTCTCCATGCTGGTCACGCTCAATGGAACCATCATGAGCGGCGCGCGCGTGCCGTTTGCAGTGGCGCGCGATCGCTACTTCTTCAAGGCGCTGGCCCAGGTCCATCCCAGGTTTCACACGCCTTCGATCGCGCTGATCGTGCAGTGTGTGCTTTCAATCCTGTTGCTCCTGTTGGGGGCGAACTTCCGCCAGCTCTTTTCGCTCGCCATCTTCGCAGAGTGGCTGTTCTACATGATCGCCGGAAGCACGATCTTTGTATTCCGGCTTCGTGAGCCGAATGCCCCGCGTCCTTACCGGATGTGGGGATACCCGGTGATTCCGGCAATTTTCGTCGCGGTCGCAACAGCCTTGCTCTGCTACACGTTCAAGAACGACTGGCCAAACTCAGGGTACGGACTGCTGGTGATTTTTGGTGGAGTTCCCGTGTTCCTGGGCTTCGCACGCAGGCGAAAAGCTCGATCCAACTCTTAATCAAAATCCCTGAGACGGATCTCCTGGGACGGTAGATCGCACAGCGCGCAGAGAGCGTGCAATCTTGGCAAAGTGAAGCATAAGTTCCTCGGGAACTTCGCGACCCTCTTGCGTCGTTTGTGCTTCACGGTTTCCTCTGCGCGGCCCTCCGAATCTCACGCCGACAGATTCGGTTTTCTTGCCGGTTTCGTAGGCTATTTTCCGCTGGCGCCCTAAACGGCACGCCCCTAGCCCATTTCGGGCCACTCTCACGAACGGGCATCCTGCCGGTTACCTAAGGTCAAGAGCCGTGGACACGTTTACCCCCTGTCCTATCTCCCGTATTTTGAAAACTCCAAGTCCCCCGGATTTCTCCCCATCCGGAGCCCAGTGGAGCGAGAGTGCATGGCAACACCTTACGGCGGATTTCAACTCGGACTACTGCCCGAACGCAAAGTCAACAAGCGCGCTCTGGCGATGAGCTATGGCCTGGTCACCTTGCTGGTGCTCATTGCTGTAAATCTCGGGCTTTTGCTGCCCGATAGACTGCAACTTCGCCAGTACCACGTGACAGAACTGATCCCCATGCCGTCGCTCCGGCCTGAGCCTGCGCCGATCAAGACGGAAGTTCCCAAGATCAAGCCCAAGCTGCTCCCGGCCGTGAAGCTGCCGGTGTTCGAGCAGCCGAAGTTGGTGCTGCCGCACGAGGTTCACCGCGAAGCGCCTCAACCCATTGAACCGCCGAAAGTGGTCGTGAATCAATTCGCGGCCCCACAGATCAAGATGACGGCAGGCGGCGCTCGTCCGCAGCTCGTTCACACGGCAGTTCGCAAACTCCGACAGTAAACGCACCAGTCGAAAAAGTTCAGACCGGCGGCTTTGGCGATCCCAATGGATTGCCGGGAACCGGAAAACAGGGCGCCAAGTTATACGCCGCCTCTCTCGGATCCTTTGACATGCCCGCTGGTCCAGGACAGGGCAACGGCTCTGGCGGCGCCAAAGGAATCAAGGGAACCGTGGCCAGCGCTGACTTCGGCAGTGGCGTCGCTACCGGCGGACATGGAGATGGCCGCAGCAACGGGCAGGGCGTATCCACCGGAGGGTTCGGCGCACAGCAGGTCGCGCACAACGGTCCGAAGATCGCGCAGGCCGACACCGGCGCTCCAACCACTCCAGTCGAGATCACGTATAAGCCGAATCCGGTTTACACCGATGAAGCGCGCAGTCTGAAGCTGGAAGGTGAAGTTCTGCTGGAAGTCAGTTTCTCGGCGAGCGGTACGTTGCATGTGAACCGCGTCGTGCGTGGTTTGGGACACGGCCTGGATGATGCGGCCATCGCCGCCGCCAACAAGATGCGTTTTAAGCCGGCCCTGCGCAATGGTCAGCCAGTGGATTCTACGGCGGTCGTACACGTCGTATTTCAGATGGCGTATTAGAGCAGTGGCGAGTGAAACACGAGCAATTGAAGTGCGGTCGTTAACACTAATTTTGGCGAAGAACTGTGGCAGTGGTCGTAGCTGGAAAGTCAGTCCATCCCGTCAGCGGGATTTTCTGGCGACCGGCTACTGAAAACTGACAACGGGTTTTGGAGAAAAGAGTCATGCGTACTTCGAAATGGTTTGTTACGGCGGCTCTGCTGGCATCGCTCAGCGCAGTCGCGCAGCAGGCGGCAACTTCACAACCGGCCGCACAGCCGTCCACGCCCGATGCAGCGCAGGCGGCGCAACCCCAGCAGCAGGCTGCCCCGGCTCCGGCCCAGTCGCAGCCCGCACCGGCTTCGCAGTCGCAGGCCCCGGCGCCGAACGTGATTCCGACGCCCGCGACGCTGCCCGCGCCCGCGACCATGGATCAGGTCGTGAACCTGTTCATCGAGCGAGAGCACGGACTTATCAAAGCACTCTCCAACCGCACGCCCGTGGTTGAGACCTACTTGCAGAACCTGGTCGCCGACCCGCAACTCGGTCCGGTGCCCAGCGAGGATCACTACTTCCTCGGCCGGCTCGATATGGGCGAATCGGTGGACCGCAAGGACTACCTGAAGGAAGAAGAGAAGGGCATGCAGGCTCGCCTGCTCGGCGGCTTCCAGAAGCTCTACAAGGTGCAGTATCAGCCGATGGGCTTCTCCTGGATGGTCTATGCCGACCGTACTGACTTTGATCGCGAGCATTACGACTTTCACTACGTGCGCCGCGAATTCCTGGGCGACGTTCGGTGCCTGGTGTTCGACGTAACGCCAAAGGCCAAGTCTGGACGCGGACGCTTCCTGGGACGGCTCTGGGTTGAGGACCAGGAATACAACATCGTGCGCCTCAACGGCACGTACTATCCGGCCCCGCGCAACTCCTATTTCTTCCACATGGACAGCTGGCGCTTGAACCTGATCCCGGGTTACTGGGTCCCGGCGTTCATCTACAGCGAAGAAGGGGACTTCAGCGCTGGCGTAAAGAACAAGATCGCTTTCAAGGCCCAGACCCGCATCTGGGGTTATGACCTGAAGAAGGGCAGCAAGGACGACGAACTCACACAGATCCGCGTTGACTCGGTAAAAGACGAGAGCGCCGCGGCACAAGACGCTTCTCCGCTGCAGGCCGAGCGCGTATGGCAGCAGCAGGCGGAAGACAACGTCGTGGAGCGTCTCACTTCGGCGGGCTTGCTGGCTCCCGAGGGCGACGTCGACCACATCCTTCAGACCGTCGTCAACAACCTGGAAGTCACCAATAACATTGATTTGCCGCGCCCGGTTCGTACCCGCGTTCTGCTCACGGCTCCGCTGGAAACGTTCAGCGTAGGCAACACCATCGTGATCAGCCGCGGATTGATTGACGTTCTGCCCGACGAGGCCAGCCTCGCCGCGGTCCTGTCGCATGAACTCGCGCATATCGTGCTCGGACACAACCTGGGCTCCAAGTACGCCTTCAACGACCGTATGTTGTTCTCTGACGAAGGCACGTACCAGAACCTGGGCTTCAAGCACATTCCGGAGGAAGAGCAGGCCGCGGACAAGAAAGCCATCGATCTTCTGAAGAATTCGCCGTATGCCCAGAAGCTCGACAATGTGGGCCTGTTCCTGAAAGCGCTGCAAGCACGCGCCGCAAACTTGAACGCGTTGCTGACTACGCACCTTGGCAATCCGCTAGCTGAAGCGGGACAGGTAAGCCGTCTCGCCGCTCTGGCCACGCAGGGTCCAGCGCTCGACAACAACAAACTGGATCAGATCGCTGCCCTGCCCCTGGGCGGCCGCGTGAAGATCAATGCATGGGACGATAAAGCGGAAATGGTGAAGACGGCTCCAGTCGCCATCACCTCAGCCCGCGACAAGATGCCGTTCGAAGTCACGCCCTTCTTCCCGCGCCTGGCGCGATTCGGAGCGGGCGCGAACCAGAACTCGAACGCCACTGCAGCGAACCAGAACCCAGGAAACTAAGAACATCAGCAGTGAGCCATGAGCAGGGAGCGATGAGCGATCCCCTGAGCTCATAGCTCACTGCTCATCGCTCATAGCTCATTGCTGGGAATCATCGCATCGAGCTCTGGCCGCCGACGGCAGTATGGCAACAGAGCAAGCTACCCCAAGTTGAGGTAAGACGCAGGCCGGGATCCGGAATATCCTTCCGGGATACCCGGCCTTCGTTATTAAGCAAATACGAGCGCGAATTCGCGCTTAATACCTTCCTTTGCGTCCTTTGCGTTCGCTTAGCGCGCTTTGCGGTGAAAGAAGATAGCCTTTTCCACAGGATCAATGTGATGGATGACCTTGCGGTCCACAAGCGGATTCATGCATGATGCCTCCGCCGAAGCGTTTGCAGAGAAACGTAGCGGAAGCAGGTAAGTGCAACAGGGTCAAGATTTTACCCGCAAGTCATTGAGCCCCATAGACTAGTTTCGATTTTGTCGCTAAATGGATGATTTTAAGAGATCCGGTGGGGGAGGGGTGGTAATTACCAATTAGTAAACCCAATTTCCCCAAAAAGGAATTTGGCCCGGCAAGCCAAAAGAATAAGTTGTGAAGGCGAATCTACGGTGTGCAATGAAAGATCATCGCGGGAAGGATGTTGAAGGGCTGGAAGTTCTGTCGCACTGAACTGAAGCTCGATTTGAGGTACGGAAGCAACCTGCGGCTGTACTGGAACACCAGCAGCGAGCCTTCCGCTTTCAGCGCGTGCCGCGATTCGGAGACAATCTCCTGGCGCATTGGCTCGGAAAAGAGGCTGTAAGGCAGGCTGGAAATGATGTAGTCAGCGGGCGCAAGTCCCTGCTCTGCCAGAATTCTACGCACATGCGCCGCTGATCCGTGGACGATTCTAAGCCGAGGGTCGCGAATCGTGCTTCCCAGGTAGTTCACAAATTCATCGTTCAGTTCGATCACCACCAGCACGGCATCGTGCCGCATGCGTCGCAACACTTCCCGGGTCAACGTGCCAACCCCTGGACCGAATTCGACCAGGACGCGCGCGCGATCCCAGTCGACCTGGGCCATGATGTCGTTCACGACGAAACGCGAACTAGGAACGATCGAACCCAGCATGGACGGATACTTGAAGAAATTCCGTGCAAACAGCGCGACAGAGGAGGTTTCCGCAGGCGATCTCTTGGCAGCTTGGCCAGGCATTGCGAACTTTCCCTTTAAACGAGCTTACGCTGAGGCGCAGCCTCAATGCTATCCGATGTGCCCGCATTCCCGGACCAGATTCCCCAAACGGAGGTGTTGCTGAGCATGGTACTTTGGTCACCGGCTTCACAAGCAAACGCAGTGGGCATATTCCAACGACGGTAATCTTGCCGCGATTCGCTCGGCTCGTCGACAATGAAGCTGTTGGGCTGTGGGATAGGTGCTCGAGGGCGAACGGTTGAGATTCTGGGCAAAATTGTTGCTACGACTGTGTTCGGGAACGTACTTCGTCCTCACATCGCTGTATTGCCTGCTGGCCTTCCTTCCGTACACCTACTGCGCCTTCATCAAGGCACCTCCTTATCCGTGGATGCCTTGGTTTACCCATCATCAGGCGGCACTCTATTGGCTGGCTGCGCTTGCGGCCGTGGTTGCCAATTGGGAAGTAAAGCAGAGCTGGCAGCAGAAGAATCGCAGTTTTCTGGTCGGGGTCGGCGTTAGTACCCTGGCGGGAATCTACTTGACTGCGCGCCCATTTCTGTCAACTCTACAGAGCAATCGCGCTGCGTATGTTTGGAGTCTGGTGGCATTGTTGCCCGTGGTTGCGCTCAGTATGTGGCGCTCTTCAAGACCGAGCCCCGAGCAAGACTCGAGTTCCACGACAGCGCCTTTGCTTCGCTATCCGACGGGAATGCTGGTCGCTCTCATGGTGAGCGCAGTCTATTTCGCTGGCGCGCGGGTGCGCGTCTACAGCGAGAGCCACTCATTCGCGATGCACTACGCTGA
>Ga0335069_10015809_pt1 | contig 10547 bp, 6 predicted proteins | sample Lox_Sample_11_FD_206714 | JGI IMG/M metagenome (GOLD analysis project Ga0335069, IMG submission 206714) | Soil microbial communities from Loxahatchee National Wildlife Refuge, Florida, United States - Lox_Sample_1.1 | ecosystem: Environmental > Terrestrial > Soil > Wetlands | place: USA: Florida...
CCTATCCAATGCGGCCACCGGTTGGTTGGACGCGGCCGCTTTCCGGCCCCGAACTCAACGCCAACAAGCTGCTCCGGGATCGCAATGGTGGTTTGTGGATTGGAACCATGGAACATGGGCTCGTACACTTGTATAACGGCCGCACCGATGTCTTTACGAAGTCACAGGGGCTTTCCGGCGACATTGTCAACTGTCTGTTCGAGGATCGGGAAGGCAATGTCTGGGTGGCCACGACTGGCGGGATCGATCGCTTTCGTGAGTTCGCCGTAACCACGATCTCCTCAAAAGAAGGCCTGGCGAGCGATGCGGTTGTATCCGTGCTAGGCGACAGGGATGGGAGTGTTTGGATTGGCACTCACCAGGGTCTGACGAGGTGGACGAATGGGCGCCCTACCACCTTTCGGACGGCAAACGGATTGCCTGGCGATTCGGTGGAATCTCTCTTTCAGGACGACGCTGGACGGCTCTGGGTGTACGCGGCGGGCGAACTCGCGTATTTCAACGGCAGCCGGTTCATTACGGTGCCGCGCGCCTTACCCGACGAAGAGGCGCATTCGATCACCGGGGACAATCAAGGCAACCTGTGGCTTGCGGGAAACGAGGGCTTGTACCGCATACGGGAGGGACATGTAGTCGAAAAGCTGCCATGGCCAGCCCTGGGACAGCGCGAAAGGGCCAAAGTGATCGTCGCGGATCGGGGCGGAGTATGGGTCTCGTTCTGGGGTACACGAACCGTATCGTATTTCAAAGACGGCGCGCTCCGGGCTTTGTACAAGACCGCAGATGGGCTCGGCAAAGGCCGTATCGCCGACCTTCAACTCGACGATGATGGCGCCCTATGGGTGGCAACCGAAGAGGGCGGTCTCAGCCGGATCAAAGACGGTCACATTGCCACCCTCACAACCGCGCACGGCTTGCCCTGCGACTCAATTCACGGCTCGATCCAGGACAACGATCGCGCGTTGTGGCTATACACGGCATGCGGCCTTGTGCGCATCGCGCGCTCCGAACTGAACGCGTGGATCGCCGATTCGCGGCAAAGGGTGGTAACCGCCGTGCTGGATGCGGCCGATGGCGTCCGGCTACGCGCACTTTCGCCTAGCAGCTTCAGCCCTCTGAAGGCCAGGTCGGGCGATGGCAAGCTGTGGTTCGTGACCGGGGACAGCGTTCAGGTCGTGGATCCACATCATCTTTCCTACAACGACTTACCGCCGCCGGTTCACATCGAGCAAGTAGTCGCCGACCACAAGACCTATTGGCAGCGCTTGACCGGCGCGGAAGGCTCGACTGTTCGTCTTCCGCCGCGCATTCGCGATCTGCAGATCGACTACACCGCCGTCAGCCTGGTAGCGCCGGAGAAGGTGCACTTCAAATACAGGCTGCAGGGACAGGATCAGAACTGGCGGGAGGTGGTCAATGACCGCCAGGTGCAGTATTCCAACCTTTCGCCCGGCGATTACCATTTTCATGTAATTGCCTGCAACAACAGCGGCGTGTGGAATGAAACCGGCGACTCGCTTGACTTCACCATCCCTCCGGCCTGGTACCAGACGATGTGGTTTCGCGCGGCCTGCGTGGCGGCGTTTGTGCTGCTTCTCTGGGGCATCTACCAGCGCAGGGTTCAGGAGCTCAGGGCGGAGGAGAAGAAGTTCCGGGATGCGGTAGAGACGATGCCTGCGCTGGCATTCGTGAATGAGCCTAATGGAAACCGTACGTTCGTAAACAAGGCATGGCTTGAATACACCGGGTTGTCGCCGGAACAGGCCTCAGGTTCAGGGTGGGAACAGGCGATTCACCCCGACGATCTCAAGCGCGTGCTGGGAAGATGGCGTACGGCGCAGGGCACCGGCGAATTGCCCGCTTATGAAGTGCGGGTTCGGCGCGGGTCCGATGGAGCATATCGCTGGTTCCAGACCCGCGCCCGGCCTTTGTACGACAAACGCGGCAGGGTCTTGAAGTGGTGCGCGGTGGCGACCGACATCGAGGATCGCAAGCGCATCGAACAGCTCCAGGCAGACCTCGCGCACGTAAACCGGGTCAGCACGCTGGGAGAGCTGGCCGCCTCGATCTCGCACGAGTTGAATCAGCCCATTGCAGCCTCGATCATAAACGCCGACCTTGCTCTGCATTGGCTTGAGCACGATCCACCGGACCTGAGCCAGGTTCGTCAACGAGCGAAGACGATTATAGAGATGGGCACTCTGGCCTCGAAGATCATCGACCGCTTGCGTTCGCTCTACAAGAAAGAGCCGCCCAAGCGGGAACCGCTGGCGGTGAACGAGGTGATCGGCGAGATGGCGGAGTTGGTGCGGGGACAAGCCATGCGGCACGGCGCCTCTGTGCGCACCGATGTGGCCGACGATCTCCCCGAAGTCATTGCAGACCGGGTTCAGATCCAGCAGGTGCTGATGAATCTTATGCTGAATGGCATCGAAGCGATGAGTGACACAGGCGGCGTGCTCACGGTCAAGTCGCAGATAACCGACGACGGCCAGATCGAGATCTCTGTCAACGACACCGGCCCCGGGCTTCCGCCGGGCAAGGCCGACCAGATCTTCGACGCGTTCTTTACCACCAAAGCGCAGGGCAGCGGTATGGGCCTGGCCATCAGCAAATACATTGTCGAATCGCACGGCGGCCAAATCTGGGCCAGCGGGGAAACCGGGCACGGCGCGACATTCCACGTTACACTGCCGCCGCGCCCGGTCGCAGCAGAGATTCCCGTTGCTGCGATGTAGTTGGGCCGGTTCTCCTGTAGTTCACGCAGCGCTCACAATTCCTTTTGAAACACCCGGCATCTCTTCGCGCGTTATTCCACCAAGCAAGGGCTCTCCCGCAGCCCCGTCGACGACATGCTCCAGGACGCTCAGGGATTTCTGTGGATCGGCACATGCAACGGGCTGAATCGCTTTGACGGCGATTGCTCCCAGATCTACAAGCACCAAGCCGACAACTTCCAGGACGAATGCCAAAAGGGAGCTTCTTTGAGCGCGAATCAACACCATCCCCAAAGTAGCCCTCCGCATTGTGAAAGTACTTTTGGTTCTGGCAATGGAGCTGTAGGTTACGCAAAACGAGATTGACAATGTCTCTGTGGGATTGGGACAAGCACTTCGTTAACCCTACCCGACTGTGCTGCGAAGCCGCGATCGAGCGATGTCCGACGACAATCCCGTCAACTGATGGCCGATATGCCTGGACAGCTTCTCCACTCCGCGTGCGGCTGCGAATCTGTGGTGGTCCCAGGAGCTCTCATCAACGATGCGCGAGAGATCGGCGAGGGGTCCATCGAGGTCAGTCCAATGTTCGACGATGTTTCCGTCAACGTGGTCGGACATTTGTATCAGCAATGAAGCGCAGGCTTCATTGAAGCGGCGCTGCGCGGCCCGCACAACCGGGGCCAGGCGTTCCTCGGCGCCGAACACTCGATGTTGCATCAGGGCCACTTCTTCCAGATAGATCGTCTGCAGTTGCGGCTGCCAGCTCTTGATCAGGGCACGATTCGCCATCGCTTCCGTGCGATCCATCCCGAACTCCAGCGGGACCGCATCGGACTGAGCCGCAACCCGCTGGAAATTGTTCCCGATTTCGGCGCGCAGTGCGCGGATGCGCTTCATCGCGCTTTCTGGTGGGTCCGATCCGGGCTGCAGCGCCAAGCCGGCGACGGCCCGGAGATTGGCGCTGAAATACTCAACCATGTGCTCCGCTGCTGACTCCTTTGCGAAGCTGTGGTAGGCAAGCCACATCATGAAGAGCCCGAGCATGATGCCCACAACGCGGTCACGTGCGGTTGCCAGCGAAGGATCGAAACTGAAACCAGAAACGGTCACCAGGTAATAGGCGTTGGCGATCTGAAGGCCGAAATAGGACAGGCGCTGACTCGAGGTGGCGAACCATGCCGCCACGGCGGTCATCGCGGCGAACAGCAGGCTGAATTCGGTAATGGTGTCGATGTACGGAAGGACGAAGACCTGGGAGCCTACCCCCAGGATCAGGCCGCCGGCCACGGCTCCCGATACACGAAGCAACTGCTTCTGGCGCGATGTTCCAAGGTTTGAAAGAGCAGTCAGGACGCAGGTCGTGACAGAGGTGGCAATCCCCCGCCAATGCAGGATCTCGTAGGTGAAATAGCAAAGCGTGGCGGCCAGGCACCCGCGCAACGCGAAGTGGATATGCGCGGGATTCTGGAAGGCATCTTTCTTGAAGAACCCGCCGGAGCGCTCTTCCTCATCGAGCATGGAGGGAAAGTAAGCGTCAATCGATTCCTGACCCACAAAGACGTGGGGAATCAGGCTCGCGGTTCGCTCCATCTCTGGAAGCAAAGGAATGCCAGACGGCCGGCTCGCCGATTCCGTTTGTATTTCAGGAATGGTCGATTCCACAAGCGATCGGCGGATCGCCCCGATCTGGGCTGCGAAGCGCTTCAGGCGCTCGCTGTCGCCCTCCTGCAGTTGGCACGGATTCCTGGCCGACGATGCGCCCAGGTCAATCAAGCGTCCCGTCAAAGCCACGGCGGCCGACAACTGATCCCGATAGTCGCGTTCATATTGCGCCCTCGCCAAGATGCGCCGCAGTCCGCTGACACCCACCATCGTGTAGCTCGCTAGGCGATTGGTCAACTCTTCGGGAGCATCCTGGCCTTCGGCATAAGCCTCAACCAGCTTCTGAACTGCCGCAAGCCTGTCGTCCATGCCCTGAATGAGTTCGTTCGTCGGGAAAACAGATCGAAACACTGCTTCGACCACGACAGTCACGACCGTTCCGACGATGCAGGCCAGCGCCTGCCAAAGGGTGAGTTCGACCCTGTGGCTGGCTGTATCTGTCGTCTGCCATATGGGCAGCGCGAGCACCAGGATAATGGCGAACCCTGTGGCAACGGCAAAATCCTGAAACGTATCGAGCGCGAAAAATACAACAAACATGCTGCCTGCAAACCAGAGGAAGCGCGCAGAGGGGTGGCTTGCAAATAGAGCCGCACAGATGAGAACGAAGCTGACTCCAAGCGTGTAACTGACAGCGACCGCAATTGCGGACTTCAGCGTAGCCTGCAGGGTATCGCGCGCAATCAGGAAAGCATAGAGCGCGCCCTCAAATCCGCCCCTTATCCGGAACGTCACAACGATGATCATGGTGAGGGTCGCGGCGATGACCATGCGCGCGACCACGACGCCGCGGCCGGGATACGGCGCGATCTCCTCCTTGACCATCTCTCGGAGCCACGGGAGAAAGCCGGACGGTTCGGAGGGCGCTGCGATCGCCTTTTCCATGTTCAACCTATTGAACCGCGGGATGATTCGAGTTGCGCACGATGACCAGGGCGGATTCGCCCATGCGAAATTCGCCATTGGGAGGGCTATCGATTCGAACGCGCACCGGGAACCTTGAAGCGAGGTGAACCCAGTTGAGGGTACGCTGCAGGTCAGGAAGTCCCGGACCGAAGCGCCCCATGATGTCCGGATCCGGAGTCACGCCGAAGCCGATGCTCTCGACGGTCCCGTGCAGGCTCCGGCTCGGCTCTGAGAGCAGATAGACATCCGCCGGCATGCCAGGGCGGATGTTCCTCAGTTGCGTCTCCCTGTAATTTCCAATCACCCACCACGTTCGCGTGTCGATCAGGGTAAAGATCTGCTCGCCGGTGTGCGCGTACGCGCCTTCGGAGATGGTAAGGTTGGTCACGCGGGCATCGAACGGCGCATAGATACGGCAGTTGGTCAGGTTGTACTGTGCAGTTTCAATGGCCGACATCTTGCCCGTCCGCTGCGAGGTGAGAGGTTCCAGGGTACTGACGCCGTGCATGGACTGCTGCACCTGTTCGCGGCTCTGATCGACGCCGGCCTTGCTCTGTTCATATTGAGCAAGCATGGATTGCAGGGTGGCCTGCGAGAGCTTCAGCTGCGCGCGGCCCTGTTCGACCGCCTGCTTCCGCATCTCTTCCTGTGTGCGCGCCTGGTCCACCTGGTCGACGGTGACGAACTTCTCCGCAAGCAGCGGCTCAATGCGATGCAGGTTACTGGTGGCGTAGGCGAGATCGGCTTCTGCGCGCGCCAGGCCGGCCTGCGCATTTCCGACTGCGGCCCTAGCTTCGTCAATCGAGGCCTCGGTCTTTTTCAGATTCGCGTCGGCATTGCGGGAGCCAGCCTGGGATACGGCGATGCCGCTCGTCTGCGCCGCAATGACCCGGCTCCGGTCGATGATCTGGCCCTCGAGCGCATCCTTCTCGGATTGCGCGTGCTTCAGGGCATACTCGTAGGGACGTGGGTCGATCTCCAGAAGCAGGTCGCCCTTTTTCACAAACTGGTTATCTTTTACGAACAGTCTGACGATCGGGCCATCGACCTGCGGAGCAATGCCAATGAAATTCGCAAATACCTCCGCGTCATCGGTGCGCGGGCTGAAGTTCGTTCGGTGGAGCGCCACTGCGCCGATCGCGAGGGTGTATGCGACGACGGCGAAGCTGATGATCCGGCCGCTTCGTTTCTTTGCAGGGGACAAACGAATTGCCATGGCGTCCTCGATTAGCTGAACAACAGCAGCCACAGGGTTACCGCACAGGAGAGAGCGATACACGGGTAGATCAATACCGGCGGCTGTATGTCTCTCTCGATCTTCAGGCGAACGAACAGCCCATGGGCGAGCGCAGCCACCAATATCCCAATGAAGGAACACAATATCCAGTCGGGAAAGAAGGAACCGGCAATGTTGAAAGAAGGCGCGCGCTGGCAGCCTGCGATCACCATGATTGCGGGCAGAGCCGGAGCTACGATCCAGTTACGTTGCAGGATTGGCTTGTGTGGTGTCATGTTCATGGGCCTGTCTTCGGAACAGGAGTTCGCAATAGATCTCCGGTGCGGAAGCCAAGATTGGATATCTGGGTCAGAACCTGTGTGCGCGCGAATACGTCTGCGGAACGGGCCTGGGCCAGCGCGCGCTGCGCCGACACAACGTCAAGCAGATTGCGCAGCCCAAGGTCGTACGATTTCAAAGCCGCGGCGTAGGATTTGTCCGCCGAGGCAAGCAACGCAGCCGCGGCCCGCCTCTGGCGCAATGCTGTTTTTGCATCGGAATACGCGCGCCACACTTCGTCCGATACCCGGTCGCGAACCGTAGCAGTTTGCGCCTGTGCCGCGGCTTGCTGGGCTTTTGCTTCTGCAAGGGCGTGCTCGCGCCTCAGTCCGTCGAACAGAGTCCATTGCAGGCTGAGTTCCACATTCCATATCTCGCGTTCCGCATACGCTGCGGGAAACTGGTTACGTTGGCCGTAGTCGCGCTGCAGCCCTCCGATCCCGGAGAAGGAGAGCGAGGGAAAGTAGCTGGACCGCGCCGCGTGGATCGCGGCATCTGCAACTCGTATGTTCGCCACTTGTTCCAGAAGATCCGGTCTTTGCGCCAGCGCTCGATTGATTGCCTCGTCGGCCGTGTCCGTCAGGGCATCGGGAATGGGAAGTTCAGAGATGTCCTGCACCTGGAATCTCGCGCCCGGAGGCAGGCCGAGGGATGTCGCCAGATCTCCCTGTGCGATCTCTTGCGCGCCGATTGCGGCTTGCAGGTCGAAATCCGCTTGCGCCGCCGCCGCCTCCGCTTCCAGCAGATCGGGAAGAGTAGCCAAGCCGTGATCGAGGCGCGATTGCGCGTCCTTCTCGACGGTTTGAGCATTCAGCAGGGTGGCCTTCGCCGCGTCTTGCTGTCCCATTGCGTTGAGCAACCGATAGTAGTTCGCCGTTACCTGGTAGATGATCTTCCTGTGGGTATCGTTGAACGCGAAATCCGCAGCGAACATCTCCGCTTTGGCCGCGTTGATGGCGCCGCTGCGCCGGCCAAAATCGAAGATCAGGTAATTAAGGTCCAGCGCGGGCTGAAAGAGGCCGATAGTATCTCGATAGAAACCGCCTGCGTAGATGTCGTTTTGGCGCAACGTGCGTGCAACGGCAACGGCCGTTATCGTTGGAAAGAGCGCGGATTCGGCGATTCCGAGCACCTGCGCGCGCTCTTTGGCCGTCTGCCAGCCCACGCGCGTTTCCGGATTATGACTCTCCGCAAGATCGATCAGTTCGGCCAGCTTGTAAGTGTGGCCAGGGTCGAGAGCATAGGGACGCTCCCCTAACGTCTGAAGCTTCCGCGCGAATCCTGCTTCAGCATCCGACTGCCACGGCTTTGCGGATGACCGTGGGATGTCCTGCCCCCGAGCCTCCAATATGCAGAAGTGAAGAATGAGTGCGAGGCAAATGGCCGCCGTCACTCTCCATCGTCCTGCGTATTCGGAGATAGCTCTATTGCCCATGTTCGTGCTAGGTGATCCGCTCCGTTCGCCCTCGCACTGCTCCTCGATGCCTGGGTTCGTTGATACGTCCTTCGCTCGTTCATCAGCCCGCCAGTCAGGCCCCATTTCTTTGCAATCACCCGAGATACTGGAGGGCTTGCGACGATAACCTTTGCGACAGGAATCTGCTTCCACAGAGGCCTATGTTCATGCGTGGCCCCTGAATTGGGGGAAATTGTTTCTCTGTTCTGCGGTTTCAACTCCAGACCCGACCGAGTCCTTCGGAACTGGATAACTCTGGTTAGTGGGCAGTATCGACCGGCTTGGGTCTTGAGGACAACCCCAGATCGGGACAAAAGGCAAACCCTTTAGAGGCGGCCAACAGCCTCCACCAGATGAGGGACTCGCCGGCCGAAATCGGGCCAATAGTCAACGCCGCGAGATCACCCGGAAAGGAGAGGCTGGCGGGAACTGATGCGGTAACATGTCTGCATCGTGAAGAATGAGCGCAAGCGAATTCGGGCCATCGTCGCGCTTGGCCTGTCTATGATCCAGCCGCCGCGAATGGGCATTTGCAGTTACCTCCTCACATCCGCGACCTGTCGGTTCGATACACCGCATTAAGTTTTGTTGCACCAGACAAGGTGCGCTTCCGGATCAAGCTCGAAGGCCAGGATACTGACTGGAGAGAATTAACCGATCGTCACGTGCAATGGACCAACCTCGCGCCTCGGAGTTATCGATTTCGCGTTCTTGCCTGTAACAACAGTGGCGTGTGGAATGAAGGAGGAGCGACGTAATCGCCGCTGCACTCAGCGCTAGAAGATCAGTATCCGAAAGTCGGCTGCGCGGTAGGAATCAAGCTGTCATTCGCGAACTGCCTGGATCCAGCCCGATGGCGTCCGGAGACCACGCCGGGCGGAAGTCGCAGACGTGACCGCCCGTCAACGGCGTTGCTTTGCGGGTGTCGAGGTTGAAAATCCACAAGTTGGCGAAGCCAGCGCCCGCGTGTGGAAACGAAGACAATCTGCTTCTCGTCGGGAGAAAAGCCTGGTCGTCAAACGCAGGATCGTCCGTGAGCCTTTCAAGTCCGCTTCCGTCCGGGTGCATGTGAACAGGTCGGCAGAGCCCTCGCGCTCCGACGTGAAGGCGATCCAATCGCCAGGGGGGACCACGCAGTGACTCTGGCCGTTCGCGCAGGAAAAAGCCACTGCAATCCTTTAACCCACAGACGACTTTCCGTCCTCAGAATCACTCCTGCGTACAAAACTCTTCCTATCCAGCACGCTCTCTCGTATCCTTCCTCCATGCTTTCCCGCCGGGGGTTTGTCAAAGCAGGCGCTGCGATATCTTGCGTCCTATTGGCGCTGGGCGCGGGTCCACCCCCTCTCGCCAACGCGGCATCGCGCCGAGCAGCTACCCGGACTATCCGCTACCAGTTCGGCGACGATCCGCGCTGGGCCGATCCAGCACTCGACGACGGCGCCTGGCCCGTTCTGCGCGCCGACCTTGACGGCACGCTGACTGTCGCCAATGCCGGCCATATCGCTCCCTACCTCAACGGGAAAGAACTGGCCGTTGACAACGGCTTGCCCCTGGGCCTTTCGTCTGAATCGGTCTACCTCGACTCCACCTGCCGACTCGAACGCGATGTGCAGATTACTCTTCTCACCGACGGCGTTGTCGAGGCGCGAAACGCATCCGGCGAGCTCTTCGGCTTCGAGCGTACTGCCGCAAGCTCCACCCAATCGGCCGAAGCGATTGCCCGTGCCGCGCAAGCCTTCGGCCAGGACGACGACATCACTGTGCTTTCCCTCACCTTCGCTCCCATTGAGGTGGCCCATGCGTAAGCTTGTCCTGCTGGCCATGGCCACGCTGGCGCTGCCTGCGTGCGCGCAGGTGTTCAACATGGAGCACGATCGCGTGCCGATCGCGTCACTGAATGGCCTGATGCGGTTCCATACCGGCGACGATCCCCGCTGGTCCGAGCCCGGCTTTGACGATTCTTCATGGCCGCTCATCTCCTCAGAAAAGGATTGGAGCGCTCAGGGCTACAAGGACTACGGCGGCTTTGCGTGGTACCGGTTCACAGTGGTTCTGCCCCGCGATCACCGGCAGCTTGGCCTTTACATTCCCAGCATCATGACCAGCTACCAGGTGTTTGCCGATGGCAAGCTGGTGGGTTCGTTCGGAGGATTCCCGCCGAACGCGACCATTCATATCGTCCACCACCATCTCTTGCTGCTGCCGCAGGATTCCGCCGGCAAGATGGAGATTGCGATCCGCGTAT
>Ga0335069_10015810_pt1 | contig 10547 bp, 7 predicted proteins | sample Lox_Sample_11_FD_206714 | JGI IMG/M metagenome (GOLD analysis project Ga0335069, IMG submission 206714) | Soil microbial communities from Loxahatchee National Wildlife Refuge, Florida, United States - Lox_Sample_1.1 | ecosystem: Environmental > Terrestrial > Soil > Wetlands | place: USA: Florida...
AGACCGCGTGCGACTTGGTTGAGTATACAGCACGTGCCTAAAGAGGGACTTCGGTAATTGGCAGATTTAACAGCTCTAAGTTCTCGACCGAATTGGCTTGAACCTGGGTATCGTTCAATTCTCTCCAGTCAACGCCGACCGTCTGACTGAGCTTGCTCAACTCTGCCTCACCGAATCCTATTAGAGGCTGAAAGATTGGGAGCCCAAGTTCCCGAGATCTTTGGTTTATGGAACTGTCGAACGCGATCGACCCTTCCACATCGGCGAAAACAACCCCTCTAAATCGCCGCTGCCTCGCGAACTCCAGACTGATACGTCGAACAATATTCACAGATCGAGGCACTGCGTCGAGATCGAGCACGTAACCGGGATAATGCTCCCGAGTAACAAATTCCCGTAGCCCTCGTGCCAGTGCAATCTGATGTTCAGCGAGAAACCGAGTATCGAGAGCACTGCATGGAATTAGTAATTGAGTGAGACATCCTCTCCTCATCATGACGTACGCAGCCACCAATGATAAAGGAGATTCGAGGGGTGCTAGCATCTTCCATTCAGAGGATAGAGGCAGACCGCCTGGGCCAGGAACTCGAGTTGTGTAAAGGTACGCATCCTTGGCCGAAAGGTCGATTGAAATCAACAAATCTGGTTCGTCAAGATTTACGCGGATATTTCTGACCGCGAGTAGCTCAAGAATCTGGGACCCCCCTTCCCTTTCTACGTCTCGCGTGGAGATCGGGACCATAGCTGAGCGATGACAACGAATTGCAAATGACTGCCCGAAGGTTAGACTCTCAGCTGCCTTCTGCCGAACTGCATTCAGCACAGATTCGTATGATCCTTCGATTTTGATCGCTGGAATTGCATATGCTACGCCGAAGGTTCGCGCAATTGCTTTCGCGGCTAGGCGTGCGTCCGTGATTCCACTCACAACGATCCTGCCCGCGGCTTTGCCGATGGCGAAATCATGGATGCTGGATCTTCTCAAGGCGTATCTTATGTCGTCGATGAGTCGCTGCTCTAACGTTCTACGTACGTGAGAACTCTTTAGGACAAATTCTGCTGAGGATACGAGAACGACTTGGTCTGGGCCCACGGTCACTCTTAGCCCTAGGAGTGAGTATACTTGCCAAGATTAAAACGAAAGCACTGATGAGGGAAAAAGGGGTATACGGGGCGGTCTAGTACTCTTCTCCGCCCATGCCACCCATTCCGCCTGGCGGTCCAGGTGGTCTGGCTGGTCCTTTGTCTCCCTTGGCGGCAACTACGTCATCGATTCTTAAAATCATAGACGCTGCTTCCGTCGCGGACTTGACAACTTGAGATTTCACTCGCAGCGGTTCAAGAACGTTCAGAGCTTTCATGTCCTTGATGTGTCCTGAGAAGACATCTACTCCGAACCAGCGGTTGTTAGCATCTTCGTGTTTTGCCCTTAGTTCGACCATCACATCAATAGGGTCGAGTCCGGCATTCTCCGCTAGGGCGAGCGGAATACTTTCTACCGCGTCTGCGAAGGCTTCAATGGCGAGTTGTTCGCGTCCACCCACTTTCATTGCGTATTCCCTGAGCTGCTTGGACGTTTCTGCCTCGGAAGCTCCTCCGCCTGCAACGATCTTTGCATCCTCGATTGCATCTCTAACCACGCAGAGCGCGTCGTGTAGCGATCTCTCTGCCTCGTCGACAACGTGTTCTGTTCCACCACGGAGGACAATTGTGACAGCCATTGGATTCTTCGCGTCACGTACATAGGTCAGCTTGTCATCTCCGATCTTGCTTTCTTCGATGACCTTTGCTTCTCCTAGTGAGCTTGAGCTTAGGTCCTTTACGCTGGCAACGATCTTCGCGCCAGTTGCTTTTGCCAACTTTTCCATGTCGCCGCTGCTTACATTCTTGATCGCTGAGATACCCTTCTTCGCTAGGAAATGTAACGCAATGTCGTCGATTGATTTTTCGCAGAAGACAAAGTTCGCTCCGCTTTCGGATACCCTATCGACCATTTCTTTCAGCATGCGCTCTTCTTCGTCTAGGAAGAGCTTCATTTGGTCGGGATTGTTGATGTTAATTTTGGCGTCGAATTCTGTCTTTTCGATTTCCAATTTCGCGTTCAAGAGTGCAATCTTTGCGCCTTGAGTACGCTTCGACATCTGCGGATGAGCGATCTCTTTGTCGATGACGAGCCCCCGAACGAGTTCTGTCTCCTCAATACTCTTGCCATGTTTCTTCAGGACTTTCACTAAATCGACGTCGACCTTAGTCTTGCCGTCTCTAGTCTCTTTGACTTGAAGTGCCGCGTCAACCGCAATTTTAGCGAGGTAGTCTTTAGCTCCAGATACGTTCTTCGTACCCATGGCGGTTGTAGCTACTGTTCTCAGAGTAGCCGCGTCGTTAGTATCAATCGACTCACTTAGTCCGTTCAGAATTTCACGCGCTTTGTCCGCCGCTTTCTTGTACCCTTCAACGATCACCGTCGGGTGTACGTCTTTGTCAAGAAGTTTTTCTGCCTGTTCGAGCAACTTTCCAGTTAGGACGACCGCAGTGGTTGTTCCATCACCCACTTCGTTGTCCTGCGTTTTTGCAACTTCTACAAGCATCTTAGCCGCGGGATGTTGAACATCAAGCTCTTTCATGATCGTCGCGCCGTCATTAGTGATGACGACATCGCCGATTGTGCTCACAAGCATCTTATCCATTCCGCGTGGGCCTAAGGTTGTCTTCACTGTCTCTGCCACTACTTTAGCAGCTAGAATATTATTACGCTGTGCGTCTCTGCCAGTAGACCGTTGTGTCCCTTCTTTCAGAATAACTACCGGTATATTTTGCGATGACATGTTGGTGCCTCCAGTTCGTAGGATTTGTTACGTGGGGTAACATTCGGATATATAAAAATTACTAGAGGTAAATTATTTGTTGAAATCTAGTAGACTTCTATCGGCCGTTGTCTTCGATGATTTTTCTGAGGTAATCGAATCTGTCTTAGGCTGGTTCACTCGAATTTCGTCGAGAAGGACTATTGCTTCTCCATGTGGGATATTCAATTGTACAGACAGCTCTCGTGACGAGATTTGCGGAGTTTCTTTAATCATTATTTCCTCTATGTATCTCTTGTGACTCTTGTACATAGGTAACGAGTGCACAGTTTCAACGAGAAGGCTCCACAACTCATCTCGTCCCAGAGCGGGCAAGGCTATCACGTTCCCGGATGCGAGCTCCAAGATAAAGGTGCGGCATCTACTGGTGTGCGAAGTACAGAGCTATCGAATCTTCAGTTATCTGATCTACTCTGCAGAAACCGAAACGCACCAGTTGAACAATGGCCCCGACTTTCTCTGACTTCAGGCCCAATTCTGCGAGGCCTCTTGTGGCAGTTGCATCTGGAAGGGTCACTTGAACTGTAACATTATTCTGAGTAGGCACCCACTGAATTATCGGTCCGCGTCCGCTTGCGGTAGATTCCCCGACATACCGAGTCCTGAATTCATCGTCCGCTGTCGTGAGTTGGCTTATATTGAATAATCCCATTAATCTGGTGATTTGGTCGTGAAGTGTCTGGAGGTCGGAATCGGCCACGAAAACTGTGGCTTCTCCATCTGCTATCGGAACCTTCAACGTACGCTTGCCTTGCTCAGGCAGTTGGGGGTGCAGCGGTAGTGTCACTTCGTACTGCTTTGAGAGTCCGCTTACCTTGATTAAACATGGATTCGGAACGAAGAAGTATCGATGAGCGATAGGGTCAACTAATTTGCGATTTAACGAATCTATGTTGTCCCAGCTGATCGTGACGTCGACGGGTTTCGGACCTACCTCCCAGATCAATTTTCGTATCGTTTCTGGGAGGAATCCTCGTCGGCGCAACGCAGCCAGCGTACCGAGTCTTGGATCATCGGTGCCTGTAACTTCTCCCGACTCGAAGGCTTTCATCATCCTCGATTTGCTGAGGTTCATGCCTTCTACTTTCAGACGTCCATAGTGTACGGCGTCAGGATATTTCCATCCCAAGTGGTCATAGAGGTAGATCTGCCGTGCCATATTGGTGAGATGTTCTTTTCCCCTGATGACGTGGGTGATTCCCATTAGATGATCGTCCACCCCTGAAGCTAAATTATAGAGTGGCCAGACCTTGAATTCTGATCCTACTCGTGGATGAGGATTCCTGATAGTATCGATCACTCTCATTGCTGGCCAATCTCGTATCGCCGGGTTGGGGTGCTGTAGATCAGTCTTAATGCGTAAAACAGCGTCTCCCTCTTTGTAGCCTCCGGCCAGCATTTTCCGCCAACGATTCTCTTGCAAGTCTACATTTAGGTTCCGATCTGGGCAGGGGCGATTCGTGATGACTAAGTTCCGGAACTGCTCGGGATTGCATTCGCACACATACCCGGCACCTGTCCTGACTAAGGTATTCGCTATCTCATAGTAGGTGGGGAGTCGATCGCTCTGGATATACTCCTCGTCCCACTCGCACTGCAACCATCTTAGATCTTCGCGAATCTTCTCGTAGTATCCGAGTTGAGCCTTCTTAAGGCGTGGGTCAGTGTCCTCGAATCTCACAACGAATTTGCCTTTGTACATCCTCGCATAGTCATGACTCAGAACTGCAGCTCGCGCGTTTCCCACGTGCAGTACGAAATCCGGGTTTGGAGCAAGTCTTGTGACTATCGTTTTGTATTTCTCTGCGTTTGGGAGAGGAGGAAGTTCTCTTTCTTCTTCCTTTTTCTCCTTTGATAAATCAGCTGACCATTTTTGCAGCGCCAATTCGCGCAGTTTTTCGATCGAGGTGGCGTTTACTTCGTTGACGACTTCACGTACTATGGGGATTAGGTCCTTTGCCTGATTTCGAAGTTGGGGCGCATCCCCCAATAGGTTTCCGAGAACGGCCTGTAATTCTGCTTTTCCGTCGTGCTTGATCGCGTTGATAACTGCTGCTTTTCTAATCAGTTCCCTGGTGTCTTCTGACATGACTCGGCAACCTTTTCAGCGTAAACGAGACAGGGCCTCACCCAACTACTCCCGTTATGGTCGCGACACGCTCCGCGGCCTCTATAGTAAGTCCACTTTCGCCAAGTATCGTGTATCGTTCAGGTCTGATTGTATGAGCTTTCGTCAAGGCGTCTATAACATACTTTGGCTCTATCCCTAACTCTGTGGCGGTCGTTGGTGCACCTATCTTATGGAGAACTTCCTTTATCAACTCCCAATTGGCTCCATGTAAGTATGCACACAATATTGTTCCGACACCGCATTGTTCACCGTGCAGTGCTGGTCTTGGGGCCGTCATGGTTAAGTAGTGACTGAAGAGGTGTTCAGCTCCGCTGCACGGTCTGCTGGTTCCCGCTATGCTCATTGCCACGCCGCAGCTCATGAGTGCCTCAACAAGCGTCCGAACACCTGATTCAGATACCATTTTGATGCTGCTGGAGTTTTTCATGACCAGGCGCGAGCTCATAATCGCAAGCTCAGCAGCATAGTCGCCGTAATATTCGTTCTTGATTCGATGAGCAAGTTTCCAATCCCTGACGGCAGTATATTTGGCTACTACGTCTCCGCATCCACTTGCGATTAGACGATAGGGCGACCTCCCAATTATGGACGTGTCAGCTACAATGGCTACAGGCGAGTGGGCGACATATGAGTATGGCCGATCCAATCCTTTCATAGAAACTAGGGGACTAGCTATACCATCGTGAGATGCAGCGGTCGGAACACTAAGAAACTGCTTCGAGGTGTGCATGCTGCTGAGCTTCGCCACATCAATATCCTTCCCACCACCCACACCTACAATAATGTCGGGCTTGAATTCGCGAATTTGATTTTCAACTAGCACGACTTGTTCTGTGGTTGAGCCTTCTACAACACTAGTCTGTGCGTTGAATCCGGAGTCGCTGAGCGAAGCAAGTACGGTGTCTCCGGCAATATTTTTGACATTAGGCCCCGTGACGATGAGGGCGCGACCGCGTATTCCGAGCCGCGTCAGCGTTGGACCAACCAGCGGGGCGACTTGTCTTCCGATCAGAACCTCTCTGGGAAGTTGCATGTAATGAGAATCAGGCGGGAGCTGCAGGCCCATCGTCACACCAGAAAGATCAGCGTAATCACAGCGATCACTATGATCAATGGGAACAGCGTGAACGCTATCAATTTTGATGTCTTATAGATAACGTTCATGACGCGCTTTAGGGATTTCGACCCAAGAGTCATTACATCGATCTGCTGAGCTACAGTTCCAGCTTCGCAGGGTTCGAGATCGGCCATTGCACTCTGGCAGGCTTGTTTGATCTCATGCAACAAAGTCGGAATTTGAACTGCCGCTCCTATGGGGTAGTACCCTAAGCGTGCTGGAACAATTCCATTCACAATATGGGTATCAGATGTGAGCACTTCTCCATCGTCGAACCCGAGTGCCCGTACCGTATCCAGGATCCCTTCACGAAGATCCTTGACCATGTTATTACCGTCTATACAGATGTATGCGAACTTTTGACCATTGGTTTCGACGGCCATTACAGATATTCCGCCTGGTCCAAACCCATCCCTCAATCGGAAAGATGGTTTTCGATGCGCGATACCAATTCGAAAAGACTCTGGTTGGTTGGATGATTGAAGGCTTTGTAGAGCAGCCTCCTCCAGAGCGCTGATTTTCTCGCGGCTCATCGTTGTTGGTCCCGTGAGACAGTTATGTGCATCTATGAGAGCGACATGCCGGAATCTACCCTTTGTCAAGGCTTTGATTCTATTTGCGACCTCTGTCGGCACGTCTTCCATATCTGAAGGAGCTGTTGTCATTGTCACGAGCGCGCATCCATCGAATGTTTGGCATGTGGCGGTTGCAATTCCGTTCCCCGATCTCGTGACAGCGGTAGCCAAAGGGCTGAACTTAACTGAATTCAATCTGTTGAAGACCGTTCGGATTATCTTCTCATTCTCAACTTGTGACACGAGATTAAGTTCATGTCCAGAGACGCCATGGGGAACAAGCGCAATCGCACCGAGTTGCCTCTTAACGATCGCCTGAAACAGGTATGGTAATCCGCTGCTACCTACATTCAGGAACGGGCCGGGATGAAAATTAGATACGAGCATGAGTCCTTTTATGTTAGAAGACATCTCCCGTCTGAACACAAAGGCTGCCACGTCTAATTCTGTTTGGACGCCAAGTTCATTCAGGTAAGATTCTAAGTCTATGTTGTCGGCCTCAAGCCAGTCCGTAAGGAATGCTCTAAACATCCTGATAGGGGAAAAACCAATTCTTCTTCGTCCATAATGCTCGACGAACGCGATTAGAGCGAAGGCAAAGATGAGTCCGGTCAGCGTTGATAACATTAGATCTGGAGCTAACTTAGAGCCAGGGAGCCCCAGAAGAACGACCCCTAGAATTACTGATAAGACAGGCTCGATAAGTGAGAACGTTAGTCGTTTAGCGAAGCTCGTTCTGGACATTGCGAAGACTCCGAGTGCCCGTAATGGGATTACGGCGAACAAGCCCATAAGAACGGCAAAATCTGGGAATATGAAACTTCGGATCACGATCGAAAGCACGGCCCCCGACAGGAGGAAAACGAGCCAGGTGTCTATAGTAAAGAGAGAAAATGCGAGACATCGCCTGAGATAGAATAATGGATCGTTCTTCATGACGGCCCAGTAGAGAAACGCGTTCGAAATGATAGACGGGACTGCGAGGAAGACTATTCCCCACAGTACACCTGAGATGAAGGAGCTCATGCTCCAGCGGGCGACAAGGAAACAGAGTCCTACGCCAAAGCTAGTCAGCGTCACCATTGATGCAGCAATTGCGGTTGTGGATGGAAAAGCCACTCTTCGGATCAAATTGTAATATGGAGTTGTCCCGCTAACTCGTCTTGCAAACGAATGTGCCAATTACCCCACCTCAGAATGAGGCTATTGCAGAACTTTGATAAGCCTACGAACTCTTTCCACCGAAGACTGTTCGGATACAGTTCCAGTTACAATGATCTGTGCTCCAGCCTTGGCTAGTGCCTTCGCCTGTCTCGGACTCCTAATTCCTCCCCCCGCAATCACATGAATATTGGAGTTGGTCGTGACAGTCCTCACCATTTCAACTGGCACAGCATCTCTTGCGCCCGAACCGGCCTCAAGATACGCGAATCGCATTCCGAAATATTCGGCAGCAAGTGAATAGATTGCTGCAAGTTCAGGTTTATCCTTCGGGATTGGGTTTGCGTTACCTACAAACCCTGCGGCTCCAGTGTGTTCTCCGACGATCAAATAAGCGACAGGAATTGGTTCAAGCTTGTACTTCTTTACAAACGGGGCTCCAAGGGCCTGCGCTCCTGAAAGATAATAGGGGTTGATCGAGTTCAACAGTGACATGAAGAACACAGCATCGGCATACTGACTCAAACCGGAAACAGCGTTTGGGAAAAGTATGACCGGTAGTTTCGAGGACTTTATCGCTTTAACTATTGCATCGAGTTCATAGACAGATGTCGCGGTCGAACCGCCGACCATTGCGGCAGTGGTTCCGGCTCTCTCAACTTGAACCGCTAGGCGCCGAGCCATGCTAGGTTTCAACTTTTCAGGATCGAATAAGGTCAAATGGGCTACTCCCCTCTCTTCGATCACTTGATACAGTAACTTCTCTACTTTCCCGATCTTGACGTTGTCCAAATTGCGCGCCTAAACCTTGTTCCTACTCGAAAGTGAACTATCAATTATTGACGAGCAAAATAATCGAGATACTATTAAAACTGCTTGGAAGATACACGCTTTGTAGGAACTGGACTTGCAGGGACCCATATCAGTTCTGACTAGGACACGAGCGTTGGTCTCTATGATGCGTCTGCCCAACTGCCTTATGATGGGATTCGCAGTAATTGTTGGGGAGATCATTGCCAGTCAAGTTGTGCCAGCCGATGCCGCATTCTTTGGATTTCTGACAGGTTTCATACTTCTTGGGGCAGCGATGGTTCTTAACGATTATTTTGATCGCGAAATTGATTCGATAAACGAACCCGGACGACCAATACCTAGCAATGTCATTGCACCTTCACAGGCTCTTTCGTTCGGTGTTGTCCTTGTTTCGATTGGATTACTATGTTCAGTTGTAACTGGAATTCTGACAACAGCCGTGGCCATATTCAGCATGATCCTTACAGTTGCATACAATACTCGATTCAAGAAGACGGGAATCGTCGGCAATATTATGGTGAGCGCGAATGTTGCGATCCCATTCGTTTACGGTGGGTTTGCAGTTGGAAACGCGAGCTGGCCACTTCTGATCTTCGCACTGCTCGCGTTTCTATCGAGTCTCGGGCGCGAAATCGTGAAGGGAATCGTTGACGTGACCGGTGATAAATCCAAAGGCGTACGCTCAATCGCGGTCGTAAAAGGGAGTAATTACGCTGCGAAACGTGGAGCGTCGTTCTTCTTAACCGCCGTTGTGCTGAGCGCTCTTCCGGTCGCGTTGCGCATGGTCTCGCTCTACTACGTGCCACTTGTCGTTATTTGTGACATAGGATTCCTGTTAACATCATACTCGATCGTCATGAGTCCGACCCAGCGTAATGCTAAGAGGAACAAGAAGTACGTCCTGATATGGATGACTTTTGGGCTTTTAGCTTTTGTAGTTGGAACGCTGTGATTTGCACTGTCTGACTGAGCTCAAAACGTTTTTATCATATCAAAACTAGCCGTAGATAGATGCGGATGAGAATTAACAATCGGTTGAGGATGGAATCCCGGGGCAAGAGAAAGCTATCCAAAGAGATGATAACATCCTTCCCGAAGGAGATCGTGGGCACTTTCGCTCATCTCCCGCGAGTCTTCAAGAAAGTTGACATCGATCGATTGATGGGTGACAAGATTTCGCGCAGCATGAAATGGCGATATGTCAGAAGAATGGAACGATTGGGAATCGTTAAACACTCGACTAAGAAGTACTATCGCAAAGTCTACGATACCATATCTGATTGGATGGAAAAGGACGCGATCCCGAGAATCCGCCGAATGGAATCATCCATAGCCGAGATTGAGACTACGAGCGCAGCTCCTTAGGCTTTTGAATACTGTTCCATCAACTCCTTAGCTCTGTCAACGCGAATCTTGCGTTCGTTGACCATTTGGGAACTAATCCGATCGATCAAATCTCCTGTCGCTCCCACCCCAATCGCGATGTTTCGGGCGTGCAAACTCATATGCCCTCGCTGAATTCCTTCAGATGCAAGAGCCCTCAACGCGGCTAGGTTCTGCGCCAGTCCGACTGCGCAGATTGTTTCTGCGAGCTCTCGCGCAGTCTTGACGTCCAGTATCTTCACAGCAAGTTTTGCAATAGGATTGGAGGCTGTTGCGCCTCCAACAATCCCTACTGCCATTGGCATCTCTAGTGTGCCAATCAGATCACCCTCACTGTTTTTCTCCCAGAATGTTAGAGAAGTGTACTGCCCTGACCTAGCAGCGTACGAATGGGCTCCGGCTTCAATGGCTCGAGTATCGTTCCCCGTGGCCAACACGACCGCGCTCACGCCGTTCATAATACCTTTGTTGTGCGTGGCACATCTGAATGGATCAGCAACAGC
>Ga0335069_10015811_pt1 | contig 10547 bp, 11 predicted proteins | sample Lox_Sample_11_FD_206714 | JGI IMG/M metagenome (GOLD analysis project Ga0335069, IMG submission 206714) | Soil microbial communities from Loxahatchee National Wildlife Refuge, Florida, United States - Lox_Sample_1.1 | ecosystem: Environmental > Terrestrial > Soil > Wetlands | place: USA...
CTTGCGCTGTTCAGAAGCAATCCCTTCAATTCTTCGCCGCCCCGGTATGTGCGGGCCGTTCTGTGGCGATACTGGTTTACAACCGTGGATGAAAAGCGGCGGACGGGAAACTGGTGGCGTCGGCAGCTTCTGGGCCTCTACGCTCCCGAGTTGACGCTGACTCCGGAGGGCAGGGTAGCCGTGGTCCAATGGCCTGAAGAGCTCCCACTCCATAACTGAACTGATTGAGGATAATCGATGACGCGTGCCAACGTGATTGGTTCTGGGCCCAATGGACTCTCCGCTGCGATTGTCCTCGCCCGAGCCGGCCTTGATGTCGAGGTCTTTGAAGCCGAAGCCGAACCCGGTGGCGGCGCACGCACGCTTCCGCTGACCCTGCCGGGATTTCTTCACGACTTCGGCTCGGCGGTCCATCCCATGGCAGCAGCCTCGCCATTCTTCTCATCCCTTCCACTTGCAGACCTTGGACTGCATTGGGTTCACGGAGACGCCCCTCTTGCTCATCCGCTTGACGATGGCAGCGCCGTCCTGCTCCAACGCAATCTTGCCGACATGGACCAGCAGCTTGGCGCTGACGCGCAGTCATGGCGACGTCTATTTGGTCCGATCGTCGATCATTGGAATCAATTCTCACAGGACGCTCTCGGCCCAGTCGTCAGAATTCCTCGTCACCCCTTGTTGATGGCGCACTTCGGACTCTCTGCCTTTCAGCCTGCCGCGCGTCTGGTATCACGCAGCTTCACAGGGCCTCGCGCTCGCGCATTGTTTGCCGGTCTTGCCGGTCATTCCTTCCTGAGCTTCGATCAGCCGCTCAGTGCTGCCGTTGCTCTGGTGCTCGGCGCCGCTGGTCATGTCGTTGGGTGGCCCGTCCCGCGTGGAGGAGCGCAGGCGATCACCCGGGCGCTCACCACTCAAATGCAGAATCTCGGCGGAAAGCTGCACACCTCCCGCCGGATTGAAGCGGATGACTTCCTCAGTCTGAATGGCGACAGGGCGCTCTGGCTCTTCGACACCAATCCGGGTCAGATGATCGCGATTGCCGGGGATCGAATCCCCCCGCGCAGGCATCGGGCCATGCTCGAGTTCAAACCCGGCCCCGGTGCCTTCAAAATTGACTTCGCGCTTTCTGCGCCGGTCCCATGGACGGCCCCGGAGTGTCACGGCGCCATCAGCATTCACCTGGGCGGTTCGTACGAAGAACTTGCCGCTTCAGAGGATGCTGTTGCTCGTGGTCATCATGCCGAGCAGCCGTTTGTTCTTGTTGCCCAGCCGTCTCTCTTCGACTCGTCGCGCGCTCCGCAGGGTCATCATGTGCTCTGGGCCTACTGTCACGTGCCCAACGGCTCGACCTTCGACATGACGGCGCGCGTCGAGGCGCAGATCGAGCGGTTCGCGCCCGGATTCCGTGATTGCATACTTGCAAGTAAGGTCTCGTCTCCCGCTGTGCTTGAATCGATGAACTCGAACCTCGTGGGTGGTGATATCAGCGGAGGGGCAATGACAATGGGCCAGTTTCTCTTTCGCCCAACGGTTCACGGTTACGCTACCGGGAATCCTCACCTCTACTTGTGCTCGTCATCCACGCCTCCGGGCGGAGGCGTCCACGGCATGTGCGGCTTCAATGCGGCCAGCCTTGCCCTTCGCCGGATCACGGCCTGACAGAGGCGCGATCCCTTCAGACTTTAAAGAGCGTCATTGCATCCGAACCGCGCAGCCGGTATCTGGCGTTTCACCAAGGTTCGTTCCTTTAGTTTGTGAAGCCCGCGATTCCGGCTACCGAAGCCGCTCTTTGCGCCCCGCGCTGATCTGCGAGAATAGGATCACTTCCCGGTCACGGGATTGTCATCAAGGGTGGAGTGCCCATGCAGCGTGCCGCGCTGATTTACAACCCCGCCTCAGGGCAGCTGTCCGCGCGTCGCGCGTCGTACGTCCGCAGCGCGCTCGACGTGCTTCGCAAATCGGGAGTAGAGGCTGAAGCTCTTGAAACTCATGCCCCAGGAAGCGGCAAGTCCCTGGCGCAGGGGGCTATCCGCCAGGGCTATGACACAATCCTTGCATGTGGCGGCGACGGCACGGTGCATGAGGCCCTCCAGGCCGTCGTTGGTACTGAAGTCGCGCTCGGTGTCGTTCCTCTTGGCACAGCCAATGCTCTTGCTCAGAACCTGGGTCTCGGCACATCGCCTGTGAATGCGGTGCACGCGCTCCTGAATGCGACCCCGGTGGAAGTTCCGGTGGGCAGAATCTTCTTCCAGTCCGGCAATGGCGCTCAAAGCTGGCGCTATTTCACCGTTGCGGCCGGCGTTGGGGCCGACGCGCTGCTCATGTCGAGCATGGACCCGGCCATGAAGCGCCGTTACGGCTATGCCCTATACATTCTTGAGGCGTTTCGCATCTGGGCAACCAATCCGTTTCCGCTGTTCGATGCCTCCTTCTCGATCAATGGAGACGGGCAACGACGTGTCGAACAGGTCTCGCAACTCCTTGCTGTTCGCATCCGCTCCTTTGGCGGGGTTCTTGGCACTCTCGCTCCCGGGGCGACGTTGCACAAGAGCACTCTCAGCCTGATGGCCTTCAAAACCCAGAGTCGATTTGCCTATCTCCGGTTCCTGCTCGCCGCGGTGGTCGGGCGGCAGAAATTCGATCACGCGATCGAGCTTCTCGATGCCGATGCCGTTGAATGCCGCGCCAGCAATGGCTCATTGAGCAAGTTCCTCGTCGAAGCTGATGGGGAAGTGCTTGGCTCGTTGCCGGCCAGACTTGAAGTCGCGCGCGAAACGGTGCGTCTGCTCGTTCCCCCAAATGCGACGCCCTAGACCGGAAGGCGATTGCGGGTTAATCGGGCGTGCCGGGTGGCCCGATTGCGTTCTGCCTCCCGACCCTGCAATCATCGCTGCGACAGTCATCCACAAGAGGTTCCCGTCATGAAAATCAGAGCGGCGCTCGTCGGCGTTGCACTTGCGGTTTCTTCGGCCTCCATGCATGCCCAGCAACTGGCATGGCAATCAGCCCCCGGACATCTCACGCTCCCGCTTTGGGCCGGCGGAGCACCCGGTGCAACTGCGAATGCGCCTGCGGAAGTCAATACAACCACGCCCAAAGACAACCTCATCGCCGGCCGTCCGGTCTTTCGCCTTGGGAATGTCTCGAGCCCCACACTGACGGTCTATTCACCCCAGGGGAAGAACACGGGTGCGGCGGTCGTTGTCTTTCCCGGTGGAGGCTACCGGATTCTCGCGATCGACCTCGAAGGGACCGAGGTATGCGAATGGCTCAACTCCGCCGGCATGACCTGCGTTCTCGTAAAGTACCGTGTCCCCGACACCGGCCCGTATCCAAAATCGGCGGCAGCTTTGCAGGACGCACAGCGGGCACTCGGAATGGTTCGCCGGCACGCCGCGGAATGGAAGATCGATCCCAATCGGATCGGCGTTCTTGGCTTCTCTGCCGGAGCTCATCTCTCCGCTGCCCTCAGCACCCACTTCGACAAACGTCTTTACGACCCGGTCGATGACGCCGACAAGGTCAGTTGCCGGCCGGACTTCGCGATCATCGTTTATCCCGGATATCTCGCCCTGGCCGACCAGGGGATGGCTCCCAATCCTGAAATTCACCCCACGGAACAGACTCCGCCGACATTTGTCGTGCAAGCTGAAGACGATCCGGTTCACGTCGAAAACGCGACCGTCTACTTTCTCCAACTGAAAAACGCCAAGGTGCCCGCAGAGCTTCACATTTATGCTCAGGGCGGACATGGATATGGACTCCGTCGCACTGCGCTGCCGGTCACAACATGGCCGGACAGTGTCGAACTCTGGCTCCGCACGATCAAGGCTCTGCCAGAAAAGTAGCCGCTACAATCATCACCATGCTCATCGCCGTGCTCACCGTTTCTGACCGCTGTTCCCGGGGCGAGGCCAACGACACCGCCGGCCCGGCCGTAGTAGATCGGCTCCGGGAGCAGTGGCCCGCAGCAGTCATTGATGCCGCATTGGCACCCGATGACGAAGACAGGATCTCGAAGTACCTTGAGGAGAAGTGTGCCGGAAACGCATCCCTCATCCTGACGGTTGGCGGCACCGGCCTGAGTCCTCGAGATCGCACTCCTGAGGCAACCCTGCGCGTCGTCGACCGCCTGGTTCCGGGCCTTCCTGAAGCAATGCGTTCGAAGGGTTCTGAGAGCAGCCGCTACGCATGGCTCAGCCGCGCTGTCGCCGGTCTCAGGGGTGGCTCCCTGATCGTCAATTTGCCGGGGAGCCAGCGTGGAGCCCTGGAGAGCCTCGACTCCATTCTCCCGCTCCTCCGGCACGCCCTTGAGGTTGCCTCCGGCTCACATAGCCATACGTAGAATCCACCGCAGAAAGTAAATAATAGAAAACGCTTTCCCAAAGGCGTAATATTCACAATTGTGACCGATCCCGCAAGAGCCTCCGCAAACCGCCGCCGTGCCGCTACCATCAGCATTCGCGATGTCGCGAAGCGCGCCGGTGTTTCCATCGCCACCGTTTCACGTACCGTCAATCGGATCGCTACGGTCAATGAAGAGCTCGCTGCCCGCGTTTGGAAGGCCGTTGAGGAGGTCGGGTATCTTCCCAACACCCAGGCACGAGCGCTCGTCTCAGGTCGCAGCCGGATGCTGGGTCTTATTGTCTCGGAAATTACGAACCCGTTCTTTCCGGAATTGATCCAGGAGTTTGAGAACATCGCCGTAACCCAGGGTTACGAGGTCCTGATTGGCTCTACGAACTACGAACCAGTCCGCACTGAGGCGCTAATCCGACGCATGCTTCAGCGAAATGTCGACGGCGTTGCCGTGATGACCTTCGGCATTGAAGAGGAGCTTGTGCAAAAACTCGTTGAACGGGAATTCCCGCTCGTTTTTGTGGATGCCGGTCCGAATCTGCCCAACATACGCATCCTCAAAGTGGATTACGGCGAGGGCATCCGCGAAGCCGTGCAGCACCTTGCGGCACTCGGCCATCGCCAGATCGCATTCTTCAGCGGGCCGCTTCACCTGCGTTCAGCGCTGGCGCGCCGCGATGCATTCCGCAAATCCATGGCTGAGCTGGGTCTTACTGTCCCCATCGCGAACATGATTGAAGGAACTCACACCATGGAAGGCGGCATCGCGGCGACCGAGAGGTTTTTGGCGCTCGACCCGCTGCCCACCGCGATCATCTGCTCAAACGACATGACAGCCATCGGCGTGCTTCACGGCCTGCACCGCACCACGCACAAGGTTCCTGAAGATATTTCTGTGGTCGGGTTCGACGATATCCATCTCGCGCAGTTTATGCTCCCGCCCCTGACCACCGTACAGATGTCGTGCAACCACCTCGCCGCGGCAGCCATCGAGGCCTTGCGCGCCGGAATCGAGTCGGACAACCCAAACGCGACCCGCAAGGAGTGGCGCATTCCCACCCGGTTGGTTGTGCGCCAATCCTCTTCATTTCCGCGAGGCAGTCTCCCCGCTCTCGCCAAGGCCGGGTCACGGGTGCGCCGTTCGGCAGACCGGTGTTGATTCCTGCTTCCGGCAACCTGCACAATCTCTTCTAGACATTTGTAACTAGATTCCCCCCAGGAGTGTCTAATAGTAGTTGAGCATTCCCCGCTCGAGGTCGAACATGCTGATTCGCAGGCCGTGCGACATCCCCCCGTCAGAAATCACACCGCAGGACGCCTGCACGCAGTTTTTCAGCCGTCGCCGATTTCTAAGCGCGGCGGTCGCAGCAGGCGCTGTGGCTTCCGCCGGCCGTCTGGCTGAGATTGTTTCGCCCCGCATCAGCGCTCTCGCCGGTACGAAGCTGGAGACTGTGAAGAGCCCCCTGACAACGACCGGCGAACAGCTCACGAGCCTCGACGACGTGTCGCACTACAACAATTACTATGAGTTTGGCGTGAACAAAGACCAGCCGGCAAAGAACGCCGGAGTTCTTCCCACTAGCCCATGGACGGTCAAGGTCGACGGCAAAGTCAAGAAGCCGCTCACTTTCGACATCGATGATTTGCTTAAGATGCGTCCGCTCGAAGATCGCGTCTACCGCCACCGCTGTGTCGAAGCCTGGAGCATGGTGATTCCGTGGGTGGGTTACTCTCTTTCCGAATTCATCAGGAAATGCGATCCGTTGCCCAGCGCGAAGTTCGTCCAGTTCCTTTCTTACTACGACAAGCACGTTGAGAAATGGGCGTCGGAGACAACCATCTTCTGGCCGTATTCCGAAGGCCTTCGCATGGACGAAGCCATGCATCCGCTCGCCCTTCTCACCTTTGGCATCTACGGAGAAGTCTTGCTCAACCAGAACGGCGCGCCAATCCGTATCGTTGTGCCCTGGAAATACGGCTTCAAATCGGCCAAGTCGATCGTTGCAGTCCGCTTCCTCGACAAGATGCCGCCAACCACATGGAACGATCAGAATCCGCGCGAGTATGGCTTCTACTCCAACGTCAATCCCAGCGTCGACCATCCCCGGTGGAGCCAGAAGACCGAACGCCGCATCGGACTGCCTTTCTACGCGCAGCGGCGCAACACGCTGATGTTCAACGGCTACGGCGACCAGGTCGCCTCGCTCTACAACGGAATGGACCTGAGAAAGGACTACTAGCGGAGGGGAGTCCGCTGACCCCGCCAAAGCTATGAAACGGTCGACCCTGATCTTTCTCAAGACGCTGACCTGGATCGCCTGTCTCTCGCCGTTCGCGCTTCTCGTCTATCAGGCCGTTACAAACACCCTGGGCCCCGATCCCACCGCGACGATAACGCTCACGACCGGATACAACGCGCTCCTGCTGCTGATCCTTTCGCTTGCAATCACGCCGATCCGCAGCCTCTCTCCAAGTTTGAACTGGCTCATCAAATTCCGCCGGTTGCTTGGCCTGTTCACGTTCTTCTATGCATCGTTGCATCTCGCCACGTACATCGCGCTCTATATGAACTTCGACCTCAGTGTCTTCAGAACCGACATCACGAAGCGCCGCTTTATTATCGCGGGGTTCTCCGCGTGGCTGCTCTTGCTGCCGCTTGCTGCAACATCGACAACGTGGTCCATCCGAAAGCTGGGCGGCAAGCGCTGGAATCGCCTTCACAAGCTCGTCTACGTCGCTGCGATCTGCGGAATCGTGCACTACTGGTGGCAGGTCAAGCCCGGAGTGCTCACCCCTATGCGTCTCACAATTGTTTTATCTGTGTTGCTCCTCGCGCGGCCCCTGCTCACCTCCATCCAGAAGCGCAGATCCCGCGCGGCCGCTGCCTGAGCGTTTCAATCGAGCAGCAAATCTGGAAACTCTTCAAAATCAAGCATCGTCTGTGCCACGGGGCTGAAGCTCTTCCGGTGAAGCGGCGTCGGGCCCAGCCGGTCCAACGCCGCAAGATGCTCGCGCGAACAATAGCCCTTGTGTTGTGCCAACCCATATCCCGGATATACCGCGTCCAGTTGCACCAGCATCGCGTCGCGGTGCACCTTGGCCAGTACGCTCGCCGCAGCAATTGAAAGACTCTTCGCGTCACCTTGAATGACAGCCTGCTGCGGACAGGACCAGTCGATCAAGTCCCGTCCATCGATCAGCAGGTAGTCCGGTGCGATCGTAAGCTGCTCCACGGACATCCGCATGGCTAAAAGCGAAGCCCGCAGAATGTTGATGCGGTCGATTGTTTCCACATCGACTGCGGCAATTGCCCAGGCAAGCGCTTTGGCGCGAATCTCGGCGTCAAGCTCATTGCGCTTCTTTTCAGTCAGTTGTTTCGAGTCAGTCAACCCAAGCAGGCGGCATCTCTCCGGCAGAATGACGGCAGCGGCAACCACCGGCCCAAACATCGGCCCACGCCCAACCTCGTCGCAACCGGCGATGCGCATGAAGCCGATCTTCCGCGCGGCTCTCTCCAGCTTCCATCCGCACACCGGGGTCCCCGCAGACAGGTTCTTGTTTACGGGGTGGGAGACCGGTGCCCTTGCCATGCACCCAGTATAGAAACCCGCTTAGTGCTGATTCGCTCCGCGTCGGAAGAAGCTGCGGAAAACGCGGACGAATCTAGTCGAAGCTGGTTCCCCCCGATCCACGAATCGCAATTCCAGCGCCGGAGTGCATTTTCTAGCATCGCAAAACCGCAGCTAAGAGCTGGCAGCTGGGAGCTAAATAGAAACCCCGGCTTGAAGCCGGGGTTGGTTTGCGGAAAAGGGAAGCGCTATTATGCCTTCGCCGTGGCGCGTTCCACTTCCTTCAGACGGGCGGCCTTGCCGCGCAGTCCGCGGATGTAGAAAAGCTTTGAGCGGCGAACCTTGTAGCTGCGAACCTTCTCGATCTTATCGATGACCTTGGAGTTGAACGGGAAAATACGCTCGACGCCCTGGCCAAAGCTCATCTTTCTTACGGTAAACGTGCCCTGGGGCCCCCGGTTTACCGAAATCACCAGGCCCTCAAAGGCCTGCAGACGTTCCTTATCGCCTTCCTTGATCTTTACTTGCACGCGGATCTGGTCGCCGGGCACAAACTCGGGGAGATCGGTGCGCTTCAGCTTGTCGGCCAGGCGCTGCATTACTGGATGGATAGACATGGTTTCTTCCTGCGTTTGAACTCAGAACTTCCAGTTTATCAGAGAAAACGAAAGACTGCCTAATCCCTGCAATATGTATGCGCTATAGTGTCTGCCATGGACCCGAAACGCGAACTTCTGCGCCACACCGTTGCCAGCCTTGCCTACCGGGCAGCCCGCGCCGTCAACGGCGCTCCCGACTCCTTTGCCGCTTTTGACATCTCCGGCCGCAAGCCCGCCGAGATCCTCGCCCACATGGGAGATCTTTTCGACTGGGCATTGAGCTCGGTGAAGGGAAGTGAAAGGTGGCACACTTCAAAGCCCCTTGCCTGGGCCGCCGAATCGGAGCGCTTCTTCAGCGCGCTCAAGGCCTTCGATGACTATCTCGCCTCATCAGAGCCTCTCCGCGCGTCTGTCGATCGCCTTTTCCAGGGCCCTGTAGCCGATGCCCTTACGCACGTCGGGCAGCTTGCGATGCTCCGCCGCCTTGCCGGCTGTCCCACATGCGGCGAAAACTTCTACGTTGCCAAAGTTGCCCTGGGCCAGGTCAGCGCCGAACAGCCTCCGGCCGTCGAGCCCTTCAGTTGATGTGCGAGATCAAGCCGCCGGCGCGTCGTTTCCGTTCGGACCGCGAAACCCGCCTTCCCGCAGATGCTGAGTTCTTGCTCACCGCACAAACGGAATATAAGCCTTTGTCGCGGCTTTGTATCGTGCGTGCTGGTCGCCAAAACGTCCTGCCAACAAGCCGTCTTCCGTGCGCACGCGGATCTCGGTCCCGATCACGTACAGCCCGAGTCCTGTGATCAGCATCGGCCACCACGCATTCACAAGGCCCGTCTCCAGGAGCATCCCCAACATAGAAGCGTAGATCGGATGCCGCAACCATCGATACGGCCCGGTCGTGATCAACTCGTGATCGTCACTCAGTGCTGCTTCGAAGCGCCATTGCTTGTCGAGGCGCCGCGTCGCCATCCACACAAGCACAACCGACGGCGGCCCTGCGATGATCGAGGCGATGAGCGATGCAGCCGATTTCTCGAATCCAACTGGCCGCACGAATGCCCCCTCAAAAGCGAACCCGAGCATCACCAGAAGAATTCCAACGCGCGACGCTGGCGCCCGCACTGCCTTCGTCTTCCCCGCGGCGCTCTTGCTTGGCTTGATGAAGGCCAATGACCAGGCAACCCAGCAAATCATGAGGACCACGTATGCGGCGGTCTGCAGCGTCCCGATACTCCTCATTCCGAGTCTCTCTGAATTGCTTCGAGGATCGACCGGTCCTCCGGACTCAGCTCAGCGCGCTCCAGTAGGTCGGGCCGGTTCTGCAGCGTCTTGCGCAGTTGTTGTTCGCGCCGCCACCTCCGAATCTGCTGATGATCGCCGTTCAGCAGCACCTCGGGCGCGCGCAACCCTCCAAACTCCGCCGGTCTCGTGTAATGCGGATAGTCGAGCAACCCCCCCGAGCCGTGTTGCGACCGTGGTACGCCCTCCTCGTCAGTGGCGATCTCTGCATCCGCTATCCCAAAGCTCTCAAATTCGCCCGACGCCTCGTTTCCAAGCACGCCCGGCACCAGTCGCATCACCGCATCCACAACCACGGCAGCTGCAAGCTCTCCGCCACTCAGCACGTAGTCGCCAATCGACAACTCCATATCGCAATAGAGCTGATTGATGCGCTCATCCACGCCTTCGTATCGCCCGCAGATCAAAACCACTCGCTTCAATGCCGCCAGCTCTCGCGCTACCACCTGCGTGAATGGCCGCCCCTGCGCCGAAAGCAAAATCACCTTCGTCTTGGCGGCGCTCATATCTGCGTTGTCATCCTGAGCGATCGGAGTGGAACGGAGGGAGTCGGAGGACCTGCATTTCTCAACGTCTTGCGCAGCCGATTCGGCCGGCGCCCCATCCTCGCCGCCGCTACTTGCGGCAAGGGTGGGATCGGTGGCGGTCTTCGCTTCAATCCCCAGTGACTCCAGGGCCTTCGCCAGAGGCTCGGGTTTCAGCACCATCCCTTCGCCGCCGC
>Ga0335069_10015812_pt1 | contig 10547 bp, 8 predicted proteins | sample Lox_Sample_11_FD_206714 | JGI IMG/M metagenome (GOLD analysis project Ga0335069, IMG submission 206714) | Soil microbial communities from Loxahatchee National Wildlife Refuge, Florida, United States - Lox_Sample_1.1 | ecosystem: Environmental > Terrestrial > Soil > Wetlands | place: USA: Florida...
TGGCAACCGCCGGTGAAGGGAGACGAGATCATGCAGGTTTGTGGACTTGCGCCCGGCAAGGCCGTCGGCGTTCTGAAGAAGGCGATTGAAGAGGCGATACTCGAAGGAACCATACCCAACGAACATGATGCCGCGCTGGCGTACCTTCTCTCAATAAAAGATACGTACACAGAAAGGTAACCGGGCCGTTTTTCCGTTTTTCATGATGAAACTTTCACCTTTATTGACCGTCTAATGATGTAGTATTTGACCTCAGAATGGCGGTTTTTGGTGCATTTCCACCCACCACTGGTCCCCCGCCTGAGGGGGTGGATAGAGCCCCCAAATCGGGGTCGACCTTCGAGAAATATTCCCTGGAGCCAACGATGAAGCGACTGTCCGGCGGCCTAGTGCTCGCGATGATCACGATGTATCCTGCCACCTTTTTTGGCCAATCGAAAGTGCTCACTTTGAGCGAAGCAAAGGCCATGGCGCTGGAAAGGAACCTGTCAGTTGTGCAGGCCGACAATAATGTCAGCTCCGCGCAAGGGTCTGTCCTCGCGGCCTATGGCAGCTATCTCCCAACGCTCTCTGCGAGTGCGACTGCGGAGCGGTACCAGTCACAGCGGCCCGCAAGCCAGCCGGTTTACTTTAACGGCATACCCATCAGTTCCGGCTCAAGCGGGCTCACGGTGCAAAATCAATTTACGACCAATGTCAGTGTGAATTACCTTCTCTTCGACGGACTCAATCGCGAAGGGCAGTTCAACCGTGCCAAGATGAACGCAGTGTCGACGGAGCACGTCGGACAGAGGACTCGCCAGAGTGTGATATACCAGGTCGAAAGCGACTACCTGAACGTTCTCCGGAACCAACAGCTGGTCAGTGTCAACGAGGAAAACCTCAAGCGCGACAACCGTCAGCTCGAGCGCATCGTGGAATCGAACAAGGTGGGGGCCGCGGCGATCGCCGATGTGTACCGTCAGCAGTCGACCGTCGCCGCCGATGAGCTCGCGGTGATTACCGCACAAAACAATTACGACGGAGCGAAGGCCGATCTTCTTGCCCTTGTGGGACTCAATGCGGGGGAAGACTACACGATCACGGACTCCACGGTCTCGACCGTGGTGACAAAGGCGGACATCGACTCCACGACGAAGGCCTACTCGGATATTGCCGCGCTGAGCCAGCGGGCAATGGACGCGCGTCCTGATTATCTGAGTGCGAATGAGCAGCTGAGTGCTGCGGAGTCCGGCGTCACCTCCGCGCGCAGCGGATATTTCCCCTCCATTAGCGCATTCGCCGGTTGGGGGTTGGGCCCCGCAACGGAGCTCAACACCATCGGCGACTATCGTGGCCTCAACTGGGGACTCCAGCTGCGATGGAATCTCTTTGATGCGTTCCAGACGAACCAGTCGCTCCAGAGCGCCCTGACACAACAGCGCAACGCCCAGGTGAATCTTTCTCAGACGCAGTTGAACATCATGGTGGACGTCAAAAAGGCCCTTTTGAATCTCGACGCCGCCCGGAAGCAGTATCAGGTGAGTCAGGATGGCGTGCGGTCCGCAACTGAGGACCGGAAGATTGCCGAAGAAAAATACAATCTGGGCGCCGGCACACTTCTCGATCTCCTTACCGCCAGCGCGAACCTTGTGAATGCCCAGGCGAACCTGGTGAATGCGTCCTACAACTATCTGATCTCCAAGAAGAACGTCGAATACGTGATCGGGGAGCATCAATACTAACGGATCGACCGATCCCTCATTTTTCGAAGGAGCAGCGTCAATGGCCACGAACGGCAAGAAGTCCAAACGGAAAAAGATCATCATCTTCTCAGTGCTCGGCATCGTCATCGTCGCCCTGGCAATCATCGTCTTGATGGGCAGCAAGAAGGAGCCGATTATTTCCGTGCAGGTGGAAAAGGTTGCGCGGCGCACGATCACGCAGGTGGTGACGGCCACCGGGAAGATCCAACCGGAAGTCAAGGTGGATATCTCCCCCGAAGTCTCCGGTGAAATCGTCTCTCTCCCGGTGAAGGAAGGGTACCACGTCAAAAAGGGTGATCTTCTCATGAAGATCAAACCGGACGTGTACATTGCCCAGCGAAACCAGTTCGCCGCGGCAGTGCTCCAGGCGAAGTCCACGCTCGGGAAGACGCAACCCGACTTCCAGCGCAGCGAGGCACTCTTCAAGAAGGGGCTGATCTCCCAGTCCGATTTCGACCAGTCGCGCGCGGCGTACGAGTCCGCGAAAGCCAGCTATGCCCAGGCACAGGCTTCACTGGATCAGGCGGAAGAGAGTCTTAGAAAAACGACGGTCACTGCCCCCATGGACGGAACGGTCAGCCAGTTGAATTCCGAGCTGGGCGAGCGCGTGCTCGGAACACAACAGTTCCAGGGCACCAACGTCATGACGATCGCCGACCTGACCCGGATGGAAGCACAGGTGGACGTGAGCGAGAACGACGTGATTCTGGTCCACATCGGGGACACGGCAAGGGTGGCGGTCGATGCAATTCCGGACAGGAAGGTGAACGCGGTGGTGTATGAAATCGCCAACACCGGCACCACCACCGGCGCCGGGACGCAAGAGGAAGTCACGAACTTTACGGTCAAGATGCGGGTTCTTGATAAGGACGTGCCGTTGCGCCCGGGGATGTCGATGACGGCGGACATCGAGTGCCAGACGAAAGACAACGTGCTTTGCGTGCCAATCCAGAGCGTGACGACTCGCATGCCCAAGATGGAAATGAAAGAAGGTCAGGGCGACCAGCAGTCGGGTCAGGTGACGACCACGTCCACCACTACTACTCAGAGCCTGCGGTCCCGTGCAGAGAACAAGCCGAAGGAGATCGTGTTCGTCGTGGAGAATGGGGTCGCGAAGGCCGTGCCTGTGAAACGCGGCATCAGCAATGATTCGTACGTCGAGCTGGTCCAGGGACCGCAGGAAGGGGCGCAGGTGGTATCCGGAAGCTACAAAGCGATCAACCGGGAGATCGAAGACGGGTCGAAGGTGAGTGTATAACAAGGAACGACCAATGAACGTCATCGAACTTACGTCAATCGTGAAAAGTTATGACATGGGCGGTGCGCAGGAGGTGCAGGCGCTTCGCGGCGTGTCCGTGGCGATCGCCAAGAACGAATATGTCGCGATCATGGGCCCGTCGGGCTCTGGAAAGTCAACGCTGATGAACATCATCGGATGCCTGGACACACCGACGTCCGGGCAATACCTGTTCAACGGCGTCAATGTCAGCGAGATGGATGACAACGAGCTGGCCAAGATCCGGAACAAGGAAATCGGGTTCGTCTTCCAGACCTTCAACCTGCTTCCCCGCTCGGACGCTCTCCACAACGTCGAGCTGCCGCTCATCTATGCCGGTGTCCCGTCCGCGGAGCGAAAGCGCCGCGCGCAGGAGACGCTGGAGCATGTCCAGCTCGGCGACCGTGTCCACCACAAGCCGAACGAGCTCTCGGGCGGTCAGCGCCAGCGCGTTGCGGTTGCGCGGGCGCTCGTGACCAGGCCTTCGATCATCCTTGCGGACGAGCCGACGGGAAACCTCGACACGAAGACCGGTGAGGAGATCATGATGCTGTTTGAGGAGCTGCACCGTCAGGGCAATACGATCATCCTTGTCACGCATGAAGCGGACATCGCCGAGCACGCCATACGCGCGATCCGGCTGCGCGACGGCCATATCGAAAGCGACGAGCTTATCGTCAAGCGCCGGACGTTCGACAAGAAACCCGCCATGGCGTCCTAACGAGGAGGTCCGATGTATTTCTTTCAGGAACTCGTCGAGGGTCTCGCGATTTCGTTCCGCGCCATTCGCGCGAACAAGATGCGCTCGATTCTCACCACGCTCGGCATCGTCATCGGCATCGTTTCGGTCACGGTGATGGCGACGGCCATCGAGGGAATCAACAGGGCGTTCGACAGGAGCGCCGCGGCGTTCGGGACCGATGTGCTGTATGTCCAGAAATGGCCATGGGTGTCGAATGAAGACTGGTCGACGATCCGGAACCGCCGCAACATCAAGGTCCAGTACGCGGCGAAGATCGAACGCCAGGCCACGCTCGTCGATGCGGTGGCGCCCGTGATCGGGACGGTCCGCCGCGTTTCGTACGGCAGCAACTCGGTGGAATCCGCGTTCATCAGCGGAACGACGAACCAGTATCTCAATGCGTCGGGCGGAACCATAGCGGACGGGAGATTTTTCACCGCGGAAGAATCGGCGGGAGGTCGTCCGGTCTGTGCTGTCGGCGCGAGCATCGTCGAGAACCTCTTCTATAATGAAGACCCGATCGGCAAGACCATCCGGGTGGCCGGGTATCCGTATACGATCGTTGGCGTGTTCGAGAAACAGGGCGGCATGTTCGGAACCTTCACGAGCGATTCACGCGTCTTCGTTCCCCTCATATCATTCGAAAACCATTTCGGGGCGCGGCGGGACGTGACGATCCAGGTCCGCGTGCAAAATCAGAAGGAAATGGACGACGCCAAGATTGAGATTGAGGGAATCATGCGTCAGATCCGCGACCTTCCTCCCGGCAAGAGCAACGATTTCAATGTGAACCAGCAGGATGTTCTCCTGCAATTCTTCGATCCGATCAGCACGACGATTGCGATCATCGGGCTCTTCATCACCGGCCTGTCGCTGTTTGTCGGCAGCATCGGGATCATGAATATCATGTTTGTTTCTGTGACCGAGCGGACGAAAGAGATTGGGATCCGGAAAGCCATCGGCGCAAAACGGAGGACCATCCTGCTGCAATTCCTTGCAGAGTCTGCCTCGATCTGTCTGATAGGAGGAATCATCGGCCTGATGTTCGCCTTCCCGTTGAGCCTGATTGTGAATCAATTTCTCCCGACCGCGATGCCGCTGTCGGTAGTGGCGATCTCCATCTTGATTTCGCTCTTTGTCGGTGTGATATCGGGGTTCCTCCCGGCATACCGCGCTGCAAAAATGGATCCCGTGGAAGCGCTCCGCTATGAGTAGACTCGTCCAGCAGCTGTCGCAAATCCGTGAAAGCATGGCGATGGCCATTGCGGCCGTGCGCTCGGCGAAACTGCGCTCGATCCTGACGCTCCTCGGGATTGCCGTAGGCGTGTTTTCGATCATTGCGGTGATGACCGCGGTGACGGTCCTTCGGAACGCGATCGAAGAAGGGATGTCCCAGCTCGGCGTCAATACCTTTCAGTTGCAGAAGTATCCCGTGGTCATGGGCGACAACCATGCGATGCGGATGAAATACCGCAACCGCAGGAACATCACGTACGAAGAAGCCATGGCCGTGCACGAAAAAGCGACACTGGCCGAGCTCGTCGGCATCGAAGGGTGGCGCGGCGGGCGTGTGGTGGTCTGGCAGGGACAGAAGACCAACCCGAACGTGAGCGTGGGGGGAGAGAATGTCGAGGGAATCCCGACGAACGACTGGTCGATTGCCAACGGCCGGACCATCGGGCAGCAGGACATGGAGATGGCGGCCAAGGTGGCTATCATCGGAAGCACGTTGTCGGAAAAACTGTTCCCCGAAAACATCAATCCGGTCGGCGAGACCATTCGTGTCGACGGGAATCTGTTTCAGATCATTGGCGTGCTGCAGAAGAAGGGCGGATCGCTCGGCGGAAACCAGGACAACTTCATGATTATCCCCTTGTCGACATTCTTCAATGTCTATGGCAAGGACAACGTCGATCTTCATATCATGGTCAAGGCGAAGAGCCGCGAAGTTTTGGATGACTGCATCGAGCAGGCGCGGATGATCCTTCGCACCGCGAGGAAGGTCCCGCCAGGCGCCGACGACGACTTTGGCTACTTCTCGAACGATTCACTGGTCTCGCAGTTCAACGAGTTCACCTTCTACCTCCGTATGGGCGTTCTGCTGGTGAGTTCCATCGCTCTGCTTGCCGCCGGCGTCGGGATCATGAATATCATGCTGGTCTCCGTCACCGAACGCACCCGGGAGATCGGAATTCGAAAGTCCATCGGCGCCATGAAGCGCGACATTCTCACGCAATTCATGGTGGAGGCTGTGATCCTCTGCGAGATCGGCGGATTAGTGGGCATCGTTCTCGGCGTCATCGGAGGAAACGTGGTGGGATTGCTGGTCAATGCACCGGCCGTGATTCCCTGGGATTGGGCCGGCATCGGGATCGGCGTCTGTTCCCTGGTGGGCCTGATCTTCGGCGTATATCCTGCGTGGAAGGCATCGGCGCTCGATCCCATCGAATCGCTTCGCTACGAATAGTCCGTAACACTGTACCGTCCAGTCCCCACCCTTGCAGAGGGAGCGGTACCCTTATGAACCAGGGACCACATCTCTGGTCGCAGTTTCGCGAGAGCGCCGCCATGGCACTTGCTGCCATGCGTTCATCGAAGCTCAGGTCGATGTTGACCCTCCTGGGCGTCGCGATCGGCGTGTTCTCCATCATGACGGTCATGACCGCGGTCTCTCTCCTGCGGAACGCCATCGACTCAGGCATCTCCCAGCTTGGCGTGAATACCTTCCAGATCCAGAAATTTCCGGCTGTCATGGGCGATGATCATCATGGCGTCCACCGGAATTACAGGAACCGCAAGAACATTACCTATGAGCAGGCGCTCGCAGTGAAGGAAAGGACCTCCCTGGCGGAGATGGTCGGCGTGGACGGATGGCGGTACGGAAAAGTGGTGGTGTGGAACGGGCAGCGGACAAATCCCAACGTGCAGTTGGCGGGCGAAGACATCGATGGAATCCGCACGAACGCCTGGACGGTCAGCGAGGGGCGCGCGCTCGGCGCGCAGGACCTGCAGAGGGCATCTCGTGTCGCCGTTCTCGGAAGCGCGCTCCGGGAGAAGCTCTTCCCGCCGAATATCAATCCGATCGGCGAGACCATCCGCCTGGACGGTTCCCTCTATCAAGTGATCGGACTGTTCCAGAAAAGAGGGGGATCCCTCGGCGGCACGCAGGACAACTTTCTTGCGATTCCTCTCACGACGTTCTTCAGCACGTACGGGAAGGCATCGACGGATCTGCACATTCTCGTGAAAGCGCAGAGTCGCGAAGCGATCGATGACTGCATTGAAGAGGCGAGAATGATCCTCCGCGCGGCGCGAAATGTCCCGCCGGGCGAGGACGACGATTTCGGGTATTTCTCCAACGACTTGCTCGTGAAGCAGTTCAATGAGTTTACGCTCTCGCTGCGTCTCGGCGTCCTCCTGGTAAGTTCCATAGCGTTGATCGCTGCAGGCGTCGGGGTCATGAATATCATGTTGGTGTCGGTCACGGAGCGGACGCATGAGATCGGCATCAGGAAATCCGTCGGGGCGATGAAACGCGATATTCTTGCCCAGTTCATGGCGGAGGCGGTGGTCCTGTGCGAGATCGGGGGCATTGCCGGCATCATCCTCGGTATTCTCGGGGGAAATGTCGTCGGACTGGTTGTGCACGCGCCGGCCGTGATGCCGTGGGATTGGGCGGGAATCGGGATCGCCGTTTGCTCCTTCGTCGGGCTTGTCTTCGGCGTGTATCCTGCGTGGAAGGCGTCGGCGCTCGATCCCATCGAATCGCTCCGTTACGAGTGAACTGTTCTTTCTTGTCGTACGTACCTTGACAGGCGCACACCACTCATTTGTTGGAGGTTCGCTATGAGCTGGTTCACGCATGAGTGGTCCCAGATCCGCGAAAGCACCGCCATGGCGCTTGCCGCGGTGCGGTCTTCGAAGCTTCGCTCCATCCTGACTCTCCTCGGCATCGCTGTCGGCGTGTTCTCCATTATCGCGGTGATGACCGCAGTCTCCGTCCTCCGCAATGCCATCGAGGAAGGGATCTCCCAGCTCGGCGCAAACACCTTCCAGATGCAGAAATTCCCCGTGGTGATGGGAGACGAGCGCGCGATGCGGAGGAAATACAGGAACCGGAAGAACATCTCCTATGAACAGGCTTCGGCCGTGAAGGAGAAAATCACTCATGCTGAGATGGTCGGGATCGAGGGGTGGAGGTTCGGCAAGACCGTGGTCTGGAACGGGCAGAAGACCAATCCGAACATCCAGGTGGCGGGGGAAGACGTCGAAGGGATCCCGACAAACGACTGGAGCGTGATGAACGGACGGGCCATCGGCCAGCAGGACCTGCAGAACGCCGCGAAAGTGGTGGTCCTTGGCAGCACGCTCACCGAAAAGCTCTTTCCGGAAAATATCGACCCCGTCGGACAGTCGATCCGCCTCGACGGCGCGATCTATCAGATCATCGGCGTCTTTCAGAAGAAAGGCGGCGCCCTCGGTGGGAACCAGGACAACTTCCTGGTCATGCCCATTACGACGTTTTTCAATGCGTACGGCAAGGAGTCCACGGATATTCATATCATGGTGAAGGCGAAGAGCCGGGAAGTGCTTGACGATTGCATCGAGGAGGCACGGCTGATTCTCCGCACGGCGCGCAAGGTGGCGCCCGGTGATGATGACGACTTCGGCTATTTCTCCAACGACTCTCTCGTGACACAGTTCAACGAGTTCACGCTCTACCTGAGACTGGGCGTCCTCCTGGTGAGTTCCATCGCCCTGCTCGCCGCCGGCGTCGGCATCATGAACATCATGCTCGTGTCTGTGACCGAGCGGACCCGCGAGATCGGCATAAGGAAATCGGTCGGTGCCATGAAGCGGGACATCCTCGCACAGTTCATTATTGAAGCCGTCATCCTGTGTGAAATCGGCGGCATCGTGGGAATCGTCCTCGGGATTCTCGGTGGAAATGTGGTCGGTCTGCTGGTCAGCGCGCCCGCGGTGATCCCGTGGGACTGGGCTGCCATCGGTGTCGGCGTGACTTCGCTCGTCGGATTGATCTTCGGTGTCTATCCCGCCTGGAAAGCGGCGGCGCTTGATCCGATTGAGTCACTCCGCTACGAGTGAGATTCCGGGTTGCTTTGGGGAGCGGATTTGCGTTCATTATGAGGAGGCACACCCGGAGATTCACATCGCAGGCTGTTGTGGAATGAAGGTTCGAGTTATTTGTGCTGAGGCGCTCGCTTTCGTTGTTCTTGCGACCTCCCCGGCCCTCCCACAGTCGCCGAAGCAGGAGCCGGACAGCCCGGTCTTCAAGAATAAGCGTCCCCCCCTCGTTGTCCCTCAGGTCCCCGAATCCGACGCGCTCGAGCAGATCTGGCAGGCGTTCGTCGTTGCCCGGAAGGCTCAGGCCGGCGACAAGTTTGCCCAGCACGAGCTCGGGCTCCGGTATATTGTGGGCCGGGGCGTGGAACGCGACACCGCGAAGGCAGCCTACTGGTTCCAGAAAGCCTCTGAACAGGGGCTCACGGCATCGACGTTCAATCTTGCGATCCTCGCCTTTCACGGCTGGGGCACCCCCTGGAATCCTTTTGAATCGTATCGGCTCGTGAAGGAGTGTGCCGACGCGGAAATGCCCGAGGCGGAGTTTTTCCTCGGCGAGATGCTCACCGAAGACCTGACCGTCCCCCGTGACTGGCAGAAGGCATACGATTGGGTCAAGAAGTCCGCGGATGCTGACTACGAACCGGCCAAGAAGGCGCTGCCGGAATTTGCCGCGCACCTGAAGGCCGAAACCCAGCGCCTGAATGAAGCGCCCCTTCCCATTGTCGCCGACGTCCTCGACACCGCGAAAGGCGAGTCCAACCCGAGACTGCTCAAGGACGTGTTTCACGGCGCCGACGAACTCCGGCGATCGCTGGGGATTTCCAAAATGATCGAGGACAGCTCGGGCGTGGATTCGGTCGGTCTGGATGTCGTTCGCCGAGCAGCTCGTTATGGGAGCCCCGAAGCGCTGATGGTTCTTGGCCGATGCTATGAACGGGGAATTGAAGTCAAATTGGATTCCGTGGAGGCGGCGGCGTACTACGTGCGAGCGCTCAGGATGGACTCACCAAGAGCGCTGGATCTTATTCTCTCTCTGCTCAAGAGCGTGTCGTTCGCCAATGCGTTGAAGGGACGGGCCGAGCGGGGTGATCGTATTGCGGAATTTGTGACCGCGGGGTTCGCGGGGCTTGGCATCGAATCCGGTGTCTCTGATGCAAAGGCTGTGCAGCTCCTGCACAAATCGGTCGACGCCGGGTATGTACCTGCAATGGTGGAGCTGGGCCTGTGGCACTATTCAGGGAAACTGGTGACGCAGGATCAGGCGGCTGCGAAAGACATGTGGTACAAGGCCGCATCGCTAGGAAGCATGGAGGCGTCGATTCGTCTTGCGGTGACCGCACTCCGGGATCCAACCGATCCGCAGATGCATTCCGCGCAGGTTGCGCTTCTCAAGACCGCGGCGACAGAAGGGAGCCTGCTTGCGGAGTTCGCGCTCGGCTATGCCTATGAGCAGGGAATCGGTGCGCGCCAGGATGCAGGGGAAGCCGCCTCGTATTATCGCACCGCCGCCTCGCGGGGAAGTCAGGATGCGTATCGGGCGTTGCGGCGGATGTATGACCAGGTAAGGCCGGCAGGGGAAGAATTCAAAGTCGCAACGACATTTTAGCGAGTATGCCTGGAGGGACGTTTCATGAAACGTCCCTACGCAAGCCGCCTCGGTTCAGGCCTTCATCCTTCGCCCCTTCTCCTCATACGTAAA
>Ga0335069_10015813_pt1 | contig 10547 bp, 10 predicted proteins | sample Lox_Sample_11_FD_206714 | JGI IMG/M metagenome (GOLD analysis project Ga0335069, IMG submission 206714) | Soil microbial communities from Loxahatchee National Wildlife Refuge, Florida, United States - Lox_Sample_1.1 | ecosystem: Environmental > Terrestrial > Soil > Wetlands | place: USA...
GTGCGTTGGAAAGCACTGCGACAATCTTTCCCCGCACATCGGCACCGGCGTAATCATCGTAATGTAATTCTGGCGCCGTGATTCCGTAACCGACAAAGACGACAGGCGCCTCGACGGTACTGTCAGTGTGCGCCAAGTCATTATAGAAGCCGGCGTCCTCCGGATCTCCAAGGTGCACTGTCCCTGTTGGATTGGACAGAGCAAGCGAACTCCGGGAGGCATCATTTACTGCCCTAAGGATAGGCACCTGCTGGAACCACGTGCCCTGTTCACCCGCTGGCTGAACTCCCATGGCCTCCAACTGTGCGGCGACGTAGCGGGCAGCGATCTCGTAACCAACCGTTCCTGGATAGCGCCCCGCGAGCAGGCTATCAGACAGGAAGCGCATGTGCGCGCGGACTGACGATATACGAACGGTCTTCAGCGCTGCGTCAGCTGCTGCTTGGTCAGAAACCCCTGATTGCTGCGCCGCAACGTCGCAACATGCTAAGAGGCAGGCTAAGGCAAGTGCCGAGACATTCACGCTGAGTTCCCGTATGGATTTCCTCATTGGTGCGCTCCACATGCGGTGCGTTCGAGTTTGGATACCGAGTGCGGCCTGAGGGCATCACGATACAAGAGAACGCGACTGTCTTGTTCCTCATCAGTCTGGAATTGCACGGCCGCGGGCGGAGTCGTTAGCGCGTTTGGCCGCAACCTGCATGGTGGGATTTGAGCTCCCGGTGATGCGATCAAACCATCCGAGCGGCCGACGTCCTGATGAAATTGTCACACCAATATGGAATGAAATGATCTGACGATGGAGGGAGGAAAGATGTTCAAGAAGCTCGGCATAGGGGTCTTGCTCGCGCTTAGCGCCGGCTTCGGCGCCGCCCAGTCCCTGAGCGCCGGCCATGTAGAAATCGCGACAGTAGCTCCGCGAGCGGAAGACGTAAGTTCGATCGACGGAATGATCAACGCGTGGTACGACGTCCTGACGAGCCCCGCCGGCAAGCCGCGGCAGTGGGCTCGCGACAAGACCCTATATATTCCTGATGTTAGATTCGTCAGCACATGGGTAGAAGGCAACTCTGTCCAAACCCGTATTCGGAATCACCAGGCATACGTCGATGCCATTGACTCCGAACTCGTGAGCAAGGGCTTCTTTGAACGGGAGATTCACCGCGTTACGGAGCGTTATGGGTCGATCGCTCACGTGTGGAGCACTTACGAGTCCCGGGAAACCGAGAATGGGCCCGTCACGGCGCGTGGGATAAACTCCATCGAGCTGTTCTGGGATGGGAAGCGCTGGTGGATTGCCAATGGAATCTGGGCGGACGAGCCAAAGGACGACCCACTTCCATCGAAATACCTGCCCATCAGGAAGTAGATTTCCGCAATTCTAAGCTGGGGGAGCAATGGCCGCCAAGGCTAGATACGTGAGCACATGCATTGTCGCAGCGGCGATGTCGTTCGCCACCAGCGCGTGGGCAGGAAGCGATCGCGAGTCATCTCGGATGGTTGATGCTGCCGTACTGAAACAGATGAAGGAGCAAAAGATCCCAGGTCTGAGCCTTGCGGTCGTGCGAAACGGCCAGGTGATCAAGTCGAAGGGTTACGGCTATGCCAACCTGGAAGTCCGTGCTCCAGCCAAGGTCGATACGATTTTTCCGGCGGGTTCAATCACCAAGCAATTCACAGCCACCGCCATCATGCAACTGGTTGAGCAGGGCAAGCTCGGACTCGACGATAGCATTACCAAGTATTTCCCCGAGGCGCCGGCAGCCTGGAAGCCAATCACCATTCGGCACCTACTGACGCATTCATCGGGTATTCCGGACATCTTCGGGAGCACGGAACAGACGCTATACACGAAAGGAATCATAGATTTTCATCGTGAGTACACGGAGGACGAACTAGCGCACGCTTATTTTTCGCAGCCGCTGGACTTTCCGCCGGGAACGCGGGCGAGCTACAGCAACTCGGCCTACCAGATGCTTGGTTTCCTGATTCATCGTGTTACGGGCCAGTACTACGGAGACGTTTTCAAAGCGCACTTCTTCGCGCCACTCGGAATGACGACGACCGCGATTTTCAGCTACGTGGATGTAGTGCCGAACCGCGCTAGCGGCTATGAAGTCGTCAATGGAGCGTGGAAGAACGTGTGGTTGTGGCAGAGTGTGTCGACGCTGTCGAACGCGGAAGGCAGCCTCCTGATGAGTGTTCTTGACCTGGCGAAGTGGGATGCTGCCCTTACTACGGAGCACATCCTGAAGCGTTCCAGTTTTGAGACGATGTGGACGCCGGTGCCACTGGATGACGGTTCTGGCTCCGCATATAAGGAGGGGATGGGATGGTACATTGCCAACGCCCACGGCCATCGCGTGGTCTTTCATACGGGTGGCGGGTTCGGGTTCTACGCTGTCATGTCGCGATACCTGGATGATCGACTCACGGTTATCGTGATGACGAACATCGATGAACGGCGCGCCGATGTCTTGAAGATCGCTGGAGACGTTGCCGCGATTTACCTTCCCGACACTAAAGGCGCGAACCCGATCAAGGACTGGCAGGACTAGTCCGGCAATCAAAGACCTAGTCAGTAGCGACGAGGAGCGTGAGGAATGAGATCTGCCGCTGTGGTTCCCAGGGTATTTGCTCTCGTCGGAGCAATTGGGTTGTCCTTTGCGGCCTGCGCCGCACAGCCAAGACAGGCCGCGAATGCGTCGACAGCGCTGACGGATGCCGATAAGGACGCATTCATTCAGCTGACAATGCGGAGCGCGGGGCTCCCGGGCCTGCAGACGGTCGTGGTCAAGAATGGTCGCGTGGTCTGGGCGAAGAGCTATGGGAACGCCGTCCTGGATCTTCCAGGTCCGCGACGCGCGATGACCAACGACTCCGTCCTGTTCAGTGCGTCCGTCGCCAAGATTCTTGTCACCGTCGCGGTGCTCCAGCAGGTTGAGAAGAGCAGGTTCTCCCTGGATGATGACATCAACCAATTCGTCCCATTCAAGGTCCGTAACCCGGCGTGGCCGGATGTGCCGATCACCTGGCGAATGCTGCTCACACACACGTCAAGCATGAAGTCCGAAGACGACGAGCGCGCGAGCGCTACCGAGACCTACGGCCGGGATGCTTCGATGACGCTGGACGATTACGCAAAGAATGCATTCGTCCCGGGTGGCTCCTACCACTGGGCAGAGCGATTCGCGAGCGGTAAGCCTGGAACCGAACGGATCTATAGCAACGATGCGTTCGATCTGGCGGGCTCTGCCCTGCAGAGCATCGTTCATGAGCCCTTGTACAAGTATATCGATGAGGAGATCCTCGCACCGCTCGGTATGAAGAACACGAGTTACTGGATCGCTGGGCGTCGGAGCGCTCCGTATGCCGTTGCCTACGCGAGCGTACGGCAGAAGGATGGTCGCTACGATTACGTGCCCGCCAAGATCTACTGGGCCCACGGGCAGCCAAGCGGAAGCGCGTTCGATTATCAAATGACGGCCCCAAATTACGCTTCCGGGACGGCTCATACGACTGCCCTCGATTTCGCCCGGCTTATGCTGATGTTGATGAACGGCGGGGCAGTCGATGGAAAGCGGATTCTGCAGCAGTCGAGCGTCGATCTGATGATGACGCCAATTGGGCTGCGAAACCTCGACGGTTGGGCCCAAGGATTGGGGCTTGCGGGCCCAAAAGACATTCACGGTCGGCAGGTTTGGGGGCATGACGGGGAGGATCGTGGCGCCGCGAACGCGCTTTACATCAATCGCGAGACGGGAGTCGGCGCAATCGCCTTCGCGAATGCCATGGATCCAGGCTTTACGATGACCTATGTGGTCGTCGACCTGGATCTGCACCTGATGTCTTGGTTCGAATAGCAGGGAAGAAGCGCGTTGGCCTACCGGTGTATCGACGTTGCCGTCTACGGAAAGTCTTTGGAGCGATCGATATGGAAATACGCCCCCCACCTATTGAGTGTTTGCTCGTCCGGGTTCGCTCGTGGTTCTGTCATGATGTTAGCTGTTGTTGTCTGCGCGAGCTGTGCAGTGGCGCCTCCAAAACCGGCAACGCGTTCGATCTTGCACTCTCCCGAGTCTGACCTTATTGGTACCTGGCGGATTATTCTCGCCGACGACAGGCCGAATAATCGCGAAGCGTGGGTGCACTCGTACGGCGACCATCCCCGCGGCTACCTCATCTACGATGTGTCGGGACACATGTCAATACAATTTGGCTCAGATCCGCCAACTCCTCCGTTTGCATCCGGCGATGATTTTGCCGAAACCGATGCAGAGGCGCGGCACGCCTACGAGTACTACACGGCATATTTTGGGACATATACGGTAGACGCATCGCGGGGCATCATCACTCATCACGTGGAAGGCAGTTTGCAGCCAAGCTACACGGGCACGGATCAGGAAAGACCGTTCAAGCTGCTCGGGGATCGACTTGAGCTCGGTGATGGGCAAACTTGGCGCCGGGTCTTCGAGCGCGTGAAGTGACATCGCGTTTGCCGATCTCAGTGCTGGACTTGGCGCTCGCCCACTTCCGCGAAAGCCGCCGGTCACGACCACCAGCAACGGGTCACTGCCGCTCATTGCGCCAACTGGACTTCGCGGTGGTCTACCGCCGGTTTGACGTCAACGTCTACCGAAAGTCTACCGACAGCGTGTCCACGACGAGATAACTGCGTGATTTTCGTGCAGAAAAACGCTTCTGCGCCGACTACCACCAGCAGTACCTGGCGAAGAATCCGAACGGGTAATGCGGGATGGGAGGCTGCGGAGTTCCCGTCAAACTCGCGGAGTTACCGGTGGGGGAGAAGGCGTAAGAGTTGGTGCGACTTGGTTTCCATCAGGAAGCCAAGGGGTTCCCAAATCGACATGCGTCTTTCTGCGGGAAAACGCGATGTTTTTCCGGCGCTGAGGTCTACCGGAAGTCTACCGGTGTTACGGAACTGGAATAGTCCGCCGCGAAACCCTGACTGGTTCAGTAGTGCTGGTGCGCGTTTCCACATGGACGCTGCAATGTCAGTGTGGATGCTGCCGGTTGCGACTACTCTTGCTGATAATCAGAGGGTAAGGCGGAAAGGCATTTAGAAACAGCCGGTTGCGCTCGCACGCATTGCGAGCGGGAGAGATTCGGTAGAGCTGCGAAGAAAAATCTGAAGGCCCTAAGTGGAGCTGCCGGAGTCGTTCAGAACGTCTCATATCGGCCCCGGAGCCGACCTTCGGCGACGAAAGGCGCCTTTCTCACAGGGCCATTCGGCGCGGACCGAGAATTGCTTTAGGATTGGAATCTATGCCGATCTGGCCGCTAGTTGGCCGAGGCACAACACAGACCGGCCTCCATGATGCAGCACGGGGGCGGATGGGCACATGACGGCCAAGGAGCGTTATGAATCTGAAGCTGTGGCTGGACACCGTCACGACGGCCTTCATCGTAGTCGGCGGTTTTCTCGCGTTACTTCAGCTTCGGCAGACCCCCAAGCAGCGAGTACGCGAGTCAGCGCTGCAAATGCTGCATTCGTTCCAGACGCCCGAGTTTCTCACGGCTGTCAACATAGTTTTCGACCTGCGGGAGGGCCTCACCAAGGAGGACCTTGAGCAGCGGCTGGGTGAAAAGCTCACTTATCATTGGCTGAGCGAGCAGGTTGAGCGCCGAGAGAGGTTGTCTCGGGCCGAACCGTCATTCCGGCAGTATCGCGTTTGGAGCCCCTGAGTCGCGCTGCATCGGTGGCCGTTCTGTCTGGCTATCCGCGAGGCGTGATCTACTATGCTTCGTGTCCGGCCAGGGGAATTGCCGCGGCATGCCATCCGATACCATAAGACTCAGCGGCTTATCTCTTCGCGCCGATACCTGGCTGCCCAAGCCTGCCGGCGAGCCAATGCGTGATCAGCGATTGCCGCGCCACTTCGAGTCGACGCGCTTCACAGTCGAGGGCGGAGTTGCAGGTGGGGGAGAAAACGTAGGCTGAGCTACATCGAGGGTTCCGGCAGGAAATCAGAGGGTAAGCGACGTCGTCAGCCAAGGCCCCGCGTAGTTCTGCAGAAGTATCCGGCGTCTGCTCGGCGCTGACGTCTACCGGAATTCTACCGTTGACCGAATGTGAGGCTAGTCCGCGGCGAAGGATGAATCGGGTGCAAAACGGCCGCCTTCCGACCTAAGGCGGGCGCCCCCAGATTACGGGCGGCGGACTTCAAAGTGACCGCATCCGTTCGAAAACCAAGGGCCGGGTCCTCGAAGTTGGACCCTTTTCTAAAGAGGAAGTAGGCGTTACGCTTCGCTGACGCTTCAGAAGTATTCATTGTAGGTGTTGCGTTGGAAATCCATAAGCCAAAGCCTGTGCACGGCTGGCGCGAGCTCCTCAGCGAGGTGGGGGTTGTCGTTATCGGTATCGTGATCGCACTCAGTGGGGAACAGATTCTCGAAGCGATCCACTGGAAACACAAAGTCGCAGCCGCCGAACTGGACCTGCGAAAGGAGCTCGCGGACAGTCTGAGTTACTCGGTGGAGCAGCAACAACTGCACCGATGCGTGTCTGACTATCTCGACGAGCTGCAGAACGCGATCATTCGAAGCGATTCGGATGCAATTAATAAACTCCATGAGCTCGGCATTCCTCTTGATGCTCATCCGTGGCGCTCAAGCAGTTGGACCGCCGCGCTGAGCGGGCAGATCGCGGATCACTTGCCGCACGACAAAGTTGCGGCGTATTCCATCGCGTTCCGATTGGTGACCGCCGGGGGCGAGTGGCAGAATCTGGTGGCGGATCACTATGCAGAGGCGATGACTGGCCGCTTTGCGCTAGCGCAAGATGCTCAGGTCGTGAATGCCCAGCTGGTGGCCTTGGACAAGATTCGTATGGAAGAGGCCCAGCGGCTCGATATCTCCGAAACGCTTCTACGCACTTCGCGTCAGAGTCTGAACCTGATGCCCTCAACGACGCGTGAAGTGGAATTCCAGAATAGAGTCAAATCTTGCGAAGATGGCCTTCGTTCGCTGAACGCCAAGAACTGATAGGCGTGGTGGCAAATCGAATCTAGCGCGGCGGCGTGTGGATCGATGTTCGTCCCGCAACCAAGTGTCTGACAGCGCTCAGTGCGGAGTTACAAGTGGGGGAGAAGGCATAAGTGTTAGCAGTACCTCGCGAAGAATCCGGATGGGTATTCCGACACGATTAGACATGAAGCACCTCGTGATTGCATTTGGATTCCTGGCGGCCATCGCGGGTGTCATCGCGGATGGATGGCTGCTTCTGATGATGGCCAGACAATTCCGTCTGCACTGAGTCATTCCCGACACGGCGCCAGGTTGGTCTACTGCGGATCAATGCCGACGTCTGTCGAAAGTCGGCCCGCGAGAGACAGGACAGCGCAACGAGGGGTTTCTGAGGCAGTTGCGAACGCAATGCAGCGTGCGTACTGCTGGATCGGGGGCTGCGGAGTTCCCTTCAAACTCGCGGAGTTACAGCTGGGGAAGAAGGCGTAGTCTTCGCTACGCCGCAGGTTTCGGCGGGAAGCCAGGCGGTTAATGGCATCGCGACTCGAGACCCTGCGTGTTCCTGCAGTCGAATCCAGGGTCGGCGCTGACGTCTACCGGAATTCTACCGTCGAGCTGTCGCCAGGAAAGTCCACGGAGAAGGGCTCCTGGCTGAACACGCTCGGCGCATGCGGGAATGCGATATTCGACTGACTTGGCCGGTCTCCCTATCGCGGTAATGATGCGCGAGGGTTTCCCATGACACGCTCTTTTCGACAATTCCTGGCGGCTGCGGCCATGCTGTGTTGCGTTGCGGCCACGAACGGCGAGACTCTCCCGGTGGTGGTCGAGCTGTTTACCTCCCAGGGTTGCAGCTCTTGTCCGCCCGCGGATGCCTATGTCGGAAAATTGAGCGCACGGTCCGACGTCCTTGCCTTGTCATTTCACGTGGGCTACTGGGATGACCTGGGCTGGCGTGATCGGTTTGCATTGCAGCAGTCGCTCGAGCGACAGAGCATTTACGCTCGAAACCTGGGTCGCTCTTCGGTGTACACACCGCAACTGGTTGTGGACGGACGCGACGATCAGGTCGGAACGGATGGCAGGGCGATTGACAGAGCGCTGAGCGAGCATCGCGGTGGCGTGCCGGTGAGAGTCTCAATCCGCGACGCACAGGTCCTGGTTGAACTTAGTGCGTATCCGAACGCTACACGCAGCGATGTGGTTCTCATCGCCTATCTGCGCCATGCGGTTTCCTTTGTCGGCCGCGGGGAAAACGCGGGTCGTAGGCTGGATGAGTTCAACATCGTGCGCGCTATCCGCACTCTGGGTCCGTGGCAGGGTCAGTCGCAGAGCTTTCGCGTGCCAGAGTCTTCGCTGCCGGCGGATGCCACCGATGTGGCGGTTCTCGTCCAGGGTTCCGGGCAAGCCTCGATTATCGGAGCGGTCGCTCAGCCGCTTCGCTGACTGGTGGTGTCTCACGGAGTTACAGGTGGGGGGAAGGCGTAGAGTCTGGTGTCACCCTGCTTTCTGCAGGAAGACAGAGGGTTACCACGTGCCGGATCGAAGGCCCTGCGGATTCCTGCAGAAACACCCGGGCAGTTTATGGCGCTGAAGTCTACCGGAACTCTACCTGTCGTTAAGGTGTAGTAAAGTCCGCGGGGAAGAAGATGACTCCGATGCTGAGATGCTGAACCCTCAACCCGCGATACTTGTACTGCTGTGCGCGAGCTATCTCGCCCCAGCGGTGGCTGCCACATGCAGTGGACGCGGCGTGCAAGTGCAGGTTCTCGGCTCGGGCGGGCCCGAGCTGGAGGATAAGCGAGCGTCCAGCAGCTATCTCGTCTGGCAGGATGGCCGACCGCGCATCCTCATCGACAGCGGTGGCGGCAGCGCGTTGCGCTTCGGACAGGCCGGCGCACATGTGGCTCAACTTGATGCCGTCTTGTTCACGCATCTGCATATCGACCACAGCGCAGATTTTCCCGCGCTGATCAAGTCCTCGTATTTTGAAGAGCGTGAGCTTCCCTTACCGGTCTATGGACCGGCCGGCAACGAGAACTTCCCTTCGACCACCGCGTTCGTGGCAAACTTGTTCGACCGCAAACGCGGCGCTTATCGGTATCTGGCGGATTTCCTGGCCGGCAAGGATGGCGGCTACTCGCTGCAGGCACATGATGTCGAGTTGACAGCTCACGGGATCCGAACGGTCATAAGCACACGCGACCTCTTGTTGGATGCCACGCAGGTTATCCACGGCAGCGTACCCGCCATTGCCTGGCGTGTCAGCATAGGCGGCAGGATCATCGTATTCTCCGGTGACACCAACGGTGACAATGGCAATCTCGAGCGGCTGGCGAAAGGGGCAGATCTCTTCGTAGCGCACAACGCAGTACCCGAAGGTGAGACCGGCGCTGCAAGACAGCTCCACATGCCTCCGTCCGTGATCGGCCGAATCGCCAAGACCGCTGGTGTCGGACGGGTCGTGCTGTCACATCGTATGCTGCGCACCTTAGGGCGAGAGTCGGAAACGCGCTCTGTGATCGCGCGGGTGTACCCGGGCCCCGTGGCGTTCGCCGAAGACCTCGATTGCTTTTAGGTGAATTACTAGTCGTGTCAGGACGGGAAAGGCACCGGGGGTCGATTTGTGGGGCTCGTAATCGCGGCTCTCTCTGGTCAGAGATGCTGCCGCTCTATACCAAGCTCATCCCAGAGCGTGCCCTCGGGGTCACTTTGTATCAGTCAATCCGCACGGGCGCGCTGACCTTGAGTGACTGATCGCGCTGCGCAACAGGATCGAGCATCGACAGATATCCGAACTGGACCCCGACCCTTATCTTCATGCCACGCAGACCCCGGTGACGGCAACCTTCTGGAACAGGTGTGGCGAGGCGACGGTCGAGCTCGGATAGGCAGCAAGGCTGGCGCGGAACTGCGGGTGCGAAAATGCAGCCCGAAAGTGGGCCGTCGACTCCCACACGGCATAGTTCAGGTAAGTGGGGCTTTCCCCCGTGGCACGATGCAGCTGGGTCGAGATGAATCCAGGCTGCTGCTTCATGAACGCCGCATCGGCCTGCCAGGCTTTCAGCAGAGCCGGCTCGTCCGTCTTGTCCAACGTGAAGAGATTCACCAGGACGACTGGGCCGGTGTCGAGGGCGATCTGGCGCTCGATCGGGAATGAGGGGTCGAGCGGGCGAAGCGACAACATGGGGTTATCCTCATTGATGGCATTATGATGTCAGTATGGTACAATAGTGTCCGATACTTCCACAGACGACATGATGATGTCAAGTAAGTTTCGAGATGCCACAGTGCCGCGAAGCAGCACCGAACCGGGTCCGGCCGGCGAGGCGGTGACCGACCTCATCCTCAACCTTTTCAGGCTGAACAATGTACTGCTCACTGCGGGGGATCGATTGGTCCAGGGACTCGGTTTGACGAGTGCCCGCTGGCAAGTGCTCGGCGCCATCGCTTACGCTGACCGCCCGCAGCCGGTCGCGTGGCTGGCGCGCGACATGGGCGCCAATCGCCAAAATGTGCAGAGAATCATCAACGACCTGAACGAGGCAGGACTCGTCAGC
>Ga0335069_10015814_pt1 | contig 10546 bp, 4 predicted proteins | sample Lox_Sample_11_FD_206714 | JGI IMG/M metagenome (GOLD analysis project Ga0335069, IMG submission 206714) | Soil microbial communities from Loxahatchee National Wildlife Refuge, Florida, United States - Lox_Sample_1.1 | ecosystem: Environmental > Terrestrial > Soil > Wetlands | place: USA: Florida...
TCCAGGACCCGTGCACAACATACGGAACTGGGTATTCGACGGGTTCCAGCGGATTGCGCCCCGAGTCTACGACAAGGCGCTGCGCGTAAGAATCGGCGCCATCGATGAGAAGAGCCTTGACAGATTTGGCCAATGGCCCTGGTCACGCGCCAGACTAGCGGCGATCGTCGATCGGCTCCGGGAAATGGGTGCTGCGGTCGTTGCGCTCGACGTTCTGATCGCGGAGCCGGACCGGACGTCCCCGGCGGCTATCGCTGCTTCACTCCCTGCGGGTTCCGGCTTCCAAAACGTCAAGGATGAACTGACGAAGCTGCCCGATCCCGATCAGGCACTTGCAGACTCCCTTTCGCAGATGACCTCGGTCGTTCCTTTCGCTTATCTGGAGGACGACCCGCACCGAACCGTCCCGCCGCTGGAGAAGAAATACGACATCGTCGCCCAGCGCATTGATTCCACCGCCGCAGCGGAGGCTGCTTCCTTTGCGCTCGGCAGCGACTACTACATTCCTTCGCTGCCGCTGTTGCAGAAGGCAGCCACAGGAATCGGCGCCGTCAACTCGGGGGAGCCAGATCCCGACGGGGTGATCCGACAGGTCCCCCTCGTCGTCCAAGTGAAGGGCGTTCTCTATCCGACCTTGGCGACCGAAGCACTCTATCGCGGCCTGGGTGGGAATACGCCCTTTGTTAAGCTAGCCGGCGCCCCTGGGGCTTTCAGCTTCGGCGCCTCGACCGGTGCGGCGAAGATGCGGATCGGGCCTTTGATTTTCGAGCCCACCGCGAAGATCCAACTCGTTCTCTACGACACGGGCGCGCAGCCGGACCGCTATTTTTCGCTCGCCGACCTGTTTGATCCGGGCTTCGATCCGAGCCGCGTGGCGAACCAGATCGTCCTGATTGGCACGACCGTCGAGGGGTTGCACGACATCAGGGCGACACCGCTCGATCCCGTGATGCCCGGGGTCGAAATCCACGCGCAGATCATCGAACAGCTGCTGTCTGGCAAGTATCTTACGCGGCCGGACTGGGCGGACGGTGCCGAGTTCGCAGCCGTTATCGTCTTCGGTGTAATCGTGATCGTTTTTGCGCATCGCGCCGGCGCTCTGGCTGGACTTCTCATTGCCCTCATCGCGCTGATCGGCACCTTTGCCGTAAGTTGGTCCCTCTTTCGCGGCCATGGTTGGTTGCTCGATCCGCTCTATCCCGCAGGCACCTCGGTCGTGCTGGTCATGGCGGCGAGCACGGTCACCTTCCTCCGCACCGAGCGGGAGAAACGGTTCATCCGCGGCGCCTTCTCGCTCTATCTCTCGCCGGAGATGGTGCGGCAGGTGGCGGAAAATCCGGATCGGCTGAAGCTCGGCGGCGAGAACCGCGAGATCACCGTGATGTTCACCGACATCCGCGGCTTCACCAAGCTTTCTGAAGGCCTCGACCCGCAGGCGCTGACCCATGTGATCAACGCCTTCCTGACGCCGATGACCAAGGCGATCCAGGATCATCACGGCACGATCGACAAGTATATCGGCGACTGCATCATGGCGTTCTGGAACGCGCCCTTGGACGTGCCGCAGCACCGGCGCGAAGCCGTACGCACGGCCGTCGAGATGCGGCGGACCTTGAAGCAGCTGAACGAACAATTCGCGGCCGAGGCGCAGGCCTCCGGCAAGACGCCGGTGAAGATCAAGGCGGGCGTCGGCTTGAACACCGGGATCGGTTGCGTCGGCAACATGGGCTCGGAGCAGCGGCTCGCCTATTCGGCGCTGGGCGACACGGTGAATACTGCGTCCCGGTTGGAATCGCTCTCGCCCGCCTATTTCGTCGATCTGGTGCTGAGCGAGGAAACCGCGCGCGACGTCGCCGATTTCGCGCTGATCGAGCTCGACCAGGTGAAGGTGAAGGGGAAGTCGGTGCCGATCCGCATCTTCACCTGCCTCGGCACCGAGCTCTATGCCGCCCGGCCGGAATATCACATGCTGCGCGCACGCCACGACCAAATGCTGGTCGCATATCGCGCGCAGGACTGGAACGCCGCCGAAACCGCGCTTACCGAATGTCTCGAAGTGGCGCCTGAGCGGTTGCGGCCGTTCTATGGCCTCTACCGGGCGCGGATCGCCGAGTTCGGCAAGGAAGCCCCCGGTGCCGACTGGGATGGCGTCTATGTCGCGAAGTCGAAGACCGGGTGAGACAAGGAGCGAGTTTCAGTTTGGTACATCGAATTTGCGGCAAGACCCTCACCCCAATCCTCTCCCTACGGGAGAGGGAGGCACCAGCGCTGATGACAGCGTCCCCTCTCACCGCGGACGGATATCGGCATTCGCGGTCTGTGGGAGCGAGACAGGGTGAGGGTCTTCACGCGACACCTGCGCTTCAAGATTCTGATCGATGACCTATGCGGCGCTGATCGTCTTTGGGCTGGTTTCGCTGCTGGGCATCGTCAGCCTGCTGCCGCCGCTGGCGGCGCGGCTGAAGCTGCCTTATTCGGTGCTGCTCGCCATGGTCGGCTGCGCGCTGGGGCTGGTGATCGAATTCCAGCCGGGAGCGAGCTCGCCGGTCGCGGTCGATCTGCTGATCGCGCTCCGGCAGTTCGAGATCCCGGGCGAGACCATCATCGTGATCTTCCTGCCGGCGCTGCTGTTCGAGGCGGCGCTGGCGGTGCCGTTGCGGTTGCTGGCCGACGACCTCGCGCCGATCCTGACCATGGCCGTGGTCGCGGTCATTCTCTGCACCCTGGTGGTCGGCGTCGCTCTGGCGCTCGCCTCGGATTACGGGCTGCTGGTCTGTCTCCTCCTGGGCTCGATCGTCGCCACCACCGATCCCGCCGCCGTGATCGGCATCTTCCGCGAGGTGGGCGCGCCGCGGCGGCTGCTGACCCTGGTCGAGGGCGAATCGCTGCTGAACGACGCAGCGGCGATCGCGCTCTTCACCTTGCTGGTGGGGATGATCACCAACCCGATGGACGCCAGCTTCGGCAGCGCCGCGCTCGGGTTCCTGATGGGTGCGATCGGCGGCGCCGTGACGGGCGTCGCGACCGGCGTCGCTGCGACCGCGGTCTTCCGCATGCTGAGCGGATATCCGCGCGCCGAGATCACGCTCACCATCGCCCTCGCCTACCTCTCCTATTTCATCGCCGAATACTATTTGCATGTCTCGGGCGTCATCTCCTGCGTCGCGGCGGGCCTGGTGATCGGTGCCATCCGCCGCACCCGGTTCAGCCAGGAGACCGCGGAGCAGCTGGAAGGCGCCTGGGGCCAGCTCGGCTTCTGGGCCAATTCGCTGATCTTCCTGATGGCGGCGATGTTCGTGCCGCGCTTCGTCGGTACCATGCGCTGGGGCGATTTCGCTCTCGTGCTCCTGCTCTATCTCGCCGCGTTGGCCGCCCGCGCCGTCAGCGTCTTCGGACTGCTCGAGGGCCTCGAACTGGTGGGCCTGATGCAGAAGATCGACCTCCGCTTCAAGACCGTGATGACCTGGGGCGGCTTACGCGGCGCGGTCTCGCTGGCGCTCGCCCTCTCGGCGACGGAAAACGAGGCGCTGCCCGAGCGGGTGCGCGACTTCGTCGGCGCGGGCGTCACCGGCTTCGTGCTGCTGACGCTGTTCGTCAACGGCACCACGCTGCGGCCGATGATCCGCATCCTGCAGCTCAACAAGCTCTCGCCGGTCGCGGCCGGCGTGCGCGACCGCGCCGCCGTCATGACGCTTGCCGAGGTGCGCGATCAGGTGGCCGAGGCCTCCGAGCGCGGCCGCATCGATCGCCATGCCACCGATGCAGTACTCGGCGATCTCGATGCGCGCCTCGCCCTCGAGCGCGCCGTCTGCGTCCCCCTCGACAGCGCCGAGGGCGTGCTGGGGCGGCGCCAGACCTTGCGCATCGGCCTGACCGTGCTGACGGCGCGGGAGAGTGCGCGTTGCCTCGACCTGCTGCACGCGCGCATCGTCGACCGGCGCGTCGCCGAGCAGCTGCTGGCCCATGCCCAACGCTTGCGCGACGCCGTGCGTCCGCAGGGGCACCAAGGGACTGAGCGCAAGCGATGGGAGGCCGACCGCGCTTTCGCCAAGGCCTGGGCGCGCAACCTGCGCTACGGCACCGACGTGCGCCTGGCGTTGACCTTGCAGAACCGGCTCGGACTCGAACGGCCGCTGGCCAATGCGCTCGGCCATCGCTTCGAGCTGCTGGTGAACCAGCGGCGGCTGCTGGGCGAGATGGGCCCCTTCGCCCGTGATCGCCTGGGGCCGCTGCTCGGCGAGCAGGCGACCGAGACTCTGATCGCGCTCAACGCCGAGCGGATGAAGGCGGTCGAGGACGCGCTGCTGACCCTGAAGCTGCAATATCCGAGCTATGCCGAGGCGCTGCAGCGCCAGCATCTGGCGCGCCTCGCGCGGGTCTGGGAGCATCGCGGCTATCAAACGCTGCTCGACCAGGGTGTGATCGGCGGCGATGTCGCCCAGGCTCTGACCGACGAGGCGGCCGAGCGCTATCCCGACATCGACCAGCGGCCGCGGCTGGACACGCGGCTGAGCGCCCGCCAGCTGGTGGCGCGGGTGCCGCTGTTCGCCAATCTCTCCGAACAGGCGATGCAGAACATCGCCCGGCGCCTGCGGCCGCGGCTGACCCTGCCGGACGAGAAGATCGTGCGGAAGGGCGAGCGCGGGGAATCGATGTTCTTCATCGCCTCGGGCGCGGTGCGGCTCAACCTGCCCTCCGGCGACATCGAGCTCGGCAGCGGCGACTTCTTCGGCGAGCTGGCATTGATCACCGGCCGGCCGCGCTCGACGGACGTCATCTCTCTCGGCTTCTGCCAGCTGCTGGAGCTCAACGCTCCCGATTTCCGCCGCCTGCTGGCCGATGACGCGACGCTGAAGGCCGAGATCGAAGGCATCGCCCACCAGCGCCTTGGCGCGGTGGCGAAGTAGCGCAAATCCCGACGATTTTCCAATGAGTTGCGCCCCCTGGTTCGGCGAATTGGGCAATGCTATAAGCGCGCCACCGAACCGCGGTCTCCCGGCTGCCGTCCATAAATAGAATCACCCGGCGGTGCGCCCAGCGGAGACCCATTCCAAGAGGAGGAGAGACCATGAACCTGGAACAGGCAAAGGCCCTGGACAAGAAGGCGTTTCACAAATTCGCCGGCAAACTGAAGCCGGAGACCCGCAACTTCATCGACGGCAAGTTCGTCGATGCCAAGAAGGGGAAGAAGTTCGAGACCATCAATCCGGCAACCGGCGAGGTGATCGCCAGTGTGGCGCGTTCGGATGCCTCCGACGTCGATGCGGCAGTCAAGGCCGCGCGCAAGGCGTTCAAATCCGGCGTCTGGTCGCGGATGGCGCCGCGCGACCGCATGACGGTCATCTACAAGTTCGCCAGGCTGATCGAGGAGAATGCGCTCGAATTCGCGCTGCTCGACACCACCGACATGGGCAAGCCGATCAGCGAGATGCTGAACATAGACATCCCCGGCGCGGTGATGACCTTCAACTATTTCGGCGAGACGATCGACAAGATCGAGGGCCAGGTCACCGCGACCGCAGCCACGGAGTTCCACTACATCCTGCGCCAGCCGCTGGGTGTCGTCGGCTGCATCGTGCCCTGGAACTATCCGCTGATGATGGCGGCCTGGAAGACCGCGCCGGCCTTGGCCGCCGGCAACTCGGTGATCCTGAAGCCGGCCGAGCAGTCACCGCTTTCCGGTGCTCTCATGGCGAAGCTGTTCATGGAAGCGGGCGGACCGGCCGGCGTGTTCAACGTGATCCAGGGCCTCGGCGAGGAGGCCGGCAAGGCGCTGGCGCTCCACATGGACGTGGACAAGATCGGCTTCACCGGCTCGACCGAGGTCGGCAAGCTGATGATGGTCTATGCCGGCCAATCCAACATGAAGCGCGTCACCACCGAATGCGGCGGCAAGACCCCGCAGATCGTGACCGGCGACGTGCCCGACCTCGATACCGCCGTGCAATACGCGGTCAACGGCATCTACGGCAACCAGGGCGAGGTCTGCAATGCGGGCTCGCGCCTGATCGTCGATCAGAAGATCCACGACGCGTTCGTTTCGAAGTTCATGGAGAAGGCGAAGGCGAGCTTCTCGCCCGGCGATCCCCTCGACCCCTCGACCACGATGGGCCCGTTGGTGACCAAGGAGCAGCAGAAGCGCGTTCTGGGCTACATCGACATCGGCAAGAAGGAAGGCGCCAAGGTGGCGCTCGGCGGCGGCACGCCGAAGGGCATGGACCAGGGCTGCTATGTCTCGCCGACGCTCTTCACCGGCGTGAAGAACGACATGCGGATCGCCAAGGAAGAGATCTTCGGCCCGGTGACCGGCGTCATCCCCTATAAGAAGCTGGAGGATGCGATCGCCATCGCCAACGATTCGATCTACGGCCTCGCCGCCTCGATCTGGACCTCGGACGTCTCGACCGCGCACAAGGCGGCGCGCGACATCGAGGCCGGCATCGTCTGGGTCAACTGCTTCGACCACGGCGACATGACCTCGATCTGGGGCGGCTTCAAGCAGTCCGGCATGGGCCGCGACAAGTGCCTCGAGACGCTGACCACCGTCACCCAGACAAAGTCGGTCTGGATGCACCTCGGCTGAGGTTCTCGCAGAGGCCGAAGAAGGCGGGCGGAATCGCAGGATTCCGCCCGCTCTTGTTTCAAAACGGAGAGTATGACTGCCATGCAGATGCGGCCGCGCGCGCTTAGACTAAGCGCTGGCTTCGCCGCGTGACGGGCCTTTGAGAGGCAAAGAGAGGCACGCGGTCGTGCCCTTGCCCTTCTGGGAGCGGATCTCGAAGGTTCCGCCGAGCAGCCGCGCGAAGCGCTCGACGAGGGCAAGGCCGAGGCCGGTGCCCTCTTGGCGGCGATAGTAGGCGGGCTCGAGCTGGACGAAAGGCTGAAGCGCCCTCCGGATCTCCTCGTCGGTCATTCCGGCGCCGGTATCCGCGATGGTGAAGAGCATGCGCTCGCCCTCGCACCGCGCGCTGACTGCAACGCTGCCGCCTGCCTGGTTGAACTTAACGGCATTCGACATCAGATTGAGGATGACCTGCTTCAGCAGGCGCCGATCGCTTCTCAATCGGCCGTTGGCGATCTCCGTCGCGATCGCCACTTGCCGCTCGCGCGCCAGCGCCTGGAGATACCGGGCGCATTCCCCGACGACGGCGGCGACATCCACCTCCTCCAGACTGACTTCCGTCTTCCCCGCCTCGACCTTGGCCAGGTCGAGGATGTCGCTGATGACGTCGAGCAGATGCCGGCCGCTGTCGCGAATGGTGACATGGTAGTCGCGAATCTTCTCGGGGGAGAGCGCGCCATCGAGGGTCAAGAGCATCTCGGAGAAGCCGATGACGGCGTTGAGCGGCGTGCGCAGCTCGTGGCTCATGGTGGCGAGGAAGGCCGACTTCGCGCGGCTGGCCTCCTCCGCGAGCTGTTGCAGGCGTGACGCCTCCACGACCATCCGCCTCAGCTCCTGCTCGGTCTGCTTGATCGCCGTAATGTCCTGGGTCACACCGAGGCTATGGATGTGGCCGGTCGCAGCGTCACGGAAGGTGCGGCCGACCTCGCGGAAGTGCCGGAGCTCGCCGTCCTTCCTCCAGGCTCTGAACTCGACATCGTAGGTCTCGCCGATCGCGAGCGACATCATGGCTTCGAAGGCGGCACGATCTTCGGGCGGCGAGGCGCCGAGCATCTGCCGCGTGCTGCCGCGTTCGAGCATGAATTCACGGACGCTCAGCCCGAACAGGGCCGCCAGCTCCTCGGAGCAGTAGACGCAACGATCTTCGGTGGCGTCCCACATCCAGGTTCCGAAGCGCGCCAGCTGCGCGCCCTGACGGAGCAGACTCTCGCTCTCGCGCAGCGCGCTTTCGATGCGGTGGAGCTCCGTCACGTCCTGGACCGTGGAGCGGACCGAGCGTCGCTTGCCGCCGGAGTCGAAGCCGGGCGCTGAGCGTTCGACCAGGTCACGCACGGCCCCGGAGGGGGTGACGATCTGATAGTGGTTCTCGGCCGGACGTCCGGTCTCGATCGCCAGCGCATCGGCCTTGCGGATCCGCCCCCGGTCTCGCGGCTCGACCAGATTGATGAACGCCGCGTAGGTGCCGTCGAATTGCGCGAGATCGACCCCATAGATTTCCGCGGCGACTTCATCGAGGGTGACGCGCATCGTCGCCAGATCAAGGTCCCAGGACCCGACGCCGGCGATGCGTTGGACGCTGCGCAGCCGCGCCTCGCTGGCGCGCAAGTCCGCCTCCAGCCTGTGCTGCTCGGTGACGTCGTGGAAGGAGACGGCGACGCCGCCTTCGCAGGGACTCATCCGCGCTGCATACCAGCGGTCGAGCGCCGGATAATGAGCGACTACCTGGTGGGGCTGGCCCGTCTCCATCACCTGCTGATAGCGCTGACGCCATATCGAGTGTTCGGCATCGGGGAACACGTCCCAGATGCGGCGACCGAGCAGCTGCTCTCGGGTCTTCCCGACGAGCTCCGCAGCCCGCGTATTGATCTCGGTGTAGACCCAGTCGCGGCTGAGCGTGAAGTATCCGTCGCTGATGCTGGCGAGGATGTTCTCGGTGCGCTGCGCGTTGGCCGCGAGCTGCAATTCCGCCTGCTTTCGCGCCGAGATGTCCTCGGCGGTCGCGATCACATATCGCGCCGGCTTGCCTGGCTGGTGCACCAGCGAGAGCGTGGTTCGAGACCAGACCGCCTCTCCATCCGGCCGCAGGTAGCGCTTCTCGATGCTCACCGTATCGCGGCGGCCCGAGCGCAGCTCCTCGACCAGCCGCAGGTTGGAGTCGAGGTCGTCGGGATGGGTGATATCGGCGAAGCTGCGTCGGGTCAGCTCGGCTTCGTCATAGCCGGTGAGCTCGCAGAAGCGGCGGTTGGCCCGAACGAAGCGCCCCGTCGAATCGCAGGAGCACATGCCGATCGCGGCACGTTCGAATGCGGCGTGGTAGAGCCAAGGACCAACGCCCCCCGCGTCCTCGGTCGGCATGGAGGCGGTCGCCGCCGGATCGACCGGCGGTGTCGTCGTCAGGCGTCGCGACATAAGGGGACGCTTTGCCAGAAAGCTGTGATTTTCCGATCTCCCGCCCGGCGGCGAACCCCGAGACCCCGATACGCCTGCTGCCCGAGGGGTTAATTGTACATGAGATCGTATTCCTTGTATGCGACTCAATGCCGCCGCGCCCGTGGGGCATGGGTAAGTCTCGTCACAGCCTCCGCAATTTGGCATCTGGCCGGGTGACGCCGGCCCGTTAGAATTGCCGCTGCAGAACCAGCAGGGACAAAAAGGATGTCCGCGCCAGCCGTTCAACTCATCAGCATCGACGACATCGTGGCCGCCGAGCGTGCCATCGCCGGTCGCGTGCTGCGGACGCCAACGGTGCAGAGCCCGGCGCTTTCGGCGCTGCTCGGCGCGGAGACGCACCTCAAGCTGGAGCTGCTTCAGAAGACCGGGTGCTTCAAGCCGCGGGGCATCACCAATCGGCTGCTGGCTCTGAGCGAGGCGGAGAAGCAGCGCGGGTTGATCACGGTTTCCGGCGGCAATCATGGCATCGCTATCGCGCGGATCGGCAAGGAGATGGGGATCGCGGTCACGGTGGTGATGCCCGAGAAGGCGCCCGAGCGCTCCAAGGCGCGGATCCGCGCCGACGGGGCAACTTTGCTGCTGACGCAAGATGCCGGCGGCGCCTTCGAACTCGCCGAACGCGAGCGCGAGGCCAAGGGGATGACCTACATCCACTCCTATGACGATCCGCTGATCATCGCGGGCCACGGCACGGTCGGGCGTGAGCTCATCGCGGATGCGCCGGACCTGACGGACGTCCTCATGAGTGTCGGTGGCGGCGGATTCATCTCCGGCTGCGCCGTGGCCTTGAAGGCGGCCAATCCGAAGCTCCGCATCTGGGGCGTCGAGACCGAGGGCGGCGACTGCATGAGCCAGGCGCTCAAGGCCGGCAAGCCGGTGCGCATCGCCGTGACCACCATCGCGACCACCCTCGGCGCGCCTTCGGTGACCGAGCGCTCGCTCGCCCATGTGCAGGCGCTGGTGGATGAGGTGATGGTGGTCTCGGACGCCGAGGCGGTCGGTGGCGTGATCGCGCTGGCCGAGGAGGCGAAGCTCTGGGCCGAACCGGCGGCAGGCTGCCTCATCCCGGCGGCCCGACGCGTCGTTGAACGCGCCGGGCCGGGCGCACGCCTCGGCCTCGTCATCTGCGGCGGCAATGTCGCCTTCGCCGATGTCGAAGGTTGGGTGCAGCGGTTCGGGATTAAGCTTTAGCTACTCGTCAGGCTCGCCGTTGCTAAGCGCGCCTTCGCTAAGCCCTGGCGGCGTGTCGTCGAACCCGCCTCCGCGACTGAGCCTGGGGCTGCGGCAGCTGCAGCACGGTCTCCGAGGCGGTGTCCACGTGGCGGATCTCGCCGGAGATGCGGCCGAGCACGCCGGGGCGGAGCTCGGTGACCTGCAGCCGCTCGGGGCGCTTCTCGCCCGGCATGACGAAGCCGTAGGGCGTCGCGGGCACGAAGCCGAAGCGCTTGTAGTAGTCGTAGTCGCCGACCAGGA
>Ga0335069_10015815_pt1 | contig 10546 bp, 9 predicted proteins | sample Lox_Sample_11_FD_206714 | JGI IMG/M metagenome (GOLD analysis project Ga0335069, IMG submission 206714) | Soil microbial communities from Loxahatchee National Wildlife Refuge, Florida, United States - Lox_Sample_1.1 | ecosystem: Environmental > Terrestrial > Soil > Wetlands | place: USA: Florida...
CTGGTCGAGGAATTCCTGGCGCTCCTGGAGCGCCTGCCGCTCCTCCTTGATCGAGCGCTCCTGCCGGTCCAGTTCCTCCTTGAGCTTCTTCAGCGCCTCCTCGTGCTCGGCGGAACCCGACCCGCCCGTACCGCCGCTCTTCTGCGCCGCCTCAAGCAGCTGGGCGCGCGCGTGCAGCAGCGCCTCGGCCTCGGCCAGCGCCCGCTCGCGGTCGCCGAGCTTGGTTTCGGCCTCGGCCAGCGCCATCTCGCGCTCGGCCAGCTTGGACTCCAGCGTGCGGATGGTCTTCTGCAGGACGTCGATCTGCGAGCCGCTGAGCACCGGCTCGGCCTTCCACGGCGAGCGCGACTGCGAAAAGATGGCGTCGATCGAGCGGCGCGCCTCTGCCGTGGCCTGGGTCGCCTCCTGCGCCCGCTGCAGCGGGCTCAGCCGGCGCGGCAGGACGAGCGGCTTCGGTCCGGGCGGGGGCCGCGCGCCCGGAGTGCCTGACGAGCCCGGCGGCGGGAAATTCGGCGGCGGGGCGAAATTCGGCGGACCCGGAGGCTTCGCGACCGGGGCGGGAAACCGGGGCGGCTGGGGGGGATGGGTGCTGTCCACGGGACGCGGCGCGGTCAGCCCTTGCCGAACAGCCGCGAGAAGAGTCCCTTCTTCTTCGGCTGATCGGACGGCGCGGCCGCCGCGATGTTCAGGGCCGCGAGTTCCGACTGCAGGACGCCGGCGGCCAGCTTCACCGAAATGGCCTCGCGGGCGGCGTCGCCCAGCACCACAAAATAGCGCTCGAGCGTCAGGCCGCCGGCGAGGTCGCGCAGCAGCTTCGCCTTCTCGTCCTTGAACCATTCGAACACGACGCCCGTGTTCGGCCGGAGCGAGGCGAGCATCTTCTCGGCCTCGTCCCGCGACAACGTCCGAACCGTCACGACGGCGTCGCCGGCCGCGAGCTTGGCTCCGAGGAACTGGCCCAGCGCGAGCTGGTCAGCGCGGGCCAGGCCGCGCGCCAGCAGGCCGACCGCCTCGGGCAGATGCAGGCCGGTCGCGCCCTTGCGGAACGGCAGGAAGACGCCGATGCCCTCCTCGTCGCCGTGGGTCAGCGCATTGAGCGCGTTGCGGAAATCGCCGCCCAGCACGACGCGCGTGGCCATCTGCTGGCCCAGGTTGGCGAACTCGCCGATCGTCTTGACTCCCTCCGAGGCGCAGACCGCGCGGGTCCCTTCGGACAAATTGGCGAGCTGCAGCGGAAACGCCTCCGGGATGCCGAGCCGCGACAGCGTCTTGAGGATCGGGTTCTCCTTCGACGCCGTCTGCTCGACCTGGGCGACCATGTCGCCGAACGGATCGTCGAAGGCCAGGGTCTCCTTCAGGATGCCCACGAGCTGCTCCGCCCGGTCGGCCTTGCCGGCGATCTCGGGCATCATCAGCAGCTCGTCCCAGGTGAAGTCGACGTACTTGGAGGGCTTCTCCTCCGGGCCGGCGTGTGGCCACTCCTTCATGTCGAGATTCTGCGCCAGGCTCACGAGCGACGTGTCGCTCATGATCGAATTGCGGAACTTCTTGCGGACCTCGTCCCAGTCGGCAGCGGTGTATTTGGGCATGGTGGTGATTCTCCGGGCACGGTCAGGTCATCGGCACGTGGTCGATGATCTCACCGGCCAGCTTCAGGTAGTCGTTCGACACGCTGTCCTCGTCGCCCGCCTCCTGCCCCACCAGGAACACCGGCAGGCCGAGCGTCACGGCGCGGCGGACCACCATCGCGTCGCGGATCTGGGTGCCGAAAATCTTGGCGCTCGGCGCGACCCCGCGCTTCTGCGTCTTGAATTGATTCAGGCGAAGCTGCATGCGCATCTTCGGCACCTCGATGTCGACGTTGGTCTTGATCGAGTTGAAAATGATTCCGTAAACCTGCGCCGCCGGGCCCATCGCCGTGGTGCGGAAACTCGCCGACGACTGCTGGAAGCGCACCAGCTTCTCAATCAGCAGGGTGAAGCCGATGAGACTGAGCGCGTCGGGGTTCGACGGCACGTAGATCTCCTGGGCGCAGTAGATGCCGTTCTGCGATGCGCGCAGGATGTTCGGCGGGCAGTCGAAGAGCACGATGTCGTAATCCTTCTCCACCTCCGCCAGCTGCTCCTGGAAAATCACGTACGACGGCCGCTTTGGGTCCGGCTTGTACTCGCCCTCGAGGTCAACGAGGTTGAATGCCGTCGGCACGAGGTCGAGACCGGGAAGCAGCTTCTCGCCGTCCTTCCCTTCGACCACGTCCTTGATGATGATGTCCTTCACCCGAACGTTGCCGGGATCGAAGATCGAATAAACCGAGCCGGTGCCGTTGACGTTGATCTTGTTCCACCGCTCCAGCTTCAGCAGCCAGATGCTGGCGTTGGACTGGGTGTCGAAATCGAACAGGAGCACGCGCAGGCCGCGCCGGGCCAGGCTGGCGGCAATATTGACGATCAACGACGTCTTGCCGACGCCGCCCTTGTAATTAATGAAGGCGATTCTGCGTACCATGGACCCAAATAGACTGACCGCGGCTAAAATGCCAAGCCCGCAGCACGGCGCGAGTTAAAAATATAATCAAGCTATTTCGCTCCGGCCCAGCAGGTACGAATTTTGCAGTTCCCGCGGCGGCCGCCGGGCCCCAGAGTGCGCTGCATGAGCGAGCCCAGCCTGCAGGAGCGGTTTTCCCCCCAGAGCATCTGTTTCGGTTGCGGTCCGGCCAATCCGAAGGGCCTGCACATCCGCAGCCACGTCCGCGGGGACGAGGTCGTGGCCACCTGGCGGCCCGAGGCGCACCACGAGGCCTTCCCGGGCATGCTCAACGGCGGCATCATCGGCACGCTGCTCGACTGCCATTGCAACTGGACCGCGGCGTGGCACCTGGCGCAGCAGGGCGGGCTGGCCCAGCCGCCGTGCACCGTCACCGCCGACTACGCCATCCGCCTCCTCCGCCCCACGCCGACCGACGGACCGGTGGAGCTGACGGCCCGCGTCGTCGAGTCCACCGCTGACCGCGCCACGATCGAGGGCACGCTCTCGGCGGCGGGCAAGCCGCGCGCCACCTGCCGGGGCACCTTTGTCGCCGTCCGCCCGGGCCACCCCGCCTACCACCGCTGGTGAGGCGCGCCGCCGGGCGCGAGTTTGCCCAATCGTAACGCGGACCGCACGCGGCTGTCACCGGACGGCGCTAGCCTGCGGCGATGGCCCCCGCCACGATCCTCGCCGTCGACGACGAACCCGAGCTCACCGAGCTGATCTCCTATCATCTCGGCCGGCTCGGCCACCGCGTGCTCACCGCCGCCAACGGCTGGGAGGCTCTCGAAAAGGTGCGGCACGAGCGGCCCGACATCATCCTGCTCGACCTGATGCTGCCGGACCTCGACGGCTTCGGCGTCTGCGAGATCCTGCGCCGCGACCCGCTCACGGCGACCATCCCCGTGATCATCATCTCCGCCTGGGCCTCGGTCGACTCGCGCCATCTCGGACTCGAGCTCGGCGCGCTCGACTACATCACCAAACCGTTCAGCCCGCACGAGCTGATCGAGCGCGTGAATCGCTTCGTCAGCCAGCGTGCGGACCGAACGGCCGGCTGATCACTCCGCGCCCGGCGTGAACCGGACGGGCACGACCAGCCGGAAAGGCACGAGCCGGCCCTGGCGGCGCCCGGGCTCAAAGCGCCACCGGCGCACGGCGTGGAGCGTCGGCTCCTCGAAGTCACGCGCGGCGCTCCGCACCACGCGCGCGGTCACCACGCGCCCGTTCGTGTCGATCGCAAACTCGACCAGCACCTCGCCGCCGATTCCGGCCCGGCGCATCGTCTCCGGATAGTCCGGTGCGATCTGGACCGTTGCGCGCGGCATGCGGTCGAGCGCCGACGCCGGGATCAACGGAGTCTTCAGCCGGTCGCCTTGGCCGTCGGGCTCGCCGTCGGCCGGACCCGGCTGCCCGGGCGGAATTGTCGGTTGCGGACCGGGCGGCGCCACCCGGTCCACCCGGACCTCCACCAGCGAATCATCCTTCCATGGCGTGGTCGGCGGCTCCGGGACGTCGGGGGCCGAATTCGTTGGAGCCGGCCTGCGGGCCGCCGGTTCCGGCGGGTCCGCCGGATCGGATTCGGCCGGCAGGTCCACGATCGTCGGGTGCAGGAAGACGGTCACCGGCGTCATGGGGTCGGGGTCCCTGCCCAGGGGTGGGCCTGGGGGAATTCCCAGCAGCAACGCGGTGTGAATCGCCGCGGCAATGGAGGCAGGCAGCAGGTGGCGTTGGACGTTCATGGCAGGCTCCTGCCCTGACGACGATCCGCCGGGCGATTTCTTAGGCGCCGGAGCGAGGCAATTGACGTCGATGTTTTCTCCCGAAACAAGCGCACCAAAGGGTGGAACCCGACTGCCCCATTCGGCCAGCCCAAGGCCCCGGGCCTGTCAAGGACGGCCGGATTCGGGGCTTGGCCGCAGCGAATGCGCGCCCGGAGGTCGGGCTCCGCCGAGCGCTGGCGGCTTCGGTCCGGCGGGCGCCTCACTCCGACGTTGCCAAGCGCAGCTCGCGCGTCGTCAATCCCGCGCATCGCTCCATGACCGTGCGCCCCCCTTCCCCGCGCCGCTTTCGTCCGCTCGCACCGGCGCTCGCCACGCTCGTTTTTTGCCTCGCGGCCCCCGGGCGCGCCGGCGAGCTGCCGGCGTTCGTGGCCGGCGCGCTCGCCCGGTTCAGTCCCGACGTGCCCGCCGGTTGGGCCTACCAGGTGGCCGTCACGCGCGGGAACGAAGATTCGCTCGAATCGTTCGATCCCTCGCGGCCCGCGGGCGAGCAGTGGACGCTGCTGCGCCGCAACGGCCGGCCGCCCGCGGCCGGCGACATCGCGCGCTACCGCCGGTACCGCGAGACGACCAACGCCACCTCCGGCGCGCGCGCGACCTTCACCCGAGGCGACCTCGACTACGCCGGCGCGCGCGTGCTGCACGAGGGCGCCGCCGGCGTCACCCTCGCCTGCGGCTTCCGGCCCGACGCCGCCGAACCGCTGCTGGCGCACCTTGCGCTGGAGCTCGCGCTGACCCGCGAACCGGCGGCTGTGCTCCGAGCCACGCTCCGCCTCGTGCGCCCGTACTCGCCGGTCACGGGCATGCGGATGGAGGCGCTCGAGGTCATCACCACCTTCGACCCACCGTCCGGCGCCGAACCCGCGCTGCCCCGCACCGTGGTTTCCCGTTTTCGCGGCCGGATGCTTTGGTTCTGGACCGTCGACGAGGTGACCCGCGTCCGTTACTCCGAATTCCGCCGGGCCGGGCCCGCGCCGGCGACGCCGGATCCGGCGCGATGACCCGCGGCTCTGCGTTTTTCCTAACACCATGCCCGCTAGGGCATAGGATGCGCAATGTCGATTGACACGCCGGGACGTTTCGGGGGAAAAGGGTGCAGCGCATCCGCCACTCGTGAAAGGCCTCCCCCTACGCTGGAAGCTCGCCCTGCTGATCACGCTGATCAGCGGTGTGAACCTGACGCTCGCGCTGGCGGGTCTTTATTTTCAGGACCTCTTTGAATTCCGCAGCGACGTCCAGCGCCGCCTGGAGGCCACGCGGCGCGCGGTGGTGGAGAAAGTCACCCCGCTGCTCCAGCCCGAGTCGCCCGCGCTGATCGAGCTGTCGCTGCAGGCCCTGGACAACGAGCCGCAGGTCGTGGCCGCCGGCGTTTATGCCGCCGACAACCGCCTGCTCGCCCGGTACACCAAGCCCAACTCGTCCGAGGTCATCCCCTCCGCCGGCGGCCTCAACGAGGTGTTCTCCTCCACCAGCCGCTCGGTGATGTTCGCCCCGATCCTCAAGGGCGGCCGCCAGATCGGCACCCTCTACCTCAAGGCCGGCATGTCGGCCGCGGACCAGGGCCGGTTCAGCAACCTGCTGCGCAGCTCGGTCATCGTCTTCCTGTTGTCCGCGCTCATCGCGCTCGCGGTCGGCTTCCGGCTGCAGGAGGGCATCACCGGCCCGATCACGCATCTCGTGGACGCCGCGCGGCAGATCACCGAGCGGCGCGATTACACCGTGCGGGTCACCCAGGCCGCCGCCGGCGAGATCGCCGAGCTCATCGCCTCGTTCAACCTGATGCTCGGCACGGTCGAGGCCCGCACCGCCGAGATCGAGGGCGCCCGCGAGAAGCTCCACGCCGCCAACCTGCAGCTCGAGGAGGCCAACCGCACGCTCGAGGCGCGCGTCGAGGAACGCACGCGCGAGCTGGCCAACGCGGTCAAGGCCGCCGACGAGGCGAACAAGGCCAAGAGCGCCTTCCTCGCCAAGATGAGCCACGAGCTCCGCACCCCGCTCAACGCCATCATCGGCTACAGCGAGATCCTGCAGGAGGACGCCAACGACGAGGGCAACAAGGCGACCGCGGACGACCTTGACAAAATCCTCTCCGCCGCCCGCTACCTGCTCGGCCTGATCAACGACGTGCTCGACATCTCCAAGATCGAGGCGGGCAAGATGGAACTCTACATCGAGACCTTCGACGTCAAGAAGCTCATCCACGAGGTTGCGGTCACGGTGCAGCCGCTGGTCGGAAAGAAGGGCAACCAGCTCAAGGTCGAATGCGCCCCCGAACTCGGCGACATGCAGGCCGACTCGACCAAGGTCCGCCAGATGCTGCTGAACCTGCTGAGCAACGCCAGCAAGTTCACCGAGAAGGGCACCATCACCCTCGCCATCCTGAGCGATCCCGACGGCCAGCACGTGCTGATGAAGGTCTCCGACACCGGCATCGGCATGACGCCGGACCAGCTGAAAAAGCTGTTCAAGGCCTTCAGCCAGGCCGACGCCTCGACCACCAGCAAGTTCGGCGGCACCGGCCTCGGCCTCGCGATCTCCCGGCAGTTCGCCCGGATGATGGGCGGCGAGATCACGGTCGAGAGCACCGTCGGCGTCGGCACCACGTTCACGGTGCGCATGCCGCTCCAGGTGCAGGACCTCTCCCGCCGGCTCGTGCCGATCGATCCCGAGAAGGTGCCGCAGAACACCATCCCGCCTTTCAAGCCGGCGCCCGCCGAGCCCGCCGCGGACCGGACGCCGTACGACGTGCTCCTCGTCGAGGACGATCCGCCGACGCGCGACATGATGTCGCGCACGCTCGAGCGGGAGGGCTGGAAAGTCCGCTCGGCCGCCAACGGGCAACTCGCCATCCAGGTGCTCGAGCAGGTGCTGCCGGCCGCGGTCGTGCTCGACTTGAAGATGCCAATCATGAACGGATTTCAGTTCATGGACGTCGTCCAATCCCGGGCGGAATGGAGTCACCTGCCCATCTTCGTCTTCACCTCGATGGACATCACCCAGGAGTTGCGCGAGCGCCTCGGCACCCGGGCGGCCGGCATCTTCCAGAAGGGCAATTTCTCCCGCGAAGAGCTCATCCAGCGCGTCAACCAGACCGTGCAGGGTCACTTGACGGCCGGGAAAAACAAGCAATCCTAGACCCTCAATTCCATGTCCAAAATCCTGCTGGTCGAAGACAATGAGATGAATCGCGACATGCTGTCGCGCCGCCTCGAAAAGCGCGGCTACACCGTGGTGGTGGGCGTCGACGGCGCCGCGGGCGTGGCCCAGGCCAAGGCCGAGAAGCCCGACCTGATCCTGATGGACATGAGCCTGCCCGTGATTGACGGGTGGGAAGCCACCAAGATGATCCGCGCCGACCCGGAGGTCGCCGGCACGCCGATCATCGCCCTCACCGCTCACGCCATGGCCAGCGACCGCGAGAAATGTCTGGCGGCGGGCTGCAATGACTTTGACACGAAGCCGGTCGAACTGCCCCGGCTCCTCGGCAAGATCGAGGACCTGCTGAAGAACCGCCCGGCCCCGCCCAAGCCCGCATGAGCCGAGGCTCAGACTCGACCGCCCCGATGGGGAGCGGTCACCCGACGTCGCTCGGGCCTTTCATCAAGGCCATCCAAGCGCGCGACATGGAGGCGCTGTCGAAGCTGCGCCACGCCCTCCGCACGCCCCTCAACCAGATCATCGGGTACTGCGAGATGCTGATGGAGTCGGCCGAGGAAAACGGCATCCAGGACATCCTGCGCGACCTGAAGCGCATCCACACCTCCGGCGGGCAGCTCGTCGCGCTGATCAACGACGCGCTTGCGCCGTGGAAGGTCGAGACCGGCAAGATCGACATCGAGGCCATGCGGCGCGACATGCGCACGCCGCTCAACGCCATCATCGGCTACGCCGAGCTCTGCCTCGACGAGTCCGCCGGACCAGGCAAGGAGGCGCTCACCGCCGACCTGAAGAAGATCCACAAGGCCGGACTCAGCCTTTTCCGCCTGTTTGACAGCGAGGAGTTCCCGGAGCGGTTTCACGTCGGCGGGCCCGGCGACGCCGGGATCGCCGCCACCGCCACCATCGGCAGCCCCGCCGCGCTGATCACGCCGCCGGCGTTCAACCACGCCGCGGCGGACCTCATTGCGCCGCCGACGCCCGCCCCCGCCGCCCGCATCCTGGTCGTCGACGACGACGACATGAACCGCGAGATGCTGATCCGGCGCCTGGTCAAGCTCGGCTACGACGTGACGGACGCCGCCAACGGCCGCGTCGCCCTGCACAAGCTCAAGGAACGCGACTTCGACCTCGTGCTCCTCGACATCGTCATGCCCGAGCTCGACGGCTTCCAGACGCTCGAGTTCATGAAAGCCGACCCGCGGCTGCGCCACCTGCCGGTCATCATGATCACCGCGTTGGACGACGTGGAGAGCACGGTGCGCTGCATCGAGGCCGGCGCCGAGGACTTTGTCCCGAAACCCTTCAATCCGATCATCCTCCGCGCCCGCATCTCCGCCTCCCTCGACAAGAAGCACCTGCGGGACCACGAGCAGGCCTACCTCGCCCAGCTCCAGAGCGAGCGCTCGAAGTCCGAGAAGCTGCTGCTGAACGTGCTCCCGCGCGCGGTCGCCGACCGGCTGAAGGCCGGCGAGCGGATGATCGTCGACAGCTTCCTCGACACGACGATCGTCTTCGCCGACATCGTGAGCTTCACCCGGATTGCCGCGCGCAACGCGCCGCAGCGCACGGTGCAGCTGCTCAACGACCTGTTCTCCAGCTTCGACCGCGTGGCCGAGCTCTACAATCTCGAGAAAATCAAGACCATCGGCGACTCCTACATGATGGTCGGCGGCGTGCCGACCGCCCATCCCGAGCACGCCGAGGCCTGCGCCAACGCCAGCCTCGAGATCCTCGAGGCGCTCCGCGTCTTCAATCGGCGCCACCAGCTCGACTGGCAGATCCGCATCGGCATGAACAGCGGCTCGGTGGTCGCGGGGATCATCGGCACCAAGAAATTCGCCTACGACCTGTGGGGAGACACCGTCAACATCGCGGCCCGCATGGAATCCCAGGGCCAGCCTGGCCGGATCCAGGTCAGCGCGAACACGAAGCTGCTGCTCGAATCCCGGTTCGAGTTCGAACCCGTCGGCCGGCTCGAGATCAAGAACATCGGCCCGATGGACACGTATCTCCTCCTCCGCCGCAAGAAGACGCCAGGCTAGCCGCCGGTCGGACCCGGCCGCCTCGCGGCCGGCAAAGCCGAGCTGCGACCGCGGGGGCGGTCCTCACCCCGCGAGGTGAGCGAAAAGCGGAGTGAGGTCATCCCCGCATCAGCCGGAGCTCAAGCCCATCGGCTCCGGTCCGCGCCCGGGCGCCCGCCCTACCCGGCACGCGGAACCGACCACTTCAGCACGACGGTCGACAGGCCCGGCAGCGTGAGCAGCAGCGACTGTCCGTAGCCGTCCGCCGGCCGCGGGTCCGCCTCGACGCCGCCGTGGTTGCCGAAGCCGGCGCCGCCGTAATATTTCGAATTGGTGTTCATCACCTCGGCCCAGTAGCCCGCATGCGGCACCCCCACCCGGTAGCCGGCGCGGGTCACCGGGGTGAAATTTCCCAGCACGACGAACGCCGTGGTCTGCGCCGGATCCGTCCGGAGAAAGCTGATCACGCTGTTGTCGCTGTCGGTGCAGTTCAGCCACCGGAACGTCGCCGGGTCGAAGTCGCCCGCGCCGAGCGCCGGCTCCGACGTGTACAGCCGGTTCAAGTCCCTCACCAACGCCTGCAGGCCCTGGTGCTCCGGGTGCGCCGTGAGATGCCAGTCAAGGCTGGTGTCGTGGTTCCACTCGGCCATCTGCCCAAATTCACCGCCCATGAAGAGCAGCTTCTTGCCCGGATAGGTCCACACGTACCCGTAAAGCGCCCGCAGGTTGGCCGCCTTCTCCGCCACGCTGCCCGCCCCCATCTTGCCCAGCATCGAGCCCTTCAGGTGCACCACCTCGTCGTGCGAGTACACGGTGATGAAGTTCTCGGAATACTGGTAGAGCATGCCAAAGGTCAGCTTGTCGTGCATCCATTTCCGGTGCACCGGATCCTTCTGGAAATAGGCCAGGGTGTCGTGCATCAGGCCCATGTTCCACTTGTAATCAAAGCCGAGCCCGCCGTTCTTCGGCGGCAGCGTGACCATCGGGAACGCCGTCGATTCCTCGGCGATCATCATCACGCCCGGGTGCAGCTGGTGGACCAGCTCATTCGTGCGCCGC
>Ga0335069_10015816_pt1 | contig 10546 bp, 9 predicted proteins | sample Lox_Sample_11_FD_206714 | JGI IMG/M metagenome (GOLD analysis project Ga0335069, IMG submission 206714) | Soil microbial communities from Loxahatchee National Wildlife Refuge, Florida, United States - Lox_Sample_1.1 | ecosystem: Environmental > Terrestrial > Soil > Wetlands | place: USA: Florida...
TAAAGGCACCCTTTTCGTGGCCGAACAGCTCGCTCTCGAGCAGTTCGGAGGGAATGGCACCGCAGTTGATCGGGATAAAGGGTCGCGCATGCCGTGGGGAGGCGGCATGCACGGCGCGCGCCACCACCTCCTTACCGGTACCCGACTCGCCCAGGATCAGGACGTTGCTGTCGAACGCGGCCACCTGATCGATGAGCCGGTTGATCTTGCGAACCGGTAGCGAATGGCCAGTCAGCCACGCCGCAGGCGGGGAAACGGTTAACTGCGCTTCTTGCGCTTGCATCGACCGCACCGCGGTGCGGCCGATGGAGATCGAAGCCTCCACTGCCATGAATCCCTGTCCCTGTCCGCTTATTGTTGCGATCAGGGTAAGGGGACAACTTATGGCAAAAGAGGGACTGGTTCACAATGAAATTGAGCACCCCGTCGCAGATTGCATACAAACGCGATTTCCGGGCGGCCGGCAGACGGCAGCGGTCAGAGACGCTGCGGCATCCCCGTCGGGCGGCCGGGGCTGATGGCCACCCAGGCGCTGCGAATCTCTCCCAGCAGACTGGACACTTCCTGAATGCAGCTGACTGCCACGCCGCTGTCAGCGTTGGCTCGCAGCAGTTGGCGCATCATGTAGTCGTACAGGTCGCTGAGGTTGTTGGCCAGCGGCCCGCCCTGGGTCAGGTTCAGGCTGCCGCGAAGCTCGGTGATGATGCTGACACACTGATGGAGCAGCTGCGCCTTGCGCGCGATATCGCCGCCGCTGCTTCGCTCCACGCAAGCCCGAGCGATCGCCATGCGCTCGAGCGCCCCGTCGAGCAGCATCAGCACCAGGCGATGCGGGTCGGCGTCGGCTACGCCACCGTGCGTCGATACGCTCTGGTAGGCCGCGAGCTTGGTATTTCGGGCGTAGGCGCTCACGCAATGGTGCTCCATCAGTTGCTGATGGATGGTTTAACGGCGCTTGGGCCGTTAACTTGAGTACCTTAGCCGGTGCTTCGACCCTGGTTAGAGGGCAGTGAGTTGATGGCCTGCGTCAGATAGGACGACGTGGTCTGAAGCGAGGACAACAACGCGTTGAGCTTCGAGTATTGCAGCGTCAGACTGGTCGAGAGCGCGGACATCTGCTCGTTGAGCCGGTTGCTCTGATCCGTCAGCGCGTTCTCTTGTTTGGTGAGTGACTGGCTGCGCGTGTCGACCACCCCGCCACTGGCCAATTCGGTGGTGAGATCGCTGTTGAGGACCGAGGCGACACCGCCCGCGCCCGAAAACAGCGCGCCCACGGCGCTGACGTTCGTGGACAGCGCGGCTGACAGCGTGGTGCTGTTGAGAGCCAGCGTGCCGTCCTTCTGCGCGGTGATGCCGATGCTGGCCAGACTGCTGTACTGGGTCGAGCCGGTATTGACCGCGCTCTCGAGCGCATGACGCAGCTGGCTCTGCATGCCGGCCAGCAAGGCGTCGCCGAGCATTGCGCCGGCAGTGCCGCTGGAAGGATCGTAGCCCCCGAGCTGTGTCAGTGTCGTTTGCAGCGTATTGTAGGCACTGACAAAGCCGCTCACGTTTGCGGTGATGGTCGCGGTGTCCGAGGCGATGCCCAGCGTGGCGCTGGCATTGGTCGCGGTCTTGCCCAGCAGCGTCAGCGTCACGCCGGAGAGGGCATCACTGACGGTGTTGCTGGCACTGGTATATGGGACACCGGCGATACTGAAGCTGGCGTCCAGCGCCTGCGACTGCTCGGTGTAATTGCCGGTATGGGTGCTGCCATAGGCGAGCGCGGACAGTCCGCTGCCCGCCCCGGCGGTCACCTGGATGATATTGGTCGCGCCGGTGAGCGAGGACGACAGCAGCAAATGTGCCCCGTCGGTGCCGTTGACCACGGTGGCGGAGATGCCGGGATTGCCGCTGGCCGAATTGATGGCCGATGCAATGCCGCTGATGCTGTCGTCGGTGGTATCAATGTTGACGTTGAAGCTCGCGCTGCCCAGCGACAGGGTCAGGGTCCCGGTGCCCACCGGTGTGGAGGCCGTGAAGGCGCCCGACAGCAGCTGCTGTGCCGAGGCCAGTCCCGATACCGTCACCTTGAAATTGCCCACCGGCGCACCGGATTGGGCGCTGGCGGTAAAAATGGTCGGATCGGAGCTGCTAGCGGTCTTGACGTTGAAGCCGCCCGACGTGCTCAGCGAGCTCAGCGATGACTGAAAGGTCGACAAGGCGCTCTTGAACGAGGCCAAGGCCGAGACCTGGGCGGAGACCGCCTGGGTCCGGCTGGCGATGATGTTTTGCTGTGGGGCCTCCTCGGCTGCCACCAGCTGCGACACCAGGGAGCTGACGTTGATGACCGAGCCGCCGGCCGCACCGGCGCTGGTGCTGCTGGCCACTGACACCGGATTGCTGGTGGAGGCGCTATTGGCCGTGCTGCTGGTGAGGGTGGTCACGGGCGCACTCCAACGCGGAGGGCGGACGCCTTACGGCGCCCGCCCTCAATCGTCGCTATCAGCGTTTCAGACCCCAGGGTCATTCACGCTTACGGCAGCTTCTGGAGCAGGGACAACACGTTCTGCGGAATCATGTTGGCCTGCGCCACCATCGCCGTGCTCGCCTGTTGCAGGATCTGGGCCTTCGACAGCGCGGTGGTTGCCATCGCATAGTCAGTGTCCTGGATCGCGCTACGGGCAGCCTGCAGGTTAGTGGAGTTGGTCTGCAAGCCCGTGATCGCGGCCTGGAACCGATCCTGGTAGGCACCAAGCTGGGCGCCGACACTGGCGATCGTCTGCAGGGCAGAGTCGATCGTCGCCAGCGAGGCATTCGCACCCGACACCGACAGGATGTTGGCATTCGAGAGCGTGCCCGAGTTCAACGAGGCCGCCTGGCTCACGGTGGAGATGCCGCTGCCGGCCGCCGTGATGTTGATGGCCGCCGCTGACTGCACCGAGTTAGTCGTCTTCAGCGTGACCGTGCCCTCGGTCGAATTCGTGCCCGTCGCGAAGCCCGAGGCGGAGGTACCGTTGGCGGACGCAGTCACGGTGATGTTGCGGCCGTCGCTCGCCGTCAGCTTGATCTTGCCGGCGTTATCCGAGGCCACCACGCCCGTCAGAGAGGTCTGGGCGTTGATCGCACCGATGACGTCATTCTCAGTGGTGGCAACCACCTGCGAGGTACCGACCGTGCCCGTGATGCTGATGCCGTTGATCACGAGATCGTTGCCCGCCAGCGTATAGCCGGCGTTGGTGCCCGCAGCCGTGGGAGCGGCGGCGGCGGTCGTGGCCGTGGCATTGGCCGTCGCGGTCAGGCCAGCGATGTTGGCGCCGTTGATGGCGTTGGCCACCGCGATGCCCGAGAAATTGCTGTTCGCGAACGAGACGCCGTCGGCCGCCGAAGCACCCACGCTCACGCCGTTGATCACGAGCTCGCCCGCCGTCAGCGCGGCAGAGGCCGCCGCCGTCGTGGTCGAGGCGCTGTAAGTCTGGCCCAGGGCCGCCGTACGCGAGCTGGAGATGGCAGACACGGTGATTGACTGGCCCGCGTTGGCACCGATCTGGAAGGTGGCGCCCGAGAACGTGCCGTCCAGCAGGTTCACGCCGTTGAACTGCGTGCTCTTGGCGACGCTGTCGATGTCGGCAGACAGCTGCTGGAACTCCTGGTCGAGGTCCGCGCGGTCGGTGCCATTGTTGGTGGCGTTCAGGGATTCCACCGCCAGGCTGCGCATGGTCTGCAGGTCGTTGGTGATTTCCGTCAGGGCGCCCTGCGCGGTCTGCGTCAGCGACACACCGCCGCTGGCGTTCTGGGCAGCCTGATTGAGGCCGCCGATCTGCGCGGACATGCCCTGGACGATGGCGTAGCCGGCGGCGTCGTCGGCCGCCGTGTTGATGCGCAGACCAGACGACAACTGCTGCAACGCAGTCGAGAGCTGGCTGCCCGACGCGCTGAGGCTGCTCTGAGCGAACAGCGCGTTCGTGTTCGTATTGAGGACTAGTGACATGGTCAATGACTCCTGAAGTTTTCAGGCGCCGGACACCAGTCCGTCGCGCTGCTGTCTTGCCGCGACCGCCCGGCCGCGTCCTGTTCACGTGCTGTATCGGTGCGCGCCGGATGAACTTGAACATCCCGTGCGACGGTTGACGAAAGTGTCGAATGCATCACATCGACTCCGGCCGGCAGTGGTTCTGGATCACAAATAGCTGAACAGCGAGAGCTGCGCGGTCTTGGCGTAGGCGCTTTCCGCCGCCTGCAGGCTGGTGTATTGCTGGCTGTATTGTGCGGTGGCCGTCACGTAATCGACGTCGCCGAGGTTAGAGATCTCCGCCGCCACGGTGGTGCTCTGCGTCGTCAGTGAGTTCTTGACATTGTCGATGAGATTGAGGCGTCCGCCGATGCTCGCGCTGACGGTGTTCATGTGATCCAGGGCCTGGTCGATCTGGCTCAGCGAGCCGTTGAGCTGTGAGGTCAGCTGCGCGCGCGCGGCGGCAGTGCTGCCGGCGTTGTTCAGTGCCGAGGTGAGCTTTTCGAGGGTCGCGAACACGCCCTGCTGGCCGGCGCTTGCCACCGTGAAGGTATCGCCCGTCGCCGGCGAGCCGGTGATGCCGATTTGAACGCCCTTGAAGGCGATGCTGCCGCCCGCCGTGGGGTCATAGGTGCCGGTGATGGGATTGCCGCTGGCGTCGGTGACTGGATTGCCAGCGCTGTCCGTCACCTTCCAGTGGGTCGCGTCGGTGAAAGTGATGGTGTACTGGCCCGGCGCCCAGTTCGAGGCATTGGTCACGGAGCCGGCGTCGATGACGCCGCTGCCGGTGTTGCCACCGCCAGCCGCGGTGGTGAAGACGCCGTTGCCTCCCGGGATGTTCATGAACACCGATGAGCCGGTATCACTCATCTGCACCGAGGTATCGGCGTCGAGCGCGATGCTGCGCGCACCGGTATCGCCGACGTAACTGATCGTACCGCTGCTGCTGCGCACGAACGGCGTCGCGCCCGTGGAGTAGCCGGAGAAGAGGTATTCGCCCTGCGCGTCTTGCCGGTTGCCAATGCCCAGCAGCTGCTGCTGGAGCGACTGGACCTGCGTGGCAATGGCCGCCAGATCGCTGGCGTTGTTCGATCCCGAGTTGGCCTGCACCACCAGGTCGCGGATCGATTGCAGGGTGCTGGTGGAATCGGACAGCGCCTGCTCTTCCAACGTCAGTCGACTGCTCGCCGTGGCGCCATTGCTGGTGTACTGCGTGGACTGCAGCTGACTGGAATTGAGCTCGGCGAGCTGCACCGCGGCGACCGGATCATCCGACGGCGTCTGCACCCGCTTGCCGCTCGACAGCTGGCCCTGGGTCTTCGACAGAGCGGTCTGCTCCTGCAGGATGCTATTGACCGATAGTTCCGTCAGCATCGACGACGACATGCGCATGATGAGCGTTCCTCGTTAGCGGACTAGCCCTGCTGGACCGCAGTCAGCAGCGATTGAAACAATGCCGCGGCGGTCTTGATGACCTGCGCGGCGGCCTGGTAGGCCTGCTCATACTTCAGCATGTTGGCGGCCTCCTCATCGAGGTTGACGCCCGAGACGCTCGACTGCGCGCTCTGCGCGCTCGTCAGCAGGCTCTGCTGTGCCGTGGCGCCGCTGCTGGCGAGATTGGTCTGCGTGCCAACGGTGCTGATGAGACCGGTCATCGCATCGTTCAAGCTCTGCTTGCCGCCGTTGAGCACGCCGCGACTGGCGATGGCCGCCAGCTGCAGCGCGTTGCTGTTGTCGCCACTGCCGTTGGCATTGTCATTGATGGCGAAGGTGTCGCCCGCCACCGGTGTACCGGTGAGCGTCACCTGGATGCCCTTGAAGTTGAGCGTGTCACCGGAGCTGTATGCGCCGGAGGCCACGACGTTGCCGTTGGCATCCGTAACGGTGGCGGCCACGGCATTGCCACTGGCATCGGTGACGGCGAATCCGCTGGCGCTGCTGAAGGTGATGGTGTAGTTGCCGCGTGTCCAGGCGGCGGTGCTGGGCACCGTGGCCGCGCTGATGGCGGCGGTACCACCGTTGGTACTGCCGGCGCTGGCCAGCAGCGGTCCGGCGGCCGCGATCTTGGCCGGATCGGTGGTCAGCAGAGCGAGACCCGCCACCGCCTGCGCGGTCGGCTTCACCAGGAACTTGTCGCCCGCCTGCGGCGAGCCGGTCACGGTGAGCGTGAGTCCTGCGCCCACCAGGGTGGTGGTGGTACCACTGGTACTGGCGCTCAACGGCGCGGTCGCACCACTGGCAGCATCGGTCAGCGACCAGGCACTGCCATTGTAGCTGAGGTCGTAGTTGCTGCTGGTGAGAGTGCCGAGATTGGAGACGGTGGCCGTGACGCTCTCGGTGCCGCCGTTGTGGCCGCTGGCCTGCACCGTGGGCGCCCCAACGGCCAGCAATGCGGCGCCTATCTGGCCGTTCTGGTCCAGACCCGCGGCGTTCTGCTGATTGAGCAGTGTCGTCAGCGTGACCGCCGCCTGCCCCAAGGTATTCTCTGTCGGAGTCAGGATCTGATCGCGAAACTGCAGGTCGCCGCCGAGCACGCCGCCGCTGAGCGAGGCGGTGATGTCCACCCCGCCGGCTGCGCTCTGCAGCACCAGCGCCTGGCCTGAGCCGTATTGGTCCGGCTGCGCCGCCAGCGCGAACGCACTGTTGCCGCTCACCAATGCCTGACCCGCGCCGATGTACACATCGATCGAGCCGTCGCTCTGAGTGAGCGTGGTGACGTTCACGTGTGTCGCCAGCTGATCGATGAGATTGTCGCGCTGATCCATCAGATCGTTGGGCGGCTGCCCGGTCTGCTGCTGCGACAGGACGATCTGTTGATTGAGCTTGGCGATGCTCTGGCCCAGCGACGTGATGGTGGTGGCTTCGGAGCCGATGCTGCTCTGCACCTGTCCGTCGAGCTGGCTGAGCGTGCCCTGATAGCTCTTGAACTGTGAAATCAGGATCTGTGCCTGGTTGAGCACTGCCTGACGCACCGACGTCGATGCCGGTGAGCCCGCCAGTGTCTGCACCGCATCGGTGAAGTTGGTGAGCGTGGCCGAAAGCCCGGTCCTTGAGTCGCCCAGCATGTTGTCGATACTGGTTGCCAGCGTCGATACCGTGTTGAGCTGGTTGTAGCCACTGCTGGCCGAGCGAGTTTGTGACGCCAGAATCTCATCGTAAGAGCGGGTGACGCTCTGCACCGTGACGCCACTGCCGGTCCAGCCGTTGGAGCTGGCGTCCGCGCCGTTGGTGACCAGCTGCGTGGTCTGGCGGCTGTAGCCCGCAGTGCTGGCGTTGGCGATATTGTGGCTGATGGTGGAGAGCGCGGTCTGAAACGCGCGCAGGCCGCTGACGCCGGTGGACAACATATCGCCCATGCGTGCTCCCCTATTCCTTCGCGCCGGCCTTGCCGCGCGTCAACTGCTGCACCAGCATGTCGGCCAGGCCGAGCCCCTTGCCCTGCGACATCTGCAGCGACAGCTGCTGATCGAACATATCAGTGTAGAGATTGGTGGTATCGCTCTCGCCCAGGCCGTCGCCCAGCTTGGCCTCGCGCATGCTCTTGAGCACCATATTGGTGAACAGGCTCTCAAACTGCTGCGCAGCGGCGCGGATGGCCTTTGGGTCATCGGCCTTGACGTTCTTCTTCAGCGACTCGAGTCCGCTGAAGTCGGCGTAGTAGGTCGGGTTGACGGACGAGCTGCTCACGCCGCCCTCAGATGACGATGAGCTGCGCCCGCAGCGCACCGGCCTGCTGCAGCGCCTCAAGGATGGCGACCAGATCGCCGGGTGCGGCACCCACCTGGTTCACCGCCCGGACGATCTCCTCGAGGTTTACCCCGGCCTCGAACATGAACATGCGGGCGTCGGACTGCGACACGGAGATCTGCGAGCGCGGTGTGGTGACCGTCGTGCCGCCCTGAGATAGGGCATTGGGCTGGCTGACCTCATTGCGCTCGGTAATGGTGACCGACAGTGAGCCGTGCGCTACCGCCGCCGGCATGACGCGCACGTGCGAGCTGATGACCACCGTGCCGGTCCGGGAGTTGACGATCACGCGAGCCGGTGCCTCGCCCGGGTCAATCTCGAGCTCCTGCAAGGCGGACACGAACCCCACGCGTGCCGTCGGATCGGTGGGCGCAGACACTTTCACTGAGACCGCGTCCACGGTCTGTGCGGTACCGTCACCCAGCAGCCGATTGATGCCGCTCGCCAGGCGCGTGGCGGTGGTGAAGTCAGGCGTGTTGAGGTTGATGACCAGGTAGGGCTCAGAGCCGAAGTGCGTTGGCACCTCGTGCTCCACGGTGGCGCCGTTGGGCACGCGGCCTCCACTGGGCACATTGACCGTCACCTTCGAGCCGTCCTTGCCGGAGACGCCGAAGCCGCTGACGACCACGCTACCCTGAGCCATGGCATAGACCTCGCCATCGGCGCCGCGCAGCGGCGTCATCAGCAGGGCGCCGCCGCGCAGACTGGTGGCGTTGCCGATCGAGGCCACGGTCACGTCGATGGTCTGTCCGGATTTGGCAAATGACGGCAAGCTGGCCGTCACCGACACGGCAGCCACGTTCTTCAGCTGCGGATTGGCGCTGGCCGGAATGGTGACGCCGAATTTCGCGAGCATGTTGATGATGCTCTGCACCGTGAACACGGTCTGGCTGGTCTGATCGCCGGTGCCGTCCAGGCCCACCACCAGTCCGTAGCCCACGAGCTGGTTGTCGCGGACCCCACCCACGCTGGCGATGTCCTTCACGCGCTCGGCGTGCGAGACCGCGGGAGTCAAGAGATAGGCCAGCGCCACCGCGCCGGCCAGGTGCAAGAAGCGTCGCATGGCATTCCTGTCCATCAGAATGGCCACCATTTGGAGTCGAAGAACCGCGCCAGCCACGACTTGGTGTTGGAGTCGTTGAGCGCTCCCTGGGAGCCGTAAGCAATGGTGGCATCCGCTACCTTGTAGGAAGGCACGGTATTGTCCGGCCCGATGTCCACCGGCCGCACGATGCCCTGGATGCGCACGTACTCGCGGCCCTGATTGATGGTGATCCACTTCTGGCCGCGTACCAGCAGATTGCCGTTGGCGAGCCGTCGCGCCACCGTCACCGAGACGTCGCCCGTGAGCGCGTTGCTCTGCGTGCTGCCACCCTCACCATCGAAGGTGGTGGCGTTGTTGAGTGAATTGTTGAGCACGTCGCGGCCACGCACGGTGAGCGCGGCGCCCAGCAAGGTCGGGGTGGGCAGCGACGCGGTATTGGTCTTCTTGGTGTTGGTGGTGGCGCTCTTGGAGGCATCGGTCTTCTCCTCCAGCACCACGGTGAGCACATCACCCACGCGATGCGCCACGGCATTTTCGAACAGCGGCGTATCGTGGCCGGTCTGATAGATCGCGCCATTGCCGGCGCTCTCGGCCGGAATCTCCTCCGGCAGCGTTGCCGCGAACGCTTCGTCCGGATGCGGCGTGCTGGCGCAGGCGGACAGCAGCGCCGCGGCTGCGGTGAGTAGCAGCGCGCGCCGGGCGGTCATGCCAATCTCGAGGCTCATAGATTGCTGCCGAGGTACTGCAGCATCTGATCGGTGGTCTGCACCGCCTTGGTGTTCATCTCGTACGCCCGTTGCGTCTCGATCATGTCCACCATCTCCTCCACGACATTGACGTTGGAGGCTTCGGTGTAGCCCTGCTGCAGCGTGCCCAGTCCGTTCTGTCCCGGCGTGCCGGTCTGCGCCGTCCCGCTGGAAGCGGTTTCGGTCAGCAGGTTGTCGCCCTTGGGCTGCAGCCCCGCGGGATTGATGAAGTCCGCCATCTGAATCTGGCCCACCTGGGTGGGCGCGCTCTGACCCGTGAGCTGCGCGGTGACGGTGCCGTCCGCGCCGATGGTCACGCTCTGAGCACCGGCAGGGACGGTGACGCTCGGCTGCACCACGTAACCGCTCGAGGTTACGATCTGGCCCTGGGCATTGACCTGGAAATCCCCAGCGCGCGTGTAGGCGAGGGTGCCATCCGGCATGAGCACCTGGAAGAAGCCGCGGCCGTTGATGGCCAGGTCCAGCGAGTTGCCGGTCTGGTTCAGGCTGCCCTGAGTGTAGGTCTTTTCGGTGGCGACCACGCGCACGCCCGTGCCGAGCGACAGGCCCGTGGGGGCCTGCGTGTTCTGCGAGGTGGCGCTGCCGACCTGGTTGACGTTCTGGTACAGCAGATCCTCGAACACCGCACGCTCCTTCTTGAAGCCGGTGGTGTTGACGTTGGCGAGGTTGTTGGACACCACCGCCATTTGCGTCTGCTGCGCGTCAAGCCCGGTTTTTGCCGCCCATAATGCCGGATTCATGTCCTCTCCTTAGGCAAGGCTTCCAGGCCTAGCCGCTTTGCAGCAGCTTGCTGGAAGCCGCCGCGTTGTCTTCGGCCGTGCGCATGGCCTTCACTTGCAATTCGTAGTTGCGCGCCAGCTCGATCATGTTGGCCATGGTCGCGGCGAGATTGACGTTGCTGCCCTCGAGCGCACCGGCGGTGAGCTTGACGTTGGCGTCCGCCTCGGCCGTACCGCCCGCACTCATGCGGAATAGACCATCCGCGCCGCGGCTCAG
>Ga0335069_10015818_pt1 | contig 10545 bp, 10 predicted proteins | sample Lox_Sample_11_FD_206714 | JGI IMG/M metagenome (GOLD analysis project Ga0335069, IMG submission 206714) | Soil microbial communities from Loxahatchee National Wildlife Refuge, Florida, United States - Lox_Sample_1.1 | ecosystem: Environmental > Terrestrial > Soil > Wetlands | place: USA...
GCGAGTTCACAAGTGCGCACTGCCTCGCGCAGGAAGCTCGCTCGTTTCCGGCGCGACTCAACTAGCGAGACTTGCGCGCCGGCGCACACAATCGCCAGCGGGATCCCGGGAAAGCCGGCGCCGCTTCCGAGGTCGGCGATCCGCGTTCCCGGCTGAATGAACCGACCGAGCGGGAGTGAATCGAGAATATGCGAGCGCACGATCGCCCCGGCGGTAGACGCCGCCGTCAACGATATCCGAGTGCGCCACAGGAGCAGTGTGTCGACGTACGCCTGGAAACGGCAGACCGCAGTATCAGACAGAGCGATGCCGAGCGCGGCGGCGCCATGGATCAAGTCATCGACTGCCGCCGCGGGCATGGCCCGCGGGTCAGCATCCTCCATTGCGCTTCAGGTGCACGGACAACAACGATACGGCAGCCGGCGTGACGCCGGGGACGCGCGCTGCCTGCCCGAGCGACCGCGGACGAATGTGCGCCAGCCGCTCACACGCCTCGCGCGACAGACCCTTCACCGCCGCATAGTCCATATCGTTCGGGATGCGCGCTTCCTCCATGCGCTTGAAACGATCCACCGCATCGTTCTGCCGTTTGACGTATCCCGAGTACTTGAGCGAAACCTCCACCTGCATCACCACATCCGCTGCCGGCCCTGCAGTAGGCGGCGCCGTGGCGAGCCCCACGACGGCGTCGTAGGGGAGCTCCGGCCGGCGCAGCAGTTGCGCCAGGCTGGCGGGTTGTGTGATCTCCGCTGTACCCAACAGCCGCAGCCGAGCGTTGACGTCGGGTGATGGGACGACGATCGTTGATTCCAGACGTTCGATCTCGTTGCGAACCTGCTCGCATTTGCGCTGCGTGCGCTCGAACTCAGGCGCACCGACGGCGCCAACGCCCCGGCCCAGTTCGGCGAGCCGCAGATCCGCATTGTCTTCCCGCAGCAACAGGCGGTACTCGGCACGTGAGGTGAACATGCGGTAGGGCTCGCCGCCGACTCCCTTGGTTACCAGGTCATCAATCAGCACGCCGATGTACGCTTGGTCACGATTGAGCACTAGGGGTGGTTCGCCGCGCAGCTTCAGGACCGCGTTGATTCCAGCCATGAGCCCTTGAGCAGCGGCTTCCTCGTACCCCGTCGTTCCGTTGATCTGTCCGGCGTGGAAAAGGCAGGCGACCAGCTTGGTCTCAAGCGACGCGTGTAGCTGTGTCGGATCCGCATAGTCGTACTCGATGGCGTATCCCGGTCGCATGATCACGGCCTGCTCCAATCCGCGGATCGAGTGCACCATTTCGATCTGCACATCGAGCGGCAGACTGGTCGACAGACCGTTGGGGTAGACCTCGACGGTGGTTCGGCCCTCGGGTTCGAGGAATATCTGGTGTCGCTCTTTGTCGGCGAAGCGTACGACCTTGTCTTCGATCGACGGGCAGTAGCGCGGCCCGCGGCTCTGAATGCGGCCGCCGTACAGCGGTGAGCGATCGAGAGCACTGCGAATGATCTCATGGGTGCGGCCATCGGTGTAGGTGATGTGGCAGGGAATCTGCGGCTGGCGGATGTGCGTGGTCGAGAACGAGAATGGAAGAGGAGGATCAGCGCCGTGCTGCACTTCCAAAGCACTGTAGTCGATGGTGCGGCCATCGAGACGCGGGCATGTCCCCGTCTTCAACCGGCCGACGCGAAAGCCGAGCGCCGCCAGTTGTTCGCTCAGGCCGGTGGCTGCGAAATCACCGGCACGGCCGGCGGCCATGTTTTTTTCGCCGATGTGGATCAGTCCGTTGAGGAAGGTACCGGTGGTCAAGATGACGGCGCGGCCTTCGATGGTTTCACCCATCTGGGTCTGTACGCCACAGACGCGGCCGTTGCTGACGAGTAAGCGCTCGACGCTGCCTTGGTAGAGCGTCAACCCGGGCGCCGCTTCCAACCGCTGCTTCATGCGCTGGCGATACAGCGCCTTGTCGGCTTGCGCACGCGAGGCACGCACAGCCGGGCCCTTGCGGGTATTGAGCTGGCGAAACTGGATCCCGGTTTCGTCGATGGCGCGGGCCATTTCACCGCCGAGCGCATCGATCTCCTTGACCAGATGCCCCTTGCCAATCCCCCCGATCGCCGGGTTGCAGGACATCTGCCCGATGTGGTCCAGGTTGAGGGTGATCATCAGCGTATCAGCGCCCATACGAGCTGCAGCCAACGCCGCCTCGATACCTGCGTGGCCGGCACCGACGACAATCACGTCAAAGCACCTGGCGAATGGTCCCATGCGCTGCCTCTTGTTTCACGTGAAACGGACTTCACTTGCCGATGCAAAACTCACTGAAGATGCGGTCGAGGACATCTTCGCTGCTGATCGCACCTGTCACGGTACTGATATGATCGATCGCGTCCTGAACATCAACCGCAACGAGGTCAGGCGGCCGTCGCGCCGCGATCGATTCGCGCGCCAGGCGCAGGCTGCCGCGTGCCTTGGTGAGGGCATCGACGTGCCGCAGGTTGGCAAGCACCGGGAGGTTCGGGACAGGGCGGTCGCAGCTGATCTGCGCCAGCACGGTACGCCGCAGCTCTGCTAGACCAAGGTGCTGCGTCGCCGAGACCCGCACAACCGGGTGATGGTTGGCGAGCTTGCCGACATCGGCCTCCAGCGTCACGGGCGGCAGATCGACTTTGTTCAAGACGATGATCTGTTTGGCGCTGGCGTGCGCCTGCAGCACCGCGTCATCCTCGCTGTCGAGTGCTCGCGAGGCATCGAGGACCGTGAGCAGCACCTGCGCTTCGGAAATGCGGTGGGCGGTACGCTGCATGCCGAGGCGCTCAACCGTGTCGGCCGCGGCGGCGTCGCGCAGGCCCGCAGTGTCGGAGAGCACCACCGGTACGCCGTCGAAGTCGACCGGCTCGTCGATGGCATCACGCGTGGTCCCCGCGATGGGCGTGACGATCGCACGCTCCTCGCCGAGCAACGCATTGAGCAGGCTCGACTTGCCCACATTGGGCTTGCCGATGATCGCGACACGGACACCGTCGCGCATGACCTTTCCGCGTTGATAGGTGTCCAAGAGTGCTTCGATCGGAACGATGCACTCATCGACCGTGGCCAGAAGCTCCTCGACGCCGACGTCAAAGTCCTCCTCCGCGAAGTCGATCTGCGCCTCGAGCAATGCCTTGAGACGGATCACGCGGTCGCGGAGGTCCGCGCAATACTCGGCGAGACGCCCCAACAGCTGCTCCGCCGCGAGCGCGGCGGCGGCGGTCGTGCCGGCGCGGACGAGGTCGATCACGGCTTCCGCTTGTGTCAGATCGATGCGGCCGTTGAGGAAGGCTCGCCGCGTGAACTCGCCCGGCTCGGCGAGCCGCGCTCCTGCGGCGAGAATGCGGGCCAGGATGCGGCGCAGTCCAACCGGACTCCCATGGCAATGCAGCTCGACCACATCGTCGCCGGTGAAGCTGTGCGGCGCCCGCATCAGCACGGCGAGCCCCTCGTCAGCGACCGTGCCTTCGGCTGCGACGATCCGCCCGTGGTAGAGATGGTGTGACAGCCACTCGTCGCGGTTGTGTGACCGTACGAAGAGCGCTGCGAGGATGCGGGGCGCCAGCGGTCCACTGACGCGAATGATGCCGATGCCTCCGTGACCCGGCGGCGTGGCAATGGCAGCGATGGTGTCGTCGGTGTACATCAGGAGCCGGCACCGGACCGGCGTGTCTGGGGTTACTCGGGTTCGGCAGCGTCAGGCCGACGCTTGCTCATTCCAGCCGGGATGATGATCAACTTCCGGAAGTATCCTTTCCCCGAACTCTTGGTGACGAGCGACTTGTCCTCCTGAAGAATCATGTGGACGATGCGCCGGTCGCGCGGGCTCATGGGATTCAACGTGATTGCTTTTCGCTTTCTCTTCGCCTGCTCGCCCATGCGTCGCGCCAACTCTTCCAGCGCCGCGCGGCGCCGGGTACGGTAGTTCTCGGAATCGACCGTGATCCGCGCCGCGCCGCCCTCGTCACGGGTAGCGATGCGGTTGAGTAGATACTCCAGGGCATCAAGCATCTGACCTCTGCGTCCGATCAACACGCCGCTCGTGTCACCGGTCAATTCGAACAGCACGTCGCCGCCCTCCTGCCGCACGTTCACCGCGGCCTGCACGTCCACGTGCCGCAGGATCTCCTCCAATACATGCCGCGCGCGGTCGACCGCGCCGTGGTCCTCCGCGGTCATCACGGTCCGCTCACGCGTGCTCGCGAGTGGTGCAGCGGCCGTGGCAGGCAGCACGGGCGCGCTCCTTGTCGAGTGGTCAGCGTCGATGGGGGCACGCAACGTGGCGCGCACGCGCGCCTTGCGGCCGCCGATGCCGAACCAGCCGCGAACGGCATTGTTGAGGATCTCGATCTCGACGCGATCGCGCGTCGCGCCGAGCAGCTTCAGCGCGCTGTCGATCGCCTCGTCGATGCTGCTGCCGTCTGCTTCGACTGAATTCATCGGGGTCTCTCGTCAGCTTGCGGTGCGATTCATGTAGTACTGTTGCGCAATCGTCAGCAGGTTGTTGACAAGCCAATACAGGGCCAACCCAGATGGAAAATTGACGAACATGAACGTGAACATGAGCGGCATGATCATCATCGCGCGCTGCTGTGCCGGGTCGCCGGCGCTCGGGGTCATCCACTGCTGCACGAACATGCTGGCACCCATAAGCAGCGTGAGGACTGGGATGCCCGGATGCTGCACGAACGGCAACTGGAGCGAGCCCAAACGATCTGGAGCAGACAGATCATTGATCCACAGCATGAACGGCGCATGCCGCAACTCCACCGAGTTCAGGAGGGCTTGATACAAGCCGATGAACACCGGAATCTGCAGTACCATCGGCAGGCAGCCCCCGAGCGGGTTCACCTTATGGCGCCGGTACAGCTCCATGATCTCTTTGTTCATCTGCTCCGAGTCGTCTTTGAAACGCTCGCGAATCTTGGCCATTTGCGGCTGCAGCTTCTGCATTTCGCGCATCGAGCGGAAGCTGCGCTGCGTGAGCGGAATGAAGAGCACCTTGATGCCGACCGTCAGCAGGATGATGGCCACACCATAGTTGCCGGTGAAGCCGTCGAGGAACTTGAGGAGATGCAACAGCGGCAGCGCGATGAAGTCGAACCAGCCGAGGTTGACGGCACGGGCCAGCCCGTGGCCCACGCGGTCGAGCGTGTCGACATCCTTGGGGCCGATGTAGACGTCGAGGCGATGTTCAGCAGTCGCCGGCATGAGCGGATAGAGCAGTTGCGTCTCTGCCGTGTGCTCCCGCGTCTTGAGCCACAGTCGGTAGTTCTGGTCGTCGACCGGGATCATGGCGGCCAGAAAGTGTTGGCCCGCGTACCCGACCCAGCCGAGGCTGTTTCCGGGGCTGGGGGTAACGATTTTGCCGGCAGAGAGCTTGTCGAACGTGTCCTCGTAAAGCTTCTTGCCGTCGAGGTAGACAACCCGGTTGAAGATGATTTCCGAACCCGGCTGGGGCGGCGTCTGGATACCCTTGTCCCAGGTCACCCCCACCTCAGCGTACTCGCCGGATAAGTTCCGCGCTGCGATAACCGCATCGAACTCGTAACGATCACCGCGAAACGTGAAGCGCTTGGTAACGGTGCCACTCTCGGACTGCCAGGTGAACTCCAACGTCCCGGTCGCGTCGCCTGCAAGGCTCAACCCGTTGCCGCTGACGCTATAGGGTGCACCACTATCCGACTTGCTCTGGTGGCCGCGAAGTTCGACACCGAACGGAAGATCCCCTCCCTCACCGGGAACGATCGTCTCCTGTGGTGGACTATCGGCTGCGACGGTGGTGCGGTACTTCTTCAACTGAAAGCTCTCCAGACGGGCCCCGGATGTTGTGAATACCGCCGTGTACAGATCCGTATCCACGCTGACGCGACGCGCTTCCGGGACCGGCGCTGCCGCCGGCGCGGGAGGCGGCACTACCTCGGGAGCGGGTGCCTGCGCAGCGGGTGGCGGCGCCTCGGCTTCGGTGAGCCCCTCTTGGCGCGGGCGTGGCGGATAGATATAGCGCAGCACGACCTCCTGGTAGAGCACCAGGATGAGCAGCGAGACCACGACGGCTATGAGGGCGCGGCGTTCCATTCAGTGCAGTCAGGTCACCGGGTCCCAACCACCGGGGTGGAGGGGATGACAGCGGAGCACGCGGCGCGCGGCCATCCACCCGCCACGGACAAGACCATGGCGGCGCAGGGCTTCACTGGCATATGACGAGCACGAGGGCACGAAGCGGCAGCAGGGGCCGAGAACCGGCGACAGCACGATCCGGTAGCACCACAGCATGAGCCGCACGATCTGCGCTGATAGCGCCGCCATCGCGGAAAGCCGCAACCCCATGAATTCACTCGCTCGCATCGATTCTCAGCGCCGCACCTAGCTCCCGCTTCACCTCGGCGTATTCAGCCCCCGCAGCCTCGGGCCGCGCAATCACCAGCACATCACGCGGCGGCTGGATCCGGTCGTGATGCTGCCGGAAGAACTCGCGCACAAGCCGTTTGACACGATTCCGCACGACGGCAGCACCCACCCGGCGGCTGGCGGTAATTCCGAGACGCGACACGTCACCCCGGCACGGGGCGGTGATGACCACGAAGCGTGTACCGGTTTTTCGTCGTCCAATTCGCTGGAGTTTGAGGAACTCGTCGCGTTTGCGGATGTGCTTCGCCTTGGGGAACCGCTGTCCCCCTACTGGCCGCGTCAACCCGGTTGTTTCGCTGGGATGCCGACGGTCAAACGCTTGCGCCCCTTGGCGCGCCGGCGTTTCAGCACCTGGCGACCACCGGGGGTGGCCATGCGGGCGCGGAAGCCGTGGGTACGTTTCCGTCGTCGGTTGCTCGGTTGGTACGTTCGTTTCATTGGTCCCTCTCAGCGGTGGGGATTGCCCCGGTGGGGATTGCCCCGCAGGGGTCGTGCTGTCCATGCGCGTTCACCGCCGGCGTTTGGGCCGCTGTCGGCGCAAGCGAGAGTTAAAACCACACCGGGCTGGTCGTGTCAATCGCGCCCGCACCGCAGCGCCTGGGCTTAGTTCGCCCCGGCCTCATGCCTCGGGTGGGGACGCCGGCGCCGCCTCCACGGGGGGCGTCTCTGCCTTGCGGAACTCCTTGGCGAAGTGTTCGTCACACAACCCGCGCCGGGCCTGGCGTTTGCGGCAACCTTCGGCATTGCAGGTCTTGTAGCGCGGTTTCGGCAGCTTCCCCTTGCGCCACTGTCCATAGTGGCGCGGGCAGTACCCCTTGGCCTGCACCTCCTTCTCACACCCTGCCGCCTTACACGTTCCCTTGTTTGCCATTCCCTTCCTTCCTCGTTGCGTGGTCTCCGGATGTCGCACCCCGGCCACCCTCTATCCCCAGAACTCGGGCTTTGCCTGTCGACTCATGAGGTCGCCGACGACTTGATGCGCCGGCTTGTCCTCATGCAGCAGCAGCCGAACCTGCTCGGCAATCGGCAGCTCCACGCCGACCTGCCGTGCCAGCGCACATATGCTGATGCTGTTCCTAACACCTTCCGCAACCATCTTCATCCCGCTCAAGATGTCTGCCAGCCGCTCGCCACGGCCGATGCGTAAACCGACGGTGCGGTTGCGACTGAGATCCCCCGTACAGGTCAGCACCATGTCACCCACACCGGACAAGCCCGATACGGTCTGCGGATCGCCGCCCGACCTCGCCACCAGGCGCGCCACTTCCGCAACCCCGCGCGTGATCAGCGCGGCGCGACTGCTGCTCCCAAAGCCCAAGCCATCGCTGACACCGGCAGCGATGGCGATCACGTTCTTCACTGCCCCACCCAGTTCAACACCGACGAGATCTGTGCTGGTGTAAACACGGAATGTCGGCGCGCGAAATGTTGACTGCATGACCGTGGCGGCCTCAACATGCGCAGCGGCGCAGGTGACGGCGGTAGGCATCCCCGCGGCGACCTCGCGCGCGAAGCTCGGTCCCGAGAGCGCGGCAATGCGACCGCCAAACTCCGGTCCCAGCACCTCCTCAAGGACCTCGGACATGCGTTTCAGCGTGCTTTCCTCCACACCCTTGGCGGCGCTGACGACGTAGGGCAGGCCCGTCAAGTGGGCGCGCGCTTCCTGCATGACTTCGCGCATCACATGTGACGGGCTCACCGCCACCAGCAACTCCCTTTGCGCGGTCGCCTCCGGAATCGAAGCGGTCGCCCGCAATCGCTCCGGCAGGACGACTCCGGGCAGATAGGCGGTGTTCTCGTGCTGTTCCGTCACCATGCGCGCCACGTCGGGGCTGTGGCACCACATCACCACGTCGTGATCCAACTCGGCCAACAGCTTGGCCAAGGAAGTGCCGAAGCTGCCGCCGCCGATAACACCGATCCGCATGGGGGCCCTCTGCCGGCGACTTCGCACATTTGCTCCGAGGGCGCAAGGCGGCGCGCCGCCGACGCCAAAAGGATCGTTTGCCGGGCCGGCGTGCGTCGGTGCGGTAGCGTCCGGGGCTTTTGGAACTGCAGTAGTTGACAGGTCCCCCACCTAAGGGTACTTATTTTGGCCGTTGATCTAAGGCAGTTCTGCACACGACCCAGGGAAGGAGGTGATTGGAGATGAAGAAGCTGATGATGCTCGCGTTGGTCGCCCTGTTGTCATTCGGTGTCGCGTCCGTGAGCTGGGCCCAGGAGGGCGCAGCAGGCGGGCAGGCCGCCGGCGGTGAGATGAAGGCCGGCAAAGGCGAGAAGAAGCACCACAAGGGGAAGAAAAAGAAGAAGAGCAAGAAGGGCACGCAAGAAGCCCCCGCCGGCGAGACGAAATAAGCATGGTCGGGCACCGGAGGAGCAGCTCACTCCTGCGCCTCCGGTGCGTTGTTTCCGCGCTCCGCGGCACGGAGCTCCCCAGCCCGATAGTCACCTCTCACGAACGAACCGCGTCCAGGGTGTGCCGGCGTTGCAGGACGGCCCTCGGTTGAACGCAGCCCCCCGGTAAAGTCGTTTCGCCATCGGCGTCCAACCCTGGCGCTGCGCCCGTGGTGTGCGCGTCGAGAGCGCTGCATCGAATGAACACGGAGCCCCGCATGGATATCACAGCCGTTCCCAAAGAAAAACTGCTCGACATGTATCGCGCGATGGTGAAGATCCGCCGTTTCGAAGAGACGGTGCGTGATCTCTTCTTCCAGGGCCAGATACCGGGCTTCGTGCACGTGTCGATTGGCGAAGAGGCGGTACCTACAGGCGTCTGCGCCGCGCTGACGGACGAGGACTACATCACGACGACCCATCGTGGTCACGGACACATGCTGGCCAAGGGCGGTGAACTCAAGCCGATGATGGCTGAAATCTTCGGCCGTGCCACCGGCTACTGCAAAGGCAAAGGCGGCTCGATGCACATCGTCAGCTACGAGCTGGGCATACTCGGGGCGAATGGCATCGTCGGTGCCGGCATTCCGATCGCCACCGGCGCCGCCTTGGCCTCGAGCTTCCGCAACAACACCGCCGTGGCCGTGTCGTTCTTCGGCGACGGCGCCTCGAACGAAGGGACGTTCCACGAGTCGCTCAACCTCGCCAGCCTGTGGCGTCTGCCCGCGATCTACGTTTGCCAGAACAACGCGTACGCCGAGTTCACGCCAACTGCGGAGTCGACGTCGGTGAAGGACATCGCGGTGCGCGGCGCTGCCTATGGCATTCCCGGTGTCATCGTCGACGGCAACGATGTCCTGGCAGTCCACGAAGTGATGCTCACCGCGGTAGAGCGGGCGAAGCGCGGCGAGGGGCCAACACTCATCGAAGCCAAGACCTATCGCTGGGAGGGCCACGTGGTCGGCGAACAGGCATTCGTCGGTGAATATCGCGACCCTGAAGAGGTTGCGGCAGCCAAGCGGCGCTGTCCGATTGCATTGTTCGCGAAGAAGCTCGGAACAACGGGATTTGTGGAAGCGGCGGAGTTGAGCCGCATCGAGAACGAGGTCGAACGAGAACTCCAGGACGCGGTCGCGTTTGCGCAATCCAGTCCGCTGCCCGACGTCGCGGAAGCAACGCGCGACGTCTTTGCCGCGTGAGCCGGGGCAAGGCGCCGGGAGGAAGCAATGCGGGACATCGGCTTCATTGAAGCAATCAACGAAGCGCTCGCCGAGGAGATGGAACGCGATCCCGGTGTGTTCATCATGGGTGAGGACGTGAAGCTCGGCGCCTTCGGGGCGACGCGGGGCCTCATCGACAAGTTCGGGCCACAGCGCGTGCGCAACACACCCATCTCCGAAGCGGGGTTCGCGGGTGCGGGCATCGGTGCCGCCATGGCCGGGATGCGGCCGGTCGTCGAGATCGAGTTCGCCAGCTTCTTCTATTGCTGCTGGGATCAGATCTGCAACCAGGCCGGTAAGCTGCGCTACATGTCGGGCGGCCAGGCACGCATGCCGATCACCTTCCGCTGCGTCTTCGGGGCCATGGGTTCCGCGGCAGCGCAGCATTCGGAGGTCGTCTACCCGCAACTGCTGGGCGCGCCGGGATTGAAGATCGTCGTGCCTTCGGAGGCAGGCGACATGAAGGGCCTGCTGAAGGCGGCCATCCGCGACGACGATCCGGTTC
>Ga0335069_10015819_pt1 | contig 10544 bp, 6 predicted proteins | sample Lox_Sample_11_FD_206714 | JGI IMG/M metagenome (GOLD analysis project Ga0335069, IMG submission 206714) | Soil microbial communities from Loxahatchee National Wildlife Refuge, Florida, United States - Lox_Sample_1.1 | ecosystem: Environmental > Terrestrial > Soil > Wetlands | place: USA: Florida...
GAGAGCACCTGCATCGGGAACACACCCACCTTCACCTCGGGCAGGCCGAACGGTGCGCTGTCGATGCCGACCGCGAGGTCGACCATGCCGAGCAGCCCGATGCCGCCGGCCATGCACGCACCGTTGACGCGCGCGATCGCGGGCAGCGTCGCGGCGTGCGCGACGCGCAGCAGGTCGGCGTAGTCGGTGGTCGGCTTCGACGGGTCGATCGCGAACGCCGCGCCGGGTTGGAGATCGGCGCCCGCGCAGAAGGCCTTGTCGCCGGCGCCGGTGAGAACGATCACGCGCACCTGCGGGTCGGCATGCGCCGCCGCATAGCCGGCGCGGATGCCGGCGATGACGGCAGCGTTCAGCGCATTGCGCTTCTCCGGCCGATCGATGGTGATCCAGAACGCAGCGCCGCGCCGCTCATGGCGCACGACGGGCCGCTCGACGAGCTCGCTCATGCCGTTCTCCCGGAGATCTAGGCGATCACGGCGAGCACCCGGCCGCCGGCGACCTGCTCGCCGGGTACCACCGCGATCGACTGCAGCACGCCCGCGCGCGGGGCGGCGTGCACGTGTTCCATCTTCATCGCCTCGAGCGTGACGAGCGGCGCGCCGGTCTCGACTCGGTCGCCCGCCTTCGCGAGCACGGCGACGATGCGCCCCGCCATCGACGCGCGCACTTCCCCGCCCGCCTCCGCATCGGCGCGTCGGAGCGCGCGACGCGTGCGGTCCTCGACGCGCAGCTCGCTGCCGGCATGCTGCACCCAGAGCAGGTCGCCGTCGCGCGCCCAGGCAGCGCGCTCCAGGACGCCGCCCTCCGTGCGCCAGGCGAACGCGCGCGGCCCGGCATCGACCAGCTCGAGCACCTCAGGCCGGCCGCCGACCGTGACCACGACGCGGTGCTCGTCGAGCCGAGTGGCCTCGAGGGCGTACACCTCGTCACCGACCGCGAGCCTCGTCGGTACCGGCAGGCGATGCGCCAGCGGGTGCGGCTGCGCACCGGTGGCGGGTTGCAACCACGCCAGGCCGGCCAGGCGCAGCAGCGTCTCGCGCGCAGGCGCGTCGACGGCGGCGAGTGCCGCACCGTGCTCGTCGACGAAGGCCGTGGTGGCCTCGCCCGCCGCGAACACCGGATCGCGCAGGCAGCGTGCGAGGAATGCGCGGTTCGTCGCCGGGCCGAAGGCCACGAGCTCGTCGAGCGCGCCGGCGAGCGAGCGCCGAGCCCCATCGCGGTCATGGGCATGCGCCACGACCTTCGCCATCATCGAGTCGTACCACGGCGCGATCTCGATGCCGTCTTCCAGCGCGTGCTCGACGCGCACCCCCGCGGGCGGTTGCCACGCGACGACGCGTCCCGCCTGCGGCAGGTGGCCGTGCACCGGATCTTCAGCGCACACACGCACCTCGATCGCATGCCCGTCGAAACGGATGTCGTCTTGCCCGAGCGGCAAGGGCTCGCCCATCGCGACCCGCAGCTGCCACTCCACGAGGTCGAGGCCGGTGACCGCCTCGGTCACCGGATGCTCCACCTGCAGACGGGTGTTCATCTCCATGAACCAGTGACGTCCCTGCGCATCGAGTAGGAACTCGACGGTTCCCGCGCCTTCGTACGGCACGGCGCGCACGACATCGAGCGCCGTCGCGCCGAGGCGCGCACGCAGTGCCGCGTCGACGGCGGGCGAAGGCGCTTCCTCGATGAGCTTCTGGTGTCGACGCTGCACGGAGCAATCGCGCTCCCCGAGGTGCACGGCGCGGCCGTCGCGATCGGCGAACACCTGCACTTCGACATGGCGCGCACCGTCGAGCGCGCGTTCGATGATCACCCCGTCGTCTCCGAACGCGGCGCGCGCCTCCGAACGAGCGGTGCGCAAGGCGGCCGCGAAATCGGCGCTGCGTTCGACCCTCCGCATGCCGCGGCCGCCCCCGCCGGCGCTCGCCTTGATCATGAGCGGATAGCCGAGCGCCGCCGCCTGCGCCGCGAGTTGCCCGTCGTCGAGCCCTGCACCTTCCACACCCCGGATGCAGGGCACGCCCGCGGCGCGCACGAGGCGCTTCGCTCCGGCCTTGTCGCCCATCGCCTCGATCGCGTCGGCCGACGGTCCGACGAAGACGAGCCCGGCGGCGCGGCACGCGCGCGCGAACGCCGCGTTCTCGGCCAGGAATCCGTAGCCCGGATGCACGGCGTCGGCCCCGCTGCGCACCGCCGCGTCGAGGATCGCATCGATGTTCAGGTACGACTCGCCCGGGCGCGCGCCACCGATCGCCACGGCGCGGTCGGCCTCGCGCACATGCAGCGCCTCGGCGTCGGCGGACGAGTACACGGCCACGGTCCGCAATCCCATGCGGCGCGCGGTGCGCGCGATGCGACGCGCGATCTCGCCACGGTTGGCGATCAGCAGCGTGGAGAAGGGCGTGGCCGTCACGGCCGCGCCACCGAGAACTGCATGCGCTGCGGCTCGTGCGCGGCGGCTTCGCGGCAGATTGCGAACACCTCGGCCAGCACCGCGCGCGTGTCGCGCGGGTCGATCACGCCGTCGTCGAGCAATCGCGCGCTCGTCCAGAAGGCGCTCGTCTGGCTCTCGAAGCGCTCCACGATCTGTGCCTCGAGCGCATCGAGCGCGGCGCGGTCGACGTCGCCGCCCTTGCGCTTCATGCCGGCCTCGGCCACGATCGACATCGTGCGCGCCGCCTGCTCGCCACCCATCACCGCGGTGCGCGCGTTCGGCCACGAGAAGCAGAAGCGCGGATGGAAGCCGCGCCCGCACATGCCGTAGTTGCCCGCGCCGTACGACGCGCCGCAATGGATCGTGACCTGCGGGACCGTCGCGTTCGTCACGGCCTGGATCATCTTCGAGCCGTGCTTGATCATGCCGGCCTCCTCGTACGCGCGGCCGACCATGTAGCCCGTGGTGTTCTGCAGGTAGAGGAGCGGCGTGCGCGACTGGCAGCACCCCTGAATGAAGTGCGTCGCCTTGTTCGCGCCGGCGACGTCGATGGGACCGTTGTTGGTGACGATGCCGATCGCGTGGCCCTCGATCGACGCGTGACCGCAGACGGTGGCGGGACCGTACCCGGGGCTGAAGTCGAGGAAGTCGGAATCGTCGACGAAGCGCGCGATCGCCTCGCGCATGTCGACCGGGCGCCGCAGGTCGGACGGCATCACGCCGAGCAGTTCCTCGGCGTCGTAGCGCGGCGGCCGATGCGGCCGTGACGCCCGCACGCCGTCGAGCGCCGGCCAGTTGAGGTGCGCGACGATGTCGCGCGCGATGGCAAGCGCATGGCGATCGTCCTCGGCGAGATGGTCGCCGAGACCCGAGACCTGGGTGTGCATGACGGCACCGCCCAGTTCTTCCTCGCTGGCGATCTCGCCGGTCGCGGCCTTGAGCAGCGGCGGACCGGCGAGGAAAGCGCGCGATCGATTCCGCACCATCACGATGTAGTCCGAGAGACCGGTCTGGTAGGCGCCGCCCGCGGTCGACGAACCGTGCGTGACCGTGATGACGGGCAGACCCGCCGCGGACAGCCGCGCGAGGTTGCGAAACAGGTTGCCGCCGCGCACGAAGTCCTCGACGCGGTACTTCATCAGGTTCGCGCCCGCGCTCTCCACGAGCTGCACCAGCGGCAGCCGGTTCTCGAGCGCGATCTCGTGCAGGCGCAGCTGCTTGTCCAGGCCCATCGCCTGCAGCGCGCCCGCGTCGATGCCCGAATCGGACGCGCTTACCGCGCAGCGCACGCCCGACACGAAGCCGATGCCGGCGACGAGGCCGCCGCCTGGCACGCTGCGTTGCGGATCCGGCGTGTCCATGCCGAGTCCCGCGAGCGTGGAGAGCTCGATGAACGGCGCGCCCGGATCGAGCAACAACGCCACACGCTGGCGCGGCAGCAATTGCCCGCGCTGCTCGAAGCGTGGCAGGGCCTGCGCCGACGTGGCGGCGACGCGAGCCTCGATCGCGCGCAGGCGCTCGACCGCTTGGAGCATCGAGGCGCGGTTCCCCGCATAGGCGGCCGAGGCGGTGTCGAGCGCGGATTCGATCGCGGGCATCCATGGCATTCTCCCGAAAGGCAGGCGGAACACCAACCGTCGACACACGAGGAGACGCACCGATGGACCCGGCCACGAAGACCTTGCGCATCGGCGGCGCCTCGGGCTTCTGGGGCGACAGCTCGGTGGGCGCACCTCAGCTCGTGCGCTCCGGCGAGATCGACGTCCTGGTGTTCGACTATCTCGCTGAGACGACGATGGCGATCCTGGCCGCCGCGCGGCGCAAGAACGCCGCGCTCGGCTACGCGACCGACTTCGTCGACGTCGCGATGCGGTCGGTGCTGCGGGAAGTGGCGGAACGCGGCATCAAGGTCGTGAGCAACGCGGGGGGCATCCATCCGCAGGCGTGCGCAGCAGCGCTCGCGACGCTCGCCGACGAGCAGGGCGCTCAAGTGCGCATCGCCGTGGTGGAAGGCGACGACGTGCTCGCGCGCTTCGTGCCCGGCGGCCCCGACGTGCAGGCGCCGGCGACGCCCGGCGAGCGTCTGCTCAGCGCGAACGCGTACCTCGGCGCACTTCCGATCGCTCGGGCGCTCGACGCCGGAGCGGACATCGTCGTCACGGGCCGCTGCGTCGACAGCGCGACGACGCTCGGCCCGCTCATCCACGCATTCGGCTGGTCCGAGACCGACTGGGACCGCCTCGCGGGCGGCAGCCTCGCGGGCCACATCATCGAATGCGGCTGCCAGGCAACCGGAGGGCTGCACACGGACTGGGAGGCGGTCCCCGACTGGGCCAACATCGGTTACCCCATCGCCGAATGCGGCGCGGACGGCAGCTTCACGATCCGCAAGCCGAAGGGCACCGGCGGCCTCATCGCGCGGGCCGCAGTGGCCGAGCAGCTGCTGTACGAGATCGGCGACCCGGGTGCATACGTACTGCCCGACGTGATCTGCGACTGGCGGCACGTGCGCATCGAGCAGGTCGACGACGAGCGCGTGCGCATCTCCGGTGCGCGGGGACGCCCGCCCACCGATCGGTACAAGGTCTCCGCCACCGCGATGGATGGCTGGCGCGCCGTGGGCACGCTCGTGCTCGTCGGCATCGACGCCGCGGCGAAGGCGCGGCGTACGGGCGAGGCGATCCTGGCGCGCACGGGCAGACTGTGGCGCGAGGCCGGGTTCGGCGATGCCAGCGATGCGCGCGTCGACGTGCTCGGCGCGGAGACGCTGTACGGTCCTCATGCGCGCACCGGTGCGACGCGCGAGGCGCAGATGCGCGTCGTCGTCGACCATGCGTCGCGCGAGGCGCTGGAGCTGTTCGCGCGCGAGATCGCACCCGCCGGCACGTCGTGGTCGCCGGGCACGACCGGGGCATCGGGCGGACGGCCCGTCCCCTCGCCGCTGATCCGGCCGAAGAGCTTCATGCTCGACAAGCGTGCGGTGGAGGTCTCGTTCACGCTCGACGGCGAGCGGCAGATCGTCCCGATCCGTCTGTACGGGGGCACGGCCCGGCGGGCGCCGGATCGCGAGCCGCCACCGCCGCTCGAGGCCGATGGACGCGGCGTGCCCATGCGCCTCATACGGCTCGCGTGGGCCCGCAGCGGCGACAAGGGCAACGACTCCAACATCGGTGTCGTCGCACGCCGCGCCGAATTCCTCCCGCTGCTGTGGGCACGCCTGACGCCGGAGGTGGTGCGGGCCTACTTCGCCCACCTCGTGCAGGGTCCCGTCGAACGCTGGTGGTTACCCGGTATCGGCGCGATCAATTTCGTGCTTCACGACGCGCTGGACGGCGGCGGCACGGCCTCGAAACGGATCGATCCCCTCGGCAAAGGCATGGCGCAGATGCTGCTCGACCTCGAAATCGAGGTGCCGCTTTCGCTTGCCGCTCATGTCACGGAGGTGACAAGTGCCCCTCCTGTTCTCTAGGGTAATGCCGCCGCGCATCGAGGGCTCCTATCCTCCGGCAGGCCGGCCCGAGCTCCACACGAGACGACGTGGGAGCGGCGTCGGCGCAGATCCTGCGGACGATGCATCCGACTGGATGAACAGGAGACAAACAATGCACTTTCAGCGCGGACTCCTCGCGGCGCTCGGCGCCGCGGTCACTCTGGGCCTGGCCGCTTGCGGCGGCGGCAACGGCAACAGCGGCGGACTCGCCGGCACGAGCATCACGACGCTCGGCAACCGGGCCGACCTGATCAGCGGCGGCGACACGCTGATGGAGATCAAGCTTCCCGCCGGTGCGAACGCGGCGCAGCTGAAGGTCACCGTGAACAGCCTCGACCAGACGGCCGCGTTCACGACGTTGCCGAGCGGCCGCACGGTGGGTCGCATCACGAACCTCTACAACGGCGCGAACAGCGTCATTGCCTCGGCGAAGGACGGCAGCTTCCAGAGTGCGCAGCTGATCGTCGAGAACCACCCGAAGAACGGGCCGGTGATCCTCAGCAGCCAGATCCAGCCGTGGATCTGCGCCACGCCGGTGCCCACGGCGGCGAGCGGCAACACGCCCGCCACGAACGGCAGCGGCCTGTCGACGACCGCCACCGACGCGCAATGCAACATCGCGACGGAGACGAAGCTCTGGTACCGCACGAAGACGCCGGTCACGGTCACGGCCGGTGACGGCGGCTGCTCGTTCGTGCTGCCCGACCCGACGCCCACCATCGCCAACCCGAACCCGACGACGCCGGCGAACTCGTGCTTCCAGCCGTACGTCGTGGGCACGACGTCGGCCACGCTGGTCGCCTCGACGACGACCACCAACAACGTCACGGTGCCCTACATCGTGCGCGTCGAGCGCGGCGTCATCAACCGCGGCATCTACGACATCGCGGTGCTGTTCGACCCGACCAAGCCGTGGACCCCGACCGCGCCGCAGGCGCAGTGGAACGGCAAGGTGATCTACTCGTTCGGCGCCTCGACCGGCCAGCCGCGCCTCCAGTTCCGCAGCGAGCAGAACTGGGCCGACGACGCGTCGCTGTCGCGCGGCTTCATCGTCGTCGACAACAGCCTCACCGACTCGCTCTACAACTCCAACCGCATCCTCGTGGCCGAGACGACGATGATGATGAAGGAGTACGTCGTCGACAACTACGGCGAGATCACGTACATGGCCGGCAACGGCTGCTCGGGTGGCTCGATCCAGCAGAACACGATCCTCTCGACGTTCCCGGGCCTGCTTGACGGCATCCAGGTCGCCTGCGACTACCCCGACTCGATCACGACCGGTATCGAGGTCACCGACTGCGTGCTGCTGGTCAACGCGTACGTGACGCCGCAGTGGCAGGCGCTCATGACGGGCCTGACGCAGGCGCAGATCAACGCCAAGAAGACGGCGATCAACGGGCACCGCGACCAGCTGGGCTGCCAAGGCTGGAACAACACGTTCGGGTTCAACAACAAGCCGGGCAACTATGTACCCGTCGTCGTGGTGAATGCCTCCACCGGAGCCCTGGCCCCGTTCGGCGCATCCCGCAACAACTGCGGCCTGCCTGCTGCGCTGGTCTATGACCCGGTCACCAACCCGACCGGCACGCGCTGCGGCGATCCCGACCTCGCCCCGATGGTCTGGGGCACGACGGACGGCATCCCGGCGAACAGCACGCGGGCGCTGCAGACCTACGACAACACCGGCGTGCAGTACGGCCTGAAGGCGCTGCTGTCGGGCGCGATCACGCCCGAAGAGTTCGTGACGCTGAACGAGACGATCGGCGGCGTCGACGCCGATTCGAACCTGCAGGCGGCGCGATCGGTCGCCGACACGGACGCGCTCACGATCGCCTACCAGGCCGGCATCGTCTCGAGCGGCAAGAACCTCGCGAAGGCCTCGATCATCGACCAGCGCGGCTTCGACGAAGGCCCGACGGCCGCCGTCGACATCCACTTCAACTGGCGCAGCTTCGAGGAGCGCGCCCGCCTCGACAATGAAGCGGGCAGCCACGCGAACCAGGTGATCTGGCGCTTCGGGTCGGGTCTGCTGCCGCCCACGTCCTCGGGCCTGGCGGTCATGTCCCTCGTGCAGACCGATGCGTGGCTCTCGGCCCTGATGACGGCTGCGCCGAAGACGTGGATCAACGACCAGCACACCCAGGCGCAGGTCGTCGCCGCAAAGCCGGCGTCGGCGTTCGACTTCTGCTACCTCACCAGCGACGTGAACTTCACGACGAAGGTCACGGACCAGGCGACGTGTGATGCGGATGCGAACCTCAAGTACTACACGTCGCCGCACCAGGTGGCGGGTGGCCCGCAGAGCGAGAACATCCTCAAGTGCCAGCTCAAGCCGCTCGTCGCGAGCGACTACACGGGCATCGTGTTCACGGCCGGTCAGCTCACGCGCCTGAACGCCGTGTTCCCGACCGGCGTGTGCGACTGGTCGAAGCCGGGCGTGGGTCAGCAGGACCCGCAGTCGCCGCTGACGTTCTCGGGCGGTCCCGGGGGCGTGCCGCTCGGGCCGCCGCCGACCTCCTCCGCGATCTGAGCGACCCCCGTCGCCACAGGGCCGGCCATGCGCCGGCCCTTTTTCTTTCCGGAGCGCAGCGAGATGATGGCGCCCGCCGACGCACGTGGCGCGGCCCGCGATGTCGATTCAGCGCGTGCATCGCGTCGTACTGTCGATCCCGCAGGGGCGGGAGACCACCGGAGAAAGCGACGATGCAATACCTCCTCCTGATCTACGGCAACGAGCAGGAATTCGCCCAGCTCGCGAAGGATCCCGACGCCCAGAAGGCCATGTACGCGGCCTACAGCCGCTACAGCGCCGCCATGCGCGAGGCCGGCGTGCTGCGCGGGGGCGCGGAGCTCAAGCCGACGCACAGCGCCACCACCGTCCGCGTGCGCAGCAACAAGCCCGTGACCACTGACGGTCCCTTCGCGGAAACCAAGGAGCAGCTCGGCGGCTACTACCTGATCGACGTGAAGAACCTCGACGAAGCCGTGCACTGGGCGGCGCGTTGCCCATCCGCGGCCACCGGCGCGATCGAGGTGCGCCCGACCGGCGCCACGGTCGCCGCGTAGCGGGCCAGCCGGCGACCGCATGCTCACGCCGCTCATCGACGGCATCTGCCGCGCCGAGGGCGCACGCGTCCTCGCGGGGCTCATCCGGCGCTGCGGCGATTTCGAGCTCGCGCAGGACGCGCTGCAGGACGCGTTCGCGCGCGCGCTCGAGACGTGGCCGCGCCGCGGCGTGCCGGACGCTCCCGCGGCGTGGCTCACCACGGTCGCCCAGCGGCGGGTCGTCGACCTCGTGCGTCGGCGCGCGACCGGGCCCCTCTACATGGACGACCCGCCCGATGCGCCGGCACCCGAAGACGAGATCGCGACCGACGAGGCGGCTCGATCGGGCGTCGAAGACGATCGGCTTCGGTTGCTGTTCACCTGCTGCCACCCGGCGATCGCACCCGCCGCGCAGATGGCGCTGGCGTTGCGCACGCTGGGCGGCCTCAGCACGCGAGAGATCGCGCGCGCCTTCCTCGAGGCGGAGGCGACGACGGCGCAGCGGCTGGTCCGCGTGCAGCGCAAGATCCGCGATGCGCGCATCCCGTACGAGGTCCCGGTGCGCGAGGCGCTTCCCGAACGGCTCGACGCCGTGCTCGGCGTCGTCTACCTGATCTTCAACGAAGGTTATTCGTCGACATCCACCGGCGACCTTGTGAGGCCCGACCTCAGTGCGGAAGCGATCCGCCTCGGGCGCCTCGTCGTCGACCTGATGCCCGGGGAGCCCGAGGCGCTCGGCCTGCTCGCGCTCATGCGGCTGCACGATGCGCGTCGCGAAGCGCGGGTGGATGCAAGCGGTGCGCTGGTGCCGCTCGAGGAGCAGGATCGATCGCGCTGGTCGCGCGAAGCCATCGCCGAGGGCCTGTCGATCCTGGATCGCGCGCTCGCCATGCGCCATCGGGGGCCGTACCAGGTCCAAGCCGCCATCGCGGCACTGCACGCTCGCGCCGCGTGCGCGGCCGAGACCGACTGGGCGCAGATCGCGGCGCTCTACCGCGGCCTGGCCGCGGAGCAACCGAGCGCCGTGGTCGCGCTGAACGAAGCCGTGGCCGTCGCCATGGCTCGCGGCCCCGAGCATGGTCTTGCGCTGATCGACCGCATCGATGCCGGTGGCGAACTGGAGGGCTACCACCTGCTGCCGGCGGCGCGTGCCGACCTGCTGCGGCGCCTCGGGCGCCTCGACGCAGCGGCAGCGGCCTACGACCAAGCGCTCCGCCTCGCGCGCAATCCGGCCGAGCGTCTGTATCTCGAGCGCCGACGGCGCGCCTGCACCGGCTGACGAGCGCCACAATCACGGCCGGCCCGCGCATGGCGCCGGCGCCGAGCGTCAAGAGCCCTCGAGGCAAGGAGTCCGCGTGTCGTTCCAGCATTTCGCGAACGAGGCGATGGCCACGTTCATGGCCGACCTTTCGTCGCCGATCGCCCTCGCAGCCCTCTGCGCCCTCGCTGCCGCCGCCACGTTCACCATCACGAGCTCGTTCGTCAAGACCATGGTGCCGCTGCGCGGGCTCGCGGTGCTGAGCAACGCCGGCTTCCTGCTCTACGGCCTGCTGCATCCGATGCCCATCATGGCCG
>Ga0335069_10015820_pt1 | contig 10543 bp, 9 predicted proteins | sample Lox_Sample_11_FD_206714 | JGI IMG/M metagenome (GOLD analysis project Ga0335069, IMG submission 206714) | Soil microbial communities from Loxahatchee National Wildlife Refuge, Florida, United States - Lox_Sample_1.1 | ecosystem: Environmental > Terrestrial > Soil > Wetlands | place: USA: Florida...
CATGGTCATGACCGTGGTGTAGGCGACCTTGCGGCGTTCGAGGAGGGCCTCGTAGACGTCGCGGACGGTGGCGGAGTCGCGCTCCCAGACGATCTTCATGATTTCGAGCTCCTGCTCGGTGAGGGTGGTGGATCGCCGTCGCATACTAATTAATTAGTACTAAAAGCATGCGATGTCAAGAGGGAAAATTGGGTGACTATCCAAACACGCTCCCTGGCGCGCCGGCAGGTCAGTGAACAGAAGGGCTCCGCCGTGTACGCGCGATTCCCTGGTAGCAGCCGGGCCGGTCGCAGCCATGGTCCAAAAAGCTGTTTGGTTGTGATTTCCCTCACGGGCTCGTTAACTGCTTCTGGCTTTGCTGATTTCCGGCTCTTGACTCATTCCCGGTAGCGGCGGCTTTGACCGTTCCGTTTCTGGTGGCCCGCCGCCGTCTGCCGATATCTCTCTTGGGCTTTCCATCGCGACCATTTCCGCGCCGCCCTCCGGCAGCGCTCGCTGCGATAGCGTTGCCGCGCTTGCTGGGGATGAAAGCGCTGCTCGCCGCCTTTCGGCAGACAACACCGCGTGGGCGGCCGGCGGGCCGCCGTAGGCGAAAGGGTGGCACAATGAAGCAGATGAGGCAAAAACTGTTCGTGGCAGTAGGTTGTCTCGTATGCGCAGTAGTCTGCTGGAAGGGTTTTCTGGTGTTCGAAGGGACAGAGTTTGGAAGTGGTTCGCTTGCCGGCAACCAGGTTTCAGCGAGTTTCTTGTTTATGCTGGCGCTGGCTCTTGCTTTCAAATACCCTAGGTCTGCCGCAATATCCGCTTTGGTCGCCTGCGTTTTCTCTCTGCCGCTGTACCTCTACCTTGTATTTCCACGTCCCTTTCGTCAAGTGTGGCCAGGTGAGTGGAAAGTCTTGGAAATGCCACGAGAGGCGTTCGTCTGGGATGGATGGTGGATTACCGGAATCCTCTTCACCATATTTGTGGCATGCCTCTGCGCCGGAATCCTTACAAGTAGCATGGGTGTTTGTAACTCACCGAAAGTTGCGCCCCTAGGAACCCTGCGGTAATTGTCGCGGCGGCCGCGTCGCCGGACATTTGGACTTACCTCCGGCCCCTTCCGGGTTCATTACTCCTGGGAACGTCGTCCAGCCCTCTGCGAATCGCGATACGGTTCGGAGATGCCCTTCAAACCTCAGCTACAAACCCATGGGTCAGTTTTGGAAAGCAGACGTGGGCTATTTCTCGAAAGCGCCGAAGCAGCCATGCTCCGGCTGCGCGTTCGGTAACACTCGTAAGGGCGCAATGAAGGCACCTTTATCGACTTTGACGGATCGGGCCATCAAGATGATTGTACGCTGGATGGCTGTGGGATTTGTGGAACCTTGACCTCACCGTTCAAGTTTTCGAACCGCCCGAAAATGTCTGTGAGCATATTGTTCAGAAGCTTCGCCTGGGTCCACGACATCCTGACGGCTACGCGTTTTTCCACTATAAGCGTCTTTGGAGATTCAGCGGTGGCTTCGTCGATCTTCGTAAGTTCCCCAGATGTAAGCTCCAGATCGTTGGGAGTCCATAGAGAAGTGACCTGATTTGAGTACGCTCGGTAAATCTCTGTTTTGGACTCCACCCACTCTGTCTTTGTACCTCGATCACTGGATGGCATATTGGCTTCCCTCACTTAGTCCCACAGGCTTGCGCCATTGATCAGCCGCGCCATACTCGTCCTTCGTTTGAATTCGCCGTTGGTATCTCCGGTTCTGCGGGGAGTGTGCCGGATTGATCCGGTAATTTTGGTGCCACGGTGATGCGCAAGTCCAACGCCCGTAGAATTCCAAGTAGATTGGCATAAGTGGGGTTGCCTTTCTTCCTTAGCATTCTATAGATGGACTCCCTGGCAATGCCAGCGGCTCCAGCGACTTTCGACATCTGCCTGGCATCAGCGACATCTCTCAGTGCCACCAGGAACATCTCATCGGAATCCGCCAAGGCTGCGTTCAAGTAGGCCGTTGCCTCTTTGGGGTCCGCGAGATCTTCCAGCAGGCTGTCCCGATAAGGCCGTTTCCGCTTAGGCATTGTATTCCCTCCAACGGTCCTTGGCGTTCTGGATCTCTACGTCTTGATCGTTCTTTCGGCTGCCGCCGAGAAGCACAACCGTATCTCCGTCTTCACCGAAATACACGCGATAACCTTGCCCTACGTCAATCCGAAGTTCATGCACGCCTTCACCCACCGCCTTGCAGTCTCCGAAATTGCCGTCCATGACGCGATTCAATCTCAAGCGTATCGCCTGCTTCGCCCTTTCATCCCGGAGAGCGCGAAGCCATCTTTGAAAGCAATCCTGGTTCTATGGGGATACGTAGTTTTCGACTTTCCGCCGCCGCGCTTCCACTGTGAGTCTTCCTCAAGTGCCTTCAATGATATCCGCATAAAATCGAACCCTACGGTCAGAATCTGCTAATCGATAACGAATGGTGGAAGCGGCGGGAGTCGAATGCGCAAAACGCCGACCAGACGTTCGTTGAGTTCAAGGCCACTAGGCCCGGCGAGGTGCGACGCTTCCCATACTGTGATTTATATATCACAGATCCAGGATACATCGGAATCCCCCGCAGCGCAAATGGTTTAGAGCGATGTCCGCCCAGCTCGACGTCCGGTCCGGAGTTCGGCACCTCTTCAGGCGCCGCAATGAGCCCCCTCGTATTTCATGTGCGACCGCAGGACAAACGCCCCGATCACGAGCAGGAAATGTGTTCTCTGCTTTGCGCAGGCCAAACACGCCGGAGGCCGCCGCCTACCGAAGGGTAGCCGGCGGCCCCCGCGACCTGCGCCACGAGCTTTCAGATCAGGACATTAAGGATCCAATCCGCTGGCGCTACCGATAGGAACGTACTGAGGTAGCTTACTGCCGCACACCCTCGCAGTCAACCGACAAGAATGACTAAGCCTTGGAAATAGTCCCGCCGTATTAGCAGGGCTGATGGGCATAGTCCTGCTAACTGCGCGGCGTCTGGTGACCCATGAGCGGCAAAATCCGCCGGTAGCAATACGGGTCTGCATGCCACTGCCCGGTGCTCGCCAGCGACATGGCCTGGCATCCGCCGCCGCATTCGAGCGCCACCTCGCAATCCCGGCAAGCGCCGTTCATATCCGGGCGAGTGAAACTCCTCAGCGCCGAGAATGCGCCGGGGCGGAACCAGATGGTCCAGAGGTCATCCCGGCGAAGGTCCCCTTCGACGATGTGATCGGGCCAGGAAAGACAGCCCTTCACCCGGCCGTCGCTCATGATTCCGCAGGTGGTCCGGCCCGCGGTGCAGCCTTGCCAGCCGAACTCTTCGAAATCCAGCGGGCTGAAATACCCGCAACTGTCTGCCGGGACGACCTCCACACCTTCGTGTTTCGCCCTGGGACGCAGCCTGCGCGCAAATTCTCCCATGGCGAGAAACTGTTCATCGGTCAGGCGCAGTTCCGGGCTGTCCTGGCTCCGCCCGGTCGGGAACAATGGCTGAAGCTGCCACTTCCAGGCTCCGATCGAGCGAACCAGCCGGTAGGTCTCCTCGAGCATTTCGATATTCAAGCCCGTGACCGAGGTGATCACGCTCAGGTCGAGGCCGCTCCCGACACAGCATGCGGCACCGCGGAGGGTCCTCTGAAAAGCGCCCGGAACGCCGCGGAGCGCGTCGTGCGCCTCCTCCAGGCCGTCCAGGCTGACCGCCACGGATTTCAGGGCGCAGGCCTTCATGCGGGTGACGGTCTCCTGGGAAAGAGAGAGGCCGTTGGTCACCACTCCCGTCTTGATTTCCAGGCCGCGAAGGCGCGCCGCGATGTCCTCCCAAAACGGACTGAGCAGGGGCTCGCCGCCCGTGAAGATCACCTCCTGCACCAGCAGCGCCGGGAACTGATCGCAGATAGCGAGCGACTCCTCCAGGGTGAGCTCGCGTCCTCGGGGCGCCCCCGCGGACGACGCGCAGTGGCGGCACCGGAGATTGCAGGCCAGGGTCAGTTCCCAGCCGACGACGAACGGAAAGCTTTCGAAAGCCACTGGCACCTCCTGGCCTGCAAACGGCGGAGCCGGTTCGGCCTATCTCCCAGCGGCCCGATAAGCGGTCTGCAGCGCGATGTAATCGCCGGCCCGCATGGTTGGCTGGCGGCCGGCGGCGACGTCCTCGGCGATGTTGATCACCGCCCCGGCAATGCCCGCGGCCGGCGCCACGCCCTTTTCCATGTACTGTTGCACCTGGGCGGTCACGAACTTGTTGAAACCATCGTCCTTGCCAACGGCGACGCGGTCAAACCCGTTCTCGAGCTCAGGGTGCTGCCTGAAGATATCGATGATCAGGTAGGCAACCCGCCACCACCACGGCTCGTTCTTCAGAGCCAGAATCTTGTAATGCAGTTGGAGTATATCCGGCATAGGAATCCTCTTGGCGAATCGATCGCCGTCTTGGAATACGCCGCTGCCGGCCTGCAACCCGCGTGCTCAGCCGGCAGCGGCGGATTCTTCCCCGTCCTCCGCGCGGGTCGGAATCACGTAGTGCAAAGCCGATGTTCAGACGCCGTATTTGCGAACCACCGCTTCAATCTGGGCTAGGAGGTCGCGTTCCACGCCCAGATAGTGGGCCGGTTCCGGGATGCCCGGGCCGACGCGTTTGAAGAGGTTGCCGATCTCGCGCAGCGCAAGCTCGGCCCGCCCGGCGCGGAAGTGTGCGGGCTCCATGACCTCGGGCCGCACGCGCAATGCCTGGCGCGTGGCCGCGATGCGTTCGGCCAGTTGCAACTCGGGATAGACCTCGTCGATGGCCGAGATGAGAATCTTTTCCTCCGCCGCGATCGTGACCGAAGGCACAAACCAGTGGGCCGGCTCCTGCACCTCGGGCCGGACGCGAGCCGCGCCGCCGATGCGCTCGACCACCTCTTCGCGGAGGTAGTGAACCGGCTCCAGCCAGTCCTTGCGGAGCTTGAGCTTCAGGGCGTCGTACCAGATCAGGTACAACTGGTATTTGCCGACAGCAATATCCTGCCATTTGTGGGCGGCGGGAGCTCTCACGGCCTCCATCAGGGCCCTGTCGAAAACACTGCCCTGGAGCGCCTCGGGCACGCTCCACTGCGCCGGCTTGCCGGCTTCCCCGAGCTCCAATGTCGCCGGAATGGTGGTCGACACAACGAAGCCGATCTCCCGGGAAGCGTGATCGAAGGCCCGGTCGATTCCATCCTGGAGCTGGGCGCGAATGAGTTTATAGATTGCGATCAGGTCTTCGTATTGCTTCACGATTCCGGGATGCGCGGGCTCGCCCCACGGGAAGCCGCGGGTCATGATTCTTTCGTTCATAATTGGCTCCTCCAAGCTTCAGTTAGAGTGCCCGGCTAAGATACGCCGGACACCGGTTGTTCACGACGTTCACCAAGGTCTCGACTGAGCCGGGCTTTGAATACCTCGTAGGGAATGGGCACCGGGGTGAGGCCAAGAGGATCGAACGGATTCACACCGCCCGCATTTTGAGAATCCGGCGAGGCCGCGAAGCTGCGAGCGGTGTAGACAGGCAGGTCCGGAATCTCGACCGGGCCGGATTCGCGGCAGGCATAAGCGGATTCGAGCCAGTGCAAAATGCGCTCGCCACGGGCCAGCAGTTCCGTGCTGCGCTCATCGACGCGCTCGCGCAGTTCTCCGGCGAAGGCGCGCAGGCGAACCTGGTCCGACGGATCGGCCACGGCCACAAAGTCGTAAATGCGGCAGATGCATTCGTACGTGTCGAGGTTGGTCAGTTTGATGAAGTTGCGCACGGCGGCGCGCAGCGATTGGGTAAGGGCCTCCGGATGGAAACGGCGCAACAGTTGAAAATAGAAATCCACCTGCATGTTGAAGTAATGCAGGCCGTAGTCGCTGAAGTTCCGATTGAAGAAGGCGTAGTTGGCGACCTGGTGGAAGGCCTCGCAGCGCGGGTCTTTGATCCGGTAGTCGAACCCGAAATAGTCGCCCAGCAGCCTGCCTTCCGCGGTCAGCGCGGCTTCCAGCCCCGTGCCGGCGTAAGCTTCGGCGCGGCAGAAATTGAACGGATTCTCGATGTGCCGCTCCATGAAACGCAGGTTGACGAGGATGTCGTCGAGCGTGGTGTCCGGCTCGAACATGAGCAGGTTGTAGGCGATGTGCACTCCGAAGTCGTTCAGAACCTCGAGCGCATTCAGGATCTCGGTGACGCACGATTTGCGATTCAGGTGGCGCAGGCCGTTTTCCGACGCATTTTCCACGCCCAGGAAGACCCGAAATAGGCCGAGCTGGTCCAGTACACGGATCGAGCCGTAGTTGATGCTGTCGGGGCGCGCTTTCACGGCGATTGCGATGGGCCCGATGCCCGCGCCGGCCAGCCGGGAACGCAACTCCTGGAAGCGCTGCTCCGCCTTGACCGGGTTCGGGAGGAAGAAGTTGTCGTCCTGGAAATTGAAGATCCGGACTCCGTGGCGGAAATAGAGATCTTTCATCTCCGCGACGATGTTTTCGATACTGCGGATCCGGAACTTCCGGCCGCCGCCGCGCTGGTACCATGCGTTGATGCTGCAGAATGCGCAGTCGCGCCAGCAGCCGCGGCTGGTCAGGACGCTGGCGATCGGCTTATCGAAGTAAGCGTGAAAAGTAGTACGTTTAGGAAACGCGAGCGCGTCAAGGTCCTCAGGGTTTCCCCTGGACGGGTTGGTTGCGATGGAGCCGTCGGGGCCGCGATAACACAGGCCGGGAATCCTGTCGAGATCGTCCAAGCCGGCAGCCAGCGCGCAGATCAACTCCTCGCCCTCACCCAGAGCGATGGAATCGAATGCCGGATAGTCGCGCAGCAGGCGTTCGCAATTGAACGAGGCGAAGTGGCCGCCGCCGATCAGGTGGCCACGGTACCCGGCTTCCCGCAGAGCCAGTGCCAGGCGGCAGAACTCGCGCCCGCGGCCGGTGAAGACCATCGAAAGCCCGGCTATGTCAGGTTGATCCCGGAGTACAATGCGGACTACCTCCGGGATCTCGTATTCGGTTGCGAAAGGAATAATATCTGCCTGATGGCCCGCCTTTTCCAGGGCCGCGGCCATGTAGCGAAGCCCGAGATTCTCTTCGAGCTCCGCCCCGATCAGGGAGACTCTCAAATCGACACCTCCCGATAAATCAGGCTGGCGTTCGATTCGTATGTATCATGAATATCAAAATAAAAATACCTGTTTATCTTTTGATATTTGGGCGGGTGTGTCAAACAGGACAGTCGCCATACATGCCGGTGCTACAGTTCCTTCATGGAGAGGAACCGGCCGCAATCCACCGCTCAAAGATACCTGCCGCTTGCCCAATGGCTGGGGGCGGAGGCGGAACCGGTGCGTTCGTTTGTGCGGCAAGTGGTGGAGACGCTCGAGCAGGGCCGGCCGCCCGAGGCGGAATTCGTGGAAGCGATGGTTGCGGCGCGTCATCGGATTGCGGGCGCGTGGCAGCCGGCTGCCGCGCCGGCGAATGAACTCGAGCGAGCCCCGGCGATTGTCGCCGCGTCCTTCAACTTCGGGCCGCGGCGCGATGCGGCGGCCGGCCCTTACGACGAGTTCAACCGGCGGCTCGCGCAGTGCGGCGTCCCGGCAGACCGGCAGATTCCGGAGCAGTATCATCCCCACTACCACTTTCCCGGCGGGTCAAACCAGGACATCGCGGACGTGATCGCGGACCTCTGCGGCAGGCTCGGCCCGAAGGACATCTGGGGCCAGATCGAGGTCATCGAGGCCCTGCGGCTCAGCCATGGGCTGGCGATCCCCGACGAACGGGCCGCGATTCCCGCGGCCGCGTACCTCAGCACCACGGACGTGCCGAAGCAACTCGTAAAGCGCGGCCTGGCCGACTACGCTTCGATCATCGCGGTGGGGCATCCCGATCACGTGCGGCGCGTGGCGGCGGGTGTGGAGATCGTCGTGAACACGGCGAGGGCGTCCCGCGGTCTGGCACCGGCGCGCGTGCTGATGCCAGACGTAAGCCGCGTCCGCTATCATGCGGACGGCGTGCAGCCGTGGGCCCGCGATGAACGCTATCGCGAGCACGAGTGCGCCGCCCGGGTCAAGGCGATGTACCTCGGGCTGATGCGGCTGGACCACCTGGAGTAATGGCGTCCCGGGTGACAATATCAGCATGCGGACACCCGCGAAAACGTCGGCAAGCTCACGCTCATGTGGACTTACCACACCGGCGCGCTGCAGCCCTGAACCGCGCTCAATGAGAAGGCTGCTTTCGAAGCCACGCCGATCCTGGTGGAAGGCACCCTGTACCTGAGTACGCCTTTCAACCAGGTGATCGCTCTCGACCCCGCGACCGGCGTTGCGCGCTGGACCTACGATCCAAAGGTGGACCGGGCCCACGGCTACTCGGAGGTGACCTCGCGGGGAGTTGCGGCGTGGAGCGATTCCAAATCCGCGGAGGGCTCGCCCTGCAAGCTGCGGATCTTCGAGGGCACCATCGACGCGCGGCTGATCGCCCTCGACGGCAAGACCGGCAAGCAATGCGCCGGCTTCGGCTCCGCGGGCACGGTGGACCTCACGCGTGGGGTGGTCTACGGTCCAGAGTTCCGCGGCGATTACCAGGTGACCTCGGCGCCGGCGGTCGTCGGCGACGTGATAATCACGGGCTCGTCGATCGGCGATAACGGCGCGGTGGACATGCCGCGCGGCGTGGTCCGCGGCTACGATGCCCGCACCGGCGCGCTCCGGTGGACCTGGGACCCCATTCCATGGGCCGAGAAGCAGCAGGTGCGCACCGGCGCCGCCACCGCGTGGTCCACCATCGCGGCCGACCCGGCGCACGACCTGGTCTTCATCCCGACCGTGTTCGTCCTCGATCGCGCGACCGGCAAGCCAATGCACACCGTCGAGGAGCGGGCGGTCCCAAAGAGCGACGTCGCCGGCGAGGCGGCGTCAGCGAGCCAGCCGGTGCCCGCGTGGAGCGCGATGGTTCCGCAGAGGCTGACCGCGGACGACGTGGGGGGCGCGACACCCGAAGCGCGCGAATGGTGCCGGCAGAAACTCATGACGCTGCGCAACGACGGCCTGTTCGCGCCGCCGAGCGTGCGCGGCTCGATCGCCTTACCCGGCAACATCGGCGGGGTGAACTGGGGCAGCGCGGCATGGGACCCGGTACGCAATCTCCTCGTGGCCAACACCAACCGCGTCGCGGCCATCTTCCAGGTGATTCCGCGCGAAGACATGCAGTCCGCCTTCGATCACGCCAAAGAAACAGAAACTTCCTGGGGCGGCGAATTCGCGCGCCAGCGGGGCACGCCCTACGGCATGCACCGCGAGTGAGCCTTCTACTATCAAGCCGGAACATTTTCGCCCGGTGGATCGTAAAGAGAGTTGAAGGTATGATAATCGGAAGTGAGCCTATGGCACGTACCGCCAGCGCCGAGTGGATCCTGATGCTGGCGGCTCCGCCTGACCGGGCGCGAACGCTGGCGGCGAACCTGGCGGCCGCGAATGCTTACAGCCCCCCTGCTTCGTTTTGGGCCTCCGTGGTTCGTACCACGGTCCTCTCGGCCGTGCAGGAAATCCGCACCTCCCCGCGCAGGATGGCGGCTCTGGTGCTGGCAGCTTACATCGCCGGGATGGTGCTCGGCACCGCGTTTACGGTCGTGCCCGATTGGCTCCTCCACCGGCCGCAAGACGGCTCCCTGCTTTCGGCCCCGTTTATCAGGGACGCGGCGCAGGCCTGTTCCTCTTTGTTCGGGCTGTGGGTCTGGAGGAACCTGTTCGGACCGCTCCTCCTTGGCCTGTGCGTGGCATGGATTTCCCGCGGCCGCGAGTTGCTGTCTCTGATCGCGGTCATGGTGTCCCAATTCATCGCTTCCATAGCTGTGCCCATGTACTCGGCCCACCTCGGATTCCTGGGCATCGCGACCGTGGTCATCGATTCGCCGTGGAACTATCTCATGGTTCTGCTGGGCGCGATCCTGGTTCGCCGGTCATTCCTGTGGAAGCTACACTGAGGCTGATGGCCTCGGTTTTGGTTCGGATCGCCGCCGCGCTGCTCACCTTTCCAGCTTTCTCCCAAACAGCCGTCACTATCACGGCCCACCCCACTGCGCCGGGCGCGGCCATCGCCCCCGGGTTCATAGGCCTCAGCTTTGAATCCGGCTCGCTTACCTCTGCCACCGCGTTTCCCGCCGAAAACCCGGTTTTTCGCACGATGCTCGCGCAGATCGGCCCCGGCCTGATGCGCTTCGGCGGAAATTCCGTCGACAAACTTACCGGCTGGCAGGCCACGCCGCGTACCGCGTCGACGCCCACGTCGGTCATGGCCTCAAGCGATGTGGACCGCATTTTGGCCCTGGCGCGCGCCGTAAATTGGAAAATCCTCTACTCCGTCGGCCTGGGCACGGCGGACGCGGCGTCGGATGCCGACCAGGCGCACTACGTCGCCGCCAATGGCGCCGATGTCCTCTACGGATTCGAGATCGGCAACGAGCCCGATCTGTACCACAGCAACGGCCTGCGGCCCTCTGCTTACACCGTCAACGACTATCTGGTCGAGTGGCAGACCTACGCCAACGCGCTGCGGACGAAA
>Ga0335069_10015821_pt1 | contig 10543 bp, 5 predicted proteins | sample Lox_Sample_11_FD_206714 | JGI IMG/M metagenome (GOLD analysis project Ga0335069, IMG submission 206714) | Soil microbial communities from Loxahatchee National Wildlife Refuge, Florida, United States - Lox_Sample_1.1 | ecosystem: Environmental > Terrestrial > Soil > Wetlands | place: USA: Florida...
GAGCGCGTGCAGCGCGGGCTCCGTGGGCAGCGCTCCGCCGCTGGTGACGGCCGCCTCGATCAGGTGGGCGTTGAGCGCGACCAGGGCGCGCACGAGGCGCAGCTCGACCAGCGCCGCCGACTGGTCATCGGAGCCCGCCAACTTGAAGAATTCCACCTTCACCTGCTCCTTCGCCAGAACCCGGGCGGTGAAGTCGGCCGGGATGCGGATGCCGCGCTTGGCCTGGGCGGCATCGGCCGGCGCCACCACCCTCACGCCCTGCACCCCGAGTTCGTCGAGGAAAACCCGGCCGAGGAAGCCGGCGTCCCGGTTGTCAATCAGCACGGCGGGCCGCGGATTGGCGGGGTCGGGGCCGGCCCGGAAGGCGAAGCCCATCACGTAGACGAACAGCGTCGGGATGAGGAACAGCCAGAGATAGGACGACCGGTCGCGCAGGAACTGCCGCAGGTCGTTGTGGCCGATGGTGAGCAGCGCGCGCATCAGCGCACCCCTTTCGCGAGCCGGCGCCGGAACAGCGCCGCGGTCCCTACGATCAGGAGCCCGCCCAGGACGGCGAGCTTGAGCGCCGCGCCGGGCCAGGCCGGCCCGCCCCCGAACTGCAGCCCGCGCGACGCCGACACGAACCAGGCAGTCGGCATCCACGCCGCCAGGTGGTCGCGGACGAAGGCGGGCAGCTGCTCCAGCGGGAACATGCAGCCGCCCGCCATGGCGAGGATCATGGTCAGCAGGTTGTTCACCCGGTCGGCGTGCCGCTCCTGGCCGGCCAGGGCGGCGACGAAGCCCATCAACCCGGCGCCAAACAGGGCGTACGCCAGCACCAGCGTCAGCAGCGCGGCGGGATTCTGCCAGGTGAAGCGGAAGACCAGCGCCGCGCCGCCCAGCAGGACGACCGCCCCGAGGAGGACCATCGCGACTGCGTACACGACCTTGCCGGTGACAAACACCAGCAGGCCTTCGCGCAGCGTGCGATAGCGGGCCAGGGTGCGGGTGTTCAGCTCGCGGTAGAAGTCGCGCACCGCGTGGTCGGCCATGAACAGCAGGAACATGGCCGCCATGCCCAGCTGGAGGTAGGCGAAGATGCCGCGGACCGCGCCGCCGCCCATCGCGTCAGTCTTCTGCTGCGCCAGCGTGGTTTTCTCGTAGGTCACGAGCGGCGGCAGATAGCCGCGGGCGGCATCCAGGCGGTCGCCGGCGCTTTCAAACAGCCGGCCGATGGCGCGCAAACTGGTGTCGTTGTCGTCAAGGAAGACGTTCCGCCACTCCGGAAAGTCCGCCTGCAGGTTGCGCGCGACGGCGTTGAGGCCGGTGACGAGCGTCGCGGTCATCTCCTCGACCATCGCCGGGTGGATCGACTCGGCCGGGTTCTTGACCAGCTCGAGCTTCACCGGGGCCCGGGCGGTGAGGTAGTCGCGGGTGAAACCCTTGGGGATGATCACCACCGCCGCGAGCTTGTTGGCGTCGATCTGGGCGAGCGCCTCGGCGCGGGTGAGGAAATGGGGTTCGAGGTACTTGCCCGCCTCCTCCTGGTTCAGGCCGCCGCGCAGCATGCGGGTGAGCGCGGAGTCGTCCTCATCCACCAGGCCGAGCTTGATGCGCCCCAGGCCGCCGTCGGAGGCGGGGCCGAACGCCATCCCGATCAGGGCGGTGATGAGGAACGGCACGCCGAGGGAGATGAGCCACGGCACGGGGTTGCGCCAGGCGCGCCGCAGGTCCTTGGCGAGGAGGGTGCGCAGCATGGTCACTCCCGGAGCTCGCGGCCGGTCAACTGCAGGAAGACGTCGTTGAGGCTCGGCCGCTTGAGGGTGACATTCTCCAGCTGCACCGGCAGGGCGAGCAGCTGCTTGAGGCAGTCGGCCGGGTCGCGGTCGGCGGTGGCGGCCACGACGAGCTGGCGCTCCGACTGCTGGATGACACGGAATTGCTCGCGGAAGCCGGGCCAGACGTCGGGCGCGGCGCCGTCGAGCTTCCCCTCCATGACGAACAGCCGGGTGTCGCCCAGCCGGCGCTGCAGCTCGTCGAGCGTGCCCTCGGCGTGCAGCCGGCCGTGGTCGATGATGCCGATGCGCTGGCAGAGCGTTTCCGCCTCCTCGAGGTAGTGGGTGGTGTAGAGGATCGCCGTGCCCTCGCGCACGAGGCCGCGGATGAACTCGAGGATGTTGGCCCGGGCCTGCGGGTCGATGCCCACGGTCGGTTCGTCGAGCAGGAGCAGCCGGGGGCGGTGGAGCAGGGCGCAGCCGAGATTGATGCGGCGCTTCATGCCGCCGGAATACTTCTTCACCGGGTCGCGGGCCCGGTCGGCCAGCGACAGGGCGGCGAGCAGCTCACCCGCGCGCTGGCGGGCGGCGGCCGCGTCCAGCCCGGCCATGCGGCCCCAGAATTCCAGGTTCTCCCGGCCGGACAGTTCCTCGTAAAGGGCGACTTCCTGCGGGACGACGCCCATGATCCGGCGCGCCGCCTGCGGATCGGACCAGAAGTCCCGACCGTCAATCAACACCTTGCCGCCATCCGGCCGGAGCAGGCCGCAAAGCATCGAGATCGAGGTCGTCTTGCCGGCGCCATTGGGGCCGAGCAGGCCGTAGATCTCCCCCTCGCGGACCTCGAAAGACACGCGGTCAACCGCGTCCAGTTCACCAAAGCGTTTCGAAAGCTGGTCGGCGCGGAGCAAGGGCATGGGCGGAAGCGTGGAAAAGCCGCCCGCCGGTGGCGACAAAAACCGGGAGGGGGCGGCGGACTGGGGTGGAAACCGCACCAACGGGAAAAGGTTACCGGAAACCCGCCGCCGGCTCCCGCTTCCCGTTTGACGCCGGCGGACCGGAGCCGGAGATTCGCCGCGTGAAACCCCGTTTCCTGCCGCTGCTGCTCGCCGCGCTGGCGGCGGGGGCGCCGCTCCGGGCCGACGTCCATGTCTGGGAGAAGGTGGAGCTGACGTTTCACGCCCGGCGCGCCTACGCCAATCCCTACACGGACGTGAAGGTCTGGGTCGACCTGCACGGGCCGGGTTTCGACCGGCGCTGCTACGGCTTCTGGGACGGCGGGGACGTGTTCCGGGTGCGCGTGCTCGCCACCGCGCCGGGCGCGTGGACCTGGCGCAGCGGCTCCGACCCGCAGGACCCCGGGCTGGACGGGCAGGGCGGCGGCTTCACGGCGACGGCGTGGAGCGAAGGCGATAAGGAGGCCAATCCGACGCGGCGCGGCTTCATCCGCGCCACGCCGAACGGCCACGCCTTCGAGTTTGCCGACGGCACGCCGTATTTCCTGCTGGGCGACACCTGGTACGCCGCGAGCACCAACCGCTTCAAATGGTACGACGACGCCCGGGAGCGCCCGCTCGGGCCCGAGGCCGGCTTCAAGGACTACGTGCGCCTGCGGCAGGGCCAGGGCTTCAACTCGGTGGCGATCATCGCCGCGTTTCCGAACTGGGCCACCGACCGGGCGCCATGGGAGGTCTGGCTCGACCAGAAGGCCGACCTCGGCGTGAGGTCGGCCTGGGTGGTGCAGGGCGAGATCGCCGCCCACCGTCCGCGGGACCAGTGGCACGCCAAGGACATGGACAACGAGGGCGGGCGCGCCTTCCTCTTTCCCGGCAAGGTGCCGGGGTTCGAGGACGTCTACCCGAACGTCGACCGGATCAACCCGGATTACTTCCGGTACCTCGACCGAAAGATCGATTATCTCAACGCCCACGGGTTCATCCCGATGATCGAGGTGGCGCGCCGCGACCTCACCGCCTGCTGGGCGAAGTACTACGAGTGGCCGGCCTCCTACACCCGCTACATCGAATACATCTGGAGCCGGTACCAGGCCGACAACTGCCTCTTCAGCCCGGTGCATTATGACTACCCGGTGATGACCGCGACGACGGCCCGGCTCAACGCCGCCGCCAACGCGGTGATCGACGAGTACGGCCCGCCGCCGTTTGGCACCCTCGCCTCCTGCAACGCGTCGGTCTCCAGCCTGCTCAACTTCGGCCGCCCGCCGCAGAACCGCTGGCTGACCTACCACCAGATCGGAAACCTGCGAGAGCACGACGCCTACTGGTACCTGACCGAGATCTACCACGCCCAGCCGGCGCGGCCGGCGCTCAACGGCGAGCCCTACTACGCGGGCATGGCCGACAAGCGCTATCCGCCCTACAAGTACGGCGCTCCGGGCGGTACCGCAGACGACGATCGTGACGTGCGCTCCGGCATGTACGGCAGCTTCCTGTCGGGCGGTTTCGCCGGCCACGTCTACGGGGCCGAGGGCATCTGGGGCGCGGACATCGAGCCCGGCTCGGATCCGACGATGTGGCAGGCGTTCCAGTGGAACTCGGCCAACGAGATGAAATTCCTGCGCGATTTCGCCCTGTCGGAGGGCCGGCGCTACCAGGACCTCGTGCCGGACGCCGACCTCGTCGAGCCGGGCGCCACGCACACGACCAAGGGCTTCCTCGGCTGGGCGTATTGCGCGCGAACGACGGATCAGGGTCTCTTCCTCGCCTACTTTGAAGCAGGCTGCCCGAGCCAGAGCGTGATCCGCGGCGCAATTTCCAACGGAGCGTATCGCGCCCAGTGGTTCGACCCGCGCACCGGGCGCTGGTCACCCGCCGGCGACGGCACGGTGCGCGCCAACGTCTGGGGCCAGATCACGCTGCCCGATTTCCCGTCCGCCGACGACTGGGGCCTGAAGTTGACGGCCGTCGGGTCCTAGCGGGCCGGCCGCGATAAGCGGGTCAGTGGAGTCCGGCGGCCTGCTCGCGGGCGCGGCGGAGGTTGGCACGCGCTTCGGGATAGTCGGGCCGGAGCCGGAGCGCCGCCTCGAAATGGCCGATGGCCTCCCCAGTCCGCCCCGCCTGGGCCAGGGCCAGACCGAGATTGTTGTGCGCCTCCGGAAACGCCGGCCGCAGGGACAGGGCGCGGTTGAAATGCGCGATTGCCTCCTCCAGCCGGCCGCTCTCGGCGAGCGCGATGCCGACGCTGTCCTCCGTGTCGGCCTCCGCGGGCTGGAGATGCAACGCGGCCTCGTAGTGGTCGATCGCCGCCGCATGGTCGCCCACCGCCTCCATGGCGTCGGCCAGGGAGGTTTGGACCGCGGCATCGTCCGGTTGCGACCGCAGCGCCGCCTCGTAGTGCGGGATCGCAGCCTCAGGCCGTCCGGACCGCCGCAACAGGTTGCCCAGGTAGACATGCGCGGCGCGAAAATCGGCCCGCAGGCGCAGGGCCGTCCCATACTCGGATTCGGCCTCCGCGGTCCGGCCGGCCTCCTCGGCCACGATGCCCAGGTTGAAGTGCGCCTCGGCGTAATCCGGCTTGAGCCGCAGGGCGGCGGCGTAGCTGGCGCGGGCGTCGGCGCTTCGGCCCAGGGCCCGCTGGGCATCGCCCAGATTGTTGCAGGCCTCGGGATAGTCGGGCCGCGCCCGCAGCGCCCGCCCGAACCAGGTTGCCGCCTCGTCCGGGTGGTGGTCCGCCAGACAGAGGTTGCCGAGATTGAACGCTGCCATCCAGCAATCGGGATTTCGCTCGACGGTCACGCGGTAGAGCGTGGGCAGGTCGCGGTAGATCCGGCTCTGGCGCCACGTCAGCACGCCGAGGGTGAAGCTCACGCCGGCGGCGCCGGCGAGCAGGAGCGCCCGTCGCCCCGGCGCGCGCCGCTCCCACAGCCGCCCCCACCCCGCCGCGACCAGCGTGATCACGCCCAGGCTGGCGAGGTATTGGAAATGATCCGCGACGTACGAGTAGACGAACGGGTAGGCGTTGAAAAACCCGAGCGCGGGAAAAAGCGTGCCGGCGAAGAACAGCGCGGCGGCCAGCGGCCCGCGCGAATGTCGGCGGAGCCACCATAACGCGCCGAGTGCCGCCAGCACGCCCGCCGGAGGAAGATACTGCCAAGCCACCGCCGCGCTCACCGCCCAGCGCGGGTAGATGAAGATCAGGTCCGACGGCCAGACGAGCTTGGCCAGATAAAACCACACCACCCGGCCGGCCAGCAGGACGCGTTCGACCCCGTTCAGGTTGAACTCCACCCCCTCCGCCCCGATGAACCGGCGCTCCACCCAGCTGGTCAGCAGGCCCATGCCCAGCCCGAGCGCGAACCAGGGGATGAGCGGCGCGAAGTCGCGCCGCCACTCGAGCCGCCCGCGGCGCCACCATAGCACGACCAGCAGGGCGGCGGGCAGGGTCGCCGTGACGCTTTTGCTCAGCAGCGCCAGCAGAAAAAGGCCCAGCGCAAGGAGGTACCACCGCCAGCGGCGGTGCTCGTCAAAACGCAGGTACGCCAGCAGCGCCAGCAGATAGAACACGGTCGAGAGCGTGTTCTTCTGCTCCGCGATCCACGCCACCGATTCGACCATGACCGGGTGCAGGGCGAAGAGCCACGCGGCGATCCCGGCTCCCGGTACCGCCAGCCGTCGGAGGATCAACGCGACGAGGCACGCCGAGGCGACGTGTAACAGTACATTGAGCAGGTGGTAGCCGAGGGTGGCGTCACCCCACAGGCGGTGCTCGATCCAGAACGCCGTGTGGAGCACCGGATAGTACTGCTGGGTGGCGCCAAGCTGGGTCCAGATGCGGCCGAGACCGGCGAGTGACTGCAGTTCGGGTTTGGTGACGTGCCCCTCGTCGTCCCACAGCAGGCCGCCGCGGAGCGCGGGGCCGTAGGCCAGCAGCGCCGCCCCGAGGAGCAGCGCGGCCAGGGCGACCGTGCGCCAACGCCGGGACGGAAGTGCGAAACTGCCGGAGATCGCCACCATGAGCCGAGGGAAATTGGGTCGATGCGAGACGCGCGCCAGTCTGCGGCGTCCGGCCGAAAAATCGACACCGATCCGCCGCCGTCAGGCGGTGGTCAGCGTCAGGTCGGGCCGCTTCACTTCCTTCACCGGCCACTTCGTGACCGTCAGGCCCTTGGCCGTGCGGTTGCTCACCGGGACCTTCGCCAGGTCGAAATCGAGTTCGCGGACCCGCGCCCGGCTGCGGCCGTCGAGGGAGATGTGCAGCGTTTTCGCCAGCGTCTTCTCATTTGGATTCACCTCGAGGTAGACGACCTTGGAGCCGGGATTCTTCAGGAGCGGATAGAGTTTGTCGCGGGTCACGCCGCCGATGCGGAAGCGCTTGGCGAAGGCCTTGCCGGTGCCCTTGTCCTGGTAAACCATGGTGTAGATGTTCGGGTCGCCGTCCTTGGGCAGCACGGCGCAGTGGAGGATGCCGGGGCCCATGAAGACCTTGTCCCCCACCCGCGCGACCTTCATCGAGCCGTCGGCCATGATGGCGAGCGCGTCGTCGAGGATGCTGCACTCGGCCACGAACTCGTGGTTGCGCCAGTTCAGGCCGATGAAGCCCTCCTCGCGGTTGACGTAGAGGCGCTGGTTGGCGGACACGACCTCGGCCGCGCTGATCTGCTCGATCTCGTCGTACTGCGTGCGCCGCTTGCGGCCCTTGCCGTATTTTTCCGCCAGCATCTCGAACCACTTGATGGCGTAGGGCGTGAGGTTGCGCAGATCCTGCTTCACCTCCTTGATGCCGGCCTCGATCTTCGCGATCTGCTCGTCGGCCTGGAACCGGTTGTAGGCGGAGATGCGCTTGATCCGGATCTCGGTCAGCCGCACGAGGTCGTCGTCGCCCACCGGCCGGCGGAGCTGCTTGACGAACGGCTGCAGGCCCTCGCGGATCTCGGCCAGCACGCTCTCCCAGGTCTTCGACTTCTCGATCCGCCGGTAGATGCGCTCCTCGATGAAGATCCGCTCGAGCGAGTCCCAGTGCCACTGCTGCTCCAGTTCGGCGAGCTTGATCTCCAGCTCCTGCCTGAGCAGCGCGCGGGTGCGGTTGACGCTGCGCTTGAGAATCTCGCGCACGCCGAGGAACACCGGTTTGTCGTCCTCGATGACGCAGGCGGCGGGCGAGAGCGTGAGCTGGCAGTCGGTAAAGACGTAGAGTTGCTGGATGACCTGCTCGGGCTCGCTGCCCTGCGGGAGGTGGACGAGGATTTCGACCGCCTCGGACGTGTTGTCATCGACGTGCTTGACCTTGAGTTTGCCTTTGGCGTTGGCGGCGAGGATCGACTCGATGAGCGAGGTCGTGGTCGTGCCAAAGGGAATCTCGGTGATGGCGAGCAGGTACTTGCTGCGCTGCTCGATCCGGGCGCGCACCTTCACCTTGCTGCCGCGCTCGCCGTCGTCGTACTCCGAGAAATCGGCGATGCCGCCGGTGGAAAAGTCGGGGTAGATGCGGAAGGTTTTCCCCTGGAGATGGTTGATCGCGGCGCGGCAGAGGTCGTTGAAATTGTGCGGCAGGATCTTCGTGGCCAGGCCGACGGCGATGCCCTCGGCGCCCTCGGCGAGCACGAGCGGGAACTTGACCGGGAGGGTGACCGGCTCGCGGGCGCGGCCGTCGTAGCTGAGCTGCCAGCGGGTGGTCTTGGGGTTGAACACGACCTCGCGGGCGAACGGCGTCAGGCGGGCCTCGATGTAGCGGGCGGCCGCGGCCTCGTCGCCGGTGTAGATGTTGCCGAAGTTGCCCTGGGGCTCGATCAGCAGCCCGCGCTGGGCCAGGCCGACGAGGGCGGCCTCGATCGAGGCATCGCCGTGGGGATGGAGGCGCATGCAGGCGCCGACGATGTTGGCCACCTTGTGGAAGCGGCCGTCGTCCATCTCCCAGAGCGTGTGCAGCAGGCGGCGCTGGACAGGCTTGAGGCCGTCGTCGATGTGCGGCACCGCGCGGTCGAGGATGACGTAGCTGGCGTAGTCGAGAAACCAGTTGCGGTAGTGCTGGGCGAGCGGGGCGGGCGTGCCATTGGTGGCCTTGCGATTGGGGATTTTGGATTTCGGATCGGGAATTGGCGGGCCGGATGCAGCGGCCTCACCGGCCTTCAGGCCCTTGTCTGCCTTCTTGGTACTTGGAACTTGAGACTTGTTACTTCGCTCCGCCTCGGCGGAGTCGCTCAACGGAAGCTCAGTCTGCTTGGTGTCTTTCTTGCGTTTGGCCATTGCGGAAGGGATTGCGGGGGAGCGACGGTGAGGGGGTGCCGCGGCGGAACGGGCGGCCGCGGGCGCCTAAACCTCGACGAGGTCCTTCTCGATCCGGAGGTTGTCGACGATGAATTCCTGCCGCTCGGGCGTGTTCTTGCCCATGTAGAAGGAGAGCAGCTCGTCGCTGTCGTGGAGGTGCGCGAGGGTCACCGGCTCCAGGCGCATGGCCTCCCCGATGAAACCCTTGAATTCGCCCGCCGAAACCTCGCCGAGGCCCTTGAAGCGCGTGATCTCGGCGTTGGCGCCGAGCCCGGCCAGCGCCGCCTGCTTCTCGGCCTCGCTGTAGCAGTAGCGGGTCGTCTGCTTCGTGCGCACGCGGAAGAGCGGCGTCTCGAGGATGTAGAGGTGCCCGCCGCCGATGAGCTCGGGAAAGAACTGGAGGAAAAACGAGATCAGGAGCAGCCGGATGTGCATGCCGTCGACGTCGGCGTCGGTGGCGATCACGACGCGGTTGTAGCGCAGGCCCTCCAGCCCCTCCTCGACGTTGAGCGCCGACTGCAGGAGGTGGAACTCCTCGTTCTCGTAGATCACCTTCTTCGACAGGCCGTAGGTGTTGAGCGGTTTGCCCTTGAGCGCGAAAACGGCCTGGGTCTGCACGTCCCGGCAGGCGGTGAGCGAGCCGGCGGCGGAGTCGCCCTCGACGATGAAGAGCGTGCTCTGCTCGGCGCCCTCGTCGCGGTCGCCGAGGTGGAGGCGGCAGTCGCGCAGCTTGCGGTTGTGCAGCGAGGCCTTTTTCGCGCGCTCGCGGGCCAGGCTGCGGATGCCGGCCAGCTCCTTGCGCTCGCGCTCGTTCTCCTCGAGCTTGCGCTTCAGGGCCTCGGCGGTTTCGCGGTTGCGGTGGAGGTACGCGTCGAGCTGCTGCTGGACGAAGGTGCCGAGGAACTGGCGGATCGGCGGGCCCCCGGGGCCGAGGTCGGACGAGCCCAGCTTGGTCTTGGTCTGCGACTCGAAGACCGGCTCGATCACGCGAAGGGAGACGGCGGCGATGATCGACTGGCGCACGTCGGCGGCGTCGTAGTCCTTCTTGTAGAAGTTGCGCAGCACCTCGACGATCGCCTCGCGGAACGCCTGCTGGTGCGTGCCGCCCATCGTGGTGTGCTGGCCGTTGACGAACGAGTAGTACTCCTCGCCGTAGTGGGCGCCGTGGGTGAACGCGATCTCGATGTCCTCCCCCTCGAGGTGGATGATGGGATAGAGGATGTCGCCGCTGAGGGTCTTCTCCAGCAGGTCCTTCAGGCCGTGCTCCGACTTGAACGGCTTGCCGTTGAACGTGAGCGTCAGGCCCCGATTGAGGAAGGCGTATTTCCACAGCAAGTCCTCGATGAACTCCGCGTGGAAACGGAAGTCGGCGCCAAACAGCGCGTCGTCCGGCGTGAACTCGACGATCGTGCCGTTGCGCTCGGCGGTGCGCGCCACCTTGTGGTCCTTCTTCAGCTTGCCGCGCGCGAACTCCACCACCTTGGTCTGCCCTTCGCGCACCGCCTGCGCGCGGTAGGCGACGGCGAGGGCGTTGACCGCCTTCTGGCCGATGCCGTTCAGGCCCAC
>Ga0335069_10015822_pt1 | contig 10542 bp, 11 predicted proteins | sample Lox_Sample_11_FD_206714 | JGI IMG/M metagenome (GOLD analysis project Ga0335069, IMG submission 206714) | Soil microbial communities from Loxahatchee National Wildlife Refuge, Florida, United States - Lox_Sample_1.1 | ecosystem: Environmental > Terrestrial > Soil > Wetlands | place: USA...
TCCTCGACCGCAACGCCCCCGGCGACGCCATCCGCGCCCGCGATCTCATCGCCGCCGGCCGCGCCGAGGCCGAGCAGCTCGGCATGGCGCGCGAGCTGGTGCGGTTTGAGCGGTTGGAAGCTAAACTGGCGGCACTCGCCGCTTCCTAGCAAGAAGCGTCTGGTATTGCGATCGTGTCAGAAGTGAGTTACCATCTCGACCATGAAAGGCATCTCGATCAAACTCCCCGAGGCGACGCTGCGGCGACTCAAGGATGAGGCTCGGGAAACCGGCCGAAGCATCGCCGCACTGGTCCGCGAACGCATCGAGGCGGCTCCAGAGCCAAGCGGCCGGTCGGTCTACGCCCTCGCGGCTGATCTTGCAGGCTGTGTCGCAGGCTCAAGAAGGTCTGCGACAAACCAGCGACGCAAATTTCGCCGAACGCAATGACGATCGGCGACACGGGGCCGCTCGTCGCGTTTCTCAATCGCCGCGACCCGTATCACACTTGGGCGGTTGCGCTGATGAAGCAAGTGTCGTCTCCGATCCTGACGTGTGAGCCGGTCATGACCGAGGTCGCGTACTTTCTCCGTGAGGATGGCGTTGCGGTGGATTCGCTCTTCCAGCTTCTCGAGCGCGGCGCGCTCCGCCTGGAATTCGACATGTCTGCACACTGGCCGCGCATCCGAACGTTGATGGCGCGCTATCATCGGATGGATCTGGCCGATGCTTCGATCGTCGTGATGACGGAGCTGAACCCCCGTTGCCAAGTCCTCACCGTTGACCGTGAGGACTTCACCGTCTACCGCCGCAACGATCGCCAAGTCATCGACTTCGTGGCGCCACCGAAGCGGTGACAAGTTCGCTAGCTGCTGAAGAACCCTTCGCCCATCACCTATCACGACACCGTACGACTCGGCACACCCGCACCCGGGCGTGATCAATTCCCGAAATCCCAGCTCTCGCCGTCGTGATAACGCTTGAGTACGTTCTTCGCGATCAGGATCCGGTGCACTTCGTCCGGGCCGTCGGCGAGGCGTAGCGTCCGCGCACCTTGGTACATGCCAGCCAGCGGTAGATCGCCGGACACGCCCGCGGCGCCCCACACTTGAATGGCGCGGTCGACCACGCGCTCGTAGGCAGCGGGGACGAAGATCTTGATGGCCGAGATGTCGGTGCGTGGATCGCCGCCGCCGTCCATCTTTTCGGCGCAATGGATCGTCATCAGACGCGCCGCCTGAATGTCGATGTACGAGTCGGCGATGAAGCCCTGGATGAACTGCTTGGTTTCGAGCTTGCCGCCGTGCACCTCGCGCATGGTGGCGCGCTCGACCATCAAGTCGAAGGCGCGCCACATCTGCCCGATCGAGTTCATGCAGTGATAGACGCGGCCGGCCCCGAGCCGATCCTGCGCCGCCTGATGACCCGACCCGGTCCGGCCGAGTTGGTTTTCGAGCGGCACTCGCACGTCGTCGTACGTGATCTCGCAGTGATCGGTCTCGCGCCCCCAGACTTCGATGCCCCGGACGATCCGAAGCCCAGGCGTGTCCTTGGGCACGATGATCTGCGTCATCCGGCCGTTGTCACTGCCACTGCCTTCCGTGCGGCACATCACAATCAGGAAGTCGGCGCGGAAGCCGTTCGACGTGAACCACTTGTGCCCGTTGATCACCCACTGATCGCCGTCGCGGCGCGCGGTGGTCTTGATCGAGCGGGGATCCGATCCGGCGGAGTCGGGCTCGGTCATTGAGAAGCCGGACTCCATCTTGCCTTCAGTGAGCGGCACCAGCCACTTTTTCTTCTGCTCCTCGGTGCCGTACTTGAGGAGGATTTGCTGATTCCCCGAGTTGGGCGCGACCACGCCGAAGAGCGCCGCGGCGCCCATGCTGTAGGCGAGGACCTCGTTCATGTACGCGTGTTCGAGGAAGCCGAGACCCGAGCCGCCGTACTCCGGCGGCAGATGCGGCGCCCACAGGCCGGCTTGCTTGACCTTCTGCTTGATCGAATCGCGCAACTCGCGCCCGGTGCGCCGTTCGTCGTCCGTCGCGCCGGTGCGATAGCCGGCCCAGAGTTTGCGCTCGTTGGGCAGGATGTCACGGTTGACGATCCTGGCCGTGAGATCGCGAATGTCGTTGATACGCGCATTGAGTGTCGGGATCGGCTTCACATTCATGGGCATGGCAAACCTCCGGTTAACGCTCGTGCGGATCGGTCCTCAGGCACGCCCGAGGATCAATCCACTGGTCGGACATCCGGTTCCCGCGGTGACCAATACGTGGTCGACGCGATTCACTTGGTTACACGACGTGCCGCGGATTTGACGCACCGCTTCGGCGATCCCGTTCATCCCATGGATGTACGCCTCGCCCAGCAATCCACCGCTCGTGTTGATCGGGAGCTGACCTCCAATCGAGAGGTTCTCGATGGTCGCGAAGTCTTTCGCTTCGCCGCGCTTGCAGAACCCGAGCTCCTCCAACTGCACGAGGACAAACGGCGTGAAATGATCGTAGAGAAACGCGGTCTGAATGTCCGCGGGAGTCAAGCCGGATTCGGCCCATAGTTTCTTCGCGACGATGCCCATCTCTGGCAGGCCGGTGATGGCGTCGCGATAATAGCTCGTCATCAACTCGCCGTCATCGGCCGCACCTTGTGCCGCCGCGACGACTACCGCGGGAGTCTGGCGCAAATCGCGGGCGCGCTCGGGCGTGGTCACGACCAGTGCGACGCCGCCGTCGCTCTCTTGGCAACAGTCAAGCAATCGCAGCACCGGCTCGACGATCCATTTCGAATTCTGGTGCTCTTCGAGCGTGATCGGGCGTTGGTAGAACCACGCGGCGGGATTGTTCGCCGCGTGCTTGCGGTCGACGACCGAGATGCGGCCGAAGTGCTCGTTGGTGACGCCGTACTCGTGCATGTAGCGGCGCGCGTTCAGCGCGACCCACGCCGCGGGCGACAGCAGGCCGTACGGCCCGTACCAGTCGAGCCACGGCGGCAGCATCGTCGCCGACGCCATCGCGGTGCCACCGTAACGCATGCCGGAGCGTTCGTTGAAGGCGCGATAGCACACGACGACGTCGGCGGCACCGGTGGCGATCGCCATCGCCGCCTGCATGACGACGGCACACGCGGCGCCCCCGCCGAACGGAACGCGCGAGAACAGGCTCAGCATCGGAATGCCGAGATTGCGCGCCACCTCGGTCTCCTCGCTGGAATCCATCGAAAAGGTCACCAGCCCGTCGACGTCGCGCGGCGCGAGACCGGCATCGTCGAGCGCGGCCTTGGTTGCTTCGCAGGCGAGCTGCAACTCGCTGCGTCCCGACGCCTTGGAAAACTCGGTCTGGCCGATGCCGACGATCGCGGCGCGATTGCGGAGCGAGCGGCTCATGCGCCCACCTTCGCCACAGGCAGTCCGAGCACTGCGGTGCCCGATACGTGATCGCCCTGATCGTTGGTCGCACGGAACTCGACCTCGACGATCCCTTCCCCGTCAATCTGCGACTTGCCGGTGACCGTGCCAGTGTATTCGAGCTTCGAGTTCGCGTACGCCGGCACGCCGAGACGGATCGCGATCTTGCGCACCATCGCTTCCGGTCCAGCCCAGTCGGTCAAGAATCGGCTGCACAGGCCGTTGTCGGTCATGATGTTCATGAAGATGTTCGGCGAGCCTTGCGAGTTGGCGTAGTCGCGATCGTGATGCACCGGCATGAAGTCGCGCGTCGCGATCGCGCCGGCGACCACCACCGTGGCGGTTACGTCGATCGTCATCGGGGTGAGCTGGTCGCCAATACGGACCTTGTCCCAGTTGAGAGTGGTCTTCGTCATTACGAATCCTTCCGCGGGCGGAACTGGGGTAGGGAGACCCCGTTGTCGAAGTGCTCGATGGAGGCCTGCACCGGCATGCCGATGGTCACGTCTTCGGGATCGACGTCGCGGAGGTTCGACACGATACGCGTTCCCTCTTCGAGTTGGATCAGCGCCACGATGTAGGTGTCCTCAAACCAAGGCCACTGTGGATGGCGAGGAAGGACGAAGCTGTAGACCACCCCGCGTCCCGAGGATTCGATCGTGTTCCACTGCAGCGAGTTGCAGCGCGGGCACATCGGCCGCGGCGGGTGGCGCAGGGTCGCGCATGCCGAGCAGCGTTGGATGAGCAGCTTGCCGTCCTTCAAGGCGTCCCAGAAGAATTTGGTATCAGGCGTCGTCGTTGGAGCCAGGCGGTCGCTCATTTCAGCAGCTTCTCCAGATCGGGTTTGAATTTGAGGATGCGGAACATCTGTCGGCCGACGACTTCGTCCTGCTCGTCGCGATAGGTGGTCACCCAGGTGATGAAGTAGCCGGGGCCGAGTCGCGTCTGCTTCAGGTCAGACACCGACTCGATCACCATCGTCGAGGTGATGACCTCGCCAAGCCGGAGATAGCGCACGATCTCGAACTCCGAGTTGGTGGCCAGCGTGGCGATGAAGCCTGCTTCGTCGAGCGTTGCGAGCGGGTTGGCGCTGAACTCGACTGGCGAGCCGCCGCGTTCGGCGATGCCGGAGATCTTCGGCGTCGCCATCGTCCACGTCTGCAACATCAGCGGCGGCGCCACGATGCCGCCGAAGCGCGACGACTTGGCAAATTCCGGATCGGTATAGACCGGGTTGTGGTCCTCCAGCGCCGCCACCCAGTGGCGGATCATCGGTTGGTTCACCGGATCGGGCGCGACTGAGGGCGAACCGATCGGCGTTCCGATCACCGCCCGCATCGCGGCGAGCGCTTTGTCTTCCTGGTGCAAGTCATCGGACATCGTTTCTTCACCTCCTTGCAGGAAGTTCCTAGTCAACGGTCGGAAGCTGAGAAGGGGGTCGCAGGGCGTGCAGCACATCGGTCATGGAAAGCAGGTCGCCGGCAATTGGTGGCGGTAGAGCTTCGCCGCGTTCTCGTGCGTGATCTTGCGGATCCACTCGACGGGCAAACCGCTCAGCATGCGTTCCATCACCATCTGGGTGTGCGGCCAGGTGCCGTCGCCGTGCGGGTAGTCGGACTCCGCGACGACGTGATCGACGCCGATCTTGTCGAGTGTGGAGATCGTCGACGGATCGTCGATCATGCAAAAGTAGAAGTTGCGGCGCAGCACGTCCGACGGCGAGTTCGTCTTGTCCGGCCAGCCGCCGCCGTAACCGGAGCGCGCCATGATGTTGTCGAGACGATCGCAGAGCATCGCGACCCAGCCGATGCCGCTTTCGGCGATCGCGATCTTGAGATCCGGGTAGCGCGCGGGCCAACCGCTCCACAGCCATTCCGCGCATGTCTCGATTGCCATCGGCCCGAACTTTGTCGCGCCGAGTTCGAGCATCGGTGCGCCTGCCGGTAGGCTGCCAAAACCCGACGAGCCGACGTGCAGCGAGAGCACGGTTTCGGTTTCGGCGCAGGCGCGCACGATCGGTTCCCAATACGGATCGAACACCGAAGGCAGATGCTGCTTGTGCGGTTGCTCCGGCAGCGTGACGGCTTTGAATCCACGCTTCGCGTTGCGCCGAATCTCGTCAGCGCCCTTGTCGGGATCGGCGAGGAAAGTGATGCCGAGCGGAATGATGCGGTCGGGATACGGACGATGCCACTCGTCGTACACCCAGTCGTTCCATGCCTGCACGCAGGCGACCCCGAGTTGTCGATCTTTTGCCTCAGAGAAGAGCGTGCCGCCGAAGCCAGTGACGCCCGACGGATAGTTGAGCGACGCCCACACGCCGTTGATGTCCATGTCTTTGATGCGATGCGCCGGATCGAAGCAACCGGGGCGCATCTCGTCGAAACGCGCCGGCTCAACGCGCTGGTCTTCGCGCGCCCGCCCGGCCACACACATGAAGCCGACCTGGAAATAGGGCGTGTCCTCGAATACCCAGACTTGGTACCCCTCCTCGGTCTCGACCACGCGCGGCGCCTGCGCCTCGAAGCGCCTCGGCAGCCGGCCCTCGAATGTGTGCGGCGGTTCCATCAAGTGATCGTCGACTGAGATCAACGTGTACTTGACCAGCGCCGGTTCCGGATCAGGAAGCAGCGCCTGGGTTGCACGGCGCTTGATGCCAAGCTTGATGATACGTGCCATCGGATGTCTTTCTGCGGGAGGCCTTCTACCCCGTCCGCGCGGCGACGCAAAGAGCACGCGCGATAGGTGAGCCCAGGTGCGACGTTACTTTCCCTCGAACTTGGCGGGCCGTTTTTCTCGGCCCGCGGCGAAGCCCTCGACCAGGTCTTCGGACACAAACCCGACGGCCGCATTGAGTGCCTCGAAGCGCAACGCCTCGTCGAGGCCGCGGTCGGCAAAGAGATCGATGGTGCGCTTGGTCGCCTGAACGGCGAGCGGCGCGTTCGCTGCGATCTCGGCCGCAAGCTCGCGTGCCTTGGTGAAGAGCGCCTCCGCGGGATGCACTTCCTGTACGAGGCCGAGGCGGAGGGCGAGGGCTGTATCGAAACGCCGGCTCGTGAGCGTCATCCACTTCGCCCACGAGGGGCCGACCTCTTGCGCCAAACGGAGATCCAGCCCGCAGTCGATGGCCACTCCGATCTTCACCTCCGGGCAACCGAACACCGTGCCTTCGGCGGCAAGCCGGATGTCGCCGAGCATGGCGATCTCGAAGCCGGCGCCGAGGCAGTGGCCGTGCAGCGCCACGATGATCGGCTGTGGAATCGCCTCGATGCCTTGGGTGCGGCGGTGCGAACCGCGATAGCGATGGTAGTAGTTGAGGACTTTCTCCGCGGGTGAGCGCCCGACGATGCGATCGCGAACGTCGGGCTTCAAATCGATGCCGGCGCAGAACGAGCGTCCCGCGCCGCGGAGCACCACAACACGCACCTCGCGGTCGGCGGCGATGTTCTCCATCCGCTGCGCGAGCGCCATTCCCATTTCCCAACTCCACGCGTTCAAGCGGTCGGGCCGGTTCAACGTCACGGTCGCGATCGGACCGCTGATTTCGAGCAACACGGCGTCGGCAAAATCGTCGGGCATAATGGGCTTCCTCCGCTCCGCTGTGTAGGCAACCTCAGGTGAAAAGAGCAAGCGGCGTTGACTCGCCGGACGGCGAGATGCGACAAGGCGGCCATGGCACTTCCCGAACCTCCTCCGCTCGGCACCGCGATGCTACCACCAGGCACGTTCGCTGGGCAGGTTGTATTGGTGACCGGCGGGGGCACCGGACTCGGCAAGGCGATGGCGATCGAGTTCGCGCGCTTGGGAGCAGCGGTCGCCATTGCAAGCCGCGATGAAGGACATCATGCGCGGGGAGTCGCAGCCGTCGAGGCGGTGGGTGGACGGGCGTACGGAGTGACGCTGGACGTACGCCAGCCGGAGGCGATCGCCGCGGCATTCGATGCGGTCGAAGCGGCGCTCGGCTCAGTCGATGTGCTCGTCAACAACGCGGCGGGTAATTTCCCGGTCGCTGCCGCCGATCTCAGCCCGAACGGCTGGCGGTCGGTTGTCGACGTCGTGTTGAATGGTACGTTCGTGTGCTCGCACGAGTTCGCGGCGCGGCGAATCGCAGCCGGGCGGCCCGGTGCGATCCTCAACATCGGCGCGACCTACGCCTGGACCGGCGGGCCCGGCGCGGCACACTCGGCGGCCGCCAAGGCCGGCGTCACTAATCTCACCATGACACTTGCGGTCGAGTGGGCGGAACACGGCATTCGGGTGAACACGCTCGCGCCAGGCATGTTTCCGCACGAGGACATGCCGGCGCATATGACGGCGAATCGACCCGAGGGGTACGCGGAGGCCGGTCGGACGATTCCGGCGGGGCGCGTCGGACGACTTCACGAACTCGGCTGGGCGGCGACCTACCTCTGTTCGCCGTTCGCGGCATATGTCACCGGTCACACCTTCGTGATCGACGGGGCCAATTGGCAACGTCGCGGACTCAAGATGCCGGTGGTAGTTCCGATCAAGGAGCAGCTACCGAAACGACCGCCGCGGTGAAACCAGCTGAGTGACCACGACGTGGCGGACGTTGCACTCAGGCGGGCCGCCACACGACTGGGAGTGACTTCACCGAACGCAGGATTCCTCCCGATGGCGCGGCGGGTCCGGCGATGCGCAACTCGGGCAGCCGTTCGAGGACGACATTAAGCGCGGTCAGGAGCTGGCGTCGGGCGAGGTTGACGCCCGGGCAGTACTTCGAGCCGAAGCCGAAGGTGAGAATTTCCTTTTCTTCACGTTCGGGAACGAAACGGTCGGGTTCGTCGAACACATCGGGATCGCGATTGGCCCCGACGAGTGCCGCCAGCACGAGCGAACCCGCCGGCACTTCTTCGCCCCCGATGCGGCCGCCGGCGACGGTGAAGCGCGGCAGCGCCGCCACCGGCGGCTCCCAGCGCAAGAGCTCATCGACGATGCCGGGGCGGAGCGCGGGGTCTTGCTGCGCGCGCGCGAGGAGCCCGGGCTGTGTGAGGACTGCCCAGAAGAGATTGCCCATCGCGTCGGCGGTGGTTGTCGCTCCGACCGCGAACAGCAGGCGCACGTGAGACACGATGTCGTCATCGTTGAGGCGGTGGCCCTTCACCTCAGTCGCGAGCAGACCTGAGAGAACATCGTTGCCGGAGTTTCGCCGCCGCGCCTCCAGAATGGGAGCGATGACGCGCGTCAGCTCGGCAGATGCGGCCTGCGCACCCGCGGGATCGACGGGATAGCTGAGCAGGGCGCGGGCGAGAGCCCGTTGGCGTCGCTCCGATTCAACCGGCAGTCCGAGCTTGCGGCTGATAGCGAGGTACGGCAACACGTCGGTGAACTCGGCAACGAGGTCTGCGCTCCCACGCGCCGCGAAGCGGTCGACCAACTCGTGCGCGAGTGGAAGCAATGCGTGCTCGACAAAGCGTGCCACCGCGCTTGAACGAAACGCCGGGGTCGCGAGCAGACGGTAGAGCTTGTGCGCGTCGCCGTCCATGCTGATGAAGGTCCGGCCGACCACCGGCTCTACCTGGTGCACGTAGGTCATGCCGCCGGGAAACCCTTGATCGTCGGCGAGAAAGGCCTTGACGTCGGCGAATCGGACGATCAGGTAGGCGGGCATACCGTGAAGACGCGTGCGCGCGCGGCCCGCAGTGTGCCGCGCCGCACGAAAGAGATCGTGCAGCGCGGGGCCGGGCAGGTCAGCGGTAAAGAGATCCAGGGTGTCTTCAGAAGGCATCATTTGCGATGTATGCGGAGGTCTCGCATCCGCGGGCCGGCGAGCCACATTGGACGGTGCCGCTCATCCGATGATGTCCGCGACACGATCGACCTCGTCCGGATCGGCGGTGGTTGGAACCAAGACCACTTCGTCGGTGCCGAGGTCCTCGAGCCTGCGCAGCGCATCTCGCAGGCTTCCTGCGGAGGTCGTGCGCACGGTCGGGGCGAGAGCGCGGGCGACGTCGCTCCCCATGAAGTTGAGGTAGCGCTGCAAGTAGATGTCGAGCTGCGCGCGCGCCTTCGGACCGAGCGCGTACCAGAAGCCGGTGGTCAAGCGGGGCGATCGGGCGCGACCAGCTTGGCGCCACGCTTCGCGCGCGGTGTCCCACGCAAATTTCACTTCGTCTGCGGAGGGGCCGAAGCTAAATCCGTTCAGGCCGTCGGCCCACCGCGCAGCTCGGTGGATCGACGGCGCGCTTAGCGCGCCCATGAGGATTTCGGGACCGCCGGGTTGCGCCGGAAGCGGCTCGGCCGATCCGTCGGCACCTTCGACGACGTGCGTGCCCTGCCACACCTGGCGCATGAGCGCGACGCTCGCCTCCAAACGCGCCAGCTTCCGATTGTCGAACACGGCACCGGCTGCGACGTAGTCGTCGCGTCGCGCCCCGACCCCAACGCCGAGGACGACGCGGCCCGCCGACAGGACATCGAGTGTCGCGATGCGCTTGGCCAACAACACCGGAGGATGCAACGGCACGACGACCACGGTTGGAAAAATCCGCACACGTTCGGTCACAGCCGCGGCTGCCGCGAGGGTGACCAGGATCTCCGGGTTGGGAAAGTTGATGCGCTCGCCCGCGCACAAGCTTGAAAACGGGCCGCGATCGATACGCCGTGCCCATTCGAGAATGGTGGCTCGATCCAGGCCCGGGACCATAACGGGAATGTTGAGCCCGATCTGCATCGATTACCTATGAAGTACGCTTCGACCGTGCACCCAACGGCTCATCGACGGTTCGGGAGCGCGCCTCGTCATCTCATTTCGAGGCCGCTGAGATATGGCCGGCACTCTCATATCTGGCCAGCCATGTGGGCAAATGCCTCTTCCAATTCCGCAGTGGCCACGGTGCTCTCGAAAACCTCTGGTACTGCGGCGAGGATACGCGCACGCAGTGCGGCCCGAGCTGCGACATCGCTGGCCAACCGCACGGCGATCTCGACGTAAGCCTCAGGAGTGTCAGCCACACACTCCTCGATGCCTGCGCTGCGCTGCAGCGCCGCGGTGTAGCGACTCCGTGGTGCCCGACCCGGCAGGGTCACGACTGGGGTCCCGGCGACGAACGCATCGTAGGCGGTATTCGCCCCGCTGAAGTGGACGGTGTCGAGCGCCACGTGCGCAGATGCGAGCAGACGCATGTAGTCGTCGG
>Ga0335069_10015823_pt1 | contig 10541 bp, 10 predicted proteins | sample Lox_Sample_11_FD_206714 | JGI IMG/M metagenome (GOLD analysis project Ga0335069, IMG submission 206714) | Soil microbial communities from Loxahatchee National Wildlife Refuge, Florida, United States - Lox_Sample_1.1 | ecosystem: Environmental > Terrestrial > Soil > Wetlands | place: USA...
CGAATCCGTCTCATTCGGGAAGCCTTTTTCAAAGTAGCACCCGCATGCACACCGTGCAACTCGTCCCTTGGTACAGGTTGCCGTCTGATTACGGGCAAACTTCCCCATCCCCACTTTTCTGGAACTGACGAATCACTTTACAAAATGCAGGTTGGCACCGCCATGAACGCGAAAATCTCCCGCGCCCGCGCCGGCTCCCTCTCCACTCGCCTCAAAATCGAGCGCGAAAAGCTCGGCATCGCCGAGGAAGCGCGCCAGGCGCAGTTGACCGCCAAGCAAGCGGAAGTCTCGCAGATGCAGGCCCTCTATGAGCTCCGCAACCAGCAGAAACAAGGCCTGCGGGTTCGCGCCGGCATGGACGGCGTCCTCGAGCAGGTCGCCGTGGGTGCCGGCCAGCAGGTCGATCCGGACACCATCCTCGCGAAAGTGACCAATTCCTCGCGCCTTATGGCTCGTGTCCATGTGCCCGAAGCGCAGGCCAGCCTAATTGAACTGAATCAGCCAGCCACCGTTTCTCTTCAGGACCGCTCGTATCCCGCACGCGTCGTTCATCTCGACCCCAATGTGCAGGACGGCACCGTCAGCATTGATTTGAAATTCACTGGCGCGGAGCCGCACGAAGCCCGTACCGATCTCTCCGTTTCCGGTTCCATCGAAACGCAAAGGATTCCCTTGGCGACCTATGTGAAGTGGCCCTTGAAAGCGCCTCCCGACGAGCCGCTCCAGCTCTTCCGAATCTCCCCGGATGGCAAAGAAGTTCGGCGCGTGCGCGTCGTACTCGGAAGAACCTCCGACGACTCCGTCCAGATTTCCGCGGGCCTCGATCCGGGCGACCAGATTATCGTCTCGGACACCTCTGCCTGGAAGCGTTTCGACCACCTGCAACTCAAGTAGTCTGGGTGGCACAGGCATTCCTGCCTGTGCAGCCGAGCCACGGGCCACCAATGCACAAATCAGGCAAGGCGGATAGTGCCCGCAATCCGCCGGAATTTCCCGATTTTATGGAACCTTTTCATATGTCCTTTTAACCTATAAGCTAAACTCATAAAGCACGCGCGCCTCTTTTCATTTTCTTTTGCGCGCCCAGGTTCACTAAACTCATTAGTTCTCTATGTGGCCTTATTCCGATAAGCCGTTGCGCCTTGCTCTCATCGGCATGTCTGGTTCTGGAAAATCCTACTGGACCAAACGCGTTGCCGCGGCCGGTTACCCCGCCATTTCCTGTGACACGCAAATTGAGGAGCGCCTCCAGCCCCATCTGCGGGCCGGCGGCTATTCCGGTATCAACGGCGTCGCCGCCTGGATGGGCTGGCCTGACCGCCCCACCTACGCCGAACGAGAAGCCGCCTACCTCGCTGAAGAAATCGCCGCCCTCGACGAAGTCCTCACCTCGCTCGAAAAAAATCCCACAAAGGAGCTCGTCCTCGACACCACCGGCAGCGTCATCTACGTCGGCAATCATCTCCTGCATCGCCTCCGCAAGCAGATGCTCATTGTGTATCTCCAGGCGTCGCCCGGCGAACAAGAGCTCCTCATCCGCCGCTATCTTGAAGATCCCAAGCCCGTTCTCTGGCGCGGCGCGTTTCAGCCGCGCAAAGATGAGGCTCCGCGCGAAACCGTTGCGCGTTGCTATCCCGCCTTGATCGCCGCCCGCCGCCAGAGTTACGAAGCCCTCGCCCACTGCTCGATCCCCGTGGCTGAACTGCGCGAGCTTCCCGCACCAGGCGAAAGTGTGAGTGAATCGGCGGGGCGTGCATTTCTGGAAAAGATGAAACGCCGTTTGGAGCCTGCGGACAAATCCCCGAATGCGGAGCCTCGCCGATGAGATACCGTAGCACTTCCGGCAAAGCCCCGCTCACTTCGTTGCGCGGCGCCGTTCTTCGCGGTCTCGCTCCCGACGGCGGCCTCTACATGCCCGTCGAAATCGCCCGCCACACGCCCGAAGAACTCGAAGAGTTTCGCCGCTTGCCCTTCACCGAAGTCTGCTTCCGCGTCGTGCGTCCCTTTGCCACGCCCGATGTTCCCGAAGAAGTCCTGTGGCAAATCGTCGCCGAAGCCATCAATTTTCCTGTAAAGCTGGTCTCGCTCTCTCCCGCGTTGCACGTGCTCGAGTTGTTCCACGGCCCCACGCTGGCCTTCAAGGATTTCGGCGCCCGCTTCATGGCGCGTCTCATGGGCTATTTCGTCCGCGGCGAATCGCGCACACTCACCGTTCTTGTCGCCACTTCCGGCGATACCGGCAGCGCCGTCGCTCACGGCTTTTTCCGTGTTCCTGGCATTCGCGTGGTCGTTCTCTATCCCTCGAAACGCATCAGCGAAGCCCAGGAAAAGCAGTTCACTACGCTCGGCGAAAACATCACCACCCTCGAAGTCTCCGGCACCTTCGACGATTGCCAGCGCCTCGTTAAGCAGGCCTTTGCCGATGAATCCCTCAACCAGCGCGCGTTCCTCACCTCCGCCAACTCCATCAACGTCGGCCGCCTCTTGCCCCAGATGTTCTATCACGTCGCCGCCTACCGTCAGTTGCCCGTCGCCTCCGTTCCGCTGATCGTCTCCGTCCCTAGCGGCAATTTCGGCAATCTCACCGCCGGCATTTTTGCCAAGCGCATCGGCCTCCCAGTGGCTCGCTTCATCGCCGCTACCAACGCGAACGACACCGTCCCCAAATATCTGCTGACCGGCGAATATCATCCGCGCCCTGCCGTCGCCACCTATTCCAACGCCATGGACGTCGGCAATCCCAACAATTTTCCGCGCCTTCTCGATCTCTGCCGCAATCGCCTGGAGAATGTCCGCAAGGAAATCTGGGGACACCGCGCCACCGACGATGAAACCCTGATGGAAATGCTCGCGGTTTGGGACCGCTACCGCTACATCACCGATCCCCACACCGCCGTCGGCCTGCTGGCCTGGGAAGCCTACCGCAAGGAACACCCGGAGCCCTCGCAAGGGCTCGTTCTCGCCACCGCGCACCCCGCCAAATTCGCCGAAATCGTCCAGAAAGCCATCGGCGTCGCCCCGCCCCTGCCTTCCCGCTTAGCGGAATATCTCCAACGCCCCAAACTTTCCCGCCCCATGACCGCCAACTACGACGACTTCAAGCAATTCCTCCTCTCCCACTGAGGAACACCTATCTCCCGATCGGACTCTTCTTGGGTGCAGCTTCACGCCCTCCGAAATTCTCCTTGCGCGTGCCTTCTTTCTTAGCTAAACTAACTTAGCTAAGGTACCTCCATGAGCGTTGTCACGATCCACAAAGCGAAAACGAACCTCTCCCGCCTTATCAAAAAGGTAGCTGCGGGGGAAGAGGTCATCATTGCCCGCGGCGACAAGCCCGTGGCTCGCTTGGTGCCCATCAAGAACGGGAAAGGAAAACGTCGTCACGGCCTGCTGAAGGGCAAACTGCGTGTCGGCCCAGAGTTCTTCGAGCCGCTTCCATCTTCGGAATTGGAAGCTTGGGAATAACTTTCCGTGCGCGCCTTGCTGGATACCCATACGCTTCTTTGGTGGCTTTCTGACGACCCAGCCTTGAGCCGCTCTGCGCGCAGAGTTCTCGCCGATGCCAAAAATTCAATCATTGTCAGCGCAGCTTCAGCTTGGGAAATCGCGACGAAGGTGCGTCTTGGCAAGCTGCCCACCGCCGCGGATCTTGCGACGAACTTCGTGGGCTATATCAATCAGGCGGACTTCGAGTTGCTGGCCATCTCTGCGGACCATGCCATCCGCGCAGGCCTTCTCCCCGGCGCGCACAGGGACCCGTTCGACCGAATGCTCATCGCACAGGCTCAGTCTGAAAATATCTCGATTGTTAGCAAGGAAAAGATCTTCGACAATTTCAACGTTCAGCGAATCTGGTAGGCAACTCCACTACGAACTCCGCCGCAACCGGTCCAGCACCACAAACAGTGCTACCCCCAGCACCGCGTTCACCAGCGCGGCAATCCCCAAGTGCACGTTGAACCACGGTTCCGGCTCCGCCAGCAGCACGCGCCGCACCAGCACCAGCACGGCCTGGTGCACCACAAAAAAACTAACCGTCAGCGCAAACCGTGCAAACGGATGTTCCGTGTCCAGCCGCGAGCCAATCGAAGACGCCAGGTACCCGATGATGGTCTTCGCAATGCCATATTCCCCGAGCGGCACCGTCGGCCCGCTCAGGCTGTCCTGCATCAATCCCATCATCGTGCCCAGCAGCAATCCCGTCGAAGGATTCCGCCGGCTCAATCCAAAATAGATCGTCACTAACAGCGGCAGGTCCAGAATCTCCAATTTCGGTAAATAAACCGGCAGGATTCGCTGCAGCACCAAAGACAAAATCGCAACGATGGCCACCGCACCGGGATAAAACTTGTGCACCTCAATGTGCGTCTCGCTGCCGCGGAGTTCGTACGTATCGTTCATGGCTTCTCCGCCGCGGCACCCGAAGCAGGCGCGGCTGCATCCGCCGCCGGCGCGCCATTCCCGCTGCCCTGCGCAGCGCCCTGCGCGTCCGATGCACTGGGAAATTCCACGGGCTCCTGCGTCAGCAGCACGATCACTTCTTCCAGCCGCTCGAGATTCGCGGTCGGCTTCACGCGAATCTGCTTGAACACGCTTCCCGGTTTCACGTCAATCACCGTGCCCACCGGAATGTCGCGCGGAAAAATCTTGTCCATGCCGCTGGTGACCACTTTGTCGCCCACGTTCACCGCGTCATCGTTGGCCACATAATTCATCAAGAGGATTGGATCTCCGTTGCCCTTCACGGGGCTTTGCGAGCGCGTCGCCAGCAGCATGGCGCCCGCTCCGCTGTCCTTGTCCGTCAGCAGTAGCACCTGCGCGTTGTCGCGATACACTTCGATGATCTTGCCCACCGCGCCATCCGGCGTGATCACGCCCATGTTCCGCCGCACGCCGTCCCGCTCGCCGCGGTCAATTTCCACGGTGCGGCTTGCCGTTCCCGCGCTGGCCCCGATCACCCGCGCCATCAGCATCGGCACTTTTTCGTGCGTCTGTTTGAAAGCCAGCAATGCCGCCAGCCGGTCAGCTTCGGCTGCCTTGCTCTCCAGCTGCGAAATCCTCAGCTTCAGCGCGTCGTTTTCCGCCTTCAGCGACTCATTTTCCCGCGTGGTCCCTTGCAGCGCAAAGTAGTGGTCCCACACCCCGCGAACCTTCCCAAATCCCCACGCTCCGCCCTTCTCAAACGGTGTCACCGCCGCAATCGTCCACACGCGGATCAACCGCCCGCGCGAATCGCGCTTCACCTGCACCGCCAGCATCATCACCTGGAACAACAGCACTCCAGCCAGCAGCGCCAGCGATTTATGCCTGGAAGGAATCGCAACCATAGGGACAGTTCACAGTCATTAGTTCACAGTCGAAAGTCGTAAGCCATAAGCCATAAGCTAACCTGCGCCAGCCTGCGCTACGCCCTCTTGCTATGGGCTAACGGCTAATAGCTAACAGCTCTCTTGCTTACAGCTTAGGGCTTATGGCTTACAGCTCAATCAATGCAAACCTGCCGCAGCAGCTTGAAATCGCTCAGCATCTTTCCCGTGCCCAGCACCACCGAAGCCAGCGGATCGTCCGCAATCGAAACCGGCAACCCGGTCTCCTCGCGGATGCGCTTGTCCAGATTCTTCAGCAGCGCCCCGCCGCCCGTCAGCACGATGCCGCGGTCGCTGATGTCTGCCGAAAGCTCGGGAGGCGTGCGCTCCAGCGCCACGCGCACCGCGTTCAAAATCGTCGCCACGCATTCGCTCAGCGCCTCGCGGATTTCGCTGTCGTCAATCGTCACCGTGCGCGGTACGCCTTCGATCAGGTTGCGCCCCTTCACTTCCATCGTCAGCGGCTTTTCCAGCGGATACGCCGACCCGATCTCCATCTTGATCTGTTCCGCGGTGCGCTCGCCCACCAGCAGGTTGTACTTTCGCTTCAGGTATTGCATCACCGCTTCGTCCATCTCGTTGCCGGCCACGCGCACCGACCGCGAATACACAATGCCGCTCATCGAGATCACGGCGATGTCCGTCGTTCCCCCGCCAATGTCCACCACCATGTTTCCCGACGGCTCTTCAATCGGCAGCCCCGCGCCAATCGCGGCGGCCATCGCCTGTTCCACCAAATACACTTCGCTCGCCCGTGCGCGGTAAGCGGAGTCCTGTACCGCCCGCTTTTCCACCGGCGTAATCTCGCTCGGCACGCCAATCACGATGCGCGGGTGCACCAGCACGCGCCGGTTGTGCGCCTTCTGAATGAAATACGTCAGCATTTTTTCCGTGACTTTGAAGTCGGCGATCACGCCGTCCTTCATCGGCTTGATGGCCACCACGTTCCCCGGCGTGCGCCCGAGCATGTCCTTCGCTTCGCGCCCCACGGCCACCACTTCGCCGCTCGCCTTGTTGATCGCCACGATCGAGGGCTCATTCACCACAATACCTTTGCCGTGGGAAAACACCAGCGTGTTGGCGGTCCCCAGATCAATCGCCAGGTCGGACGAAAACAAACTGAACACCGACCTCAGGTTGTACCCATTCTTGTTCATTACTGCTTTCCCCCTGCGGAGAGGATCGTGCTCGGTAGGATCTCCGTCTTCAGACACCCATCGGAGCTACCCTCCATTGTCGCCGGATTCGCCGGTCCACGCAAAACCGCCGCCCGGCCTCCCCAAAACTATCTGGGCACGACGATGGAAATCTCTTGCTTTGCCGTTCCGCCTCGCCGGTTCGAGCCGATCACTACGATCGTGTGCTGCCCCGGCTCCAGCGGCTCGGTAAAGTGCCGGAACGTCCCGTCTGGCGACATGTTTGCCACCGGCTGCCCGTTGATGATCAGCGCCGCCCCAGGTTCCGTCTTCCCGATAATCTCCGCCACGCGTCCGTGAATCTGCGGGGTCTCGATCTGCAGGATCATTCCTTGCTCTTTGCCTTGCGCCACAAGGCTAAACTTGAAGATCTCGCTGAACTCGCTGGTCTCTTTCTTCGCGTTTGACGCCGTCACGTTCCAGAAATAATCCCCCGCGTCCAACCCCGTCACTTCCGCGCTGGTTCCCGTCACCTTCACTTCCTTCACCAGCTTCGTGAACATCGTCGTCGTGCTGATCCGCAGCGTGTAGCCCACTGCTTCTTCCACCGGCTGCCACTCAAACCGGATCTGCGCCGTCTTTGGCGTCTCCGAAATAATCGGCGCCAGGTTCAGCGGCGTCACCAGTCCCGGCGGCGCCAGCACGTTCGATTTCTGTATCCCCACCCCCGGCTGAATCGTTGCCTTCTCCCATTGCGTCAGCTCGATCTTTTCGTTCCCGCGCTGCACTTCCGCCGCGCCCGTGGACACCGTAATCTCGTGCTCGTTTTCCTTCGGATCGTTCTTCACTGTCGCGCGGCTGTTCTGCTTCATGTACGCCGTCGCGTCTTCCACGCTCACCGCCGCGCTCGAATCCGGCGACGTGAATCGCGACGTCGCCAGGTCCACCGAGCCCGTGTTGATGCGCACCGCCGTGTTCGACCGGTCGCGGGTCACGTTGTTCTCTTCCACCGTCACCATCGTTTCGGACTTGATGGTGTACTCCGTTCCGTCCGCAAACGTGATGCGCGCCGCGCCGTCGTTGCCCGTCTGGATCAGGTCGCCCTTGTCCAGTTGCGTGTGGTAATCCGCGTCCACCCACGTTACCGAATTCACTTTCTTCACTTGCACCCGCCCGTCCAGGTTCACGAACTTCGCCTGCGTCATCGTGATCGGCTGGGTATCCGTTTCCGGATTTCCCACCGCGTCCGAAATCTTTTTCGTCACGATTTCGGTCCAGTTGGGCTTCGCCAGGTATAAGGCCGCAATAATAATGATGAAGATCAGCGCCGCATAAATTGCCACCGTCTTGTAGGTCACCGCGTGCCAGTACACTTCCACGCGATGGATTTTCGGCGGCGCGGGGGGCGTCGGCGGGGCCGAGACGGGGCGGCGGGGCTCGATGGGTGTCTGTGTGCTCACAAGGGTAAGTGCTGCAGATACTCCAATTTCGCAATGTAGCACAGCGTTTTGGCCCACGCCCCGCCCCCGTGTGCCCCCGTAGTCAATCTACAAATACCTGTTCCGCCGCTTTTCCTCCTGGAGTGTCCTGAACGTCAATTCTCAGCAGGTTTTGCAGAAAGGCAGATAGGCCATGGGGGTCGGAGCTTTAGCTCCGACATTGAACCGCGAGAAGAATATAAGTAGACCCTGGGCTTTAGCCCCGGGCGCGAAGCGTCCCTAAGGAACTGATTCAAATCTCGAAAATCTACTTCCTCGGCGTCAACGCGTGTGTTCGTTGGAAGAATCCCGGCTTATCCAGCCCCGCATCCACGGCCACGTCGAAAAAGCCCACCATCATCTCCTCGTAGGTCTGCTCGCCCCAGCGCACCGCCGCCGTCGGGTCCGGGTTGTGCGGGTTCCCCGCCGAATTGTCGAACCACGCCACCGCCTGCAGCTCCGTCCCCGCCTTCAGCGCCAGCGGCTCCGCCAGCCGGTAGCTCATCTGCCAATGAAAGTGATAATTCACGCGCAGCAGCGTCTCCACCGTTGCGTCCGCGTGCACCAGGTTGTACTCGAAGCGCTTCCCCCGCAGGTGCATGTGCGGGAAAAAATTCAGCAGCAGCGCGTCGTTCGGCAGCGTCCCGTGCACCTCCACGCGGTAATCCGGCACGCCCGGCGGGATCACGAAGCGGTCGTTCGTCAGTTGCAGCGTCAGCACGCGCTTCGCCGGCTTTTCCTTCGCGAAGATCAGCCCGATGCGCGTCGCGTCCTTTCCCGCCTTCCCGTTCGTCGTGTAGTGCATCTGAAACACCAGGTCCGAGCCCGCCGGTATGCGCTTGGCCATTCCCGCCGGCCAGCTGTCCGGTGTGCTCCCCGGCGCGTAGACCAGCAGGATGTCGCTCGTCGTCCACATCGCGTCGCGCTGGTCCTGGGGGTCGGCCAGCGTGGCCGCCGTGAACGGCCTGCCCACCGGCGCGTGCCGCAGCCACGCCGAATCCGGCGGACGCACATACACCACCGCGTGATGCACGTGCTCCGGCAATCCCGGCAAAATTTCCGACGCCTGCACCCACCGGTCCTCCGTGAAATGCGTCGGCACAATCTCATACGTGTAGTCCACGTCGCCGCTCGCGGGAATTTCCACCGGCTCGGTCATCTTCACTTCCAGGTCCGGCGCCGCAATCGTCCACCGCTCTGCCCATTTCTTTGGCGCGGGCGCATCCGCCGCATTCCCCGCCGGCGCCCCCGCCGCAGCCCAAGCCGCCAGCATCGCAATCTGCTCATCCGTCAGCGAAGGATCATTCGCAAAATGCCCAATCCCGCGCTCCGCAAACCACGGCGGCATCCTCCGGCTCAACACCGCTTCGGCAATCGCCCCCGCATACCCCCGCGTCTCGGTGTAAGCCTGAAAGGGCATAGGCGCGATCCCGCCCGCCCGGTGACATCCCTGGCAATGCCCCTCCATCACCGGCATTACATCCTTATAGAAGGTAGGAGCGCTTGCCCCTACGCTGCTCTGTTGCCCGCGCGCGGCTGCGAAGAGCATCGCCACGCACCCAAGCACCCCCGCCGCCACGCGCTTCGCCCGTCCCATTTGCGAGCCCTCGATATCCATTGTAACGGCCAAGCCGTCAATCGGTCGTCTCTGACTGACATGTTTCAATTTCACGCGTGATAAAATCCGCGGGTGGCTCACCCGTGAGTCCCTTCTTGGGTGGCCTTTTTCTGAAAAGGGTGGGCCATTCTTTTTCCCACCAAGCGCAATGTCGGCGCGCCGACATTTAAGAAACTACTTGAAGGTTCTTCGAACGAGTTTTCCCGGAACGATACCGCGGCCTCGCGTTTGCGCCCCTTGTCTCTTCGATGCTTCCAGCAAAATTATCCGAGCGCTGATCTGGGATAGGAAATTATCCCCGGCCGCCACCTCTGTTTGCACTTTGTAGACGCTCCTGGAAAGGAACTTCCCTCTATCAGCCCGACTTCGTTTACGCTTACTTCGTACCCGACAAGCTGTGTTTTATGCGACCCACCCTTTGCGCGTTCCGATTTGGCGCCTTTCTCGCTGGTCTGCTCCTGGGACCAATCCTGCTCCTGGCTGGCTCAAGGGCCTCTCAAAACGCGAATCCACCGGAGCGCGAGGCCCAGTCCTTACCTGGTGCGGACGACAAACAAAATCCTTATCTGGAGATGACGCTCGACCTAACCAGGGAATCCTCGCCCGTGGTGTGGGCGGACTTCGACTCCTAGCTCGAGCAGAAATACAACATTCCCCAGCGCCTCTCGGCCGCGCTGGGCTGCCCGCTCACCAACATCGATCTTTCGCGCGATGAGGAGCGCGGACGGTCCATTCTTTCCGCCGATTGCGCTGTGGGGAGCGTACGCCGCGGGGTTTCTGCTCGCGCTCGCCGCCGATTTGGCGCTTCTCAATTTCTTGCCGATGATCGGGCTCCGCCGGCTGGAATCCGGATTTCGCGCGAGATTTCGCGCTGCGAATCCAGGCGGAACCGATCGGGACACAATCTTCGTCAGCCTCGCGCCGGACGCGAGTCCCCGAATCT
>Ga0335069_10015824_pt1 | contig 10541 bp, 6 predicted proteins | sample Lox_Sample_11_FD_206714 | JGI IMG/M metagenome (GOLD analysis project Ga0335069, IMG submission 206714) | Soil microbial communities from Loxahatchee National Wildlife Refuge, Florida, United States - Lox_Sample_1.1 | ecosystem: Environmental > Terrestrial > Soil > Wetlands | place: USA: Florida...
TAGGTCGATTTCCTTCGTCATGTCCTGCTGGCGAACCTTGTCGCGAATCTGTTCTGCGGTCGCTTGCGCTTGGGCGGAGGCCAGCTCTGTATCCACGTCCGGAGCGCACTCGTAGCACAACGAGCGCTTCTCGTTCCAGCACGTGGCCTTGCATACCCACTTCGCGCACTTCGGGCATTGTCGGAAGTTCGGCTTCGCCTCTTCGATTGCCTCTCTGTAGGCCTTGTCGTGAGCGGGGCCCTGGATCGCACGCTCAATTTCATACGCGCTGTTCCCCGCCGAGCCGAGGATTCCGCCGAACAGACCGCCGGCAGCCCGAAGCGCACTGGCAGCCATTCCGGTAGCCGAAGCTTTGAACTCGCTGGTGAACCCGTTGCCGCAGCGGTCACAGAAGAACTCGAACTGGTAGCCCTTATCTGTGGAGTGATCGTTGAAGTTGCGCGTGAACTGAATGAGTGACATCAAACATCCCCGGACGCGGAGTTGCAAAACCAGCAATTTTAGCTGATTTTCGCGCCAGGCGGCGATTGTACCCATGGCTTATAATGCCGCGAACGGATGGCACTCACCTCTGGCACAAAACTGGGGCCCTACGAAATCCAATCGCCGCTTGGAGCGGGCGGCATGGGCGAAGTGTATCGCGCGCGAGACACGCGCCTTGACCGCAGCGTCGCCATCAAGGTTCTGCCGGCGAGTCTTACTGCCGACGCCAACCTGAAGCAGCGCCTGGAACGCGAAGCCAAAGCAGTTTCCAAACTTTCTCATCCGCATATTTGTACGCTGCACGACATCGGCCAGCAGGATGGCGTGGATTTTCTCGTCATGGAGTTGCTGGAAGGCGAGACCTTGGAGCAGCGGTTGGTGAAAGGGCCGCTGCCGCCGGAGCAGACCGTGCGGTATGCGGGACAGATCTCCGATGCCCTGGCAAAGGCGCACAAACTGGGCATTGTCCATCGCGACCTGAAGCCGGCGAACATCATGCTCACCAAGGCGGGAGCCAAGCTGATGGATTTCGGGCTGGCGCGGCAGAGCGGTCCGGCGCCCTTGGCATCTGCGCTGACGGAAATGACGATGGAGCACTCGAAGCTGACTGGCGAGGGCATGCTGGTCGGGACATTCCAGTACATGGCGCCGGAGCAACTGGAAGGGAAAGAAGCCGACGCGCGTACGGACATTTTTGCGCTCGGCGAAGTGATCTATGAGATGGCGACGGGGAAGCCCGCATTTGGCGGCAAGAGCCGGGCGAGCCTGATCGCTGCGATTTTGACGACCGAACCGGCTCCGATTACGCAGTTGCAGCCGCTGACGCCGGTGGCGTTGGAGCGAGTGGTCAAGAAGTGTCTGGCGAAAGATCCTGACGACCGCTGGCAGAGCGCGAGCGATTTGGCCAGCCAGCTCAATTGGCTGGGAGAAAGCGGTTCGCAGATGGCCCCTGTGCCTGCAGCTCCGGCGAAGATCGGCCGCAGAGTCTGGTTGCCCTGGGCGGTAGCGGCGCTGGCGATCGCAGCGGCGGTGGCCGTTGCTTCATATTCTCACTTGCAGCCGGAGCCGCGCTTTGTGCACCGCGCTCGCTGGGTGATTGCCCCTCCGGAGACGACTTCATTCCAGGCGACCGGAGACAGCGGCGGGCCGGTGGCGGTTTCTCCCGATGGACGCCGCTTCGCGTTCGTTGCGACCGATGCGAGCGGCAAAGCCCAACTCTGGATACAGGCGGTGGACGCGTTGAAAGCAACGCCGCTGGCGGGCACAGATGGAGCGGCCTGGCCTTTTTGGTCGCCCGACAGCCGTTCGCTTGGTTTCTTTGCTCACACACAACTGAAGCGAATTGATGTGGACGGCGGGTCGCCGATTAACTTGAGCGATGTGAGAGTGGCGCGGGGCGGGAGTTGGGCGCCGGATGGAACCATCGTATTTGCCCCAAACGTGAACGGAGGAATCTACCGCATCCCCGCTTCAGGCGGGCAGGCAGTTGCGGTCACGCATGTGGACACTTCTCAGCACGACTGCCATCGTTGGCCGCATTTTCTGCCGGATGGAAAGCACTTCCTCTATTTTGCCGCCGGACATCTGGATATAAGCCACGCTCATGATGGCTTGTATATTGGCTCTCTCGATGGCAAGGAGAGCAAGTTCCTGCTGCCCACGCATGCTAACGCTGCTTACGCCGATGGCCGTCTGCTCTACATGAATGACAATGTACTGATGGCGCAGCCGTTTGATTTGCGGCGTCTGCAGGTAACGGGCGAGCCCACGGTTGTACAAGCAGGGGTCGAACAATACGGAACGTGGTGGCTGGCAGTGTTCTCGTCTTCACAGAACGGAGTGCTGGCCTTCGCTCCCAACCAGAACACGGGGAACCAGATACTGTGGCTGGACCGGGATGGGAAAGTCGTGGGGACGGTCGGGGAAGCGGGGAGCTACAACGGTGTGCGGCTTTCGCCCGACGGACAACAGCTGGCAGTCGAGCGGCAGCGCCCGGAGCATGCCATCTGGATTCATGACATCAAGCACGGTACCACCACCCAGTTCACCTCCGGGCCTGCTGCGAGCGCGGCGCCGGTGTGGTCTCCGGACTCGAGCCAGATGGTTTTTGCGGTGCAGCAGTCCGGACACAACGATCTGCATCTCAAGAACGTAGCGGGAACACAGACCGAGGAAGTTCTGCTCGAGACCAATGCCTACAACTATCCAACGGATTGGTCGTCGGACGGGAGCTACGTGCTCTACCTGGCTACCGACGCCACCAACGAACACCCGGAACTATGGGCATTGCCGATGCGCGGTCCGCGAACGCCCCGGCTTCTGCTGCGAGAGCCGCTTTACGACTCGGAAGGGCGATTCTCGCCTGACATGCACTGGATCGCCTACTCGTCGCGCGAGCGGGGCTTGCAAAATGTTTATGTAATGCCGTTTCCGGGACCTGGACCGCGCACGGCGATCTCGGCGGCCGGGGGAACCAACCCGTCCTGGACGCGGGATGGCAAGGCTATTTTGTACGTCAGCGATACCGCGGATGCCATCATGGAGACCGAAGTTCACGAAAACGGAGGCGAGCTGCTGGTCGGGAAGACACGCCGCTTCCCTCAGGCGGTGCAGGTTTCGGTGTATCAAGGTGTGACGATTGATGCGGCGCGGGACGGGCGAATCCTGGCAGTGAGCCGTGAGGCGGAGAACAGGACGCAACTCGTCGTGGTGACGAACTGGGACGAAGGACTGAAGAAATGAGTCTGACCTCCGGTACAAAACTTGGCCCCTACGAAATTCAATCGCCGCTCGGAGCGGGCGGCATGGGCGAAGTGTATCGGGCGCGCGACACGCGGCTGGACCGCACAGTTGCGGTGAAAATCCTGCCGTCTCATCTCGCAGACAACCCCGAGGCCCGGCAGCGTTTTGAACGCGAAGCGCGCACCATCTCTTCTTTGAACCATCCGAATATCTGTGTGCTGCACGATGTGGGCGAGGAGTCGGGGACGTCTTACCTGGTGATGGAATTTGTGCAGGGCGAGACGCTCGATGCGCGGCTGCAAAAAGGGCCCATGCCATTGAAACAGGCGCTCGAATGTGGCGTGCAGATTTGCGATGCGCTGGAAAAGGCGCACCGCGCCGGCATTGTGCATCGCGACCTGAAACCGGGAAACATCATGCTCACCGCGACTGGCGCGAAGTTGCTCGACTTCGGCCTGGCGAAGCCGGTGGCACTGTTTGGAGCGAAGCCGATCAGCAGCCAGGGCAGTCTTACGCCGTCCACGCCGACCATGAGCTTGTCGGCGCTCGGTACCGGACCCACGAAGCTGACGCAACAAGGGTCCATCGTGGGTACGTTTCAGTACATGGCGCCCGAAACGTTGCAAGGGCAGGAAGCCGATGCGCGCAGCGATATTTTCAGCTTTGGGTGTGTGTTGTACGAAATGGTGACCGGGCGGCGCGCGTTCGAAGGTAAGAGCCAGCTTTCGGTAGCTTCTGCCATCCTGGAGAGAGAGCCCGATCCGGTAAGCAAACTCCTGCCGATGGCTCCAGCAGCGCTCGACCACGTTGTTAACGATTGCCTGGCGAAAGATCCGGAAGCCCGTTGGCAGAACGCTGCCGATATCGCACGGCAGCTGCGGTGGATCGCAAACGCCGGGCCGGCGAACGCCGCGGCGTCCGAGGCAGAGAAACGGAATCCGTGGCCGGAACGAATGGTTTGGGGCGCGGTAGCCGGAGCACTGCTCGGAACGCTGCTGTGGCTCAGTCTGCGCCGGCAAGAACCGGGCCGCGCCTTACACTCCTTCCTCCCGCCACCCGCCGAGGCCAACTTCGATTTCACTGGCGACTTCTCGGGTCCCCCGGTATTGAATGCTGAGGGAACCGCGGTAGCCTATTGCGCGCACACGCAGAAGGATCGGAATGCGATTTGGGTACAGTCGCTTAGCGAACTAGGCGCACGCAAGCTCGAGGGCACGGAGGGAGCCTCGTTTCCCTTCTGGTCGGCGGATGGGAAATACATCGGTTACTTTGCCGAAGGACACCTTAAGAAGGTGCCGGCGTCCGGCGGCCCGGTCACCGTCCTTGCCGATGCGCCCAATCCGCGCGGGGGTACATGGAATCGGGATAACGTCATCGTCTTCGAACCCGACTACCGCGACACGCTGTGGCGGATTAACGCGAACGGAGGGAATGCGGAACGGCTCACCAAGTTTGAAGGTGGCAAGCACACCACCCATCGCTGGCCGCAGTTCTTGCCGGATGGCCGACACTTTCTGTTCTTTGCAACAAGCCACTCTGGCACCTCGGAGCAGGGGATCTATATGGGAGACCTTACCGATGGGTCCTTTCATCATCTGATTGACGCGGATGCCGGGGCCGAATACGCATCGGGATATTTGCTGTATCACATACAGTCCCAGCTGCTGGCACAGAAGTTCAACCCCCGAACAGGCACGTTATCGGGTGATCCGCTGACTGTCGCGACAGCGGTGGAGTATGACCTGGGAACCTGGCACGCAACGTTCAGCACGAGTCGGAACGGCCTGCTGATCTATGAACCGGGATCGAAAACCCTTGGCACCGACCTGGTTTGGATGGACCGGACGGGGAAAGAACTCGGCAAAGTTAGCGAAAGAGGATTCTACAAAGGAGCGGGGCGTTTTTCGCCGGACGGCAAGCATCTTGCGGTAGCAATGGGCGACCCGCAGGCGGACATTTGGGTCCTAGACCTCGCGAATGGGGCCCGCACCCGGCTCACGTTTGGCGGCGCCACCCATCTGGAGCCGTCCTGGTCGGCAGATGGGCGGCGGATTGTCTTCCAAACTCAGAACGGCACAACGGTGATGACCGGCACGTCTCTACGTTCGCGTCTGGCCAGTGGCGGCGGGCAAGAGGAAGTTTTGCTGGATACGAGCCCGAAACTTCAGGTTTCTCTGCTTACGCCTCAGCTGTCTCCCGACGGTCAGTACCTGATTCACAAGGAACAGGATGGGCCGAGCGGGAGCATTTGGGCGTTGCCGTTAACGGGGGACAAGAAGCTCTTTCCCGTTGTGCAAGCGGCAACCCCGCAGACTCGCATCGTGCAGTTCCGTCTTTCGCCGAACGGTCGCTGGCTCGCTTATAGTTCGACGGAGTCGGGACGCGAAGAGGTGTACGTAACCCATTTCCCCAGCGGGCAGGGCCGGTGGCAGGTCTCGCAAAACGGCGGGACCTACCCAAGCTGGAGCGCCGACGGTAAGGAGATTCTGTTCATCTCGACGGAATTGACGCTACAGGTCGCTGCTGTGAACACGAAAAGCCAGGAATTCGAAGTGGAGGCTCCGCACGCGCTGTTCAAGGCCTCCTACACAAACCCTGTGGGCAACCCGTACGACATCTCCCCCGACGGCAAAAGGTTGGTGTTCAGTTCCTACTCCGCAGGCGCGCCTACGCCGATCGTCGTCGTCACGAACTGGACCTCGGATCTCAAGAAATAGGGTCGAACTGGGGTGCCGCTCCTCGCGTGGTAACATCCTCCAGCTGTGCCTAAGGTAACGGAGGGTGCTGGGCCTCTCGTAGCGTTGACCCAACGATTTTTGGGATAGTACCATCTCACCATTAAGGAAGGCCCGGCCGGAGGGTCGCCGCCCCCGGGCTGCTGTTTTGCGGTAACTTTCTCAAACTATGAAGCTTGGCTCTTATCCTCTCCGGGCGATGCTGATCTGCGGTCTGCTCGCGGCGACGATCGCCTGCCAGAGCGCTCAGAAGCAGACCGCGTTTGTTCCTCCGTCCGCTCAGGCTCCGGCCCTCATTTCGAGCGCTGCTTCGGCTAGCCAGCAATCCAACTCCGCTCAAAGAACGGTCGAGCAGGCAGCACCGCTTCACGTACCACCTGCGAAGGCTTCCGAGTCGGACCCTGTCGCCGATCTGATCGCCAACGTCGAAAAGGAATACCAGGCCGGGCAGGATAACTACCACGCCGGGCATCTCGAAGCGGCCAAACAGAATTTCGATAACGCTTTCAACCTCTTGCTGGGCGGAGGGATTGACCTGCAATCCGATGAACGGCTGCAGACCGAGCTGAACCGGCTGACAGACGGAGTAAGCGGACTGGAAGTGTCGGCCTTGGAGCAGGGAGACGGCTTTGCCGAGCAGAAGTCCGAGCCGGCCCCCATCGACGAAGCCAACGAGGTCACGCCCCCGGTCGACCAGAGCGTCAAGGCAAAGGCAGAGGAGGAAATCAGATCCACGCGCTCCGACCTGCCGTTGATGATGACCGATCCGGTCGCTGGGTATATCAACTACTTCTCAAACCGTGGCCGCGCCACCATCGAAAATGCTCTGTCCCGCGCGGGACGGTACGAGGACATGATCCGGAGCACACTCAAAGAAGAGGGCGTGCCGCAGGATCTGATTTACCTGGCGCAGGCGGAATCGGGTTTTCATCCGCTGGCCGTGTCGCGCGCAGGGGCTCGCGGAATCTGGCAGTTTATGGGCAGCCGTGCTAAGGGCTATGGTCTCGCTCGCAACTGGTGGATTGACGAGCGGCAGGACCCCGAAAAAGCAACGCGCGCGGCGGCTCGCCACCTGAAGGATCTCTATAGCCAGTTCGGTGACTGGTATCTGGCGATGGCTGCCTATAACTCTGGCCCAGGCGGAGTGCAGAGCGCGGTCAAACGCACCGGCTATGCGGATTTCTGGGAGCTGTACCGACGCAACGTATTGCCGAAAGAGACGCGAAATTACGTCCCCATTATCATCGCCGTTACCATCATGGCGAAGAATCCGGATCAGTACGGACTTACGTCGATCGTGAAGGAGCAGCCGACTCCGTATGACACCGTGCGCATCACCTATCCCATCGACCTCCGCTTGGTCGCCGAGTGTGTCGACGCCACGGCCGACCAGCTTCAGGATCTGAACCCAAGCCTGCTGCGCATGACGACGCCGAAGCTGGCCGAGAACGACGCTGCGTTCGAGCTTCACGTACCCGCCGGCACTGCCGAAAAATTTCAGACCGCCATCGCGGCCATTCCGGTCGACAAGCGAGTCTGGTGGCGCTACCACAAAGTGCAGCCGGGCGACACACTCGCGTCAATCGCTCGCACCTATCACTCGGCTCCGAAAGCCATCGCGGAAGCCAACAGCCTCGACGACGAATCGCTCTCGCCGGACGCGCGCCTCATCATCCCCATCGCCCCCGGCAAAGAAACGGACACGTCTACTTACTCCCGCCGCATCATTCGCTACAAAATTCGCAAAGGAGACACGGTCGAATCCGTGGCGGAGAATTTCAGCGTTTCGCCGAAGATGGTGCGCAGCTGGAATCGCATCAAAGGCAGCAGCCTGGCAGGGCGAAGAGTGCTGCTGTTGCACTTGCCCTTGAGCCCCGGAGCTAAAGAAACGCAGGTGGCGTCGAAGCGGTCGAAGACACACAAGGCTTCCAGCAAGAAAAGCGGAACGCAGGTCGCCTCCGCCGGCGTGGTCCACCACAAAGTCAAGAAGGGCGAGACGCTCTATTCGATCGCCAACTCCTACAACACAACAGTCGCCGCCCTCAAGCAAGACAACCGCAATCTGGCGACGCTGCGGCCAGGAATGATCCTCGTCGTTCACGACGCCCGGTAAGAATCGCCTTCCGACGGCTGCCCCATCCTTTCCGCGTTCTTTGCGGCAAGGGTGGGATTCCACGGCTTCTCACTCTCGACTGGCCAACTCACCAACCACCGAACTACGTTAATAAACCCTTCTGCATCGGCCCTCCTTCGTGTGCCTTCGTGTCCTTAGTAGTTCGCTCCCGCCTGCACGTTCGAGAATTCATCCTGTGACCCGCATCCTTGACACGCCAAACTAAAATAGAAGTTGGCAACAAGGTAACGGAGCACAGCGAGTAGTGGCGAAACTTAGCAGTTGAGTGGGAACAGGCCGAGACAAGATCGGGGAACTTAGCACTCGGAGCGAAAAGCGAACGGCGAGTAGCCAATAGCTAAGAGCTTCTTTTTTCAAGACTTTACCTCTAACTCCCGCGCCCTCAAGACTTTGGCGGGAAAATCCTCCTAAAGTCTTGATTCCATTAGACCGTGGGAGGGGGGAGGGGCTACCCCTCGCGGTTGAAAAACTGACGTCGAGCAGGACCCTATGCAGGGTGTGCGAATCGACAAATGGCTATGGGCGGCGCGGTTTTTTAAGACTCGCGCGGTGGCGTCGCGAGCCTGCGAACTCGGCCGGATTCATGCCAACGGACAGACAATCGCAAAGCCCGCACGCGAGGTCCGCGTCGGAGACATGCTCCGCGTCACCAACGAAGGCGGAGATTTTGAAATCGAAGTCCTGCTCTTGAGCGACGTGCGCGGGCCGGCCGCGGTCGCGCAAACGCTCTATCGCGAAACGGAAGCCAGCCGCGAGCAGCGCCTGAAAGCCGCCGCGGAACGCAAGGCCGCCCGCGAGTGGGAACAGTTGCCGGCAGCGCGTCCGAACAAACGAGATCGTAGAAGAATCATTCAGTTTCGGCAGGGGATGGACTGAACGACCGCAGTAGCTCCTGTGCATCGCAGTCGCTGGGTAACGACGCAAGAGCTCAAAGCCTGCGTCACAGTGATGCAGTTGCTAGGCAGAGGCTGCTTTTGGGTGGCGCAGCGCTTCAGCCCTGCGATGGGCTGTCGCTTTCGATGGCGGCTTTAGCCGCTGGGGTTCGACGTTACCCCATCAGCATTCCGCCGTTCACGTTCAAAACGTGGCCGGTGATGTAAGAAGCTTCGTCCGACGCGAGAAAAACAACGGCATTCGCGATGTCGGCGGGAGTTCCCACGCGTCCCAACGGAATCTGTTTGACCGCACCCTGTTTGAATTCGTCGCTCAAGACCGCAGTCATGCTGGTCTCGATGAAGCCTGGCGCGATCGCATTCGACGTAATATTGCGTGACGCAACTTCGCGCGCCATCGCCATCGTCAGGCCGATCAATCCCGCTTTGGACGCCGCGTAATTCGCCTGACCAGCTTGTCCCATCTGTCCGAAAACGCTGGCGATGTTGATGATTCTTCCCCAGCGCTGCTTGAGCATCGAAGGAATCACCTGCTGGATGCAACAAAAAGCTGAAGTCAGGTTGGTATTCAGCACCGCGTCCCAATCGGCGCGTTTCATGCGCATAACCAACTGGTCGCGCGTGATACCCGCGTTGTTCACGAGGATGTCGATCTTCCCGAACTGCGCAATCGCGGCCTTCACCGCCGACTTGATCTGCTCTTCCTCGGCCACATCTACAACAAACGCGGCTGCTTTGCCGTCCTTGCCCGCGATCTGAGCCGCAAGTTCGTCGAGCTTCTGCTGGTTGCGCGCAGCCAAAGCGACCGTCGCGCCCTCGCGTGCCAATGCCAGCGCGCAGGCATGACCAATACCTTGCGAAGCGCCGGTGACAAATGCAACGCGTCCACCGAGTTTCATAAGAACTCCTTCATCTTCAACCTTCTCTTGGCAAACGGAAGATTATAAACGCCCGTCCCTCCGACCAGGACATGACCCTTCGTTTGCAGGGAGATCAGTGCCGACGGTTCGGTTCGTAACATCATGCGTGCCTCTCCGTCCGCCGATAGACGTAGAAGAGCGCATTTGCTTTGCGGAAGCCAGAGAAAGCTACGCGTGCCCGGAAAGCCAAGCTTGGCAGATCTGCAAGGAATGGCTCGCTAGTCTACCGGTCGAGATGAATTGCTCTGCAGCAAAAACGGTCAAGGTCCTGATCACAGACGACAGCGCCTTCATGCGTGCCGCACTCTCGCGGATGGTGGAATCAGACGCCGGATTGACGCTGGTGGGCACGGCTCACAACGGGACCGATGCCCTGGCCAAGATTCGCGATCTGCAGCCCGACGTCATCACCCTCGACCTCGATATGCCCGGCCTGAGCGGGATCGATACCTTGCGGCGGATCATGGCGGAAATGCCGCTGCCGGTGATCATCGTCAGTTCGCTCGCCCGTGACGGGGCGGATATTACGCTGGAAGCGCTGAAGCTGGGTGCGTTTGACTGCATGCTTAAACCCGCCACTTCGACGTCGAGCGAGCTTTTTGCGGTGCAAGCCGCCTTCGTTAACACCATCAAG